>Ga0154815_102_pt6 | contig 18654 bp, 17 predicted proteins | sample Rifle2008BG16ft_FD_105823 | JGI IMG/M metagenome (GOLD analysis project Ga0154815, IMG submission 105823) | Actinobacteria bacterium RBG_16_64_13
TCGTACACTATTCGCGGGGTGACCAGCTGCCGTGCTTCTTCGGTGGCCCAGCTTGCCACTCGTTTCATCTCCGGACGGTCTAGAGCCCGCCCTTGGCTCTCCATGAACTGGTCAAGATCGAGGAGGCCAGCGATCGCCGTCACAAGGGTCATTGGCTCCCAGAAGCGCCACAGAGCGCCTGCAGGACCTTGAACCTCTGATCAACTTGGCCTTGAAGGACGGCCAGCCCCTCGTCGTTCATGTGCTTGAACTTACCCACGGTCGCCGTCAACTCGCTCACCGGCCTGGGTTCCTTGACCGGATGGGTGATACGGCAGGTCCCCTCTTCCATCTCCCAAAGCGGAAAGTAGTTGGTCTTTACAGCGTCGCGGCACACCTGGATGGACGAGTCCGTCGGGATCTTCCAGCCCACGACACACGGGCAGAACACGTGCAGGTACGCGAAGCCTTCCTTGGCCCATTCTTTGGCCTTCACCAGCTTCCTGGCGTAGTCCTCGAGATGGCTCAGGGTGGCGGTAGCCACGTAGGGGATGTCGTGCATCGCCATGACCAGCGGCATGTTCTTCGAGCTGGTGGGCTTGCCTCCCCGCGCTGCTCGCCCCACCGGCGTGGTGCTCGTGGAAGCACCGTACGGAGTGGCGCTGCTCTGCTGGATGCCCGTGTTCATGTACCCTTCGTTGTCGTAGGTGATGTAGATCATCTTCTCGTTGCGCTCGGCGGCGCCGCTCAGAGTCTGGAAGCCGACGTCCTGGGCGCACCCGTCTCCCGTGTGGCATACCACAGTCGCGTCGATCCCAGCCTGCTGATAGTAGCGGGTGAGTCCCGAGGCGCTCGAGGCCACGCCGGTCATGGTGCAGGCGTAGTAGGCATGCCTGTGCCACGCGGCCACGTTCTGCCCGTGCAGCACCGGCGCAGAGCACGACGGGGTGCCGACGAAGATGATGTCTTTGCCAAGGACACGCGAGATGAACCTCAGGTTCAACTCGAGCGTGCAGCCCGAACAGAAGGCGACCCCGGGCGAGAACTGGTCTTCGTTCTGGTAGTAGTCGCAGACTTTGGGTTGTCTCTTGCGTTGTTCGGCCATGTCACGCCCTCACTCGCGTTGATACTCGTCTCACAGAGCGAGCTCTCATGGTAACCACGTCACTTCCTGGTATGGACGTCCCTCGGACGCTCCCTGTATGTCGTCGATCATGCGGCCGATGTGCTCCTGGGTGATGTCCATGTTGGCCAGGCCGTCGATGAAGCTGAGCATGGGCACAACGCCGATCTCGGGCGTGAGCGCCCGGGTCTCCATGTACAGCGGTCCGCAGTTCCACCCGAAGCAGATGCTGCGGTCGAGCACGCCGATGGCCTTCTTGCCCTTGAGCGCCTGGCAGAGCCGTTCTGTGGGAAAGGGACGGAAGAGTCGCAGCTTCACCAGGCCGACCTTGATACCCTCGTCGCGCTTGGCATCGATCATGGTGCGGGCGGTACCCACGGCGCTACCGCTGGTGACAAGTACGATGTCGGCGTCTTCGGTGCGGTACTCCTCGATCTGCCCGCCATACCCGCGGCCGAAAGCCCCGCGGAACTCCTCGTCGATCTCATCGATCTTGGTCTTCACCCGCTCCATGGCGGCCATGTGTTTCTTGCGTAGCTCGACGTACCCCATGCCGATGCCGTGACTGCCGCACCCCATCGGATCACCAGGCATCAGGCGCGGACGCGGTGGCTGGCCCTTGAGCACTTCCAGGTACTGGTCCACCTCCCCGCTGCCGGGAATGCACACCGACTCGGCCAGAAAGGACAGATAGTAGCCGTCGTAGTTCACGATCACCGGTAGTTGGACGTCATAGTCCTCGGCCAGGCGGAAGGCCATGATGGTCGTATCCATGATCTCCTGGCAATCCTCCACGATAAGCTGCACCCAGCCGGTGTCGCGGACCGAGATCATGTCTTGCTGGCCCGAGCACACGGCGTGGATGCCCGGGGGCTCCCGGTTGACGTTGATCATCACCACGGGAGCGCGATATCCCGCCGTGTTGAACATGGCGTCGTACATGTACACCAGGCCGTAAGAGGACGTGGCGGTGAACGCCCGCCCTCCGGCCATGGTAGCCGCGCAGACCACGTTCTGCGCCGAGTTCTCACCCTCCACTGTGACGTACTGGCAGTCCAGCACCCCGTCTGCGTGGAACTTGGCCAGTTGCTCGATGACTTCGCTCTGGGGGGTGATGGGATACGCCGCCACCACGTCGGGCCGGCAGAGCATGGCGGCATAGGCCGCCGCCCCGTTGCCCGTCAGCACCTTGGTCTGTCTTTCAAGCTGGACAGGCATCAGAATAGTCTCCTTCGGGGGCCATGGTTATCGCCCCTTTGGGGCACTCCCGGGCGCAGACGCCGCACCCCTTGCAATAGTCAAGGTCGGCTTTGTAGTGGATGCCGTCCTCGTCGTCGACGACGCACTGGGGCGGGCAGTATATGTAGCAGAAGCCGCAGGCATTGCACTTATCGTTGTCGAACACGGGCCGCTCCGTGCGCCAGTCCCCGGTGTGCAGGCAGAGCAGCGCACCATGGGCGTCCGACCAACTGGCCTCGGTCTCGAAGAGCTCCTGGTCGTCCGGGGCTACCATGTCGTCACCTCCACCTCGTGATAGCCGCGCTCAGCGTTACGGATGTTCCTCTTCAGCATGTCGCCCTCGAGATAGTCCCCCAATCCTTTCAGGACCGAATCCAACTCCACCCACCCGGTGGCCTTGGCAAGCGCACCGATGAGGCACGTATTGGGGATGTCCCGCCCGATCTCGCAGAGCGCGACCTGCGTGGCGTTGATGACGGCAGCCTTCTTCAGGTTCGGGTGCGGTTGGGTCTCGAAAGGCCGGGGGCTATTGAGGATCAGCACCCCTTCCGGCTTCAGCCCGTCGAAGAGGTTCTTCAGGCTGAGAAGGGTCGGGTCGATGACCATCACACAGTCGGGCGTGTATATCTGGGTCTTCTCGCGGATCGGTTGATCGTCGAACCGCGTAAAGGCGACCACCGGCATCCCCCGGCGCTCGAAGCCGTACATGGGAAAGCTCGCGACGCACTTACCCTCGGCCGCGCACGCCGAGGCCAACATCCTCGCCGCCAGCACGGCCCCCTGGCCTCCGCGGCCGTGGAATCGGATCTCTTTGGCAGACATGTGGCTCCTTTGCTACCGCGGCTTCTCGCGAGCGAGAGCCTCGGCTTCCAGTTTCTTCTGGATGTCCGCGCGCAGTTCCTGTTTGTTGATCTTCTGCGCGCCCGTGTACGGCATCACCTCGACGAACTCCATCCGCTCCGGCAGCTCCAACACCGCCGCTTTCTGCTCGCGTAAGAAGGCGACGACCCCCTCGAACGTGAGGTGCGCCCCCGCGCTGGGCTGGATGTAGGCACAGACGCGCTCACCCATGAGCGGGTCCGGCATGGGGATCACAGCCACCACCGCGACTTCGGGATGGCGGTTGATGAGCTTCTCGATCACCGTGGCACTTATGCTCTCCCCGCCCCGGTTGATCATCTCCTTCAGGCGACCGGTGAGAGTGATGTAGCCGCTGTCGTCGATCTTGGCGACGTCGCCGGTCCTGAAGAACCCGTTTTCGTCAAAAGTCTTGGCGTTCTCTTCGGGGTTCTTGTAGTAGCCGGTGAACACCGAGGGGCCCTTGACCAGGAGCTCGCCCGATGTGTTCGCGGGCAGGGTGTTCCCGTCCGCATCCACCACTTTGTAGATATCGCCCGGGCAGGTCGGTCTGCCGACGGTGGAGCAGACCGTCTCGACATCGTCTTCGGCGCACGTGATGGTCGTCATGCCCTCAGTAGCGCCGTAGCCGTTGTGGAACCTCACGTTGAGCCTTCCGAAGACCTCCCGTACCAGCTCAGGAAAGGCCGCTCCTCCCGCGCTGTGCATCTTCTTCACGCTGCTCAGATCGAAGGTCTCGAGTTCCTCGTATTGCAGCAGGCGTTGCGCCAGCGTCGGAACCCAGATGACGGAGGAGACTCGCTCACGCCCGATGGTTTCGCAGATGGTGCGAGCATCGGTGGAGTCGAGCATGACGAGCCTGCCGAGAGTGATGACGCTGCCCATGAAGCCTTTGCCGAACGAAAGGTCGTGAGCGATCGAACCCACGATCAGGTTGACGTCCTCGCAATGCTGGCCCCACACCTTGGAGCAGTACCCGACGTTGCACCCGATGCTGTTGTGGGTGCGGGTCACGAGTTTCGGCTCCCCGGTCGTTCCGCCGGTCGGACCCATGTGAGCGATCTGGTCGGGGTCAGGCCTCTGCGCGGCCAGAAGAGCCAGATTCGCTTCGGAGCGCTCGTTCTCCGCGATGAGGCGCTCGAGGCTCATGAAGCCCGGCAGGTCGACTTCCCCGCGCACTGTGATGACATGCGCGATGTGCGGGCACTGCCGCCGCACGTCCTGTACGATCGGAACGAAGTCGGTCTTGCCGTACCGCACCGGGACGATCCAGGCCACGGCCTCGGTGATCTCGGCCAAGTGTTCGATCTCGTACTGCCGGTAGCGATCGATCAGCATCACGGGGATAGCCCCGATCTTCTGGCAGGCGAAGTACGCGTAGACGAATTCCGTCCAGTTCGGCAGCTGGATCATCACACGGTCCAGGGGTTTGATCCCCAGCCCAAGCAGGCCGATGGCCAGCCGGTCGGCCCTTTCCCTCGCTTCGCGATACGTCACCCGGTTCCCGGTATCGACGAAGCCCACTCTGTTCGGATGCAGGTCGGCCGCCAGGTCGAGCAGGTCGCCAAGGGTCAGCCCACTCCACCACCCGCTTCTCGTGTACTCTTCGGCGTCAGCCTCCCGGTAGGGCGTCGCGCCTTCCAACAGTTGAAACATCGGTCTTCCCCTCTCCAGGTCAGACAGCGCAGCCTACAAGCACGCCTTCACGGACCGCTTCCGCCATCAACCCCGGCTCCCGGCAGCTACCGGCCACGTGGATCTCTGTCGCCAGAGGCGAGAGTTGCTCGACGAGCGCCGTATTGGGCGCCCAGTCCTGGGTGTTGATGACGTTCTTGCCTTTGAGGATGTAGCAGCGCTTGTCTGGCTGCTGCACCTTGAGTCCATCGCCGACGATCTCGCGGTAGTTCACGTCGGGCCAGAGCGACACGTGCTTCTGCTTGAACCACGGCCAGAGGTTGGCCAGGTCGTCGATGCCCATCTCGTTGCCTAGTTCAGACGCCGGGCCGTTGTGAGCGATGACCACGCATCTGCGCCGCTTGACAAGGAACTCGCCCAATTCGCAACCGTGCAGCGTGCCCCCAATGATCACCACGCTCTTGCCCAACGGCATCCACAGGTGGGTGAGCTTCTGGAGCTGCCCCGGGCTGAAGATCCTCAAGAAGAAGTTGAGCATGGCGTACAACTTCTCGGTGCGTATGACGCTCTTGCGGTCCGCGCCAGGCAGCTCGAAGTCGGTGTGCGCCGCTCCGGCAGCCAGCACAAGAACGTCCGGCCTCTCCGCCCGCACCACGTCAGGCGTCACCGCGTGATTCAGGTGCACGGCTACCTTGTTCTTCCGCAACTCCCTTTCCTGGTAGCGCACGAACTCGATGAGCTCCGGGGTCTCGCAGTCTTTCACGATAGCGGCCAAGGGGACCAACCCTCCAAGCCGGGGGGCCTTCTCGTAAAGTGCCACCTCATGCCCTCGTTCGGCCGCCACCCGCGCCGCTTCCATGCCACAAGGCCCGCCGCCGACCACCAGCACCTTCTTGCGGGCTTCCGCCGGCCGCGACTGGTACTCGGGCATGATCTCCCGGCCCAGGGTGCCGTTGACCCGGCACTCCAGCTTCTTGTTCTTGTTGCGCATGTCGAAGCAATGGAGGCAACCGAGACAGGGGCGGATGTCGTCGAGCCGTCCCTCCTTGATCTTGTTGGGGTACTCCGGGTCGGCAAGGAGGCGCCGTGTCATTCCGACAAAATCGAGACTGCCCTTGCGCAGGTACTCCTCGCCCATCTCGGCATCGATCCGGCAGGCGGTCCACAACGGGATCTTGACGCCTTTGCGCTTGACGGCCTCCACCAGCGGGACGTTGGCGCCGTCCCCCCTCCGGCTCCAATCCATCCCCGCCGGCAGATCGAAAGGGGGTTCAGGGTAGTAGAGACGGTCGGGCTGGAGCAGCCCTCCCCTGTGGCCGTATCGCTCCGCCCGGCAGTTGATGCCGTCGGCCACCTCGGCCACGAGCTTGGCCATCTCGGCGCCCTCGTCCATGGTGATGCCCAGCGGGTTGTTGTACTCCACGATGTTGAACAGAGTGTGGACGGCGAAGGTGGGCCCGCAGCGCCGCTTGGCTTCGATGATGATGTTGCGCAGAAAGCGGGTGCGGTTCTCGTAACTCTGTGGACCATACTCGTCTTCACGCTTGTTCCAGATGCGCGACAAGAAGGTATTGCCCTGGTGACAAGTACCGTGGTTGATCTCGCACGCATCGAACCCGGCTTTGTACGCCCGCTCCGCCGCCGAAGCCCAGAGATCGATCTGGTCCTCCAGCTCTGCCCTGGTCATCGCCCGGCAAGGCAAGAAATCGGGGCCGGGCAGTTCGGCCTCGGTCATGGCGGAGGCAGCCTTGATGTCTCTGATCTTCGGATCACGTGGCAAGAGGCCGGTCGGATTCCAGGGCCCGGCGTGCTGGAACTGGATGGACACGGGGCAACCCAACTTGTGCACAGCTTCGGTCAGACGAGCGAACCCCGGGATGAACCTGTCGTCGTCCAGGTGGAGCTGCACTCCTTCGTAACTGCCGTCAGGCCGGTAGTGCACGTGCTGGATGCCCAGCGGGTACTCGACCCCGCACGACTCCACCACCAGAAACCCGACCCCGCCCCTGGCCAGACGTTCGTAGTAGGCGATCATGCGCGGGCCGCACGTCTGATCAGGCTCCATATAGGACGTGCCGTTGGCCGTCTTTATCATGCGGTTGCGGGTCTTGACCGGGCCGATCATGCCCGGCTCCAGCAGCTTTTCGAATCGCTGGGTCATGCCTTGGTATCTCCCTTCAAGTTCTCGTCCACGACCCGGGCCGCCGCCGCCATGGCGTCGGCGGAACGCTCGAACGCGTCACGCTCATCCGGCGCTAGTTCCCACTCTTGTATGCCCTGAACTCCACCTCTGCCAACCTTGACCGGAACGGAAAGACTCAGCCCCCGCCGGCCGTATTCCCCGTCCAAGACCACCGAGCACGGGAAGAACTCCCCAGTGTCGAGGGCGATGGCGCGCGTGAGAGCCGCCAGACCGACGGCGCTGGTCCATCCCGCTGTACGGCCGGACTGCAGCTCCTCGTAGCGCCTGAGGACAGTGGAGATCTCGTCCCGGACGGCCTGCTTCTCGGCCTCTCCGAACGAGACGGGCCGGCCATCGATGCGGGCCGAGCTGAAAAGCGGCACCTGGGTGCTGCCGTGCTCGCCTATCACCATGGCCTGCACCTGGCTGGTCTTGACCCCCTTGGTCCTCGCTACGATCTCCCGGAAGCGCGTGGAGTCGTTCAAGGAGTAGCCGACCACTTGCCGGCGGTCGAAGCCGCCCACGAGCCAGGTGGCGTAGCTCAGTGGGTCGATGGGATTGGTGGCGGTGATGACGAACGCGGCCGGGCAGTAGCGCTTCACCGCCAGGGCCACGTCGCGGACCAGGGGGATGTTCTTGGGAAGCATCTCCATGCGGTCGGCGATCAGGCCTTGGGGAACCCCCGCTGCGTTGATGACCACGTCCGATCCAACCAGATCCTCGTAGGTGCCGGCCTTCACACTCACGCCCAGAGTCGACATGGCCGTGTTCATGTCCAGCGCGTGCTGCTGGACCACGTTGGGCCGCACGTCGATGAGCACCAACTCCTCGACCAGGCCCGAGACCCCGATATAGAAGGCGGCAGGCGCGCCAACCGAACCGGCCGCGCCGACGACAGTGATCTTCATCGTCTCTCCGTTTCCCCGGACTTGATGTACACGAAGACCTCCTGCAGATGCTCGAGCATGATCTCCCGTCCCAGTTCGACATCCCTGCTCTTCAAGGCTTCCAGAAGGAGTCTATGGCTTTCGATAGACCTCAGAGACGTCACCAGCTTAGGGGGATTTCGCATCAGAATGCCGCGCAATACAAAGAGCAAAGCGTTGACCACGATCTCAAAGACGTAGTTCTTGGCGGCACAAGCCACCAGCCGGTGAAACTCGAGAACCGAGTCCGTCGACATCCCGCCCGCGTCGATCTGCGCACGACTTTCGGCGATGTTCTCTTCGAGAAGCCGGATGTCCTCATCGTCGGCGTTCTCGATCGCGAACCTGACGATGACCCCCTCGATAGCTTTCCGGGCGACATTCACCTCTTCTACACTCACCGACTCCATCCTCAGCGCATCCACAAAGAGGCCCGCAATCGCCTCGGCGATGGTGTTCTGTACGGTCGTGCCACCCGTGGCGCCCTTCTTGGGCGTACCCAGGAACCCCGTCTGCTCGAGTGTGCGCAGCGCTTCGCGAATGGTCTGACGGCTCACGGCGAAACGGGTGGCCAGCTCGGCCTCGGAAGGAAGACGATCGCCCGGCTTGAGGGAGCGATCAAGGATCGCCTCCTTGATGCGGGCCGAGATGCGTTCGAACGAACGCTGACTTTCCAGCGGGTAGAACAGATCCTTGGGAGGTCCCGTCATGCCCTTCCTTTCGTGACCCCTTGGCGAATTGTCCATTTGTCCGTCATTAGCACACTATGGCATGTTCCCCCGCGAACAGCAAGATTCGTCAATTGGCGGCCCTGAAGCTCCCGTTCGCCTGCGCGGCCGGAACATCACGGCGGAGACGTGTCACCTGCGCCCCGCCAGGGCCTTGACAAGACGGTCACCCAAGCCCGATAGTGTCCAAGCATAAGTTGGTAGTCGTTCACCAACCAGATCCAACCTCGAAAGGGACCAGGTCTTGGCTCACGATACCGTGATCCTCAGCGCGTGCCGGACCGCGACAGGGCGCTTCTTGGGCAGCCTGTCAGAGGTGCCCGCGGTGCAAATGGGTGGCATCGTGATCGCAGATGCGGTGAAAAGAGCGGGGCTGGAGCCGCCGGACGTCCAAGAGGTCATATTCGGCAACGTGCTCCAAGCCGGTCAAGGCCAGAACCCGGGCCGCTTGGCCCTCCACGCCGCGGGCCTGCCGGATGAGATACCTGCCGTGACCGTCAACAAACTGTGCGGCTCGGGCATGAAGGCCGTCCACTTCGCCGCCCAGACCATCGCCATGGGAGATGCCGAGGTGCTGGTCGCCGGGGGCATGGAGAACATGTCGCTTGCGCCCTATCTGCTGGCCAAGGTCCGTACCGGCTATCGGATGGGCGACGGCGTCCTGGAAGACCACCTGCTGCGCGACGGGCTCACGTGCGCCGTGAATAATTATCACATGGGCATGACCGCGGAGAATGTCGCCGCCCGCTACGGCGTTACCCGCGAAGACCAAGACACCTACGCCCTCGAGAGCCAGCGGCGGGCCTGCGCGGCCGTGGCCAACGGTCTGTTCAAGGACGAGATCACACCCGTGCCCGTCCCTAAGAAGAAGGGCGGATCCGTGCTCTTCGACACCGACGAGCACCCCCGGCCGGAGACGACTCCGGAGGAATTGGCCAAGCTCAAGCCGGCCTTCAAGGCCGATGGTACAGTGACCGCCGGCAACGCGTCTGGTGTCAACGACGCCGCGGCCGCCCTGGTGCTGACCTCCCGGGGATTTGCCGCGCGGCGGGGTCTGAAGCCCCTGGCGAGGATCGTGGGCTGCGCCTCGGCCGCTCTCGACCCGGCCTACATGGGTTTGGGCCCTTACCACGCCACGCTCAGGGTCTTGGAGAAGACTGGGATGTCTCTGGACCAGATGGACGTAGTCGAAGCCAACGAGGCTTTCGCCGCTCAGGCCCTGGCGGTGGCCCGCCTACTCGATCTGGACATGACCAAGACCAACCTTTGCGGCGGCGCGATCGCCCTTGGTCATCCCATCGGCGCTTCGGGGGCGCGCATCCTCACCACGTTGCTGTACGCGCTACGCCGCACGGGCGGGAGGTACGGACTGGCCGCCATGTGCATCGGCGGCGGACAGGGCATCGCCACCATCATCGAGGCGCAATGAATGCGCCATCCGGATCGACCGCACGGCCTTCTGAGTCAAGCGGAACCGTCCGCCTGCCCGGAGGCGAACGCAAGGCCCAGATAGTCCAGGCCACGCTGCGGCTGGTGGCGGAGCACGGCTTGGCCGGCGCCAGCATGTCGCGCATCGCCGACGCGGTTGGTATCTCCAACGCGGCGCTCTACCGGCATTTCGCCAGCCGCGAAGACATCCTCATCGGCGCTCACGACGCGCTGATCGAGCGGGTCTTCTCCTGGCTGAACTCCTCGAAGGCGCCGCGGGTCATCGACCGTCTGCGCGAGATGGGCGGATCTCACGCCCGCATCTTTTCCAAGGACATCGAGGGCTTCAATGCCCCTATGTTCCAGTTCATCTCGTGGATCCCCAAGGACCGGGTGCGTGACCACGTGGTACGGCGGCGAGTGGAGATGCTCGATTGGTACGCGGGCCTCATCGAGGAAGGCAAGGCCCAGGGGAACATCCGTTCCGATATCGAGACCGACCTGATAGTCTCCGAACTGTTCGCCTGGATCTGGTGGGAAGACCTGAGCTACCTTGAAGGCCTCGACACCGAGACCACTCTGAGAGGATCGGCGAACATGTTCGACCGGCTCCTCGCCCGGATCAGCCCCGCACAGAGCTCCGAACCGCGGAGGTAACGAAAATGCCCAAGTCGCTGGTCGCCATATCCAAGGGTGACGATCCCGAGAAGATGGTCGCCGAGGTCTTCGCCCTGTTGGGAGGAGTGGAGAACCTGGTCAAACCGCGTAGCACCGTAGTCCTCAAGCCCAACGCCGGCCACCCGGCCGCGGCCGAGACCTCTGTGAACACCAGCCCCGAGCTGGTGGCCGCAGTCATCAAAGAAGTGAAGAAGGGCAATCCGAAAGAGGTCATCGTGGCCGAAGCGGCCGCCATAGGCTGCGACTCGCTCCACGTGTTCGACGTGAGCGGCATCGGCGCGGCGGCCGAGGCCGCCGGCGCGCGTCTCGTCGACATTAAACGCGAGAAAGACCTTATCACCATCCCCATCCGGGACGCGCGCTCCGACTTGAAGAAGGTGAAGCTCCCCCGCTTCTTGCTCGAAGCCGAGCACCTCTTCGACCTGCCCATCTTCAAGAGCCACGCCAGCATGGTGTTCACCTGCGCCCTCAAGAACATGAAGGGAGTGGTGCAGGACATCACTCACCAGCAGATGCACATGACCGACCTGGCCGCGGCCATGATGGACGTCTGGTCGGTGATCCGCGCGGACCTTATCGTCGCCGATCTCATCCGCCCCGCGGAGGGGTTCGGCCCACACACCACCATCCCGGTGGACTTCGGTTGCGTGGTGGCGAGTAAGGACCCGGTGGCGCTGGACGCCACGGCCTGCCGAATGGTGGGTCTCGGTATCGACAAGGTGGCCTACTTCGGGGCGGCGGCCGAGCGCAATCTCGGCTACTTCGAGGAGGAAGACATCGAGGTGGTGGGCCGGACTATCGCGGAGGTCCAGAAGGACCTCTGGTTCCCGTACCTCGAGGGCTTCGACACGTGGCCGCAGTACACGTTCCACACGAGCAACGCCTGTAGCAGCTGCGAATCTCTGGTGGCCTTCACCATGGAGAAGCTCAAAGCTCTGGGCCAATACGACAAGAATGCCGGCTGTCACATTGTGGTGGGTTCGAAGCGCGACGACGAGATGCCGCAGGGCGTCGATCCGAACAACGTGATCCTCATCGGCGACTGTGTGAAACGCTTCCGCGGGAAGGGCGTGGGCCACTGGTCGGCGGGCTGCCCGCCTCTGGAGCCGCACCCCCTCTGGGTGTTCATCGACCGCGAGGACCACTTCGAGATGGAGCCCTACTTCAGGGAGCGCATGGCGCAAGACGAGAAACCGTGGGTGGAGCACATCGAGATGATGCGCGAACAGAGGCGGAAGGACCAAGACGAGAAGGGCTGAGCGGCCAGCGCGCGCCGCGCCGAAGTATCAGGCCGCCCGGTGGGTACTCGGCGGCCGGGACTTCGGCCCAAGCCCGCCCGCGCCGCCATGGCGGGCTGCCGGGGAATGACGCTTCGCCGCGAGAACGCGATGGCCGAGTGCGAGACAAGGACGCAGGGAGCGCGCGTAGCATCGCTACGTGCGCGCCTGAGGACGAAGTATGGCGCCGGCCAGTGCGGTCTGGCGGCCGAGGTTTCGTTCCCCGGCGACCCGCACTGGCGTTAGACGTGCATCCCGCCGTCGGCCATGAGAACCGCGCCGGTGGTGAAGCTGCTTTGGTCCGAGGCCAAGAACAAGACGGCGCGCGCTATCTCCTCCGCACGCCCGTGCCGGCCCAAGGGGATGATGTGGTTGAGGAACTCGGTGCCGTCTTGGCCGACCACCTCGGTGAGCTTCTCCTCGATGCGGGTTTGGAAGCTGTTGTCGATGGGACCCGGCGCGAGAACGTTGACGCGGATGCCCCTGGGCGCGACTTCCTTGGCGACCACCCGGGCCAGGCCGATCAAGGCATGCTTGGAGGTCGCGTAGGCTGACACCCCGGGATCGGCTGTCACACCCATGATGCTCGAGGTGATGATGATGCTGCCTCCGTCGTTCATGTGCGGCAACACGTATTTGCAGGCCAGGAACGACCCGCGTACATTCACAGCCATGACGTTGTCGAAGACGTCCTCGGGGTACTCCGTGATGGGTCTGATGACGCCCGACACTCCGGCGTGGCTAAAGAGCACGTCGATCTTGCCCCACCTGGAGACCGTCTTTTCGATGTAGCGCTGGACATCGGCGGATTCGGACACATCGGCCGCCACAGTCTCTAGTCTGTCAGGACCCACGTCCAGCGCAGCGGCCGCCAGGCCCAGTGATTCCTGGTTGCGGCCGACGAGCGTCACCCGCGCGCCTTCGCTCAATAGGATCTCCGCACTGGCGAAGCCGATGCTGCCATAGCCGCCGGTCACGATGCAGGTCTTTCCGTCCATGATGCCCATGGCGGGAGTATACCAAGGGAGCCGGACGAAACCGCTACTGCTTTCGTCCAACACCAGAACGCCTCAATGGGCGAATCCCCCATGGAGCTGGTCTCGCGTCCCGGAGCCACCCAGATCGAGCGCGAAGAGCTCCACTCATTCCTGGTGACGGTTCGCAGTGTGATAGAAGGCGTACTTCGACATCAGGTTCTGGATGTCCAGGTAGGCCTCGACGCGGGCCAGTCTCTGCTCAAGGGTCATCGCCTCGGTGTATCGGCTCATACGCTCTCCTGCTCACGATGATCTAACGACGTCCCCTTGCTACAGCTTGCCGAAAACAGAAGAAGACTGTGGCCTGCAAGTCCGACTTGCAGGCCACAGCGTCAGGCAGCTACGCCGGCTACCGCTAGCCGGCCCTCCGCGTCAAACTACGGCGTCGGAGGAGCCCAGGTCACGCCGGTGAACCCGGCGGCCTTGGTGAGCACCTTGATCATGTTGTCGGTGATGCCCAGTTTTTGCGCGCGGGCCATGCAGTCGGCGGCGCTGGCTTCAAACAGAAGTTGATACCAGGCAGCCTGGTCTTCGGCGGTCAGCGAGCCCACCGTGACACCTGCGTCCGCAAGAACCTTGAGGTTGGCCTCGGTGTCGGTAGCGTCCAGCTCAAGGCTGAAGGCTTCAGCGTCTTTGGCCGCGTCTTTGAAGATCTTCTGGGTTTCCGGGGTCAGCTTGGCCCAGGTGTCGAGGTTGACCGAGAAAGCGTTGCCGGCCGCATAGGTGCCGTCCCACATGTAGTACTTGGCGACCTCATACCATTTCAGGTTGACGGTCGGGACGAAGCCCATCTGAGTCGCCTCGATGACCCCGCGCGACAGGCCTTCATAGGTGTCCGGCGGGAAGGTCTGGACGACGGTGTAGCCGAGAGCTTCGAACGCGGGGATCGAACCGCCGGCGCCGAACTTCTTGCCCACCAGCTCGGACAACTTGGTGAACGGGGTCTTGGAGATGAAGACGTTGCCGCCCCCTGAGGTGAAGCCAAGGTAGATGAGGTTGTTGGCCGCGGCTTCGGCTTGGATGAGAGGAGCGGTTTCGGGATCCTCAAAGGTGAGGTAGTTGAAGAAGTCGACCGCGGTCTGCGCATCCGGCGGGGCCCACATAGGGAAGTTGAGCAGAGGCACTTGGTCGCCATACGGCGGGTGGCCGAAACAGATCATGTCCACCGAGCCGGAGCTGACCAGGCCGAGCTCTTCCATCGGGTTGCCAAGCTGGCCACCGAAGAAGATGTCGAACGTGACCGCGCCAGCCGTCGCGTCCTCGATGTAGTCGCAGAAGTGCTGGATGATCTTGCCGCCAGATTCGGTCTGCTGGAATGTGCTCGCATACTTGAGAGTCATCGGTTCCTGCGACGCCCCGGTGGTGGACGTCTCGGCGGCCACGGTCGTGGTGGTCTGCGCCGCGGTGGTGGCCGTGGTGGCCCCTGTCGTGGTGGTCTCTTCGCCACCGCCACAGGCGACGAGCACCATCGCTAGGACAAAGACCAGCACAAACCCTAGGATCAACGCTTTCTTCATTACATGCCCTCCTTTTGCTTTCCTCGGTAAGCCCCCGACAGGCCTGCCGAATTGCCCATACTAATTGCTGCGTCAGAACTGAACCAGATCTGGGATGAAGGTCACGATCTGTGGGACCAATGGCAGGATCAGAGCCACGACGAACTCCACTATGAAGAATGGCCATATCCCCTTGAATATCTCCCCCGGATCGATCCTCAGCGCGCTGGCGACGGCAAACACGTTCATCCCGATCGGCGGGGTCAGCCCCGCCATCTCGCCCACGAAGACAAGAATGATGACGATCACGTAGGGGTCGTAACCTACGGAAACCAGAAGCGGCACGACGATGGGGATCGTGATGATGAGAATGGACGCGATGTCCATGATGCAGCCGCAGAACACATAGAACACGAGAACGACAAGGTAGACCGCGTAATGCGGCATCTGAACCGTCGTGATCCAATCGGCCAGGTGGTCGGGAAGCCTGCTCAGCGAAATGAACCGGCTGAACATAGTGCCGGCGATGATGATCGGGAAGAAACCGGCGTTCATCACCACCGCTTCCCAGGTGGCTTTGATCATGAACTTGAGGCGGACGCCGCGGACGAGCCCATAGATGAGCAGTATCATCGAGCCGATCGCACCGCCGACCGTGGCAGAGAACCAGCCCCAGAAAGTCCCGCCGATTACGAGCGCGAAAAAGACCAGCACGGGCAGCAGAAGCTTGAGCGACTTCAGCCTGTCCATCCAGGTGATGGTGAGGGTGGACGCCCCTGGCACTTTGCTGGGCCAGACTCGGTGCAGCACCAGCACCACGCAGCAAAGCAGGACCATGAGGAACAGCCCTGCGCCGATGCCGCCCATCAAAGACCGGCCTATCGAGTAGTTGGTGAGAACGCAGAAGATGATGATGGGCATGCTGGGCGGGATCAACGAGTCCAACGCTCCCGAGGCGGTGATGCAGCCCATCGACAGGTTCCTGTCGTACCCGTGCTTCACCAACTCCGGCATGGCGATCTTGCAGAAGACCATGTTGGCCGCGACCGACATGCCGCTCACGGCTCCGAAAAGCGCGTTGCCGGCGATGGTGGCCATCATCAGGCCGCCCGGCATCTTGGCGGTCCATTTCTCCATGGCGGTGTAGGCGCCCTCTCCTACTCCCGTCTCGCCTGCCAGCACCCCCAACAGCATGAATAGAGGCAGCACCGCGAACGAGTACGAAGCCGCCAAGCTGAACGGCGCCTGCGTGAACTGAGTGATGGTGAACTTCCAGCCCCCCAGGAGCATGAACCCCACGAAGCAGACCGAGAGCATGGACACGAAGATGGGGATGCCCGACAGGATCATGATCAGCATCACGGCGAAGCCGGCGAAACCCACGATCGTCTGCGTTGCCATGTGTGTCTGGTCCTCGTGTCCTGTGGTCTATTCGGACGCCGGCGGCGCGATGCCTTGCTTCTTGAGTTCCTTGGCCGAAGGAGCGTATCTGCCCCTTCGCTCTCTGAAGTTGATGAGGTCGCGCATGCCGGTGACCACGAATCCCCAGGAAAGGAAGAAGCAGCCGACCATCAAGCAGACCTGGAAGGGCCACAGCGGGAATTTCCAAGTACCGGCCGCAGCCTCTTTGGTCTGCCACATGCCCTCGAGCTTGTAGTAGCCGCGATAAACGACGTACATACATGCCGCAAAACCGAGGAAGGAGCCGAAGGTGCGCACCCCGACCTTGAGCCATCGGGGAAAATGGTTCTGGGCCAGTTCGATGGATACACTGCCCCTGTCCATCTGCACATAGGCGACCGCCAGAAACACCAGCGCGACGTTCATGTACGTGATGAAATCCACCGAGCTGGGGATCGACTTGTGCACCCCCGGCATCTTCCAACCGATCGTGTCGACCACGCACACGATGACCACGCTTAGAAGAGCGAGGCCTGCTAGGTACGAAAGCCACTTGGTGAACCTGGTGTACCGACGATCGAGCCTGCCGAACCAGGTGTCGGGGAATTCGGGGGGAGCCATGCCTCCCGGCTCGGCAGCGGTCCCGGGCTCAGCCGTGTCGCCGGGCGTAGATCCTGGTTCCTGCACAGCCATCAGCAACTCCTTGACAGTGTGTAAGAGAAGGCGCGGTCAAAGCCGGAAGCCCCGGCGAGCCCCCTCACCACAAGCGATCTTTCAACACTTTGACAGACCGACCGGCAAGAAGTCAATAGACCGGACTAATAGATAAACCTATCGGCCAATTGCCGACTTGTTTGACACTCGGACCCGCCACGTACTACCCTGGACACCTTGTCTTGGGTCCCGCAAACCGAAGCCCTGGAGGGGTTTTGAACGCGAGCGTCGAACTCGGCCAGCAGCTGGGGTTCTGGACCCTCGCGCCTTTCGCCTGCATGCTCCTCGCGGTCGCCGTCATGCCCTTGACCTGCGGATGCTGGTACGACCGCCACCGGAACAAGGCGATCGTGGCCTTCGTGTTGGGCGCCCCCACGCTCGTCTATCTTCTCGCCCGTTTCGGCGACCTGGGCCTGGAGATCGCAACCGGAACGGCAGAGGAATACGTGTCGTTCATCATCCTCCTCTTCGCTCTGTACACCATCTCCGGCGGCATTTATCTCACGGGCAATTTGCTCGCCACTCCGCGGGTCAATCTCGGTTTCCTGGCGATCGGCGCGGTGTTGGCCAGCTTCATCGGCACGATGGGAGCTTCCATGGTGCTCATCCGTCCCCTGCTGAGGACCAACTCCGAGCGGAGCCACGCGCGGCACACTGTGGTGTTCTTCATCTTCGCGGTGAGCAACGTGGGGGGCCTCCTCACCGCCCTCGGCGACCCTCCCCTGTTCTTGGGGTTCTTGCGCGGCGTCCCCTTCACTTGGACACTCCGCCTGTGGGCCGAGTGGCTGGTCGTGGTGGCGCTGGTGCTGGCGGCCTACCTGGTCATCGAGTTCTACTACTACCGCAAGGAGCCATGCGCCTCGCGGCGTATGGACGTGGCCGACTACGTCCCCATGCGGCTGAAGGGGTCGATCAACCTGATCCTGCTGGCGCTGGTGATAATCGTGGTGCTCTTTTCCGGACCCCTTGCCCGCGCGGGTGAGGCCGTCCATTTCCCCTTCGTCCGCGAGGTGATGCTCGTCGTCCTCGCCATCCTCTCGCTCAAGCTGGGGGCGCGGGGCCCCCGAGCGTCGAACCACTTCAGCTGGGGGCCCATCATCGAAGTGGCGGTGCTGTTCGCGGGCATATTCGCCACCATGATGCCGGCGCTCGCGCTGCTCCAAGCCCACGGGGGCGAGATCGGCCTGACTCAGCCCTGGCACTACTTCTGGGCCACCGGGGGGCTCTCGTCCTTCCTGGACAACGCCCCGACCTACCTGGCCTTCACATCGGTGGCGCAGGGACAGGTAGGAGTCGACACGGTAGGCGCGCTCACGGCGACTCAGGTCGTCCCCGGCCTTGGCTTCTCTCCCGCCGCCTACTTGGCGGCCATCTCCTGCGGAGCGGTGATGATGGGCGCCAACACGTACATCGGCAACGCACCCAACTTCGCCGTGAAGTGCATCGCCGAGCACTCCGGCCTCAAGATGCCCTCCTTCTTCGGCTACATGGGCTATTCGCTCGCCGTGCTCATCCCGACCTTCGCCATCGTGACGGCCATCTTCTTCCTGTAGAGAGCTCTCGAGCCCCCACCAGGAGCAGGGCCCCTACGACAGCGATCATCCCCAAGCCTTCGAGCACGCCTGGCCGCTCGCCCAGTTGGATCCACGCCGAGACTATCCCAACCACGGGGGTCAACAACATGGCCAGCCCTGCCGTCCCGGCGCGCAGCGAGTGAAGGATGTACAGCCAGAGGATCCAGGCGAGAGCGTTGCCAAGGAGCACGTTGAAGATCAGGGCGACGATGAAGGTACCGGTCCATACCGGCGGACTCGACCAGGTGACGAGGGCGACGACGATGAGCGGCACCGCGCCGAGAAGCATCTGCCATGCGGTCAGCGACAGAAGGTCCACCTGGTGGCGCTTCCGCAGGATCTTGGCGTAGACCGCGCTCCCAGCCCAGCAGAGCGCTCC
>Ga0154815_124_pt1 | contig 18436 bp, 9 predicted proteins | sample Rifle2008BG16ft_FD_105823 | JGI IMG/M metagenome (GOLD analysis project Ga0154815, IMG submission 105823) | Actinobacteria bacterium RBG_16_64_13
GCACTGCGGGTGTCTTCTTCGGCACGGCGGCGTCTCCTTCCTGTCGGGCTATTGCCCGGGTTCTTGGTCGAACCAGAAGGTACGTCGCCTTTAGCCTCTTACACACCTCGTGAGCTTAGCCCTGGCATGATTACGTCGGGCCAGTGAGCCTCAACGTAGTCCCGGATTCTCTCCAACTCGCGTCGCGGCAGTCTGCGAGCGCGTTGTTGATTCCGGTCCCACACGTCGCCCGTTCCTAGGTCGAGCTTTTCTCCAGAATCACAATGGTGCGCGTGGGGCGTGCTCGGCCACGGGTCCTTGTCGTACTTGTGGACGATCCAAGGTCCGTTTCGCGTCGGGATCGTGAGTCTGGTCTTGCTGCGGACCACGCCATTGTTCTGAACAACGAACAGCGGGCAAGAGTCGTCGGGGGCAAACCCTTGGCTCGACGCCACCCACGTGGCCGAGGCAGGGGGCACCGTTGCCTTTGGGTCCATGAAGCGGAGCTGTCCGCCGAGATGCGATTGCATCTCCTCCTTCGGAACGTCCACGTTGGAGTAGCCCGGCGGTGAGGCTTTGCAGGCTCGGTAGACGAAGTCCGACCATTGCATCTGTGCGGAGGCTGCGCGCGCGACGCGATTGTCCACGAACCGTGCGCGCTGCAAAGCGCCGGCGTTCGCCAGTGCCTCCTCCCAGCAATCGTCCGTGTAGAGCACACGGTCGTACACGTTCTGCTGGTATAGCAAGTACAGGGGGCGCGACAGGGTCAGTTCCTCGCCCAACGCATAGACATCAAATCGAAAGTGGACGAGCTCGTGGGCGAGAACGATGTTATGAGCCAAGGAGTTGGCCAGAGCAACAGATACGCGGACGTCACGGATGATCTTCCGGACGAACTCACGCATCGGGGCCTCGAGGAAGAACACACCCCAGGTGCGGTCAGGCAGCGGCGAATGAAACGAGATGTAGATGGCCAATGCCTCGAAGCCATGAGTCCGGATTGCCTGGTCGAGACTCCCCTCGTCACCAGGCCATGTCTCAGCAATGGCGCCTTCAGGCAGCCCCTCGTAGATGCTGGGACCCTCATCGGTGTCTTCCGGAGTAGGTGAGGAGCCGAGTGGCCCGCCAGGTTGGCTGAGCGGACCTCCCAAGAGGACCCTTCCTTGCTCCGACCAGGGAAGGCGCGAGGTCTCCGAGAAGCAGTCGCGCGGGAGCTCCCAGCGACTTTCCTCGATCAGGGTTTCGATTCGACGCGGCACGTTCCTCTCTCACGCAGCGTTGCGATCAGCTCCCTACCGAGCTGACAGCCCGCCCCACATACAGGTGCGCCGCGGAAACCCGAGCTCGCTTGCCAGTCGAGTTGCAACTAGCCGCGCGAGTGGCGCCAGGTTCTCGACGTCGGCTCGCGCGTACTCGAGGAGCAGGTCCAGCGCGCCCTTGTCCCCGCGCTTGTAAGCATGCCATAGCCTGACAGCTTCCCAGCCGTCCACCTCCTGGAGGCGGGTCGGGCGCTTGACGCCAGCCTGCCGCTCGACGCTCTTGAGGCCGCCGGAATAGCCCAAACGCTTCAGCGGATACCGAAGGTCGACATGAGCCGGCGGGCGATACCCCCGAAACTTCCGCGCCAAGAAGGGGAGGTCGAAGCAGGCGCCGTTGAAGGTCACGACCAGCGGGTACTTGGCGACGGCCTCCGGGAAGCGATCCAGGTCCTTTCCAAGGACAAACGTGTGAGTCGTGTTGTTGGCGCACATGGCCACGACAGTGATCTCATCCGCATCCGAGGAGAGCCCCGTCGTCTCAATGTCCACGAAGGCGGCAAGGTCAACGAACTCTTCGAACAGGCGCCAATGCTCGCTGTTGGGGAGGCTGCGCCAGAAGTAGCCCGGGCCCGGGTCCTTGCGCTTGAGCGCCGCCCGCGACTCGTCGATGGCTGCCGCCACGGACTCGTAGCGCCCGCCCTGGAGTTGCCCCTTGGTCCTGAGGGCCCCGAACTCATCCCAATGACGGGCCCCAGACTCCCAGAGGGCGCTCTCCGTAGATCGGCCAACTCCCGGAACGTGAACAAAAGTGTGTTGGAGCATTGACACCCTCTGGTCAGGCCTGTCGGCGTCCGGCCTTCCAGGTGATCTCCACGAATTCCGCGATCACCCGGATTGCACCCTCATCCTTCGGTGTGAACTCGGTAGGGCATGGGCTGGATTGGGGGGCAATGACCATGCGTGCTACCGACGCCTTGCCGCACTTCGTGCGAGGACGGACCGAACTCACCGAAAACTCCGCAGGGGTCACAACCGTCCCTCAACTTCCAAGACTCTTAGCTACCGACCGGGAAGAAGGCGCAGAAGCACGGCTACAAGCGCAACTACCAAGACAATCACTGATAGAACAGTGAGCCGCGTCAGGGACTGCCTCGTCCAACGGGATGATTCCTCAACTTGGGCCCTGGCGTGTTCTGAGTCGGTTGTCAGGACGGCTAGCCGTTCGTCCAACCCGGCAATTCGCGTCATCGCCTCCCCGAGCTTGGACTCCAGGCGAGCGCCCGAACCAGAAACATGCGAATCAACAACCGATACCTGCTCCGCCAGCCGGCGCAGATCTTCGCAAATCTGGGTCAGCACCGCGTTCGCAGCGTCAAGCGAACGCCCGATGACGACGGGATCGAGCTTGGCAATCTCTGTCGCCAGTCGACCCAATTGCTCAGAAAGCCCGAGCAGCCGTTCACCCGCGACAGTCATGGCACCCGTCGCGGCCAGAAGTGACTGCCTGTCCGCTGCCAATCCTTCAGCTCCCACCTTGAGCTTCTGCAATTCTTCCTGCATTCCCTCGGCCGCCTTGCCTACGGCCTCAACAACATCTGGGTTCAGTTCAGCCATTGGGCATCACCTCCAGCATTGCACTCACGCGTGCTGTCGACTGCGAAGCAAGTGTGGCAAGACGGGGCAGAAGTCCTAGTCTGGCGGCGATAGGGAGATCAAGCTTGGCGAGTTCTCGGCACAGTTGGAGATCCGCACTACGTGTTGCCTCAAGCACAAGTACGTCGATAGTTCCGAGCTCCCACCTTGCCGCCTCGGCGACAAGCCACGTCATGTAGTCACGTGTGGTCTGCGCGTTGGTCCTAAAGCTCGTGTGGAGACTACGCACGCAAGCAATAGCGAACTCAAGAGCGTCCTTGCACTGACGCTGCCTGAGGAAGAGGACAGAACGCATTGCGAGAATTGCTGGGTGGTCGGGATAGTCCGCGAAGGCTCGTGACAATGCGCCGTCGAGTTCCTCAACATCACGCTTGCTGGCTACTGAGCCCTGCAATGCCCGCCACCTTGCAATGTCGTTTTCAGACTCGCGGAGGATGCGCTCCACCTCGCGGCTGAAAACAGTCTCTTGCAGATAGTCTAGAAGCCGTCTCCTCAAGGTGCGGTCACCGCCTTTGCCCCGGCTCCAGCGCCAGACCTCCCGAATGGCCGCGCGTCGTCCAAGCTCGATCGTTTCGTAGACGAACCCAAGAAGTACACGCGCCGTCTCAACAAGCTCGGTCTTCAAATCCGAGAAGCTGGGACTCGCGCGTGAGCCAAACAAAGCGTCAGCTCTTCCGCGGCTGTACATGGAGACATACTCGTAGGCGCTTGCCCAACTGCTCCCCCGGGTGAGCCGCCCCAACTGGACGGTAATGCGGTGCTTCGAATAGTCGACGGTGTAGTCGTCTACCGCCTTCAGGATGAGAAGTCGGTGGATGGCTCGTTCGCGGCGACGAAGCGCGGTAGGCTCGTCCTCCTCGCCAAATGGGATGATGCGTTCGCCTCGGCTCGATAATGGAGCCAATTGGTCAAGAACGCCCTTCAAGTCCTCGAGATCGCTCGGGATGCCTCGAAAGCCCTGAAGGTGAAACCAGAGTGCGCGATCTACGTCATCGTGGGCCGCGCGAAGCGAGTCCTCAGCAAGCTGGTGAAGCTCTTCGATCGGGGTGCTTGGCGCGAGGTACTGGTCAACGCGGTCATGGTCGTCAACGCTAGCTATCATGGCGCAGTGGGAGCGTTGCTTCGTGCGGCCAGCACGGCCAGCTTCTTGGTAGAATGCTTCAAGTGATTCTGTCAAACTGTAATGCACCGTGTAGCGAATGTTCGGTTTATCAATGCCCATGCCGAATGCCTTTGTCGCCACGAGCAGGGGGAATTCGTTGTCCTTGAAATCCGAAGCAATGCGGCTGCGCACTGCGGCGGGGTCGCTGCCGGAATAGTACGGCACGCGAAAGCCCAGGGTGTTCCCTAAGGCGCGCGCCACCGCTACCACCCCAAATTGTCCGCGTACATGGGGGCAAAAGATAATGCCGCAGGCACGCTTGGGACCAAGGTCAGCAAACTGTGCTGCGTCGCGAATGCCGATGTGAGTTGGAATCGAACGGACGACACCCTCAAGGACGCGAGCTTTCGCGTCGGAACGGCAGTGGTGGACGGCGAAGGTAAGCTCAGGGCGATCAAAGTCCTTAGGTGTGATCACGGCTTCGAGTTCCGAGATGTCGAGTTCGTGCATGAGGTCATGGAGAACCGAGCGCGAGGCGGTGCCCGTTAACCCGACTAGCGCTGGCGGCGTGTCGTTGTCACGGCGGCCGATGCGCCGGGCGGTCCTCGCAACGCTCAAGTAGGCCGGTCGGAAGTCGTGGCCCCACTCGGAAACGCAGTGCGCCTCATCGATCACGACAAGCGGGATAGGCATCTCGGAGGCCACGGTGCGCAGTGAGTCACGAAAAGAAACGATCTGCAGCCGCTCCGGCGAGACGTAGCACATCAGGTACACCCCGCCGCGAAGAAGGTCCTGGATCTTGGTTGTGTCGCCGGCTTGGGTAGTCTGGCTGCTGATTGCGGTGACTCGGGAAATGCCGGCACGGAAGAGATTGTCGAGCTGATCGTTCATCAGGGCGACCAGCGGAGCCACAACAAGCGTCAGGCCTGGAAGGAGGATTGAGGCTAGCTGGTAGATCAGGGACTTGCCGGCGCCCGTCGGAAGAAGCACGAGGGTGTCACGTCCCTCAAGGCATCGTCTCAGGCTGACCTCCTGCCCATCCCAGAACGACTCCTTGTCCGGGAAGATCGACTGGAGGAGGGATCGGAGTGAGGAGCTCGAGACCTCGTGTCTTGGTGCGACCCAAGTGGGTGGTGGGAGTGGGAGCGGTGGGAGTATGGGAAGCCAGGTGGGGCGTAGCCCCACGACGGGGACGGTCTGGGCATCGGAATTTGCTGGCCTGGTGAACCAAGGCGTGTCATCGCGCCACTCGATGACCACATCCGCCAGCTGCTCTTCAGCCTCCCCGAGCAGGTCAATTGAGGCCGGAGCCAAGGTTGCGCCGTACAGGTCCCCGACCGCAGTCAACAGTTGCTGAGCAGCCAGGATCCCAGCGCCCATTGCCCGCGTATGTGTGCCGCGAACCGCGATTGCCCAAGATTCCGCACCAGGTGAGAGAATGCCATGCTCAACCAATTCCACCATGCATGCCATCGTCTGCACCGCAGCAAGCGTTTGGGAATCCCCAACCGGCGAGTCCACAATCTCAGTGACGCCCCGTGTGAGCGCTGCCAGCGTAGGACTTGGGCCGTCTTCGAGATCCCCGGGGGTCAGGCGAAAGACGCGGTGCCCGGCTGCCGCCAGCATGTCGTCGCGTTCTTCATCGATAGCGCGCTGGGATGAGCGTGAATGCTGTGCGCCGTCGATTTCGATGATGAGTGCCTTGCCCTTGAGCGCGGGATGGAGCAGCGCGAAGTCTACGCGCGCTAGCCCTGCGACAGGCACTTGCGCCAAGGTGGAGATGGCGACTTGGCAATGAAGCCAGCGCAGGGTATCTGCGGGAAGTAGTCGTGGGGCGATCTCGTGGAAGAAGAGCTCCTCGTGCTTCGAGGAGTCGGGCGAGGTCCAGAGCGGTGCCCCGGGCGTGCGGGGAGGGCTGGACCCCTTTAGCTCGGGAGCGAGTGCGAGATATCGAGGAGGCGGTGGCGATTCCCCGCGCATCAGGATGCGCTTCGCAACGTGCAAAGCCGTGCGGCAGGCGTCATCGAGCGGGGCTGCGCTCGCCGAGCGCGGCAGGGCGATCGCTAGATGGTTGAATCGGATGGCGTCCCGATCCGCCGTGGGGGCTGATGCCGCAACTGGAATGAAATAGCGAACTGCGTCCGTGAATCCAGCCGGATCGGGCCAAGAGATGCCAATCGGGCGGTCAGGAGTCCCTGTTGCGGAGCCATTTGATGCGTCCGGTTCAATCGGTGCGTCGAGAGAAACAGTTCCCTTGCACCCGGGGTAAGCCGAGCAACCCCAGAAGTAGTTCCCGGCGTTGGGACCCTTCCTCGCCATGCGGCGGATCATGGGCTCACCGCAGAGCGGGCACTCTGGCGAGTCTTCATGAGGTTTGGCTTTCTTGGGCATGCTCGGGTCAACTCCGCGATTCGAAGCTGGGAACAACCATTCTCAACTGACCTTCAGCACCTCCACGAACTCCGCAATCACCCGGACCTCGCCCTCGTCCTTCGGCGTGAGCTCGATGGGATCGTGGGCCGGGTTGAGGGGCGACAGAGTCACGGCCACGTGCTTCCAGCCGCCATCAGGATCCTCGGCCTTCTTGCTCGAGTAGACCTTCAGCGTGTACTGGCCGCCCGTGTACGGGTCGCTGACGCCGGAGTGCCAGACAAGAAGTCGACGACCCTGCCGTGAGCCGGCCCGGGGCTGGCGGAACAAGCAGTAGGCCCCATCAGGGATGGCGGGCGACATCGAATCGCCCTGCACGCGCGCCACGAACATCCCTGGCTCGAACTTCGTCGCCGTGTCGTAGGTGATCCATTGCTCCGCCCATTCGCCCATTTCAGTGAGAGAAGTCTGGTCGTCGCTCCACCGCCCGGCGGCAGCTCGCAGCGTCGTCAGGGGCACGCAGTTCTTGAAGTGGTCGCCCTTCTTGGGCTCGACGACCCGGAAGGGCAGGATCTCGGCGCCACCTGAGTGGCGAACGAGCATCGCCCGAAGCTCAGCAAGATCCCGACAGATCTCGAAGGCCCAAGTTCCGAATCGCCGTGCGTTGTTTACGGCCGCCACCCACTTCTTCGCAGCCGCAGACTTGGCGAGGACCTGGTCCTCGGCCCAAAGCTCGCCGCCCAGACCCTTGATCTCGAGCAGCAGGTGCGTGCCTCCGCGCAACTGCACGATGAAGTCAGGCTCGTACGTATGGGTGCCACCGCCGTACTCGTAGGGGAGTCGGACGCCGAGGCCGCGGTCGTTGGGGGAGTAGCACTCGACAACGTCAGCTTCCTCGAGGATGTCGATGGCCTCGGCTTCCATGTCGCTTCGAACGGCGGCCAAGTTGAGGTGGCTCTTGGTCAGCGTGACGACCCTGCGTGTCGTGCGGTAGTTAACGTCGCCCGTGGAATGCCACGGGTGGAACGAGTTGACGATGGGGACGAGGGGCGCTTCTTTCGGCGCGGCTGCTGGAGTGATTCCCTCCAGAATCCGTTCACAGAGGCGCTGGGCGTACTTCTCCAACGCCAGCTCACGCGGGTCCAGGTCGGGTGGATCGAACCGGACCTTCTTCTGGACGTACTGCTGCACCAGCCGCAGGACCTCAGGGAAGACCTGGTGCCGGGCAAGCAAGTCGTTCTTGAGCTTCTCAACCCCTTCACCCTCGGCACCGAGGATCAGCTTGTCCACAATGCTCTGTGCCAGCCAGAACAGGACCTGCTGGAAGCGAACACTTTCGTAGAACCGGGTCCGGTCGTGCTTGATGAGCTCGATCTCGGCCACGGGGGTCGACTCGTCCCGGTAGCCGCGCATCGGCGCCACGAAGACAGCGGTCGGTTCATGCTGGACGACGAACCCTTCCAGCGAATCAACGTCGCAGTGGATGCCGCTGCCCAGCAGGTCGTACGTATAGCTCTCAACCACCGGGATGCGGATCTCGAGCGACTCCCGCTCGGGGACCGCGTAGACATGGTGGTAGACGGGATCGTCCGTCGGCTCGTCGGTGCTTGGGCGACCCTTGAAGGGGATGAGGGAGAACGGGATGCCGTAGATGTCCACCGCCTCGGCCGGCAGCAGCCCCGTTTCCTTGTCAGGGGTATAGCTCATGCGGCGCAACCCGCGGCCGACCACCTGCTCGCACAGGAGCTGACTGTCGAAGGCGCGGATGCCCAGGATGTGGGTAACGTTGGTAGCGTCCCAGCCTTCGGTGAGCATGGAGACTGACACGACACACCGGACCTGCTCCCCAGGCTTGCCTCTCCGGCCGACAGTCGCCAACAACTCCCGGAGTTCCTGGGCCGCTTCGTCCTTGGACTGCTCTTCCTCGGTTTCGATCTGCGCCAGCAGCTTCGTGTCGATTCGGAACGTGTGCTTGGGAGCACCTTCAGCGTTGGCGAACTCGGGGAGGATGACGCTCTCGCTGTAGACGGTCTTCTCGAGCTTCTTACCGTCTTCGCCCAAGGCCTCGATTCGGCGCTCGCCGCTAATCCGCTGGAAGAAGTACTCGGCAATCTCCGTGTTGTCGCAAACCACGATCATGACGGGAGGGATCGGGTTTGGCTCGGCGCTGGCCGCGCGGATCCTCTCGAACCGGTCCTTCCATTGGCCGGCGAGAGTGTGCAGAGCTGGTTCTGCCTCCCGGTAAACGGCCTCGGCCTTGGGTCGCCCATTGGTCAGCTTGTCCTTCGCCGGGAGTTCGTCCGTGATGTTGGCCCACAGGCGGAAGTACTTTGGGTCTGGCCGACCAGCCTCGTCCTTGCTGCCGCTGTCGTCCTTCACCGGTAGGCGGGGGATCTTGACAATGCCGCACTCAATCGCGTCCACGAGGCCGAAATCACTCACGAGCCACGGGAAGGGGCTGCCAGGGATCTCCCCGCTGTTCGACAGGTAGAAGGGGGTAGCGGACAGGTCGACACAGGCACTGATGCAGGGCTTACTCTCTCCAAGCAGGCCAGCGTTGTTGATCCTGTCGAGGCCATCCAGCCACACGGTGGCCTCCTCGAAGTCCTCCTTCTCCTGATCGCGCTCTTCCTTCGTGAGCCCTTTCTCAGCCCCGGCCTTGGCGCCCGCCTTCGGCCGCCAGCAGTGGTGGCCTTCATCGTTGAACACGAGGATAGGCAGCCGTGCCGCCAGTTCGCCCAGACGATCGCGTGCGAAAGCCTCGTTGCTCTCTTCTCCCTTATCCACCACGCGGTAGCTCGAGTCGCCCTCGCGGTGCTCGCTCTTCAGGGCCAGTGCGTGCCAGTTGGTGACAAGCACGCGGCCGGCATTGAGCGCGTCCATGTATTTGGCGGGGACGAGCTCAAACTCCTTGAAGTAGTTCTCAGGGTGCTCGGGGCGCAGGACTTGAAGGCGCTGCTTGACTGTCAGATTCGGCGCGCAGATGAGCACGGCGTTGGGGAAGACCACGCTAGCCGGATTTCGACCGCGGTTGCAGAAGGCCCAGGCAATCAGCATCGCCATGACCACGGTCTTGCCGCTTCCGGTGGCCATCTTGCAGCCAAGTCGCCGAAGTAGCAGCGAGTCGTTGGCAGGAAAGTCCGCAAGGCGTGGGAAGAACTCGCCGCTCAACTCCTCGAAAGTCGGTCTTTCGCCCTTGAGTAGCCTCTCAAGCTCGGCCGCATCGACTTCGAAGTTCTTGAACCCTGTGGCCTGCAACCGCCCAGGGATAGCCATCTCGAGCAGATAGACCAGGGTCTCAACGGCCTCGCGCTGACAGAAGAACAGCGGACGTGGTCGGTCACGACGAGTCCAGTGAGCGAGAAGATCTCGGGTGACGGCAGATGCACCACGATAGCCTGACCCGCGCCATCGGCCGACATCGGAACGCAAGCGGTTCACTAGGGGGAGTGTGTCGGACTCCTCTTCCGCCAGGAGTTCCAGCTGGGACGCGCCCGTTCGCTTCGTCTTGAACCAGTAGCTGGCTGGGCGTCGCCCACTGTTTCTAAAGGGCACGCCTCCGCGGTACAACCAGTGAGACGCTGGCTCGTCGTAAGGGTTGTTGATGATTGGGTTGTCAACCGCCTGCGTCGGAGTCCAATCCGTGGAGAGCGGCTCAACCTTCGGCTTCGGCGCCATGTCAGGCCTCTAGCTTGCGAATGGCCATGACTTCGTTTCCGCGCGGGTCGACCACCTTTACAGCAATGCGGTTGTGCTTACCGGCTGGGAAGGGCAATGACTCTGTCCCCTTGAAGGCCTCGAAAGCATCGGCATCAGCCGCTGAGCCAAGAGCCTTGGAGATCTTCTCCCAAGCGTTCTGGTCGGGAAAGAACGCCTGCGAAACACAGAAGCAGCGTCCGTCAAAGTCGGAGTCAAGGAACCACGCAGCGACCTTCTCAGCACCAGTCGAGCGAACTGTGTTCTCGATTGGGTCGTAGATGTCCACCCCCTTCAGCGCAACTGTCCAATCGCCATTCCCGCGGCGCACTACTTTCACCTCAGGTTGGCCAAAGACGGTGAACAGCTCGCTGTTTGGTGTGTCCTTGAGAAGTCCTGCCATCCCCGGGTTGATGTCTGGACGGACGTGGGCCTCATGAATCCGAAGCTTGGGGTGTTGCGCCTGCTGAATCGCAGCGGTTGCCTCGGCGTCGAACGAGAAGCCTGCTACGACCAGCTCGTCGTAGCGCTTACTTGCTCGAATAAGCTCTTCAACCTGCTCGGCAGTTACGGGTCCATACTGCGGACCGAACCCGACAGCGACCGGATTGCCGGTGTTGTCGCCCTCCTCCCAGGCGCCCTCAGCATGGATCAGCGAAGCAGCTCCATGCTCGGTTAGTGGCTCAAGCCGAGCAAAGTGCTTGCGCCTATTGCCGATGAACGTGAGGCCGTCGCGACGCAAGTGCTGGACCATCTGGGTGAGGTAGGCCGCAAGGTTGTCGGGTCCTGACGAGGACGGTCCTTCCTCGCTCTCGTTGGGCGTCGGATCGAAGACCCCTCCATCTGAGAGACTCAGTTCCTCCGGACGCACGCCCTCGACCGTGAATGGACCGCTGACCCGCACAACGTTCTTAAGTACGTTTGGCTGATCGGCAAGCTCGACCATTTCGGCGTTCTCTGACACGCAGTTGGCAATCTCGTCACTCATTGCGCGCCAAGCCGTCCGGTACGCCAGCAGGGCCGCCTGAAGTGGCTTTGGCCAAGCGGGATCGGAGTCAAAAGGCACTTCCCATTCTCTCCACTCCGCCGCCGGCAGCTGCCAGCGGCGAACGTCAGCCTCAGTCAGAGACTTCTTACCTTCCTTGGCTTCCTTCGCAGCCAACTTCGAGGTCAATGTGGCGCGAAGTTCTCGTGGGACCGGCCTTAGCGCGGCGTTCAATGCTCCAAGTGCAGTAGCGAGGATTGACTCGTGCGATGCGATTATGGGATCGAGTGCGGTGTTCTTCGCGACGCTCTTGAGACCAACGCGGGGAACCGTCTTACACTTGAATGTGCACTTACCCTGATGATCGCCACTCGGGTCCGTAAGCCAGTCGGTGCCGGGGTTTGCTCGAGACTCCTCAACAGCGACCGGTCGCAACTCATAGTATGGGTAACGCGCAGTCAAGATGCGCTGGCGCGCGAGGGACAAGGCAACGCGACTAGTGTCCGTGGTAATCCAGCGCCGGCCCCACTGCTCCGCTACAAACGCTGTGGTTCCGCTACCGCAGGTGGGATCAAGAACGAGGTCACCTGGAGCCGTCGTCATGAGAAGGCAACGCTCAATCGCACGAGGCGACGTCTGGACAACGTAGACCTTTGGGTCGGAAAACGCGTTGGTGCGGGTGTCGAGCCAAAGCGCAGTGCGAGCCTGCAGGCGACCTCGATCGCGGTAAGACTTCCACCACAACGTGTCACCCTGGCGGTGCAAGAAGCCCGCGCGAAGTAGACGGGGCAGCCCATCCTCTACGCTCGAAGACCAGCCGCGAGAGCCCCCAGGCACAAACGAGTGGCCGAACGCCACGAAAGGCTGCCTTGAGGATTCGCTTCCCGTCTGGGAGGTCAAGTTGTCTAGCTTGAGAATCCGACCGGGCGGATACGGTGCCTTCCCAAGCTTCTGAGCCACACTCAGGTCAATGATTTCGCCTGCATCCGTTTCGACGCACACGTATCGCTCGTGTGGATCGTCGATAGCCGGGAGCTCTTCGTAGAGATCGCGATAGGTTACCTGCGCACGGTCCTTGGCATACCACACTAGATAGTCAGTGATTTGCGCGAGGCGTGCGCTTGTCTGGCCGGTGGTCGCGCTGTATGCGATAAGTCCGCAGTACTGTGCGGTACCAAAGAGCTCGTCGAGTAGCGCTCGAACGCGATGGAGATTCGCGTCGCTGATTTGGACGAAGATGCTACCCGTATCGGCGAGCAGCTCGCGAGCAATGATAAGTCGATCCCGAAGATAGGCCAGATAGGAGTGAATTCCCAGCGTCCACGTGTCGCGGTAGGCTCTGACCATCTCAGGCTCGCGCGTCACATCATTGTCTCGGTCCTTCACGGCCTTCTGTTTGACCGTGGGCTGAAAGTTGGACGAGAACTTGATCCCGTAGGGTGGGTCCAAGTAGATCATCTGGACCTTCCCTGCGAGATCTTCTCTGCGCGAGAGACTGGCCATCACTTGAAGTGAGTCGCCAAGGATCAGTCGGTTGGCCCAGTCAACGTCGTGCTTGTAGAACTGAACCGCCTGCTGGTATGGCTGCTCGGGGTCCGCAAAGAGGTCGCGTTGAACATCCTCGCGCGTAGCTGCACGAATGCACGCTTGCGCGCTCACGCGTTCATGTATGTGCAGGGCCACCGGGTCAACACCGACCCCCCCGCGCTGATGCTGTTCGCGCTTGCCAGACCATTCGAGCCACGGTTGTTGAGTGCGAAGCGCATTGGAGAGAAGAGTCTGCTCGCCTTCGGTGAGGGGTCTGTGGCCTGCCGTAGCTACGAGGTCCGGGAATCGATCAGCGTTGCCGGTAGGGTCGAATCGAAGGACGGGGGGAAGGTGTGGGTCGTATTGGTAGCGCACCCTAGGCGCTCGCGGCAGCTTACCCTCCGCGGCGATCTGCGCAGGGGGAATGTTCTTCCTGGTCGAGCCAGTGTGGCGGTAGTCAGCCGACTTGGTCTTTTTGGCCAAGGTAGTCCTCTTGCGAGTCGCCATCCGTTAGCTCCAATCCACCTTTGGCAATTACCGGCCACGAGAAACGCGAAAGACGTGGCTCGACAAACTCAGATCACTCAGGGTCATGTGCAGTGTGGCGGCACACACGGTTGTAGTCGCAGGCGCGGCACTTGTGTTTCGACGGCGATGCCTTGAACGCGCCGCGGCGAATCTGCTTCACTGAGCTGGCTGCCTGAGCAACAGCCTTCTGCGTGGCATTAGGCGCGATCGCCACGGCTGAGCGCTTGCCAGTGCGCAGTTCGTGCAGGTAGGCGGCCTCCACGTTCAGACCCTCGCCCCGGCCTGCGACCGCGTAGATCTGCAACTGGTGCTGGTAGCGTTCATCACGCTCTTCTGCCGTGGCGACCTTGTAGTCCACTAGCGCGAGCGACCCGGGACGACCGTTCTCCTCGTCGAGGATGACATCCGCTCGCCCGGCGATGAGGCCGTCCTCGAGATGCAGCGCGAAGGGTCGTTCCGTGGCCCACACGCGGCGAAGGTCATCAGAATAGTCCGTGACGTATCGTCGGACGAGCCTGTGTCCAGCGTTGAACATCCGGTCAAAGGCCGGCTTGTCAGCCAGCGGCAGGTAGAACTCGTCTTCGACGAGCTTCTGAAGCTGTGCCGAGCTTGGAATCTTGCCCGTGTCGCGTGCGGTGTCGGCCACACGACGCAAGACGTGATGGAGCGCCTTGCCGTAGCCGAGTTCCACTGCGATCTCCTGCTCGAATCCCAGTTGGTTCGCCAGGCGATAGCGGTAGCCGCACTCCTCAAACACAGCAATGTCCGAGAACGAGACCTGGAGGGGAGGGGCCTCCTCGTCCTTCGCGGCCTCGGGCGGGCCGGGAAGCGGGAGCAGCTCGGTCTCGATCACCTTCTTGCCGGCGACATCCTCGAAGAACGGCGACGGCTTCGTTCGGTTGTGGATCCGCTCGAAGCAAGACAAGTAAGCGCAGTCACGCGCGCGAGTCATGGCCACATAGAAGAGCCGGCGCTCTTCGTCGATGCTGCCCTGGTAGCGCTTCTTGATGGCCTCCGTGAGCACATCGTCAGGCAGAAGCCAGTCCCGAGCCTCCCCGGTGCGCGAGGTGGGAAAGCGCCGGTTGACGAGCGCCGGCATGAAGACGATCGGCCACTCGAGGCCCTTGGCCTGATGCACGGTGAGGACATCCACGGCGTCCGTGTCGACCAGCATCTCACCTTCGAAGTCGTCGTACGCATCCCGCGCGTAGTAGATCAGGTACCGCTGGAGCGATTGAAAGTACTCTTTGCCACGGTCGCGCCCGCCCCGCCACCGGATGCCCTTCTCCTCGTTGACGTAGCGCCCCCGCCGGTACGTGTGCTCGAAGTCGGCGAGAATGGTCGAGAATCGCGCGAATGAGCCAAACCGGGTCGAGCCCATCGCCGTGTCGACGTCCAGCTTCTGAGCACCCAACTTGAAAAGAAGCTTGTAGTAGTCACCGACAAGGCTCACGGGCTCGATGCCGCGCAGGCGGTAGGCCTTCCAGTCTTCTAGGTACTTCCTCAGGCCCGGGATCTTGCGGCCGCCTCCGAAGAGCGCGTCGAGGCCGGCCACGATGTGATCCAGATCAGCCTGACGGCGCTCGGCCCAACGCTCGTCCTTCCACTCACCGTCCACGAACCAGGCGAAGATTTCGCCGAACAGGTTGATCTCGGGCTGAAGGAAGAGCCCTGTGCGGCCACCGCAGCTCACAGGGATGCCCCGTCCCTTGAGCGCGTCGATGATCGGTGGAGCGGAGGTGCGAACGGACCGGCAGAGGATGGCGATGTCCCGGTAGCGATAGCCCAGCGCGTGGAGGCGCTCGATCGTCTCGGCGATCCGTTTGGCCTCTTCGTCCGGTGTGGGGGCCTTCCAGGCCACAACCTCGTGCGATCCCTTGTCGCGCTTGGCCCGCATGGTCTTCGGAAGTCGCTCGGGGATCAGCTTGGCGAACCGGTTGGCGGTCTCGACGATGTCAGGCCGGCTGCGACGGTTGTCCGTAAGGGGCAACGTCGTCGAGCCCTTCCGCCGCTTGGCGAAGTTCAGGATGTTGCTCACCTGCGAGCCACGCCACTCGTAGATGCACTGGTCGTCGTCACCCACCACGCAAAGTTGCACCGGGGGCTTCGACAAAAGCTCGATGAGCTTCTCCTGTGCCGGGTTGATGTCCTGGTACTCGTCGACGACAAGGTGCCTCAAGGGGCCATGCACGCTCTTGAAGATCGCCTTCTCTTGGAGCGACTCGACCGCGCATTGGATGACCAGGCTGAAGGTCAGGCAGTGATAGCGGTCGAGCATCTCCCGGTAGGCGGTGTAGATCTCGGCCACGTCGCCTTTGAGGTCGCTGGCATCGATCAGTTCATTGCCGATGATGTCCACGGTCTCGATCCAGCGGTCGGTCGAGCGAAGCTTCCCGAGCTTGGACAGGCCGAGATTGAAGTACTCGCGGCTCAAGAGCCCGACGTGCCGGTGCTCGTCCAGGACGTCGTAGTTCCCGTACTTGGGGACATGCTCCTGGAGGACCCGGAAGCAGTAGGAGTGGATCGTCCCAACGAACATTGGTCCGAGGCGATCCAGGAAGTCGCGCCCCTTGACCTCGGCGACGCGGCGGGTGATGCGCTCATTCAGCTCCGCCGCCGCCCGTTCCGTAAACGTGAAGGCGACGATCGAAGCCGGGTCGGCACCCTCGTTGATGAGCGCGGCGATCCGTCGGGAGATGGACTCGGTCTTTCCCGAGCCGGCGCACGCGATGACCTGGAGGTCGCCGCCGCGGTGGGCGACTACCGCATCTTGCTCAGCCGTGAGCTTGAACGGGGGCATCGAGGGCGACCTGTTCCTGCCGTAAGAGTATGTCGCTAATGGGGCTCCGCGCGTCTGGAGGGTTGGTCCCTTCGCATTCTAGCCCTGCAGGCGCAGACAGCAAAGCAGTTCGGCGCTACGGCTTGACCACGGGCCCGCGCCCCTCAGAGGGCCGGCAGTAAGGCTTAGACGGGGATGATTCGGTCTGTAGCCCCTAGGGAGCCCCAGAACTCCCGGTGCACGACGTGCCCGCGCCCCGTCAGATCCGCGCGTCCGACCGCCTGCGTAGCGCTCGGTATGAACTCCTCGAGGGTGTCAGCGACGTGATCTCGCGACAGCACGATGAGTCCACCCTGATGGCGCGAGACCATCACGCACATGCGCCCAGTCTCCAAGCTGAACTCGCTTGGGCTGATGACGCCGGAAAGCGGGTGGATCGCGATCATCACCGGGCGCTCAAGACCCTGCCAGCGCTCCGGCGTGTCCACCTGGACAACGCCGCGCAGCCGCCGTGGCAGGGCCAAGTCGATGGCCGTGTTCATGACTCGGTGGGTAGCAGAAATCCCCACGTGCTCCGGGGCGATGGGTTCGGACTTGCCCGAGCACTGTAGTCGCGGTGCCGCGTCCAGCAGTCGCTTCACGACGTCCACCGCGACCTTGGCGAGCGCGTCGTCCTTCTCCATCGGGGGGCCACCGTCGGGCGTTGGAAGCGTGAGCCCTACGGCGGACGTCTCGGCGAGCAGGTTCAGCGCCCGGTCGATGCCAGCGCTGCCTTTGCGATCAGTCAGCACAGCGCGCTCCCCGGGGCCAGAGAATGACCCGAAGGGGAAGTCGTAGAACGTCTGGATGAGCTGGGCGGAGTCGTGGGGTAGACGCCGCGTGGCCGGCAGCTCCAGCAACAGGGGCTCGAGTTCCGGGCTGGCGAGAATGACTTCTGGCGTAGGGCGATGCGGCGGCCTCGGTGACGTCTCCCAGCGCTTCACCTCGATGGTCACGACGGGAGGGATCTGGCCGGGATCACCGATCAGGACGAATCGGCCCGCTACCTGGCCCAGCAGCATGAAGTCCTTCCATGCCATCTGCCAAGCTTCGTCCACGAACAGGACGTCGAACGGCGTCCGGATGTTGACCAGCCCCCACTTCGCGGAGGTCGAGACAACAACACAGGGACCGAGCGGCAGGTCGTCAGTCTTCGTTTCCCAGATGATGTTGGACCCGAAATCGACCGGTGACGAGCCACCGGCCGCAAAGCGAACGACTTCGACGTCCGGATAGTCGCGTGCGAGACGCTTGCAGATGTCGTCGGCCTGCGTGTTGGTCTGGCAGGCAATGGCTGCACGTAGCTTCCGCTTGCTGCGGGCATGTGCGACCGATTCCAGCAGCAGATGCGTCTTGCCAGAGCCGGGAGGTGCCTTCACGACGACGAGGCGCCCACCTTCCGAGATGTGCTCGAAAAGCGCCTCGCGAACCTTGGCGCTCTTCTGTTCGATCTCCCGGCGTGTGGATTCGTAGGCGCTCATGAATCCCCCTCCAGCGCCTTCTCGATCGCCTTCATGTCTTCCCCGATCTCGGTCGGCAGGTCCGACTTCGGGCCACGAGGAGCCTGATGAGTCAGCCACGCGCCGGGGCCAGTCCGGTTCCACACACGCTGGCTCTTCACCCGCGCAAGGCCACTGGCGACGTGTTTGAGGAGAATGACTCGGGTGTCCTGGAGCGTCTCCGATGCTGCATGAGGGATGCGGCGGCGACCGGGAAGTCGCTGCTCGGTCTTCCACTCCGTAATCTCAACCTCGTAGCGGCGCCGACCATCGGGGAGGGGGTCCAGTGACCTGATGGTGCCAACCCGCTTTGGAGTGTCAGCAACGCACACTCTATTTCCTTCTCGAAGACGGAGCGGGCCACTTCCATCCCCCTCAATTGTCCAGACCGGGGTCGTCCTTCGGCCGGTGCTCTCGTCGCGGACGTCCGCAATCGTTCCGACAATCGCTTCGCCGTCTGCCACCGCCTCGGCGCGGATGTCGGCGTCGTGGTGGATGAGCATCCCGATGCGAAGCTCCTCCGAATCCTCGTGCACGAAGAAGCGAGAGGCAGCAGCAGCGGGATAGCGGTCGGTCTCGGGCGAAGGGGTGAACGCAGGCCCGTCTTTCTCGTCGTTCAGGTCCTGCTCCAGCCGGAGGTACTGGAACCAGTGCTCGGATGCACTCGCTCGCCGTAGGTCCACAACACCCGGGTTCACGTCGCGTTCGTCTCTCCGGAGTACCTGAATCGCCTTCTCCACCAGTCGCAAGCGGCGCAGCATCTCGGGCTCCAACTCGCCCTTGATCTGCTGTGCGATGGCATCCATCCGGCGCTTGTTGTTCGACTTTGCTGCCTCGTTCCAGGCCTCAACAAATGGGGCCATGGCGTCTCGCTCGAATGTGGGCTCGAGGTTCGTTGAAACCGGCTTGAGTTCGGCCGTGGTAGCCGCCTTCATGCGCGCGGCACGGTCGCCCTTCGTCTCCAGCCATGCCATCAGGTAGCCGAGATGGCCTTGGCGCACCGTCTCGCACGGGAACGTG
>Ga0154815_126_pt3 | contig 18433 bp, 17 predicted proteins | sample Rifle2008BG16ft_FD_105823 | JGI IMG/M metagenome (GOLD analysis project Ga0154815, IMG submission 105823) | Actinobacteria bacterium RBG_16_64_13
GGGGGGGGATCCCGCCAATCCCACCAAGGGTTTCAACTGGGCTTACAACGTGTTCTTCTCGGTCGCCGACCTGAACGTGGTCTACGTTGGTCTACTAGACCTGCTGACCACCAACAAGAAAGTGGCCTGCATGTGGCCCAATGACCCCGACGGCGCTGCCACGGCCGACGCGAAGACCGGCATGCCGCCCGCGCTCGAGGCAGCCGGCTACGCGGTCGTCAACCCGGGCCTGTTCACGCAAGGCACCGAGGACTTCTCCAGCGTCATCAACAAGTTCAAGGCCGAGGGCTGCGAATGCTTGGTGGGGACCTGGACCCCGCCGGATTTCGCGAACTTCTGGAAGCAGTGCGTGCAGCAAGGCTTCAATCCCAAGTCGACCGCCATCGCCCGGGCCATCCTCACCCGGCCGGACATGGACGCCGTCGGCGACATCGCGAACGGCCTGTGCCTCGAGGTTTGGTGGGAGAAGAGTTGGCCGTTCAAGTCTGCACTCACTGGTCTTACCTGCCAGGGGATAGTCGATGCATGGACGGCGTCGAATCCCGGTCCTTACACTCCTGCTCTGGGCCTGACCGGCGGCGGCGGTTTCGACGTGGTGACCGACGTGGTCAAGCGCACGGCGAACCTCGACGACCCGGCCTCGTACGTGGAAGCCATCAAGGCCACCAACCTCGAGACCATATTGGGTCCGGTCAAGTTCGACGCCCCCTTTGCCAACTGCGCTCTCAGCCCTCTGGTCGGCGGGCAGTGGATCGGCAAGGTCGGCAGCTGGGAACGGGTCATCGTGGACAACTCGGGCTATCCGGGTATCGCGACGACCGGCGAGATCGTGGACAGAACCACGCTGTGACCTGCTAGACAGTTGAGTCTTGCAAACAAGGCATCGCGAAGAGTAGACCGGTGACGGTCATACTTTCTGCCGAACACCTCACGAAGTCCTACGGCGGCGTGAGAGTAGTGGACGACCTGAGCGTCTCCCTCCTTGAGGGGGAGGCGCTCGGGGTCGTCGGCCCGAACGGCGCCGGAAAGACCACCTTGATCAACCTATTCACGGGAATCGTGCACACGGACGAGGGCAAAGTCGTGTTTGCCGGCCAGGATGTCTCGCGGCGCACGCCCGACCAGCGTTGCCACGCCGGGATGGCCCGCACCTATCAGATCCCGAAGCCGTTCGAGGGCATGACCGTGTTCGAGAACGTGTTGGTGGGGGGCACCTACGGTCGGGGCCAGTCGGAGAAAGCCTCCCACGAGATCTGTGTGCGAGCGCTGCACCGGGCGTCTCTTCTGCCCCAGGCGAACGTCCTCGCCGAGTCACTCAGCCTGCTGGAGCGCAAGCGCCTCGAGCTGGCGCGGGCGCTGGCGACCGAGCCCAAGGTGCTTCTGTTGGACGAGATCGCCGGTGGCCTGACCGAGCAAGAGGTGCTTTCGCTCGTCGAGACCATCAAACAGCTTCGCACGGAAGGCATCAGCATCATCTGGATCGAGCACATCGTTCACGCGCTTTTGGCGGTCGTCGATCGGTTGATGGCGATCGATTTCGGCCGGTTGATCGCAGAAGGCGATCCCAAGACGGTCATCAACAGTCCTCAGGTCAGGGACGTGTACATGGGGAGTCTGATGGTGTGAGCCTTCTAGAGCTTGACGACGTCTCCACGGGTTACGGTAGCTTCCGGGCGCTCTTCAATGTCTCGCTCAAGATCGAGGAGGGGGAGAAGTACGCGATCATCGGGGCGAACGGGGCCGGCAAGTCCACACTGTTGCGCTCCATCTGCGGATTGCTCCGGACCGAGAACGATAAGATCCACTTCGATGGGAAGCCGATCGGACAGTTGTCGCCTCACAAGCGAGTGGGACTGGGTATCTCCTACGTGCCCGAGGGACGTTGGGTCTTCCCCAGTCTGACCGTGAACGAGAACCTCCTGGTGGGAGCCCATTCGCGGCGAAGCGGCATGTGGACCGTGGACAAGGTCTACGAACTCTTTCCCTTGCTCTCCCGGCTCCGTCAACGTCAAGCCTTGAGCCTCTCGGGGGGAGAGCAGCAGGCGCTTGCCATCGGCCGGGGCCTTATGGCCAATCCCCGGCTTCTCCTTCTCGACGAGGTCTCGCTGGGGCTGGCTCCGGTGGTCGTCGAGAAGATCTATGAGGCCATGCCGGCCATCACCTCTTCCGGCACGACGGTGCTTCTTGTGGAACAGGACGTCGGCCAGGCGATGAAATTCGCCGATCGGGTGGCATGCATGCTCAAGGGCCGCCTGGTACTCGAGGGAGTCTCGGGCGAGATGGAACACGACCAAATAATCGCGGCCTACTTCGGGGTGTAAAGGGTGGTCTGGGCCAACGACATCATTCAAGGCATCCTGGTCGGCGGCTTGTATGCGCTGTTCGCGGCCGGTCTTTCGCTGGTGTTCGGAGTCATGCGCCTGGTCAACCTGGCCCATGGCGACTTCAGCATCTTGGCCGCGTACATCGCTCTGGCCATAGTCGGCTCGCTGAACATCAACCCCTTCTACACCCTTATCCTGGTGATGATCGTCATGGCGGTCTTTGGCTACGTGATCCAGCGGGGCCTTTTCAACTTCGCCATGGACGCCGGACCCATGCAGGCCATTCTGGCTACGTTCGGCATCGCCATCATCATCCAGAACCTCTTGCTCGAGGGCTTCACGGCCAACAGCAAGGGCCTGGATGCCGGGCGTATCGAGAACGCCTCCATCAAGATCAGTGACCAAGTGGTCATCGGTTGGTTCCCGCTCATAACCATCATCGTATCGGTGTTGGTGCTCGTAGGCCTGCAGTTCTTCCTGGGCCGAACTCGTATGGGGCGGGCTTTTCGGGCGACGGCCGACAACCAGCGGGCGGCTCAGCTCATGGGCATCGACAACCGTCACCTCTATGGGGTGGCCATGGCCCTTGCCCTCGCCATCGTGGCCATCGGCGGGGTGTTCATCGGGATCCGTACGACCTTCGTCCCCAGCGCCGGCCCGATCCGCCTGATCTTTGCCTATGAAGCGGTGATCATCGGAGGGCTTGGCTCGCTCTGGGGCACTTTGGTGGGGGGGATAGTGCTAGGCGTCGCCCAGGTGCTTGGCGACCACGTCAATCAGGGTTGGGGCATGCTGGTGGGGCACCTCGTGTTCCTCGCGATCCTTGCCTTCCGGCCCCAAGGCCTCTTCGCGAAGCAGGCCCAGTGATGGCGACTCCCCTGAAGATAGAGCGCTACACCCGGACCAGCCGGATAGCCCTGCCTGTCGCCGTGGTGGTGGTGATCGCCGCGGCGACCATACCAGCCTGGGGATCGTCGAACATCATGAAGCAGGGCGTCACTTTCCTCACTCTGGTGGCGATGGCCCAAATGTGGAACCTGCTGGCCGGCTATGCCGGCCTCGTGTCGGTGGGGCAGCAGGCCTTCATCGGTATCGGGGCCTATTCGTTGTGGGTCTTTGCGGAGAAGGTAGGTATCAACCCGTTCCTCTGCGTGCCCATCGCCGGCATTGTGGCCGCTCTGTTCGCCTTGCCGACGGCGGGACTGGCTTTCCGGCTGCGGGGCGGCTATTTCGCGGTAGGCACCTGGGTGATCGCCGAGGTCTACCGCCTGCTCGTGACGCAGATCACCTGGCTGGGCGGCGGCTCAGGCGTGAGCATCACCAGCGCCGGGCAGGTCGCGCGCGGCACCCGCGAGGCAGTGGTCTTCTGGCTGGCACTGGCTGTCGCGGCGGGCTCCATCGCTCTCGTCTACTTCCTCCTCCGTTCCCGACGCGGTCTGGCCCTGACGGCCATACGAGACGACGAGACAGGAGCTCGCGGCTTGGGCGTCAACGTGTTCCGCTCCAAACTCTGGGTCTACATCCTGGCCGCGTTCGGCACAGGGGTCACAGGGGCAGTCATCTATCTCAACCTGTTGCGCGTACAGCCAGAGGCGGGCTTCGGGCTCAACTGGAGCGCCCTGATGATTTTCGCCGTGGTCATTGGCGGGCTTGGGACCATCGAGGGCCCCATCATCGGGGCCGTGATCTTCTTTGCCCTGCAGCAACTTCTTTCGGACTATGGCACCTGGTATCTGATCCTGATCGGCGCGCTGGCGGCGGGAGTCGTGGTCTTCGCCCAGCGAGGCCTGTGGGGGACCTTCGTTCGCCGGCGGGCAGTCGACTTGTTCCCGGTGCGCAGGCGGCTCTGTCTTGAGACGGTGTGCTTCCCGGAGGACGCTCCGCCGGCCCCGGCGGCTGTATGGTCGGCGTCCGCCCTGCCGGATGAGTCCACGACTGCGACGGCCGAACCTCCAGACCGGGTGGACGCGTAGGAACTGTCGGTCTGCCGGGCTCATCGGCTATCATGCGGCGTACACGTCGTCACAGGTTTCAACGCGCAGCGGGGAGATGATCACGTGGGCCACGAAGCGAACTTCTACATCGATGGGCGGTGGGTCGACCCCGTCGAGCCCGGTCGCTCCATATCTGTCATCAATCCGGCCACCGAAGAAGCGGTAGCAGAGGTTGCTGTCGGCTCGGAGGCCGACATCGACGCGGCGGTCTCGGCGGCGCGCTACGCGTTCCAGAACTACAGCCGTACGAGTCGTTCGGACCGTCTCGAGCTGATGGAGAATCTGCTCGCGGCCTACCGCCGGCGGGTGACCGATATCGCTGCGGCCATGACGACCGAGGTGGGCATCCCCAAGACCTTCTCTGAGGGCGTGCAGGCGCGGCTCGGCGAGCGGCACCTGCAGGCGACCTTCAATGCGCTCACCGACTATCCCTTCGAGGAGGATCTGGGAACCAGCCGTATCATCCGGGAGCCGATCGGGGTCTGTGGGCTCATCGTTCCCTGGAATTGGCCCATGAATCAAGTGATGGTCAAGGTGGCTCCCGCTCTGGCCGCCGGGTGTACGATGGTGCTCAAACCCAGCCAGCACGCCCCTCTCTCGACCCTTCTGATGGCGGAGGCGGTGCACGAGGCCAAGGTGCCCCCGGGCGTCTTCAATCTTGTTAACGGGCCTGGCGCCCTGCTGGGCAATACTCTGGCTGCCCACCCCCTTGTGGACATGGTGTCGGTCACCGGATCTACTGAAGTCGGAGCTGCAGTCGCGCGGGCCGCCGCGCCTTCGATCAAGCGTGTCACCCAGGAATTGGGGGGCAAGTCGGCCTACATCGTGTTCGACGACGCGGATCTTGAGAAAGTCATCACCGGTGGCGTAAGAGCCTGCATGCGCAACTCAGGTCAGAGCTGCAACGCTCCCACGCGGATGCTCGTCGCGATGAAGGTCTACGAAGACGCCGTCGACATCGCGGCGCGTGCCGCCGCGGGCCTGTCGGTCGGTGACCCTCGCGATCCCGACGTCTTCATGGGTCCGGTGGCCAACAAGAGCCAGTACGAGACGGTGCTCGGCTACATCAAGGCCGGCCTTGCCGAGGGAGCTCGGCTCGTGGCCGGGGGCGTCGACCGCCCCGAAGGCGTAGACCGTGGTTATTTCGTGAGGCCCACGGTCTTCTCCGACGTCAACAACAGCATGCGCATCGCCCGTGAGGAGATCTTCGGTCCCGTGCTCTCGATCATCCCGTTCAAGGATGAAGAGGACGCCATCAGCATCGCGAACGACAGCGACTTCGGCCTTTCCGGCTACGTCAACTCAGAAGACCTGGAGCGCGCGCGGCGGGTGGCCCGCCAACTCCGCACGGGCATGGTGCACATAAATGGCGTCAGCACCGACATGCAGGCGCCGTTCGGGGGCTACAAGAAGTCCGGCAACGGCCGGGAATGGGGCCGGTTTGGCATCGACGAGTACCTCGAGGTCAAGGCAGTCATGGGGTACCGGCCTTCCACGTAGCCGGCTCGGGACCCCGAGTTGGCGCAGCGGAAGAGTACTGGAGCCTCAGTCCTCCACCGTCAACTCGGCGTACGGGAACCAGGTCGCTTCCTTGTCCAACTTCACCATGGCTCCACCTGCTGTGGTCCATAAGACGGTCCCCTTTCTGCCCAAGTACTGCTCGAGCCACTCAGGGGGCTGACGGATCCCGGCCAGCCGGTTCTTGACGATTACGACGGTAGCTCCTTGTTCGAGGACGTCCGCGGCCTCGTGGATGCGGCGGGCTTCTTCGGCAGTGCGGGTCGACGGCGAGGGGCACTCGGCTTCGTAGGCTTCAAGAGTGAGTCTGATCGCTGTGGGAGTCGGCCGCGGCAGTGCCCACTTGTGCACACTCACCGTACCTAGCAGCGGATATCTGTCCTCATCCGGGCCTTCGGCGTAGTGCGCGCTGTCCTCGGTCTCGTGGATGAGGGTGAGGGTCGTGATCAAGGTCATCTGGGCTCCTTCGACTTCGGTTCGACGCACCACGGCAATCCGCACTGACATGTGGAAGCGCGCTATTGGCCGGGCCTCTCAAGGATAGTCCACCCACGGCGCCGTCTCAATCGGCGTGGGGCCGTCCTCGGCGGTCGGAGCTGTCAATGGGCTATAGTTGGCTCATGTCTGAGGAGCGGACAGCCGGTGGTAAGGAGGGCATCGAGGGCCTGCCCTCCTTGCGCGAGATCTTGGCCCTGCCCGCATTTGCCGGAGCCGAGCTGCTCTCAGGGGAATCACGTCTGGACGAGCCGGTGACGTGGGTCCACGTTTCGGAACTGATGGACGCGTGGCGGTTCCTCTCCGGGGGAGAAGTGCTGGTAAGCACGGGGCTCGAATTGGCCCGTGCGACCGCGCCGGCGCGCGAGGCCTACCTACGGTCGTTGGTCGAGGCAGGCGCCCAAGGCTTGGTGCTGGAGCTCGTGCAGTGGCTGCTCGAGGTTCCGGGCGAGCTGTTGCTCACGGCCCGGCTCACGGAGTTCCCCTTGGTGGTGTTTCGCGAGGAGGTGCGCTTCGCGGACCTTACCAAGGCGGCGCACGAACGTATCCTCAGGCCCCACGTCCCCTCGGACCGGGAGCACTGGCTCGATAGTCTCCTCGCTGCGCTCGTGGAGACTGGACGGAGCGCCGGCTTCATGGAAGGGCAGTTAGGTCCGGTATTGGCGTTACCCGGGCGCCCCCGGGGTATCCTTCTCGCCACACTGGAGGCGCTCTTGGCCTACCACTTCAACATTGCGGAGACCGCTCGAAAGCTGGGGGTGCGCCGCCAAAGCATCTACTACCGGCTCGAACAGCTGGAAGGGATGTTGGGCGATCTGGACGAACCCTACCGGCGCACCAGCCTTGTGGTGGCGCTCGAGTTGCTCAAGCACAGCCCGTCGTAGCGCATCCTGGCGCCCGGCCCTGAGAATGGCCGGTTTGTCACGTCTTTTGACACTTTGTCCGTTGAATCGTACCCACACACGTGCGTACCATGTGGCAACGATTCCAGAGGAGGACCCATGGGTCGCCCATCTGCAGATGTGATAAAGGAGAACCGCGACTACACCCTCTTTCCCTGGTCCGTCCAGAGCACGGCCAACCCGATCCATCTGGTCAAGGGAGAGGGGGTCTGGTTCTGGGACGGCGACGGGAACAAGTGGCTGGACTTCTGCTCTCAGCTCATGAACCTGAACATCGGCCACCATCATCCCAAGATCATCGCCGCCATCAAGCGGCAGGTAGACGAGTTGTGTTTTGCCGGCCCCGGTTTTGCCACAGAGCCGCGGGGGCAGTTGGGTAAGAAGTTGGCTGAGGTGACGGGCTTGGCCAAAGCCTTCTTCTGTTTGGGAGGAACCGAGGCCAACGAGAGCGCCATGAAGATCGCCCGCACCTACACCGGCCGTCGCAAGATAATCACTCGCTACCGTTCATATCACGGCGACACCATGGGGTCCATGAGCGCGGGCGGTGACTTCCGCCGCTGGCCGGTGGAGCCGGGGGTACCGGGGATCGTGCGGGTCTTCGATCCCTATTGCTATCGCTGCCCGTTCGGCAAGACCGTCGATTTGTGCGGCCGCGAGTGTGTGACCCACATCGAAGAAGTCATCCAGATGGAGGGGCCCCACAACATCGCCGCCATGCTGGTGGAAGGCATCACCGGGACCAACGGGTTGTTGGTGCCTCCCGACGACTACTATCCCAAGCTGCGCGCCCTGTTAGACAAGTACGGGATCCTCCTCATCGATGACGAGGTGATGGCAGGATTCGGACGCACCGGCAAATGGCTGGCCACCCAGCACTACGGCATCAAGCCAGATATGGTTACCTGCGCAAAGGGCCTGACCAGCGGGTATGCTCCCCTGGGGGCGGTCATCGTCTCCGGAGCGATAGCCGACCACCTAGAGAACAACATGCTTTGGACCGGACTTACCTATTCGGGGCACCCCGTCTCGTGCGCCACGGCTGTGGCCATGCTGGACGTGTACGAAGAAGAGAAGATCTTTGACAACGTCGAGCGGCAGGGCGTCTACCTGGCCGAACGGCTGGAGGCCATGAAGGCCATGTACGCTTGCGTGGGCGATGTGCGCTACAAGGGTCTGTTCAGCATGCTCGAGTTCGTGAAGGACAAGGCCAACAAGGAGCCATTGGCGCCGTACGCCGGGAGCTCGCCAGAGATGTCCGCCCTGAACGCTTACCTCCGGAGTAAGCACCTCTATACCTATGTGCGTTTCAATCTGTGTTTCGTTGCGCCGCCGCTGATCACCACGAAGGAGGAGTTGAAGCAGGGCCTCGACATCATGGAGGAGGCCCTGGCTGGTATAGACCAGATGCTCAGTGCCTAGGGAATAGCAGCATTTTTGTGAACGGGAATATGTTTTGCAGAGAAAGGTATTCGAGATGGCAGAGGCCGTGAAAGAAGTCAAGACCCTCAACTACTGCGTCGACAACCAGTGGTGCGAGTCGACCACCGACAAGTACATGGACGTGACCGACTCGAGCACCGGCGAGGTGTTCGCCCAGGCTCCCTGCTGCACCGCGGGCGAGGTCGAAGCGGCCATCCTCTCGGCGCACAAGGCCTTCGGGAGCTGGTCGGCACTGCCGCTTCAGAAGCGGACGCAGGTGCTCTTCAAATGGAAGGCCCTGCTCGAACAGCATGCGGATGAGCTTGCCTACATCTGCTCCCGGGAGGTCGGCAAGAACCTCGACGAGGCCATGGGTGAGATCGTCAAGATCATCGAAGGCTGCGAGGTTGGCGTCGCCGCCCCGATGATCGCCAAGGGCGAGTCGCTCATGAACGTTTCCGCCGGGCATGACACGGTGACCTACCGCGAACCGCTCGGTGTGTTCGCCGGCATTGCCCCGTTCAACTTCCCGGCCATGATCCCGTGGGGCTGGATGATCCCACTGGCCATCGTCACCGGCAACACCTTCGTGCTCAAGGCTGCCAGCCTGGTGCCGACCTCTAGCGTTCGTTTGTTCGAGCTGCTCCAGGAGGCCGGACTCCCCAAGGGCGTCGTCAACGTGGTGACGTGCAGCCGCACCGAGGCTGAGCTCCTGATGACTCACCCGCTGGTTCGTGGCGTGAGCTTCGTCGGCTCCACCAGCGTCGGCAAGCACGTCTACTCCGTGGCCGCCGCCCACGGCAAGCGTGTGCAGGCCCAGACCGAAGCCAAGAACCACGGCTTAGTGCTCGAGGACGCCTCACTGGAACGTGCAGCGGCCGGCATCATCAATTCGACCTTCGGCTGCGCCGGCATGCGCTGCATGGCTCTGCCGGTCTGCGTGGTTCAGGACAGCGTCGCCGATGAGTTCATCGCCCACATGAAAAGATTCGCCCAGCAGCGCGTGGTCGGCTGCTCCTATGATCCGAAGACCGAGCTCGGGCCCGTCGTCAGCGGTGAACACCAGGCCTTCGTGAAGAGTTGGATCGACAAAGGTGTCGAAGAAGGCGCCGATCTCGTCCTCGATGGCCGTAATCTCGTGGTGCCGGGCTACGAGAAGGGCTTCTACGTAGGTCCGACGATCTTCGACAACGTGACCGAGGACATGACCGTGGGCCGCGACGAGATCTTCGGCCCCGTGCTTGCCATCAAACGAGTCGCCGACTTCGAAGAAGGCATCACACTCATGAACAGCAGCCGCTTCGCCAACGGCTCCTGCATCTTCACCGAGAGCGGCTACTACGCCCGCGAATTCGCCCGCCGCACGCATGCGGGCATGGTGGGCATCAACGTGGGTATCCCGGTGCCGGTCAGCTTCTTCCCGTTCGCCGGTCACAAGGATTCGTTCTTCGGCGAGAGCCACGTGTTCGGCCTGGACGGCATCCGCTTCTTCACCGAGACGAAGTGCGTCACGTCGCGCTGGTTCACTGAAGCCGACAAGAAGCAGAAGAAGGTCGATACCTGGGAGGGTACCGTCAACCGGTAGCAGTAGCCTTTGGGGGTCCTTAGGACCCCAGCCCTCGACTGGTTCTGGGGCCCCAGCCGCGAAGCGGCTGGGGCCCCTTCGCGCTCCGCGGCCGACGGGCAAGCGCCGTGCTTTTCGTCCGCCGAGACGGTACCATTGGTCGGCAGGCGTACATGAGCTAAGGAGGATCTGGTGAGAGGGAGAAAGGCGTTGCTTCTGGGGTTGGCGATCGTGCTGGTTATCACCGCCTTTGCGGCGGTGTCGTGCGGTGGCTCCGACGAGGCTGCAAAGGCGACTCTGTTGGCCGCTTGCACGAAGATCGAGGCCGGGGTGGCCGCGTTGCAGACGCAATTCACCGCGGGGGGTACCGTCCCCCAACTGAAGGCCGCGAAGGACGCGATGGCTGTCGATTGGAAGGCTGTCGTGGAAGCCGCCAAGGCGGTCGAGGGCGCGGATGTGGCCGCGGCTGAGAAAGCGTGGGCCGGCGTTGACGCCGCCGTCAGCGCATTACCCGATACTGCCACCCTCATCGAGGCCGCGGGTAGCATCATGGGTCCGATACAAGCCCTGATGGCGGTGGAAGCTCAGCTCAAGGGCTTGGCGGCGCCGTCTGAATAAGGCTTGAACACTAAGGCACTTCTGGGGAGGGGCGTTCGTGTGCATGCGCCGCGCATGCCCCTCTTCTCACGAGCGCCGTCGCGGCTGCTGTGATTAACTACCTCCCGGACTTCGTGACTTAAGGAGCACTCATGGCAAAGCCGCGACGGAAGACCATGCGACGGGCCGATGCGACCGCGCTCGATGGGGCGATGAGCACGCTGGAAAGAGAAAGCGAATCGCAGGTGCTTGGGCACCTTGCGCGGTTCGCCGACCAAGTAGTGGTGATCGTGGAAAAGATGCAGGATCTGGTCGAACGCTTCGCGGCCGACCACTACGACGAGCTTGCGGAGGCGGCGTGCGAGCTGGACCGGCTCGAGAGCGCGGCGGACGACACCAAGGAGGCCATTCTCGACCAACTTGCCGTGGGAACGATATTCCCTATGGGCAGGGCGGATCTCGCGCGGCTGGTGGGTTCCATGGATGGGATCGCCAATCTGGCGACAGGTGCTGCCGACCGGATCTCCATGCGCAGGTTCTCGCTCCCGCCCGCGATGAACGAGGGATTGGTCGAGTTGGCCCGACTCGACGTGGAGGCGGTCCGGGTGCTGCGGGATGCGATCGTGGCAATGGGGATCGACCTGCGCGAGGCCATCAAGCTGGCAAGACAGGTGGACAAGGTCGAGAGCCGGGCCGACGCTGTCTTCGCTGAGCTCTACCAGGGCATGTTCGAGGTTGACACCGACTACAAGACCTTCCATCAGCTGAAGGCCATCATCGAGCGCTTGGAGAACGTGGCCGACCGCTGTTGTGCCAACGCCGAGCTGCTGCGGCATATGGCCCTGGAGTATCTCGAGAACGAATGACCGATAACGGCGCGACCAACGTGATCGGCGAAGAGGAGGATGTAGGCATTTGAGCGGCGACACCATACTGCTCGTCGCGGTGGTGGCGGTCGCGCTCTTCTTCGACCTTCTCAACGGCTTCCACGACGGCTGCAACGCCGTCTCCACCGTTATCTACACGGGCGCTCTCAAGCCTCGCGTCGCAATCGGGCTTTCCGCCATCTTCAACTTCATCGGCCCCTTGGTCTTGAGCGTGGGCGTGGCCAAGACCATCGCCGGGATCATCGACGCGAGCGACGCCAATGCCCATCTGGTCATCGCCGCCCTGCTGGGAGCCTGCGTGTGGGAGATCCTCACCTGGCTCTGGGCCTTGCCGATGAGTTCCTCACACGCCTTGGTGGGCGGTCTGCTTGGGGCGGGCGTGGCGGCTCTTGGCACTGGGGGAATCCACTGGAACAAGGTCATTGTGGTATTCGCCGCGCTGCTCATCTCCCCGTTCCTGGGTATTATCACCGGGTATCTGATGATGCGCCTCAGCAGGCTCTTCTTCTCCAAGACGCGAATGAGCATGGCCAGGGCCGATCGCTTCTACAAGCACCTGCAGATCATCTCATCGAGCTGGGTCTCGTTCAGCCATGGCTCGAACGACGCCACCAAGGTCATGGGCATAATAGTGATCTTCCTGGCCGCTCAGCATGGGCTCGGGGTCCAGGACTACCTGGACAAGGGCGACTACTTCTTCGGTCTTCCTCTCTGGGTGATCTTGAGCTGCGCAGCGGCTATGGCGCTCGGCACCTTCCTCTCGGTGAAGTCATTTCGACTCATCCGCACACTCGGCGAGAGGATCACCAAGCTACACCCCATCAATGGTTTTAGTGCAGAGACGGGCGGGGCGGTCATCATCCAGGTCGCGTCCTTGCTGGGACTGCCCGTATCGACCACGCACGTGGTCACCTCAGCCGTCACCGGCACCGGTCTGGCCAGCAAGCTGGGGGCCGTAAGCTGGAAAGTCTTCCGTGCTATCATGCTGGCCTGGGTGGTCACCCTGCCGTTCTGTGCCATCGTGGCCGCCATCTTCTACTACCTCCTCGACCTGGTGATGTAGGAGGCGCGCATGGCCAAGTCACGACTCGACAAGATCCGGCGCACGCTTGGGGGCGAGACCACTCTCGAGGGCGCGATCGACGCCATGGGCAAAGAACGCGAAGAGCAGGTGCTCGAGCAGCTCGCCGGATTCGCCGACCAGGTAGTGGTGATCGTCGAGAAGCTCCAGGATGTAGTCGAGCGCTTCGCCGCCGAGCGCTACGACGAGCTGGCAGCGGCCGCCAGTGAGCTGGACCGGCTCGAAAGCCAGGCGGACGACACCAAAGAAGCCATCCTCGACCGGGTATCCCTGGGCGGGGTCTTTCCCATGCACAGGGCCGATCTGGCGCGCCTGGTAGGCTCGGTCGACAACATCGCCAATCTGGCCACCGGAGCCGCCGACCGCATCTCGATGCGCCGGTTCTCGCTCCCCGCTGAGGTGAACGAGCAGTTGGTCATGATGGCCCAGGTCGATCTGGAGGCGGTCAAGGTCCTCCGCGACGCGGTGGTTGCCATGGGCACCGATCTGCGACTGGCCATCAAGCTGGCCGGCCAGGTGGACAAGATAGAGAGCCGTGCCGACGACATCTTTGCGTCCATCTACCGGTGTATGTTCGACATGGACATAGACTATAAGACCTTCCACCAGCTCAAGGCCATCATCGAGCGACTCGAGAGCATCGCGGACCGCTGCAGCCAGAATGCGGAGTTGCTGCGGCACATGGCTCTCGAATACATCGAGAACGAGTGAGGGGAAAGCGCCGGCCCGGTCCCTCGGAGCGGCGCAGGTGCGCATGAGGATCGGACTGGCCCAACTCAACTCCCGGCAGAACAAGGATGCCAATCTGGCCGCGGCGGGGTAGGCGATCGACCGTCTCGCGACGCAGGGCGTCGATCTGGTACTTCTGCCGGAGATGTTCAACTTTCATGGCTTGGACGACGCCACCGCGGCAGCAGCGGAGACCATCCCGGGACCGAGCACCGACTGGGCTCGCGACAAAGCCCGGCAGCACGAGCTCTTCGTTCATTGTGGAAGCCTCGCCGAGCGGCGCGGCGAGAACGTCTACAACACCAGCGTCGTGTTCGACCCCTCCGGGGCTGAGATAGCGCGTTACAGCAAGATCCACCTGTTCGACGCAAGGACGCCCGATGGCCTCGAGTACGCCGAGTCCTCCTACCTCACGGCCGGCAACGAGGTAGTCGTGTGTGACTGCGGGGGCGTGACGCTCGGGCTGGCCATCTGCTACGACGTGCGCTTTCCCCAGTTGTTTCACGCCCTGGTCGACCGGGGGGCGCAGGTATTCCTGCTGCCGGCCGCATTCACGATCCCCACAGGGATCAGCCAGTGGGAGCCGTGTCTCCGTGCCCGAGCCATCGAGAACGGTTGCTACATGGCCGCCTGCGGGCAGTGGGGCCGGTATGCCCGAGGCAGGGAGAACTACGGACACAGCATGGTGGTGGATCCGTGGGGGACGGTCACGGCCCAGTGTCACGAAGGAACGGGCACGTTGGTCGCCGAGCTCGACGTGGAGTACCTGGAGACAGTGCGGCAGCGGCTGCCCATACAGCGGCACCGGCGCCGCGACCTGTTCGGTTAAGACGGGTCCGGGCGATGCTCCGCGTACGGCGCGAGCGAGCGTGGGCCGGCACCTAGACCTTCTCTAAGCAGGGGGGACGCATAGGTTCGAAGCGATGCTCCGCGTACGGCGCGAGCGAGCGGCCGGAGGCAGCTCGACCCCTCAATGAGTGCCTTCTAGGCGGCGTAGGGGTTTGTCGAGAGCTTTGCGGTACTCCGCAGTGCTCGAGACAGGCCCCTACGCCGCCTAGAAGTCCATCTCATAGTGGAACACCCCATCGTCAAGCCGCCTGGTCACCTTCATCCCACTGTGGTCGATCACCGCCTGCATCGCCTTGTTGTCGCGCATGACCTCGGCCGTGAAACCGGCGATGCCATTCTGCAGAGCGATGTTGGCCAGGTGCTTCATGATGAATGTCCCGATGCCCCGCCGCTGCCAGTCGTCGCGGACGACGAAGGCCACCTCCGCCCGGTTGCTCTTCTGGTCGAGGTAGTAGCGGCCCATGGCCACGATGTCCTCGCCGTGGGCCTCGGGCACCGTTCCGACGATCGCCACCTCGTTCCGATGGTCGACGTAGACGAAGTTCTGCAACTGTTTCCGGGGGATGCGCTTCATGTGCGACATGTAGCGATAGTAGACGGTCTCCTGAGAGAGGGAGTAGAAGAGATCGCGAGTAGCAGGCTCGTCAGTGGGGTTCATGGCCCGGAAGCTGATGAGCGTCCCGTCGTCGAGGATCGTAGTGGTACGAACACCTTTGGGCCCTACAAACAGACGACCCTCCACATCCACCATCTCTGGGTGGACCCACTTGTAATCGACCGCCATGGAGAGCAGTTCTTCGCGGAAGTCGGGGTGGGCGATGGTGATGAGAGCCATGGCCCGTTCCTGGACGCTCTTGCCGCGTAGGTAGGCGATGCCATGCTCGGTCACCACGTAGTGGACCGCTCCCCGGGTGGTCACCACTCCGGCCCCCGGCTTGAGGGTGGCGACGATGCGCGACACCGCGCCTCCTTCAGCCGTGGAAGGCAGGGCGATGATGGCCCGTCCCCCCGCCGAGCGGCCGGCGCCCTGGTTGAAATCGGCCTGTCCGCCGATGCCCGAGTAGAACTTCGTGCCGAGCGAATCGGCGCACACTTGGCCGGTGAGGTCGACCTCAAGGGCGGTATTGATGGCCACCATCTTGTTCTGCTGACCGATCACGAAGGGATCGTTAACGTACTCGGTGGGGTTGAACGAGAAGAGCGGGTTGTTGTCCACGTAGTCATAGAGCTTCTTGGTGCCGATGGCAAAACTGGTGACGATCTTGCCCCGGTCCATGGACTTCTGCGTGCCGGTAACCACGCCGGCTTCGATCAGATCGATGATGGCGTCGGTGACCACCTCCGCATGAACACCCAGGTTCTTCTTGCCTGTGAGGAACTTCACCACCGCATTGGGGATGCGCCCGAGGCCCACCTCGATGGTGCACCCGTCTTCCACCAAGGAGGCGATGTTCTCCCCGATGGCTTCGATGACTTCCCCTGAAGGCCCGGCGAACGTGCCCGACGGCATCCCGTCTGAGAATTCCAGGCCCTTCGTCTCCATGAGAGGCTCGTCCACCGGCACGAGGATGTCGAGATCGAGGACGCTCACGAGGCTATTGCCCAAGGTCCAGGGCATCTGCCGGTTGACCTGGGCGATGACCAGCCCGGCGTTCGCTGCCGCCGACATGACGATGTCCACGGAGATACCCAGGCTGCAGCGGCCCTGCAGGTCGGGCGGCGAGACCTGGATCAGAGCGACATCGATCGGCATCTGCCCGCTGGCGAAGAGATTCGGTATCTCAGACAGAGAGGCGGGGGTGTAGTCGCCGTATCCCTCTTGGATCATGTCCCTGACATTCGCGGAGACAAAGAAGGTGTTCACGGAAAAGCGATCAGCCAGCTCCTTGAACGCGTAGGGGGCTTCGCCAAGTGTCAAGGTCTGGAGGACCTTCGTGTCGGCCAGTTGTCCGTGCCTGGCCACGAGGGCTCTCAGTAGGTGCAAGGGCTGGGCCCCGCCGCTGCCAATGAAGATCCTCTGCCCGGGTCTGATGTTCATGACCGCCCGCTCGGCGGTCATGATCATGTTCTTGTACCTCTCCTGCCAGGCGGCATCGTAGGTGGGCGACTGCGGGCTACTCACGGCCTTCTCCAGCCGTCAGCTGGATCCGGGCGTCTGCGACAACCGATTCCTCTCCCAATCCTCCGACCATGAACGGGTTGATGTCGAGCTCGGCGATCTGGGGGAAATCGGTGACGAGTTGGCTGATGCGCTGCAACGCCTCAGCGATGACCGCGAGGTCGGCCCCCGCCTCCCCGCGAAAGCCTTCCAACAGCTTGTATGACCTGGTGCCCATCAGCATGCTCATGGCCTCGTCGGAGGTGATCGGAGCCAGGTAGAACGTGACGTCCTTCAAGACCTCCACGAAGATCCCACCTAGGCCGAACATAAGCATGGGACCGAACTGCGGGTCCCGGGTCATGCCCAGGATGACTTCCCGGCCCTTTGTCACCATGCGTTCGAGGTACACTCCCTCCAGGAAGGCTTCGGGGGCTCTGCGCGCGATACGGACCATCATCAGCTCGAAGGTATCGGCCACCTCTTGGTCGGTGCTGAGATTGAGCTTGACTCCGCCTACGTCGGACTTGTGGATGATATCGGGCGAGACGATCTTCATGGCCAACGGATACCCGAGGTGTGCTGCTGCTTCCACCGCTTCCTCGGCGGTGCTTACCAACCGGCCCTCCGGTACTATGAAGTCGTAGGCTCTGAGGACGTCCTTGGCCCTCACTTCGCCCAAGTATGTCTTGCCGGTACGTATCTGACGGGTGATGATGCGTTCCGCCCTACGCCGATTGACCGGGAAGCGGGCCACGACGCGGCGCGGGCGCTGGCGCCATCTCGCGTAGTCCAGCATCGCCTTCAGTGCAGCAACGGCGCGCTCCGGCGACGGGTAGTCGGGAAGGTGCGCTGCCACGAGTTCCCGGCGGCCGGCCAGAGTGTCTTCGCCGCCCATGAACGCGGCGAGAACGGGTTTCTTGCCGCGGACGACAGCGGCGATCGCACGCGCGGTCTCGGCCGACTCGGTCATCGCCTGAGGCGTGAGAATGATGATAGTTGCGTCGACAGAGGGGTCGGCTTGGGCGGCCTCAACGGCCAGGGCATAGCGCTCAGGATCAGCGTCCTCGAGGACGTCGATAGGGTTGCCCACGCGGGCGGCAGCGGGCAACTTGTCCCGCAGTCCTGCCGCGGTCTTCGGATTAAGAGCAGCCATCCGCATGCCGGCTCGTTCTACAGCGTCGGCGGCCATGGTCCCAGGTCCTCCTGCGTTGGTTATCACCGCGACGCGGTCTCCCTGCGGGAGGGGCTGCCCGGCCAGGGCGGCAGCGATGTCGAGCAACGACTCGAACGTGTCCGCCCGGATGATGCCGGCTCGCTTGAACGCGGCGCCATAGGCCATATCGACTCCAGCCAGCGCACCGGTATGCGACGACGCGGCCCTGGATCCGGCGGATGTGGTGCCTGCTTTGAGGATCACCACCGGCTTGACCGAGGCGACCGACTCCGCGACCCGGATGAACTCATCACCGGAAGTGATGCTCTCCAGATATCCGGCGATCACCTTGGTCTTCTCATCGTCGACGAGCGCGGCGAGAAAGTGCGTCTCGTTGAGGTCCGCCTTGTTGCCCATGCTGAGCACTGTCGCGAGCCCCATCTTGCGCGAAGCCGCCCAGTCGAGGATGGCCGAGCATAGTGCGCCCGATTGAGAAATGACCGAGATCCCGCCCATCGGCGGCATGTGGCAGGCGAAGGCGGCGTTCATCTTGTGATGGGTGTTGATGATGCCCAGCGAGTTCGGGCCCATGAGCCGGGCGCCGGCTGAGTGGCAAAGGTCGGCGATCTCTCGCTCAAGAAGGGCCCCTGCTTCATCCACCTCCTTGAAGCCTGCCGTGATGATGACCACGGTCTTCGCCTTGGCCTTGAGCGAACTGACAACAGTCTCCCTGACCAACGAGGTCGGCACAGCGATCACACTCATGTCTATGGGTTTGCCGTATTCCTCGAGGCTGGTGTAGAACTTCTGCTCCATC
>Ga0154815_129_pt2 | contig 18272 bp, 14 predicted proteins | sample Rifle2008BG16ft_FD_105823 | JGI IMG/M metagenome (GOLD analysis project Ga0154815, IMG submission 105823) | Actinobacteria bacterium RBG_16_64_13
ATGCGTTGGGCATAGCGCGCGACGACCCCCAGGTTGTGAGTGACCAGCACCAAGGCGCCCTGGCAGCTGTCGATCGAGGACAGCATGAGCTCGAGAAGCTGTGCCTGCGTGGTGCAGTCCAGCGCCGTGGTCGGTTCGTCGGCGATCACCATCTTCGGCTGGCACGCCACTCCCATGGCGATCATCACCCGTTGCCTCATGCCGCCGCTGAACTGGTGGGGATAGTCTTCCAAGCGGTTCTTGGCACTAGGGATGCCCACCAATTCCAGAAGCTCCGCAGCTCTGCTCCAGGACTCCTTCCTGTTCATGCCCAGGTGCAGCTCGAGCGTTTCGGTGAGCTGGCGGCCGATGGTCAACACAGGGTTGAGCGACGTCATCGGCTCCTGGAAGATCATGCTGATCTTGGCGCCGCGAATTGAGCGCATCTCGTGGCTGTTGGCACCATATTTGAGAAGGTCGGTGCCTTGGAAGAGCACCTCTCCCCCGGCAATGCGGCCTGGTTTGCGTATGAGCTGCATTACCGATAGCTGGGAGACTGACTTGCCGCATCCGCTCTCGCCCACGATCCCCACGATCTCGCGCTCGTTCAGTTCGTAGGACATGCCGTCTACCGCGCGAACCAAGCCTTCTTCGATGGAGAACTCGGTCCGCAGGTCTTTGACCCGCAGCAGCTCGACCGGGGCCGCTTCACATGCGGCAGTTAGATCCCAGGTGCTCAAAGCTTGCCCCGCAGTCTCGGGTCGAGGGCGTCACGCAGCCCGTCACCCAGCATGTTGAACGCGAACACCACCACGGCGATGGCAATGCAGGGGGCGAAAGATAGCAGCGGGTGTTCCCCCAGGAAGCGGAACCCACCGACAGCCATGCTGCCCCAAGCCGCTGTGGTGCTCGGGTTGACCCCGATGCCAAGGAAGCTGAGACCGGCTTCTGCCAGGACTATGTTCCCGAGCATGGTGGTGATCAGTACGATCATCGGCTGGATCGCGTTGGGCAGCACGTGCCTCACCATGGTCCGAAGGCTTTTCGCCCCGATCGCTCGTTGCGCCAGGATGTACTCGTTTTCCCTGACACTCAAGGTCGCCGCGCACATCAGGCGCGTGTATCCCGGGAGCGTTGCTATACCGAGGGCTATGATGATGTTCTTCATGCCGGCTCCCATCACGGCGGCCAGAAGCAAGGCCAGTACCATCATGGGGAAGCCCATCAAGGCATCCATGATGCGCATGATGACGGCATTGATCCACCCCCCCAGGAACCCGGCCAAGATCCCGAGGATAATGCCTATGACGGCCGAGAAAGCGACCGTACCCAAGCCGACGATGAGCGCGGTCCTTGACCCATAGACCAGGCGGCTGAACACGTCGCGACCGAGATTGTCGGTGCCCAGCAAATGGGTTCCACTGCTGGACTGCAGGGTGTGCCCCATGTCAATCTTGACCGGGTCATACGGGGCGATAAGGGGGGCGAAGATCGCCACGAGCACCAGGCAGACCAGCACGAAGGTCCCTACGACCACCAGCTTCCGTTGGAATAGGATCTTGAGGAACCGCCGCCAGTCGCTGACCGCGGGAGCGACGAGGGTCTCGGGCTCACCTATTACGAAGACCTCATCCATAGCGGATCCTGGGGTCGAGCCAGCCGTACGAGATGTCGACGACTATATTGGCGAAAACGATTATGGCGGCGATGATCATCGTCATGCTCTGGATTACCACGTAGTCCCTGTCGAAGATGCTGCTCACCATGAGCCGCCCCATGCCGGGTATGCTGAAAATCGTCTCTTCGATCACTGCCCCGCCAAATATGAGCCCCACGCCTATGCCCATCAACGTGATCACGGGAATGAGGCTGTTCTTGCTGATGTGTCTGAAAACAATGACTCTTTCCCGCAATCCCTTCGACCAAGCGGTGCGGATGAAGTCCATGTTGTTGACCTCGAGCACGCTCGACCTCATCTGCCTGGCCGTAATGGCCAGGGGAACCGTGGCGAGAACGATGACCGGCATGATGCTCTGTTTCACGCTCATGCCGAAATCCTCCCAGGGCGGAGTCCACCCCACCATCGGCAGCCAGTTCAGCTTCAGCCCGAAGAGGTAGAGCAGCACGAAGGCGAGCATGAAGGCGGGGACAACAATACCCACGTAGGACAAGAGGGTCACGAGCGTGTCGATCCACGAGCCCCTTCTTATGGCGGCCACCAACCCAAAGAAGATGCCGAGAACAGTGCTAAGCACGAGGGACACCAATCCGATTACCAAGGTTGGCTGGAATCTCTCCCCCAGAAGTGCCGTGACAGGCTTGTTGTTCTTGACCGACTTGCCCAGGTCACCGGAGATGACCCCCTTCACCCAGTTCAGATACTGCACCGGCACAGGCTTGTCCAGCCCGAACTCGACCCGTATCTCATCGAGCTTTTCCTGCGTGACTCCTGTGCCCCCCACCTGCGAGGCAACGTAGATAAGCGCCGGGTCCCCCGGAAGCAGGCGGAGGGAAAAGAACACGATTAGAGACACAAGGACGAGGACCAGAATTCCAATGACAAACCGCCGGATGACATAGGTAACCATCTACGCGTACCTGCCGTACTCTTTGGTGAAGTCGATCAACGCCTTGAGGTTTTCGGGCCGTGCATCATCCGTCGGGGTCCGCGAAGACATGACGAAGCCCCCGTCGCGTCCGCAGTAGTCTATGAGATGTTTGGCAACATCCCGCACCTCATCCGGCGTGCCAATCGCGAGCAACGTGGTCGCCACGTTCCCGCTGATGCACAGGTGGCCTTCCAGCACATCCTTGGCCCTGAACATGTCGGTGCTGTCGAAGTGCAAGAAGGCCTTCCCCTTCGGGATCTCAAGCAGGTACTCGAGGCGTGAAGTGTAGTCGCCCTCGGTGAACACGAGTGGGGTGAAGCCCCGTTCGATCAACTCAATGATAAGCCCTTTGAGAGTGGGCCAGTAGAAGGTCTCGAACTGTTTCAAAGAGCAGAAGCCCTCGGACCCGAAGTGGAGAGGGATGCAGACACGGTTGAGCCCGCCCTCCACCGGGAAGCCAAGGTTGTCGAGCATCACCTTGAGGACTGCATCGCATGCTTCAAGCAACTCGTCGCGATGATTGTACAGGTCGGTCATGGTGCCCCGCATACCCCTCAGGTTGTCGGCGATAACGTCGTACGGAGCGAGCACGATCCTGTCGTAGAACGACGGGAACCCCAGGTCCTCGATCTCCCTGGGGAAGGCATCCAGTTTGGGACGCCACTGCTGTAACCCCCGACCGATCCTCTGAAGCACTTCGAGCGACGTCGCGACTTCGGGCGAGACCAGCGCCTCGGCAAGAGCAAGGACGCCCCTGTGCCCCATGTCGGCCGACGGCATGGTGTCGATTGAGCCGAAGCCCTTCATGGCTCCTGACGTGCGCGGCAGGTATCGCCTCAGGACGAAATCAGTCGGGTTGGCGATCAGATCGGCGTACTCGGCGCCGCTCATGTACTCGCCGCCGGTGATCTGGTGAGATTGCAGTTTCGCGCCGTCCCGTCCGGGCCATCTCAGGGCGCAAGGATCGGTGAGCTCCAGAAGGTCCCCAGGGAAGAACGGCTGTACGGTGCTCATATCGGCGCCGAAGTCGAGCAGCGTCTTCTTACATGCGGCGAGCCACGTTTCGTAGTCGTAGTAAGCCGCGTCGTGGCGGACGCCGCAATACTTGGCGGGAAAATAGCCGTAGGAGATCTCAAGCGGGACCCTGTCGGGCATTTCGAGCCGGACGGCTTCGTCGAACCTTCCGCGTCGCTGCTTGTAGAGATCGGCCTGCGATAGATTCATCTCCGCGCCCATTTGCTCTCAATACCCTGAGCGGCGCCGAAGGAGATCCCAAGAGAGACTCTGCTGGTGTCCGAAGGCGAAGGGCGTTGTTGGACGGCTTCCGTCGCTGGAACAAATCAGCAGCAAATGCGCCATTTCGCCCCCTTCCCAGTCCGACTTCCAGAATCGTATTCAGTTAGACTGTCTACCTGTATCACGCGGCGTCGGCACGAGTCAAGAGCCCAGCTAGTAAAGTTGCGCTCTTTCGGACCCTTAGTTGTATATCTATTTGTCTGCGACTTGTCCCCCATCCGATATCCCGGCCCCAGGAGGGGCATACGCTGACAGCAAACGCATGAAGTTCCGCCGGGATGCGCCCGCTTCGGTCACTTCGGTCACCCGGGCAAGGAGCGCCATGTCTTCCGCCCAGGCGAACATCAGAATGGCCCAGGCTAGGTCCCCCGGCTCGGAGCGGATGCTTCCCTCGCGCTGACCCTCTTCCACGACGGGAAGCAGCAGTTCATAAGACGACAGCACGGCACGAGGCGTGCTCGGCTCAAGACGCGCCTTCTCCGTCACGCCCACCAAAGCGAACACCGGACGGACGAAAGACTCCATCGCCGATATGGCCCAGGGAAGGTGGCTTTCGGCGATCTTGTCCAATCGCTCTAGGGCGGTCGACCCCGACGGGGCGACGATCCACTCGTGTGCCCGCTCGCCCATGAGCTCGGTGGCGGCCACCAGCACGTCTTCGCGGTTGCGAAAGTGCTGATAGAGCGCGCTGTTGGAGATGCCCACGGCCTTCGCGATGCGGGCGACGGAGGTGCCGTAATACCCGTGCCTTGCCATGATCCGAAGCGCTGCCTCGGCGATCTCGCGCCGGCGCACGGACTTGGTCTTTCTCACACGCCTTGTCTTGGCGGGTTCGTTCAACGACATCCCCCTTGCTTGAACGACGCGTCGGCCGGGCATCAGGCAATTTACAGAATCATCTTCACTAAAGCAACAAGGCGGCCGCTTCCGGTGGTATCTTCAGCTGGCGCTTGGCCGATGGAACAAGGGGTGCGAAATGCAGAAGCTCGGACCTGTGACCGCACGAATAGCCCAGATGAGGGAGCTCGTCCGGGACAGGGTCATCGCGGTCGATGCCGAGAGAGCGCTCAACATCACCGAGTCTTACCGCAAGAACCTGCTTGTGCCCCCGATCATCAAGAGGGCGACGGCCACATATGACGTCTGCTCAAAGATGACCTGCCGCGTCGAGGAGTTCGAGCTCATCGTCGGCAACCTGGGAACGAGCTTCCTGGGCTCCGGGGTCCAGCCTGAAAACGGATTCGCGTGGTTCTACGAGGAGTTCGACGGCGGCAAACTCTGGGTGCGCGACGAGAACGGCGTGTACCATCGCGACGACATGGGGACGAAGCTGTCCATCACCGAGGAGGAGAAGGACAAGCTCTACTCGATCCGCGATTTCTGGAAGGGTCGCACCGTCTCGGACCACATGGACTCCTGGTATCCCGACGGGTACGAGGAGTGGTGCGCCATCGGAGCCTCCAGCTATTTCCCCGGGATGCCCATCGGCGACCTTCCCAGCGGGCATCTGACCGCCGGATACCCCAAGATCATCGATGTCGGCTATGCCGCCATCCGCAAACAGGCGGAGGACTGGGTGGACGCCCACAAGGGCAACCTGATGGGCGCCGACGTCGAGCGGTACATGTTCTACAAATCCGCCATCCTGGCCTGCGATGCGGCCACGGCCATGATCAGGGGCTATGCCCGGGCTTGCCACCAGAAAGCCCAGGGATGCCCCGAAGCAGCGCGAAGGGCCGAGCTCCAGAAGATGGGCGATGGCCTGGTGTGGATCTCCGAGAAGCCGGCCCGCACCTTCTGGGAGGCCGTCCAGGCCACCGTCATGTACCAGCTGCTTCTTTACATGGATGCCCGGTACCCGGCTCTAGCCTTTGGCCGCTTCGACCAGTACACGTGGCCGTTCCTGAAAGCGGATCTAGAGGCTGGGCGCATCACCATGGACCAGGCGCACGAGATCGTCGACGCCTTCCTTCTGAAGGCCAACTGCTTCTACCGGGCCGCGCCCCCCTTTCTGAACGAGATCGTGGGTGTGGGCAACACGTACCAGCACACCACCATCGGCGGCGTCGACCCCGACACCGGCGAAGACGCCAGCAACCCTGTGACCTACATGGTCCTCGATTCCATGGGCAGACTCTTGTTGCACGACCCCACCATCTCCATCCGCATCCACAGGAACACCCCGGAGGACTTGTGGGAGCGCGCCATCGAGATGACCAAGCTCGTGGGCGGCCTTCCCTTGTTCCAGAACGACGAGGTCATCATCCCGGCCTTGGTCGAACGTGGTTTCGAGCTCAGGGACGCCCGGGACTACAGCCTCATCGGCTGCCAGGAGATCGTCGGCTCGGGCAACGACTACCCGGCGCCCAATGGCACGCTGTGCAAGGCCACCATCCACTACGGGGTCATCCTCGACATGGCTCTCAACAACGGCACCAACCCGTTCAACGGCAGGAGTGGAGCGCTCAAGACCGGCTACCTCTACGACATGCAGTCGTTCGACGAGGTCAAGGCGGCGATGAAGGCCCAGGTGGAGTACTTCCTGGGGTGGCTCGTCACCATGAACAACTACTCCGAGCACATCGCGATGCGCGAGAGCCCCCACGCCGCGCTCTCCATCTCCATCGAGGGCTGCATGGAGTCCGGCAAGGACTGCGTCTGCGGCGGAGCGAAGTACAACTCCTTCGGTGGCACGGCCACCGGTCTTGCGACGGTCGCCGATTCCCTCACTACCATCAAGTACATGGTCTTCGACAAGAAGCTCTGCACCGCCCGGGAGCTCTACGATGCCTATATGGCCAACTGGGAGGGTCACGAGCCGCTGCGCCGGAGAATCTTGAACGACGTCCCCCACTTCGGCAACAACGACCCGTACGCCGATGAGCAGATGAAGTGGATCTGCGACGTGTACTACAACGCCTGCGGCCGGATGCATAGCGAGAGGAGCCGGATCTACAAGGCGGGCCTGTACGGTGCGGCCGACCACGTCGCGCAAGGGGCGCACACCTGGGCGACCCCCGACGGGCGGCGCACCGGCGAGCCTCTGGCCGACGCCGCCTCTCCGGCACAAGGGAGAGACCTGCACGGTCCCACGAGCGTGTTCAACTCCGAGCTTTGCTTCGATCACCGCCATTTTCTTGACGGCATCGCCCTCAATCTGAAGATCCACCCGACCGCCCTGAGGGGCGCGGAGGGCGCCGCGAAGTTGAGGGACGTGACCAAGGCGTACTTCGACGGGGGCGGCATGGAGGTTCAGTACAACGTCGTCAGCGCGGATGACATGAGAGCCGCGCAAAAGGACCCGGCCGCCTATCACAATCTCGTCGTGCGCATCGCCGGCTACTCGGCCTACTTCGTCGAGTTGAGCACGCGGATGCAGAACGACATCATCAGCAGGACCGAGAATGTCCTCTGATCCTGCCGGCACGATCTACGATATCCAGGGCTTCTCGGTCCAGGACGGTCCGGGCATCAGGACTACCGTCTTTCTCAAAGGCTGTCCCCTGCGCTGCCCTTGGTGTCACAGCCCTGAATCCCGCCGCTTCGACATCCAGTTGTCTTGGCAGAGTCGTAGGTGCATCGGTACGGCAGTCTGCGGCCTGTGCCTTGTGTCTTGTCCGCGCGGCGCGATCGTGCCTGCCGAGGGCTCGCAGTCCACGGACACGGAAGACGGTCTTCAGCTCATCCGGGTCGACTGGGACACGTGTGACGATTGCGGCCTTTGCGCCGCCGAATGCCCCGCCGGGGCGCTTTCCATGTGGGGCAAACGGTATACCGTTTCCGAAGTGGTGGACCGCGCGCTTCGTGACCGGCCATTCTTCGAGAAGTCGGGCGGCGGGGTCACCATTTCGGGTGGAGAGCCCCTCTCGCAGGCTGAATTCACCCTCGCCCTCCTAAGGGCGCTCAAGGAGAATGGGCTGCACACCGCGCTTGATACCACCGGGTTCGCGCCCTGGGCAGTGGTCGAGAAGGCCCTCCCCCACGTCGACCTGTTCCTTCTCGATCTCAAGAACATGGACGGCCGCGCGCACAACGCCGCAGTCGGGGTGCCCAACCAGCCGATCCTCGAGAACGCCCGCGGCATCGCGGCGGCCGGAGGCAAGATGCAGATAAGGATACCGGTGATCCCCAGGTTCAACGATTCCGGGGGTAATCTCCGAGCGCTCGGCAAGTTTGTGGCGGAGCTCGGCGAGGCAGTTACTCTCGTGCAGCTACTTCCCTATCATGCGCTGGGCGTTCCGAAGTGGGAACGGATCAAACACGATGGCCCTATCCTCGAAGCGACCGCTCCGTCCGACAAAAAGATCGGGGAGCTCAAGGCGATCCTCGAGGAATACAGTCTGACCATACAGGTGCACTGACTTCAGCAGCCTCCAAAGAAGGATGATGAGCGATGTATGAGTTTTCCCCAGTCGCACCACGAGTGGCCCGCGTTCGCAAGAGGTATCGGGACACCAAGCCGAAGGTCTGCATTGAGCGGTTCAAGCTCGTCACCGAGTTCTATCAGAACCACCCGACCCTTCCGCCCATGATCAAGAGGGCGAGGAACCTTCTCAACCTGTGCGAGCGGATGCCCGTTGTGGTGCATGAGGACGAGTTCATAGTCGGCGAGCTGACCTCCACCTATCACGGCTCGGCGCTGTTCCCCGAATACGCGATCGGCTGGATCTTCGATGAGATCAGGAGCGGCGAGTTGCTAAACCGCACCCTCGACCCATATGACATGGATCAGGAAGATATCGATTACGTGATGCAGTTCGAGGACTTCTGGTCGAAGAACGACCTCAGCCGTCTGACCGACGACGCCCTGCCCCCCGAGTTCCACGACATCGTCGGCAACGGCATCGTCACCTTCGGCGACAAGGGAACCGGAGCCGGGCCGGTCGGTCATTTCTGCGCCAACTACGACAAGGCCATCCGCAAGGGCTTCTCCGCCATCAAGCGCGAAGCGCAAGAGAAGATCGACCTGATGAAGGGCAGGCTGTACGGCGAAGACGCGCAGCGTGAGCAGTTCTACTACGCCGTGACCATCGTTTGCGACGCCGCCATCACGCTTTCGAAGCGCTACGCGGCCGAATGCCGCGGCCAGGCGGCGGAGTGCGGCGACGAAGGCCGCCGAGCCGAGCTGATCGAGATGGCCGAGGCGCTCGACTGGATCATGCAGAACCCGGCGCGCACGTATCACGAGGCCGTCCAATGCCTATACCTCTACCAGATCGTGCTCTCTCTCGACGGCAACCTCCACGGCCTCACTTTCGGCCGGGTGGACCAGTACCTCAACAGCTTCTATGAATCCGATCTCGCCGCCGGCAGGATCACCCGCGAGCGCGCCCAGGAGATCCTGGACCTCTTCTGCCTCAAGGTCGCCGAGATGAACAAGATCTGGCCTTCTTTCGCCACCATGGCGGCCGGGGGCTATACCTCGGGTCAGCTCATCACCGTCGGCGGCATCAAGAAGGACGGCACCGACGCCACCAACGAGGTCACCTACATGCTCCTCGAGTGCGCGCGCCGTCTCGCCCTGCACGATCCCCCCATGTCTCTGCGGATCCACGAAGGCACGCCCGACAAGTTGTGGGATATCGCCGTCGAAACTACCCGGGCCTGCGGCGGCGTACCGACCTTCGAGAGCGACAAGGTAATCATCCCCGCGCTCTTGGACCGCGGGCTCTCCCTCGAATCCGCGCGCAACTACTGTCTCATCGGGTGCGTGGAACCGGGGGGTTGTGGGGACGACTGGCCCGCGAACGGCGGCCCCGGGCAGGAGACGTTCTGGCGGATCCCCGGCGCGGTTCTCCTGGCCATCAACAACGGCGAGAACCCGATGCCTCGCCCAGACGGCCAACCCCAGCGGCAGACCGGTCTTCCGACCGGCTACCTGTACGACATGAAGAGCTTCGACGAAGTGCTCGAGGCCACCAAGAAGCAGATCGAACACTTCATCGATTGGCACGTCTCCTTCTGCAGTGTTCGTGAGTACGTCGCGCGCCACCACATGCCCCTGCCTGTCGTCTCCGCCACCATGGATGGCTGTCTGGAGAGCGGCAAAGACGTCATGTATGGCGGCGCTAAATACAATGGCACCGGGTTTGCCGGCGTCGGCATCGGCACCGCGACCGACAGTCTCGTGGCCATCAAATATATGGTCTTCGACAGGAAGCTCTGCACCGCCCGCGAGTTCTACGACGCCCTCATGGCCAACTGGGAAGGGCACGAAACGTTTCGTCAACGCATCATGAAGGAGATCCCGCACTACGGAAACGACCTCGACTACCCGGACGAGATAGCCGAATGGATCTCGAAGGTCATCACCGAGAAGGTGCGCTCGTGCACCGGGCCTCGCGGCAACCATTGGTCGGCCGGGCTTTACCCGGTGGCCACTCACGTCGCCTGGGGCAAGATGACCTGGGCCACCCCGGACGGCCGTAGGACAGGCGAGCCGCTGTCCGACGGCATCTCGCCCATCCAGTGCATGGACACGAGCGGCCCCGCCGCCACCTTGAAATCGGCCCTGCGGATCGATCACCGGCACAGTGCCAACGGAACGCTGCTCAACATGAAGTTCCATCCCAAGGCGCTCGAAGGCGGGGGCAAAGACAAGCTCATCGCCCTCATCAAGACCTACTTCGACCTCGACGGAATGGAGCTGCAGTTCAACATCGCGAGCAGCGAGATGCTCAGGGATGCGCAACTCCACCCGGACGCTCACAAGGACCTGGTCGTCCGCATAGCGGGCTTCAGCGCGTACTTCGTCGAGCTCCACAAGGGGCTGCAGGACGACGTGATCAGGCGCACCGAGCTCGACTTGGCGTAGTCCGGACGGCAGACGAGCGCCGCGTCGTGCGCGTGGTCTGCCGGGCTATGCGGCCGGCGCCATCCTCTGCTATCGTTTGCGTCCTGTGAACTTACTGAACGAGATTCACTTCGTCGGGAGGTAGCGACATGGCGACTTTCTCCTCCGGTCTCAGTACCGTCCTCGATCCCCGGGGCCAGCCCACCAATGTCGTCCAGCCTGTGCCCCTCGCGCCCCGGCTCGACACCCTGGAGGGAAAGACCGTCCAACTCATCGACATAGGGTTTGGCGGCGGATGGGAGTTCCTGGAGGAAGCGGCCGCCTGGTTCGCCCGCAACATCCCCGGCGTGCGGACCGTTCTCAAGCACAAGAGTGGCATCATGTTCGTCGACGAGCCGCAGATGTGGGCGGACGCGAAGGCCAACTCTGATGCGGTCATCTTCGGGGTGGGTGGCTGAGACGGCTGTGCGGCCAGTGTGGCCGCCCACTGTCGAGAACTGGAATCCAAGTACGGTATCCCGACCGCGCCGATATCCAGTGCGCGTTTCGCCGAATACCTGGCCATGGATGCCCGGAACCACGGCATGAGCCTGCGCTTCAGCTTCGCTCCCTACCCACTTGTCGGTAGGCCCCGCGAGGCACTGCGCGGATACGTGGAAGGGACCGACCCCGTCACGGGCAGGCCTCTGATGCCGCAGATCGTCGATGCCCTGACCCGCCCGTTGACCGCGGATGAGCAGAATCCAAAGGCCGACAGGGGCGCCACGAGGCCGAGGCTGCTAAAACCCGACAACGAGGAAGGCATGCACCGGCTGTTCCTGGAGAACGGCTGGACGGACGGCCTGCCGATCGTGCTACCCACCGAGGAGCGCGTGCTCCACATGCTCAAGGGCACAGCGGCGAAGCCCGACGAGGTGGTCGGCCGGATGACCGTCACCATCCACCAGGAGAAGCTCGAGTACACGGTGGAGAAGGTCGCGGTGAACGCCGTCATGGCCGGTGCCGGCCCCGAGCATCTGCCCGTCATCTTGGCCTTGGCGGCCAGCGAGGAACCCTCCATGCCGAGTTCGACCACGTCGTTCGCCAGGATGGCCGTCGTGAACGGGCCCATCCGTGACGCGATCGGGATGAACTCAGGGCTGGGCGCCTTGAGCCCCTTCAACCATGCCAACTCCGTGATCGGACGCGCGTGGACGCTCATGAGCATCAATCTGGCCGACGCGCGGCTGGGTGACACCTTCATGGGCTCGACGGGCAGCAACATCAACTACAACAATATGACCTTCGCCGAGAACGAGGAAAGGAGCGTTTGGGAACCGTTCCACGTTAGGCAAGGCTTCAAGAAAGAAGAGAGCTCGGTGAGTCTCTTCCAGGGTTGGAGCGTGATCAACAGCATGGGCGCCGCGGGATGCTGCCGTCCCGCCCATGAAGAAACACTCCTCTTGATGCAGGCCTTCCCCTGCCTGAGAGGGGCGGTCACCTTGGTGATGGATCCGCTCACAGCCAAGCATCTGAAGGAGCAAGGGTTCGACGATCCGGCTCAGCTCTCCCGCTACCTATCGGAGAACTTCCAAATGACGGCCGGGCAGTTCTGGGGCTCGGACGTCGTCTATTCGCTCGTAGAGCCCAGCGCGCGCAGCGGGATAGAGCCGTTCGCCTCCTGGTTGAAGCTGCCCACAGACGCCATGATCAAGCCGTACTTCGCTCCTGAGCTGATCAACGTCGTGGTGGTCGGCGGCGAGACCCAGGCGATGTGGCTCACCACCGACATGTGGCACACCAAGACCGTTTCGATCGATAGGTGGAGACCCGCGGGCGGGGTGTACCAAGAGGATGAGCAGACACTCCGGCGCCGCGCCGCGCGCCAAAAACGCCATGCCACCGCGCTCAGCCGTAGCGGATACGACCAGTAGGAGGCACGAATGAAGGATTTCAAGGACAAGATCTTGTTCGTTACCGGCGGAGCCTCGGGTGCGGGTTTCGGACAGGCCAAGGTGTTCTCCGAGGCCGGCTGCAAGGTCGTGATCGCGGACATCCGCCAGGACCACCTGGACGAGGCTATGGCCTATTTCCGCGCCAAGAACGCCCCTGCACACGCCATCAAGCTCGATATCACCGATCGGGCGGCGTACGCGGCGGCCGCGGACGAGGTCGAGCAGGTGTTCGGGAGTCCTCCCCAGATTCTCTTCAATACCGCCGGTGTCAATACCTTCGGCCCGCCCGAAGCCTCCACGTACGAGGACTATGACTGGGTCATGGGGGTGTGCCTCGGCGGAGTGATCAACGGCATGGTCACCTTCGTTCCGCGCATGATCAAGGCCGGCAAGGGCGGTTACATCGCTACGACGGCCTCCATGGGAGGCTTCTGGGGCGGTCCCTCGACGGCTCCCTACTCCGCGGCCAAGGCGGCGGTCATCAACCTCATGGAGAGCTATCGCTTGTCGCTTGGCAAATACGGGATAGGCGTGTCGGTGCTCTGCCCGGCGAGCATCAACAGCAACATCCACAACGCCACAGAAACACGTCCCAAGCATCTGGAAAACACCGGATACCTCGTCGACGAGAGGGCGATCAGCACTCTCGCGTTCATCTATGCCTCAGGCATGGACCCCGTCGACCTCGGCAAATGGCTCAAGAAGGGCATCGAGGAAGAACAGCTCTACGTCATCCCCTATCCCGAAGAGAAAGACTCTCTCGAGAAGCACTTCAAGGTGATCGTGGACTCGGTGCTCCCCGTGGAAGCCGATCCGGAGGGCACGAAACGGCGTCTGGATTGCTGGAAAGCACTCGGGGAGATGGCCATGGAAGAAGCGAAGAAGGATCCGACCAAACTTGTGGGACCGGGATTTGGGAGACCTAAGCCCGATCTGGACTGGGTCAAGCCACCGGAGATGCGGCCCATGCCTCCGCAGGGGGAATAGGGCCCGGCTTACACGAGACGGGCTCCCGACCACCTCTCGATGACCGGGAGCCCGTTCGCGGTTCGTCCTTCGCTCTACACGGGGTCTATAGACCCCTATCACTGAGTTCAGCTGGCGCTGGCCGCTACCGTGCGCTTTCTCAACAGCAAGTATCCACCCAAGGCCAACAAGAGTAACCCGACTATCACTATGATCAGGGGTATCCACAAATCGACCAGGGTCAGCAAGGAAGCCTTCTTCTGGGCATCCTTGGCGAGGGTCTGTTCGCTGGCCGGGATAATGCTCATCCTCTGGTTGAACACCATCGTAGGTTCTGCCTGCGCCAACTGGGTCGCCGCCTGCATGGCTGCGCCGATGGCCGGCCCAACGTTGGGATGGGACGCGTACTTGCCGATGATCGCGAATGCTCCCAGGAGACCAGCGGTATCGGCCTCCATGGTGGTCGTGCGATCGAAGTCGGCCCCGACCGTGGCGCCGGTCTTCTCTTCGATGTAGATGACGTCGCCGCTCGACTGTTTGTACGCCATTTTGATTGGCTGCTGAGTCAGCGCCTGTAGGGCCTGCATGTCCTCAGGGGTCGCCACCGTGGCCAGCGCGCCCATCAGGCCGTCGAGATCGAGTCCCTTGGCCTTCAGTTGGGCGCTGAGTTGCGCAAACGTGATCTCCATAGGCAGGCCCTGGCTGCCCAGCACCGCCTGGGCTATGGGCGGGTAGTACTCGGTGGCCGGACGCGTCGCGTCGATCTTAATGGCGGTGATCCCCAGGCCGTTATAGTCGTCGATCTTCTCCGCGACCTTTATGTCGAACGCCGTGTTCACATCATTGAAAAAGGCCGAGACGGTGGTTCCGACCTCGAGGCTGCCGGGGAAGAGCGGGCCGTAGTGTCCCACCCGGTCGCCCATCACGATCTGCGGGCTGTAGGCCCAGTTTTCGTCGCTTTCGACGCACTTGCGCGACTTTCGATCGAGGGCGTATTGCGTGATCTGCGCCGGGCTTTCCTGACCTCCGGCAGTCATGGCGATGGTGTCGCTACACACCGCCACGCTTGACGTGTATTTATTCGAGACAGAGGCGAACGTGCGGAGGACGGTGAAGGGGATTGCCGTTCCCTGACCGCCAGGAAGCGGCTGCCCGGTGGCCGGGTCGAGGTACTTGGTCAACGTCCCTTCGAAATCCATGTTGACGTCGAGATCGCTGGGCAATTTGACCAACCATGGCGCTAACGCCACCCACCAGACGATCGCCACCACAATCAACACGATACCGACGACGCCAAACGCGAGGCTGCTCTTTTTTCTCACGCAAATCCCCTCCTCGTGTCAAGGAACTCATTAGGAACTTTGCATGCAGAGAACATGCGCATGCGACCGATTCGTGCCGCCATTAAGAATGAAGGGGCATCCTTTGTCAAGCCGGCCCAGGGAACCCCAGATGTAACCAATCCGGCTCTTCCCCTCCTTAGGACCGTGCGACCTAGAACCCCTTGAAACTGACGGCCTCGGCGAGCGTGCGGCGGGCGCTGCGAAACGAGTCCTCTGGGTCGCTCGGGTCTACATACCCCAGGGCTATCCCGATGACGATGACCAGATCATCGGGGATACCGAGTTCTGCCCTCAGCACGTCGGGGTAGCACACCGTGTTGATGGCTATGGCGGACTCGACACCCCGGTCTTGGGCGGCCAGCGTGATGCTCTGGCACATCGCGCCCAAGTCGAAGACCGACCACTGCGACAATGCACGAGCCATGCACAGGTACACCACGCAAGGGGCGCCGAAGAACCGACGGTTTGCCATGAGAAACTCGTGGTGAAAGGCCGGATCGTCGGTGGTTGTGTTCCGAGTCAGCGCTCGACCCAGAGTCAACTCCTTGGTTCGCTCCCGGCAGGGCGCCGGCCACGCTCCGGGAAAGGGCAGGTCGGGTTGGGCTGGCACCTTCGCTGTCGTCCGCTCCTCGTAGGTGCGCCGTATCCGTTCGAGAACCTCTCCAGCGGCGACGTGGACCTCCCATGGTTGCGTATTGGCCCAAGAGGGGGTATGCAGAGCGTCTTCCAGTATCTCCTGAAGCGACTCCCGGGGCACTGGACGATTCAGGAAAGCGCGGACGGTGCGTCGGTTCCTCAATGCGTCGTGCACTTCCATGCGGGGCCTCCGATCACAAGGTAGTTGGAGTTGCCCTGTTCCGTGTGCCGTCTTCCGTTGGGGTGTCAGGGTCTCCAGACGATCTTCACGTCGCATCTTCTCGCATTGCGTCGGAGAACGGTAGCCGCGTGCTGAGCCACTGCTCCCGCTCGGTGGACTCGAACCCGCACGGGCATAGCCCGACGGTGTTTAAGTCTGGCCCGTCCCTGACTCGCTCTGCTGCTCTGTGCCGGAATATGCCGAATTACAGCCACTTTACGAGAACCCTTAGGGCACACCTGCCGGCATCTGACGGACCATGCCAGCCGGTTGCGTAGCAAATGCGTAAAGGGCTCCGGTCGGCAAGGCTTGGTAGTAGCCGGCCGGGGCTCAGCCTGTGCACCTCTACCGCTTAGCGGCCGACCTCACCCGTACCGTAATAACGCCGGCGCTCACTCCGCCGTCGTCATCCATCACCTTCACGGTGACGCGGTAGGTGCCTTTCTTCGCAAAGACATGGCTCAGACTAAAGGTCTTGTCTGGGTTCAAGGCCAACGTGTGCACTCCGGAGCCGTCCCCGTAGTCCACCGTGGCCGTCCAACTGTCGGCTCCAGGATCGGTGAATGAACCGGCCCGGGAGAACCAGGCCATCCCACCGCTCAAGGTGGTGGTAGTGTCGAGACCGGCGTTGACCTCGGGAGCTACATTCCTTGCGGTCACGCACACGGTGCCGGTACCGATGGAACCCAACTCGTCTTTCACCTGCACGGTCACGGCGTAGGGGCCATTGTCGGCGTAGACATGGTCGAGAGCGAAGGTCTTGTTCGCCGTCAGCACCAAAGGCTGCACTCCGGAGCCGTCGCCGTAGTCCACCGTAGCCGTCCAGGAAACTGAGGAGGAATCGGTGAAGCGGCCGCTCAGGGAGAGGGCACTCCCTTCGCTTAGGCTCATGCTTCCAAGGAGTGACACCGTGGGGGGATGCGCGGTCCGCACGGTGACGGTGTCGGTGCCTACCCCTTGGTCGTCGTCGGTCACCCTCACGGTCACCAGGTAGGTCCCGGCCTTCCTATAAGTGTGGGTGAGAGTGAAGGTCTTGTCTGGGTCAAGCGTGAGCGCCCGCACGCCCGTGCCGTCCCCGTAGTCCACCGTGCCGGTCCAGCTGTCGGGCCCAGAGTCGGTGAAGGAGCCGTTTTGGAAGAAGACCATGCCGCCATGTTTCATCGGCAGCACGGCGTCGGGGCCGGCGTTCACGTTGGGAGCCACGTTATCAGCGGTGACCCGCACGAGCGAGAAGTCGTCGAAGTACACGAAAGCCGCGCGCAGGGCGTACAGGTCGAAGGCCGCAAAAGCTGTGGTGCCCGAGTGAGCCCAATCGTCCTCGTACAGAAGACTTCCGTCGTAGTAGGCCTTCTGCGTATCGTTGTCCAAGTCTATCTCTACTCGTACCTGCACCCACCGGTCGGTGATGAGGGGCAAGTGACCGCTGACGACAGGCGTATCCCCGTAAAACCAGTCGTCATTCGGATCCGGATAGAGATCGCTCGACCATTCCGTTGGGCCGGAATCGCTGTACACGCTGAAGAGGTCGATATCGGGAGTTTGGGTGGAATCGGTGAAGTCGGACGGTACGTATTGCCAGTAGGTAAACACCCACTTGCCGGAGTCACAACCGGAGAACTCGTGAACGACATGCCCGAGGTCCGTAGGCGCATAGACAGACAACGAGTTAGGCCCGCTGTGTGACTGGGTGCTCGATACCGTGATCCCCCCACGCAAAGATGGGTTGTTGTTCCATGGTTTCCAACCGCTTACGTCGGCGACGTTGGTACCTACCGCGTAGGAGTCCCAGTTCTCCGACCATACGATGGTGTCGGCCAGGGCCGGAGCCGCGAACGCTACCGCGACCAGCAGCAGAGCCCCGGCGGTAGCAGCGACAATCGCGACAAGTCTCCTGACCATCTCGCCCCTCCTGAGTAGCGGCCGACGTGCGGTCCGTTGACCATCCTCCCCCGTGCAGCACCCTGGCCCGATTTGCTGGGGCTTGCGTCCTGTAGACCGTGTCTCCCACACTACGATTGCTAGGGAGAAACTTCAACTGGACGGGCGGCTCAGGTTGGACGAGACGTAGTGCCACGAGGGCGGCTGGCGGCTCGATTCATCTCGATCGCAGCCACCTGGGGCCCATCGATGTCATATGCCGGAGGCGGGACTCGAACCCGCATGGGCATAGCCCTACGGTGTTTAAGACCGTTGCGTCTGCCATTCCGCCACTCCGGCGTGTGGAGTGCACCGGCGCCCGCGTCGCGAGCCTCGCGGCAAGTCCGCGGCGCCTGTGCCCCTCTACCCTAAGTTAGCACGGCGACGCCGCATCGCCGGGGTCCCACCGTCCACGCGGCGATCGGCCGCGACGCTGCCCCGCTCACATCACCCCGCGCATCACCATGCCGTCGAGAAGGTCGCGCTCTGACACGGTCAGATGGTCGTAGCCCAGCGTCTCCATGGCCGCCTGGACTATGACCGCGCCGGCGACGATGACCGGGGCGCGGCCGGCCTGCA
>Ga0154815_125_pt2 | contig 18204 bp, 18 predicted proteins | sample Rifle2008BG16ft_FD_105823 | JGI IMG/M metagenome (GOLD analysis project Ga0154815, IMG submission 105823) | Actinobacteria bacterium RBG_16_64_13
CCGTCAGTCCGGGTACTCCTTGAGAAACGCGGAAGTTCTCCGCCATTTCGAGGAGGAAGCTCAAGGATGGACCGTTCACACGTCAAGAGCAGGAGTTTGCGGTCGCGCCGGGTCGGCCCATGGAAGCGCGTCCCTGTCGTGGTGCTACTGGCATTCGCATTGGTGCTCATCATGGTCGCGGTCGCGCTGGCCGCCTTCGCCGACGTGCCGGCCGGCCACCCCTACAGTCAGGCGATCGAAGACCTATCGAATCGTGGCATCATCAACGGGTTCCCCGACGGCTCGTTCAAGCCCGACAACCCGGTCACCCGGCAGCAGTTCGCGAAAATGATCGTGCTGACCCTCGGCCTGCCCGTTAGCGAGAGCAACGTGGTGCCGTTCACCGACGTGCAGATTGACGGTTTTGCCGACCCATTCTACCCGGACAACTACATAGCGGTCGCTGCCGCGAACGGCATCACGAACGGGACGAGCCCAAGCACGTTCTCGCCGAGTGCGAACATAACCCGCGCCCAGGTGGTGACGATGATCGTCCGCGGGGCCCAGAACACGCTACCGGCGGGAACGTTGGCCACGCCTCCGGCCGGCTACACAGGTTCGCTGCCCAACTTCGGCGGCGTCCATGCGCCAAACTTGCGTGTGGCTGAATTCAATGGGCTTACCGCCGGCCTGCAGGGGTTCGGCGCTTCTTGGGACCCGCTCCAACCCGCTTCTCGGGGCGAGGTCGCCCAGATGCTCTCGAGCCTGCTGGCCCTTATGCCCTCGCCTGGGTCAACCACCACCACTTCGGGTTCGACCACGACGACGTCCACGTCGACCACGACGTCTTCTTCCACGACCACGACGTCGTCATCGACCACGACCACCACCGATGATTCCGCCAACCGGGTGATAATCAAGGACTTCGCTTTCGCGCCCGCCACACTCACCGTGCCCGTTGGCGCCTCCGTGACCTGGAGAAACGACGACGGCTTCACGCACACCGTGACGGCCGATGGCGGCTCCTTCTCGAGCGGCATCCTTGCTCCCGGAGCTACCTTCAGCCACACTTTCAACAGCGCAGGGACGTTCCCATATCACTGCGGCTTACACGCCTTCATGTCTGGGACTATCACAGTGCAATGACAACCGCGCCTAGCGGCAGAAACCCACGACAGGCATGTAGTATTTCGGCTCCAGCATCGAGAGCGCCCTTTTGACTTCGGCGCTCGGGTCGCCAAGAACGATCGCCTCCAGTAGGGGCGAGATAGTCAACATCTGCCCGATCTTCGGGCCGATACTCGCAAAGTGGGTGAGGAAAGCCTCCGAGTCACGATAGTACTCGTTCAGATAGCACTCGGAGCCGTCCTCGTTCACGAACCACTCGTACCCCAGCGTCCCGGGCTCCTCCGCTTGCGTGCAAGAGGTGAACTCCTCGGCAAGCTTCCTGAAGTCATAGATCTTGCCGACGTTGATGCCTTGTCGGATGATCAGTCGAAATGATCCATCAGCCATGGGGTCGCTCCTTGATAGGGGGTTGCTCGCACCTTAGCATCGCTGGACTTCTATCTGGGCCCTTCTTCGGCGGCCCCGGCAGCGCAGTAGTAGCCGTCTGTGAGGCCGTACTTCCCGAAGAGAGAGCAGCTTTCGCAGATGCACCCCCTCTTGGCGATCCCTTTCGCGCTCTTGCCTCTTGCACAGAACACGTTACCTTCGGCCGGGAAGGACGGACACCCGCCGCAGATACAGCGAGACGCGTTCTCAGGCGTATCAGGCACCTTGCTCACTGGACTCCTCCTTGGCTAGATCGCCGTCCCAGCCCGTGTTCCCCGACCGGCTCAGCGGTTAAACGCGGAGGTCAACCCTCCGTGCGCAGTATCAACTTGCCCAGCACTTCGCCGGACTCGATCATCTCGTGAGCCCGTGCCGCTTGGCTCAACGGCAGCACCTTGAAGATGGGCGGCTTCAACCTGCCGTCCGCCATCAGAGCCAGGACTTGGCGCTTAACCTCCCTGAACCCTTCGGGATCGGTGTCGTGCACGTGTATAGAGAAGTATCTGATCCCGTAGCAATATTCGCACCGGCTCTGCAGGATGTGGACGATCTCCCTGTCTTCCGGATAGCCGCCCAGGTAATTGTAGAGGATGATCTGACCGTAGGTGGACAGCATGTCGAACTGCCGGCAGAACTCAGGACCGGCCACCTGGTCGTACACGTAGTCCACGCCTCGGCCGCCTGTCAAACCCTTTACCGCCTCCACGTCGTTCTGCCTCTTGTAGTTGAAGGCGTCTCTTACTCCGAGGCCGCGCAGGTAGTCGCATTTCTCGTCGGTGCTGGCGCTGGCGATGACGCTCATGTTCTTGAGTCGCGCCAGTTGGATGACCGCGGTGCCCACGCCACCCGCTGCTCCACCGATATACAGGGTCTGGCCCTCTCTGGCGTCGACGATCTGGTTGAGGAGACCCCAGGCCACGAAGTAGTTGAAAGCCGTGGCGGCGATGTCGAAATCGATCCCTTCCGGCATCTCCACGACGTCATCGGCGCTGACGGCCATATACTCGGTATAGGTGCCGTAGCAGGCCATATGCAAGACGTGGACCGGCTGGCCGATGGTGAACCCGCCGACCCCGGGTCCCAAGGCCAAGATGCGGCCGGCCCCCTCATATCCCAAGGTCACCGGGAACGGACAGGTCAGCCACTGACATCGCCCGGTGCGTACCCGCCAGTCGGCCTTGCAGACGCCGGCAGTGGCCATCTTGACCAACACCTGGCCTTCACCGGCGGTCGGCATGGGCAGGTCGACGTACTGCAGCACTTCCGGTCCGCCGAACTTCTGGAATACCACTGCCTTCATGGCGCATCGTCCTCCTCAACGGCATGTTCCCGCCTGAAGCGCCGTAGCGCAAGGCGGCTCGTCCGAGGGGCGCCTCGCCACATGTTGACACGTTGATGAGCGGTCACTAAGGTATGGCGAACGCCAGTCTCGCGAAAGGATGTCGAGTGTCCCTGCGCTACAGGGTCTTTCTCCATAGTTACCTCGGCTTCTACAGCACTTCCACGCTGTTCTACGGCGAGCGGGACGCTATCCTGATCGACGCTTCCCAGCTTCTGAGCGACGCGCACAGCCTGGTGGCTGAGCTCATCCCCATGCGGAGGAATCTCACCCACATCTACGTCTCCCACTTCCACCCCGATCACCATTTCGGCCTTGGCGTGCTGGCGCAGGCTTTCCCCCGCGCCAAGATCGTCGCGCTCCCGAGCGTGGTCAGCGACATCGTGTTCACTTCGAGCGACAAACTGGACACGTGGTCGATCGACCGCTTCGGGCCCGACACGCCGCTCAAGACGACCATACCGATGCCCATGGCCGAGCCCCGCTTGGAACTCGAAGGAGCCGAGATCCTCGTCTCCGACGACTGGGAGGGGGATAGCGTCAACAACTCCGCGGTCTGGGTGCCGTCGCTACGGACTCTTTGCGCCACCGACATTGCTTTTGACGATTGGAACGTCTGGTTCATCGAGAGCAACGTCGAGCGGCGGGTCAAGTGGCGGACGGCGCTGGACAGGCTGAAGGAGTACGATGCCCGAGTAGTGATCCCCGGACACGGGAGCGAGATGACCATCGAGATCCTGGAGCGAGTGGCGGAGGAGCCTTCTCTCGAGTACACTTCGTGCGTCGATTGGACGCGGGAGTACATCGACTTCTACGAGGATGTGTACGCCTCGGCTACCACCGGCACGGAGCTGGCCGCGCGCATAAGAGCCCGTTACCCGGATGTGAAGGGCAACGACTTCACCATCGACTGGCTGGCCCAGCTATTGTTCCCTCAGAGTTGCCCCGATTGGTTCACCCCGCTCCCCGGCGAGCCGGGAAAGATCTTCTTGAACCCCTTCGGTCATTACGACGGCGATCCGCCGCGAGAATAGGAAGGAGCGTATCGACCATGACTAATGGTTACGCCGGAAAGCTGCTCTTCGTAGACCTGACCTCCGGCACGATCACCGAGGAGACGCCCGATGGGGGCTTCTACCGCAGCGTCATCGGCGGAACGGGGATGGGCGCGAAGGTGCTTGTGGATCGCATGAAGCCCGGCGCCGATGCTTTGGGCCCGGACAACATGCTGGGCTTCGCGACAGGGCCCCTCACCGCCACGGGAGTATACGGCGGGGGAAGGTTCATGGTGACGACGAAATCGCCCCTCACCGGTGGCTGGGCCGACTCCAACTCCGGGGGCACCTGGGGCCCGACTCTCAAGATGGCCGGATACGACGGCGTCTTCTTCTCCGGCGCGTCCGAACGGCCCGTGGCGCTGGTCGTCGATGCCGGTCGGGCCCGGCTCATCGACGCGTCCAAGCTGTGGGGTAAGGACACCTACGAGACCGACGACATGCTGCAGGCTGAGCTGGGCGACCCAGGCAGCTGGGTCATCTCGTGCATAGGACCCGCGGGCGAGGCGTGCTCGCGTCTGGCAGGGATCGTCAACGAAAAGGGGCGGATCGCGGCGCGCTCGGGCGTGGGTGCGGTCATGGGTTCCAAGAAGCTCAAGGCAATCGCCTTGCGGCCAGAGAAGGGCGCCCGCATCCCCGTTGCCGACAAGGAAGGCCTGAAGGCCGTCCAGAAGGACTACCTGGCGCTCATCAAGGGGAGCAACTTCCTGAGCGGGCTCACCGCCGCCGGCACCGGCGGAGGAGTGAGCTTTCTCATCTCCATCGGCGACTGCCCCACCAGCAACTGGGCGGCAACCGGCACAGACGCGCTGCCCACCGGCGGCAATCTCGACACCCCCAATATGGACATCTACAAACTGAAGCCGTACGGCTGTCACGCCTGCCCGGTGCGGTGCGGCGCTCTGGTGCGCATCCCCGATGGTCCGTACGCCAGCCAGGACGAGACGCACCGGCCCGAGTACGAGACGTTGGCCGCCCTCGGGTCCCTGTGCCGCAACGACAGCGCCGAGGCCGTCGTCCGGGCCAACGAGATCTGCAACCGTTACGGCATCGACACCATCAGCGTCGGCGGGACCATCGCCTTTGCTACCGAATGCTACGAGAGCGGACTCATCACGCGCGCCGACACCGGTGGGCTCGAACTGAACTGGGGGAACTCGGCGGCCGTCGTCGCCCTGACCGAGCAGATGGCCAAAAGAGAAGGGTTTGGAGCGGTCCTGGCCGACGGGTCCAAACGCGCAGCGGAGCAGATCGGGCGGGGGAGCGAGAAATTCGCCATGCATGTGGGCGGCCGCGAGCTACCCCTGCACGACCCTCGGATGAACCCCGCGATGGGCGTCTTCTATATCGCCGACGCCACGCCCTCCCAGCACTGCGGACCTCAGGGCATGGGCATACTCGACCAGGGAGCCCCCTTGGGGTCCGATCCGCTGCTTCAGTCGAACTCGGCCGGCCCCTTCGGCGATTACGACAAGAAGGGCGATCTGTACGTGAAGGGTGCCGCTCACTGGCAGCTTCTCAGTTCTGCCGGGCTCTGCTCTCTCTATGCCCAGTTCGACGCCCCCCCGGTGGTGGAGCTCTTGCGACCGGTCACCGGATGGGATATGGACTGGGCTGAAGGCCTCACAGTAGGCCGGCGGATCCTGGCGCTGCGCCAGGCGTTCAACGTCAGGGAGGGTCTGGGGCCGGACGACTTCCAGTTTCCGAAGAGATTAGAGGAACCCATAAGCGCCGGTCCCGCTGTGGGAACGAGTGTGCCTTTTGCCGAGATGCGCAAGGACTACTTCAAAGCCATGGGTTGGGATCCACAGACCGGCGCGCCGACCGCCCAGACACTGCGGGACCTCGCCATCGCGTGATGCTGCCGCCCGAGCGAAAGGACCAAGGTGTGGGGACGACGATCGGCTTCATCGGGATCGGCCAGATGGGGATCCATATGGCCCGGAGAGTCCAGGCGGCTGGGTTCGGTCTGGTCGTCAACGACGCGCGGAGAGAAGCCGCCGTTCCCCTGCTTGCCCTGGGCGCCGCGTGGGCCGACACGCCGGCCGCGGTGGCCGAATCCTGCCGGATCGTCATCACCTGTCTTCCCACCCCTCAGATCGTGGAAGATGTGGTCCTCGGCCCTGGAGGGCTCAAGGAAGCCTGGAGAGACGGTGACATCTACGTCGACATGAGCACGAACTCCCCGTCCACCGTCCGGCGCATGGCCAAGGAGGCCGCCTCGCGGGGCGTCGCTGTGCTGGATGCGCCCGTGAGCGGAGGCACAAAAGGCGCCGAGCTTGGGACCCTTACCATCATGGTCGGGGGCGACGCCGCCGCTTTGGAGAAAGTCCGTCCGATGCTCGAGCCGATGTCGGCCAAGATCTTCCACGTAGGCGTCGTGGGCTGTGGAAACGTGGCGAAGCTCGTCAACAACATGATCGGCCTCGCCTGCAACTCCATCTGCGCCGAAGGACTGGTGCTCGGGGTCAGGGCCGGCATCGATCCGCGGGTCCTCTACGACCTTATGACCATCAGCACGGCCAACAACTGGAGCCTGCAGCAGTACACACGCACGGTCTTCAGGGGCGATTTCGCTCCGGGGTTCAAGGTAAGCCTCGCACACAAGGACATGGGTCTCGCCCTTAGTCTGGGTGAGGAGTACGGAGTCCCCTTGCCGGTGGCCCAGGCCGTGAAGGACGACCTGGCCGCCGCACTCGCCGGAGGTCTGGGCGAGAAAGGCGTCGATGCGGTCATCCTGCCTTTGGAGGCAATGGCAGGGGTCAAAGTACGCACTTCTGAAACACCGGCCGAATAGCGCCCAAGTAGCGCCTGGCCGGCTAGATCTCAGGCGAACCCAAGCACGGCCGCGTTGCCGTAGAAGAGCTGGGTCTGCTCCTCAGCGCTGAGGCCCAGCCCCCTTAGGTATTCCATGCTCTCGTGCATCTCCTCGTACGGGTAGTCGGTGCCGAGGAGGATCTTGTCCATGCCGAGCGCCTCGCGGGTGCACTTGAACGCCGCAGGCAGGTAGTTGCCGCTCGTGGTCACGAGCATGTTGTCGCGCAGGTAGTCGCTCGGCACCCGTTTGAGGTCGGGCACAGCGTCCGGGTCCGAAGCCTTGATGTGAGGCCGGATGAACGGGTGGTCGATACGCTGCATCAAGAAGGGCAAGCCTTCGCCGTAGTGACCCAGCACCACCTTCAGCTTGGGAAAAGCATCGAAGGCTCCGCTCAGCACCAGCCGCATCATGGCGATAGACGTCTCGATCCCGAACCCGAAGGCCGCCCCGGCCAAAGCGAGGCCATAGGTGTGCAGTTCTGGGATCATCGGCGCCACCGGGTGCAGGTAGATGGGCACTCCCAACTCCTCCGCCTTGGCCAGGATCGGCCAATAGCGCCTGTCATCTATATAGGAGTCGCCGAAATTCGAGTGGCACTTCCAGCCCTTGAAGCCCAGTTCCTTGACCGTCCGCTCCAACTCCGCGGCGGCGGCCGCGGGGTCTTTCGGGGCAAGCGCGGCAAAGCCCTGAAGCCGGGACGGATACTTGTCTATGGCCGCGGCGAGCTCGTCGTTGATCCGCTTGGCCAGCCCCGTGCCTGTAGCCGCGTCGAAATGATCCATCCCCGGCGAGGTGAGCGAGACCACGGCCACGTCGACTCCGGCGGCGTCCATTCCCTTGATCCTGCCCTCGCCCAGGTCGAGCAGACGGTTGAGGAGAAAGTCACCATGAGGCTCGAAGACGCCTTCGCGGTAGTACATGCGGCGCTTGCCGGTGGCTGGGTCATCCATGAAGCGGGGGTGGCCAGGCCTCGTGTACATCGCGTCCACCCACTCTTGAGTAGCGAAGTGAGTCTCGAGATCGATGGTCTTCAACGTGTCACCTTTCTGTCCGTGTCGCGCTACCCGCCCGCGATGGGGATGAAGATGAGCACGTCGTCGCCCTCTCCTAGAACCGTCCCGCGGCCCGCGAGCGCGGCGATGTCGCGGCCGTTGACCATGACTCGGAGCGGCGCGTACGCGCTCTCCTCCTTTGGCAGGGCGAAGTAGGAGGCAAGCTCTTGCCCGCCGATATCTATCAAGCGCGTCAGAAGACCATCGACCGTGGTCCCTGCGGGCACGTCCACCCCGAGGTCGTCCCGACCCAGCAGGGCCTTGATCAGGGATATGCTACGGACCGTGACTTTCATGATGCAGGCACTCCTGGCGGCCGCAGCCCCGAAATGATCAGACTCCCAGCTTGTCGGCTGCGTAGCCCAGGCGCAATTCTTCGAGCTTGGCTCTGGTCGGGACCCCTTCCCGCGTCCAGCCCCGGGCGTCGTAGTACTCGTCCAACATCACGTCGAGATCGGCCTGGCTGATCATCTGGCCCTTGGATGGCCCTTCGGGGATGGGTTCGGTCTTGAGACGCTCGGGAAGATCGTCGTCGGCCCGCGTAAACCCGGCCCCTATGTTGAAACACCGGGCCAGCGTGTTGATGCGGTCTCCGACCTCGTGTACTTCCTCGGGCGTGTACATGAGTCCCGTGGTGGCCTCCATCAGGTCGGCTGTGTTCTCGAACATGAAGTCGGCCACGGCCATGTCCATCAAGAAGACACACATGGTGGGGGAGTCGGCCAGAGCGGTGCGGGCGTCCTGATCCCATTTGCACAGCCTGCCTTTGCCTTCTATTGCGAAGCGGTCCACCGCATAGGGGATGGGAATCCCGAAGATCTCCTGGAATGCGTAGCCCTTGTTGTGGTCCGCGCCGGTGAACGCGGTGGCGTAGTTGAGGCCGTGGGCTTTGGCCCCGCGGACGTCGTAGGCCGGCAACTCGAGGCCTTTCACGTGCATGGCGTACTTCTCGCTGCCTCGTCCTATCTTCTCCGCGGCTGCCTTGGTGCCGTCGGCCAGGAGATCGCCAAGACCCTGACGCTCCCCGATCAGGTGCAGGAGCTTGACCATCGACTGGTCGTTGCCAAAATGCAGATCCATCCCGCCCGTATCTTCCAGGGTCAGGATGCCCCGCTCGAAGAGCTCCATGGCGAAGGCGATGGTGACTCCGGCAGACATGGTGTCCACGCCCAACTCGTCCGAGAGCCGGTCGCAGACGATGATAGCGTCAGGGTTGTCCACCCCCGTCACTCCACCGAAAGAATACAGGGTCTCGTACTCGGGACCCTCGGTGAACCAGCCGGCATACGGGCCTTCCTGAGCCAGACGGAGCTGGCTGCAGCCCACGGGGCAGCCGGCACAGGCCGTCTTGCCTTGGCCACGGGATTCGATGGCGAAACCCCCGATCTTGTCGGCGGGGGTGAACACCCCGGTTGCGGTCCAGTTCTTGGCCGGATAGATGCCCAGGCTCTGGGTCATGTCCAGGGTGGTAGAAGTGCCGTACCGCGAGAACTCGGGGTACAGGATGGGGCTCTTGCGCATGCCCGCCATCATCCGCTTGCGAGCCACGTCGTACTTCTCGTGGTCGGCGATCTCCATTTTCATGTCGCCGCGCAGAGCGATGGCCTTGAGGTTCTTGCTCCCCATGACCGCGCCCAAACCCTTGCGCCCGGCCACACGGCGCTCGTTGACGATGCAGGCCATCTTGGAGAGCTTCTCGCCCGCCGGCCCGATGCAGCTGATGCGGATGTTCTGGTCGTGCAGCTCGTCCTTGATCACCTGCTGGCAATCGGAGCTGGTGAGCCCCCACAATTCTTTGGCCGAGCGGAACTTGACCTCGCCGTTCTTGATCCAGAGGTAGGTGGGCTCTTCGGCCTTGCCCTCGATGATCATGACGTCGTAGCCGGCCCGCTTCATTTCCACGGGGAAGTGCCCGCCCGTGGTAGCGACCCCCACGGCGCCTGTCTGCGGCGACTTGGCATTGATGGCCATGCGGCTCGCGCAGGGAATGGTGGTCCCGGTGAAAGGTCCGGGGGCGTAGATGAGCTTGTTCTCGGGGCCCAGTGGGTCGCAGTCCGCCGGGACTTCGTCGTAGAGATACTTCACGGTGAAGCCCGAGCCGCCGATGAAGTCCTGCGCCACCTCTACCGGCAGTGCCTCTTCGCTGAAAGTCTTCTCCGTAAGGTTGACCCGCAGTACTTTGCCGGTGTAGCCACCCTTGTACATGTCACTCCTTTGCTCCGCGAATACGCCGCTTCGCACCACGCGGCAGACCCATCGAGAGGACTCGTCCCCTTGTGGCCTACAGGATATCAGCAGTGCATGCTAGGTACTCTTCTCTGTCAGCCGCCGGTAGTAGCTGTGGGTGGTGTAGAGCGCAGCCACGGGATTGTGTCCGAGCACCCGGTCCTTCACCACGAGCACAGAGGCCGGCGCCTTGGAATGCATGAAGAACATGCTGTCATGCCCGACACACAAGCCGATGACTACGTTGAACTCTGTGCCGGCCTGTGCCAGAAGCGCAGCCTGCGCTACCGGGTTGCAGAGCACCTCGTACTCTCCCGGGTGCACTTTCTCGTGGTCAGCGATGCCCACGCCCTCTTTGTCTATGGAGCCCACCTTGCAGCACACCGTGGAAACCTCGAACCCGCCCGCGAGGAAGATCTCCCGAGCCACTTTGGCCTCCTGCAGCAGACCTATGCAGTGAGCGATACCGAGGTGGCGCCAGCCCATGCGCCGCGCGAAGTCCATGATCTCTTCCACGCGAGTGGCTTTGCAGTAGCCCGCCGCCTCAGTCCGAGCCGACTCCTGTGCGATCCGATGCAGCAGCGGATCGGCAAGATAGGCCTTCCCTGCCTCTTCCAGCACCCCCGGCTCTGCGAAGGTGGGGCAGAACCGCGGCGGGGTCTTCGCCCCCGGCTCGGCGTCACAGGCCGCTACTCTGCAGAGCGCGCAGACAGGTCCTTGATAGTCAGACATCTAGATCCCTTCTTGTCGGCTGGCCTCAAGAAACCGCGGTGTTCTGTGGCGTCAAGCCGACTCTACTCCAAAACACACACAATGGCCCCGCCCGTCTTCGAGAGGCCTTGCATTCGCTTGATGCATTGCATACATTACGAAGATGAGCATCACAATAGTCTTTAGGGACGCCGCGAGATGATGACCATCTCGACCAGGGGACGTTACGCAACGAGGATCGTCGTGTTGCTGGCTTCTGAACTCGGACAGGGCCCGATGACGAAGTACCAGATCGCGGACGCTGAGGCCATCTCAGCCGCCTACGTGCAGCAACTCATGATGGCTTTAAGGTTGGCCGGTCTGGTCAAGAGCCACCGCGGCAGGGAAGGCGGGTTCAGCCTGAACCGGCCGCCGGAAACGATCACCGTCGCCGAGATCCTCCAGGCAGTCGAGGGCGACATCATGCCGGCGCCCTGCCGAAGCCCAGGCCATTGCGAACGTGCGGCGGCATGTCCCACAAGGCCGGTCTGGGAGAAAGCAGCTCAGCTTCTCGACGACCTCTTCAGCAGCACCGTCATCACCGATCTGGCAGGCAGCCCTAGTGCGGAGTCGCGCCTCCGTCCACCAACAGAGTCTGACAGGTCATAAAGTCACTATCGGGCGAGGCGAGGAAGAAAGCGGGGCCCGCCAGGTCCTCCGGTACTTCATTCCGCTCGTGAAACGCCTGTCTTTCTCGGTTGTGCGCGTACCAGTCCTGGTAGTCCTTGGTGAGCTCGAGCTGCGCATCGGACATGGTGAATCCTGGAGCGATCGCGTTCACCCGGATCCCGTACTGACCGAGTTCCTTGCCCAAGGAGCGCGTGTAGCCGATGATCGCTCCTTTGCTGGTCGTGTAGTGGATGAACCCGGGCACGCCCTCGAAGAAGCTTGACGAGCTCAAGTTGATGATCTTCCCGTAGCCCTGGGCCTTCATGTACGGGAAGATCGCCTGAGTGACGAACCACATCCCCCGGACGTTCACGTTCTGCATCTTGTCCCATTCGTCCGCGGTCCACTCGTCGAAGGGTCGCCACACTCCCATGCCCCCAAAGAAGGCCGCGTTGTTGACCAGGATCTCGATGCGGCCGTTCCAGGTCTTGGCTACGCTCTCGGCCGCGGCCTTGCACTGCCCGAGGTCAGTAATGTCACAGGCCACGGGGATAGCCGTGCCCCCGGCTTCCACGATCTCGGCGGCCACCCGGGACGCCCCTGGGAAGTTGATGTCCAGTACCGCGACCCGGGCCCCTTCCTTGCCGTAGCGCAGACAAATGGCCCGGCCTATGCTGTTTGTCCCACCGCCACCGGTGACGACTGCCACTTTGCCCTCAAGACGGCCTGGTCCTCCGACCGTATCGGTCATGCGTTCCACCTTTCTCCCGACCCAACATCAACATCGACCCAATATCGACCCCGACCAGCATACTACTGCCGGCGGGAGCGCGACTCGTTCTTAACCGCCCAGGCGCACACGCACGCTTCCCGAACTCAATTCGACGATCAAGTGGACCTTGTGAAGAGCGGCGGCGTACCCCTGCGTTTCCCAGATCCCCTCCTCGCCGTCCCCCTTCTCCACCTGCACCAGCCCGGAAGGCAGGTTGACGTCGCCCGACGAGACCTGCTTGACCTCTACCCGGAGAGCCTGGCCGGCCGGAAGATCGATCGCGAACTCGCCACTCGACCCATCAAAGCTTATGGTGGCGTCCGACTCCGCCCCGAGGACCACGCTCGCATCTCCAGAACTCATGTCGATGCTCATGTCGGCGCGCGCCCCGGCGGGCGCTTCTACGTTCAGGTCTCCCGAGCTGAGGTGCAGCTTCACCCCGAAGCTCTGCTCGGCCGCGGGCAGGATCAGCCGCGTGCTGCCCGAGCTCATGTCCACCTCGAGATCCGCGAGCCGCATGCCGGCGAGATCGAGATCGCTCGAGCCCGAAACGCTATCCACTTTCAGATCCAGAGGCACCCCGGGGTCTAGACCGATGTCCCATGGCGTCGCGCCCAGATCGTCCAGCCACTGCCACCACCAGGATTGGCCCGTGGCCTTGATGCTGACGTCTTTGGCCGCGTCCCCGGACGACTGGAAGTCCACCGAGCCACGGTAGGTGACGGCCGCGGACAGCAGCGGACGGTCCGGCGAGGTCGAAGGCTGGAGCGCATGGATGGCGGCCGAGTAGCCACCCGTTTCGAGTGACACTCGGGCGCTCGTCGCCTGACCGACGGAGGCGCTGAAGGTCTGGGTCTTGACACTGGTATCCCCAGCCCAACCGAAGGTCGGACCGAGCACCATAAGCACTATGATCAGACCGACGGTGACGACCCCCACCGCTCCCCCGAGCGCGAGCGATCTATGCCCGATCAACAGATCCGCCCCGATGCCGATGAGCAGTACCGGCCACAGAACGCTCAGCATGCCGAGGCTCTCCGCCGAGATGGCATCGGCATTGAAAAGAAGCCACACGACTCCAAGGCCGATCAGCACGATGGCCCAGAAGGGCGATCGATACCGATAACGCTTGCGTGGCTCGCCGGCAACCGGCGCCGGACCCGACCCTTGATCCACTCCCTGCTCCATGATCTCCTCCTCCCGCTCGCTGCCCCTCTTACTGCACCTTTTGTTTCTAGCAGCCACCGTCACGGGGCAAGAACTCTCGCCAGGCTGACCAGGATCGCGGCGGTGGCGCCCCAGATTCGATGCTCTGCATAGTACAAGACCCAGAAGCTATGTCTCTGCCCGTCGATCACGACGGTCTCCCAGCGGTGATTCCCCGCATCCAGCACGAAGCTGAGCGGCATTTGAAAGACCTCGGCCACCTCGCGAGAGTCGAGCGCGAGCTCCACCGGGGGTTCGATCCAACCGACGAAAGGATGTACGAGAAACCCGGTCACGGTCTCGTGCAGAGGCAAACAACCCAGCAGTTCCACCTTGTCTGACGGCAACCCTATCTCCTCGAGGGCCTCGCGCATGGCAGCCGCCTCGGGCCCCTCGTCACCGGGCTCGACACGGCCTCCGGGGAAGCTGATCTGGGAGGCGTGGTTCTTGAGGTGAGCGGTCCGTTGAGTGAGAATCACGCTCGGGCCCTCGGGATGAGCCAACAGACCCACGAGAACGGCTGCCGGGACTCCCGAAGCCGAGCAGGACCCAGCAAGCTCGTCCGGTGGGCACGAGCCCTCCAGACGGCGCCTCAGTTCGTCACGGCCTGGCGGGGCGGACACAACGTACCCTCGGACCTCTGCGACGGATCAAGGAGACCACCTCTTTGCGCTGGGCCGGTGAGGCCCGAGCCTTTCCTGCTATGAGGGTAGTACCGGCGGCGTGTCGGCGCAACAGTGCGTGTACCGGGGTTGCACGCCTTCGCCTGTAACGATAACCTGACCACGCGGACCGCGCGCCCTCGAGACACCGGCGTACACGACCCACAGAAAGGAGGTGCCACAGCATGATCGTCCGGACGAAGACCTGACCGAGCGCCAGAACGTGCACGGGTTGCACGAAGCCATCGATCAGTGACCATCGACCAGCGACTAGACACGTCGCCGGCGAGCGCGCTGTGGGCTCCTCGGTCTAGCGGATAGATCCATCCCTTCTCCCCGGGCTGCTTGCGCAGGCTGACCCGCTCATCGGCGCTCGACCGACTAGGAGAAGACAAATGAGTCAAGCACCCACCGACTACCGTCCCATGTGGGAATCACTGGGACTGGACCTACCGGCACACGACGCCCTACTCGCCGCCCTCCCCGTCCTCTACGGCAATGCCTATCAGAACCAGACGAACCGACCCGAAGGCATGTCCTACTTCGATTTCGTGATGAGCGAGATCCACGGACTGCGGGTCAAGGAGCTCATGGATCACAAGGCGGCCGGGGGCACCGTGATCGGGACCTTCTGCCTCTACGTGCCCGAGGAGATCATCCGCGCCCTGGGCGGGCAATGTGTCGGCTTGTGCGCGGGCGCCGAATGGGCCTACGATAAAGTGGAACGTATCCTGCCCCAGAACACCTGCGCTCTCATCAAGTCCTTCATGGGCTTCAAGCTGGGCAAAGTCTGTCCGTATGCTGAAGCATGCGACCTGGTGATAGGCGAGACCACGTGCGACGGCAAGAAGAAGGCCTACGAGCTTCTCAACGATCTGGCTCCGCTGCACGTCATGGAGCTCCCGCAGATGAAACAACGGCATGACCGAATCCTTTGGCGCTCGGAGATCGAGCGCCTGGTCGCCAGGCTCGAGGACGTGAGCGGACGCAGGCTGACGGCGGAGAACCTTGCGGCTGCCATCAAAGAGGTCAACGACAAGCGCCGGGCCCTGCAGCGCCTGAATGCGACGCGCAAAGCCTCCCCCGCTCCCATCTCCGGCAAGGACGCCTTGCTCGCCGTCCAGGTGGCGTTCTACGACGACGTGCCGCGCTTCACCGCCATGGTGAATCAGATCGCCGGCGAGCTCGAAGCCCGGGTGGCCGTCGGTGAACGCGTGGCCCCCGCGGATGCTCCCCGCCTGCTGGTGACCGGAACGCCCATGTCTATCCCCAACTGGAAGACCTACGACCTGATCGAGAAGGCGGGCGCGGTGGTGGTCGCGGAAGAGATGTGCACCGGCTCGCGCTACTACTCGACGCTGGTGGACGAGGCCCCCACAGACCTTCCGGGCATGATCGACGCCCTCCGCGACAAGTACCTGGACATCAACTGCGCCTGCTTCACACCCAACCCGGGCAGGATGGACGACGTGATCCGTTTGGCCGAAGAGTACAAGGTCGACGGCATCGTACAGTACAACCTACAGTTCTGCACGCCCTACCAAATAGAAGCAACGGCCGTGGAACGCGCCGCTCAGGCTGCCGGCATCCCGACCCTGCGCATCGACACCGACTACTCCATGGGCGACGTCGGCCAGCTTTCCACTCGGGTGGAGGCCTTCCTGGAGATGATCGAGCGATGACGCGGAGCGATGACTCAACCACTTCAGCCCCGAAGGGCAGGTAGCCGTTGGAGAGCTCTCGAACATGTAGGTCATCTCTGAGACGATGCTCGGAGCAGCGAAGGTTAAACCTGTAAAGCAAAGGGGGGATCGTGGGTACATTCGTGGCGCTCTACAGTGTGTTGGCTTTTCTCGTCCCTGTGGTGGTCGTCGGGGCCATCGTCTACCTGATCTTCCGCCGCCGCAACGGTCAGGGGGGAATCACCGCCTATCATGCCCTGATCGCCTACTTCTACGCGGTCACGGCCGCAAGCATCTTCATCGGTGCTGTCGGGCTGGCCTATCTCTTGAACGTCGCCTTCGCCGAGTTCTATGACGGCGTCGAACTCCTCGGTAACACGACCACCGGATTCGCTCTGCTCGCTATCGGGGCGCTGCTCCTTCTCCTCCACTGGTGGGGCAGAAAGGTGATGGAGGATCGCCACGATACGGGCACGCGCACGGTGAAACGGGTCTACCTGTTCTCGATGCTGGCACTATCCAGCATCAGTGGCCTTGTGTCGATGCCGCTCGCCCTGGTGACCGGCGCCCGCTACTCCCTGGGGGACAGGTACTACGTGGACACGCCGAACACATACCTGGCAGTGGCGTTGGTCGTCGTGTTGGTGTGGAGCTACTACTTCTGGCGGGTGGCCAAGGAGTTGCGCGCCGACCGCTCGTAGCACTCCGCCACCGGGCTCCAAGGCAGGAAGAACGCCTCTCAAACAGTATTAGAAAGGATACGGAATCACGCGTCACACGAGCAGAAGGGGCGGAAGATGAGCGGGCGGAACATGAAGCGTTGGATCGGCCTGTTCGCGGCAATCGCGATCATAACGGCCTTTGTCCTCTTGACCGGTGTATTCCAGGTACTGCCCGGCTCCGGAGCAGAGACCGCTGCTGGAGCTGTGTCGGCGCCGCAAGTGGTGTCGACCGATCCTGTCGACAACCAGCCTGATTGCCCCATCTTCCAGACCTTCAAGGTGACCTTCGACCAGGACATGGATCCGGCCACCCTGACCGGCACCACTCTGTACATATATGTCGCGAGCGGATTCCCCTTGCCCGCGACCGTCACCTACGACGTAGCCACCAAGACGGCCACGCTCGTCCCACTCGCCAAGCTGACGGCAGGCAGCACGTACTTCGTCCGGCTGAGCGTGAACGTCAAGAGCAGCGCTGGGCTAAGCGTGCAGGGTGCGCCGCTCACCTGGTATTTCCACACGCTCCCTGCCATCCCGCCTCGCGTCCTCGGCAAATCTCCCGTGGATGGCGCGGTGAACTGCCCGGTCAGCCAGGTGATATCCATCACCTTCGACTCCCAGATGGACGGCACCAAGTTCACCCCCTTCTCCTTCTACTTCGCAAAACGCGGCGGTCCGGTACTCCCGGCCACCATCACCTACGACGCCCCCACCATGACCGCCATCTTGAAGCCGGTGCAGATCCTCGATGAGGCCTCCACGTATGACGTGACCCTCATCGGTACCGCCACGGGGATCAACGGCATGTTCGTGTACGGCGCGCCCATTACATGGAGCTTCAACACGGTCCTGGTCCAGCCGCCCTCAGTGATCACTAAGACCCCGGCCGACGGCGCCCAAGATCAGCCCCTCGATATCGTGTCCATGATCACGTTCGACCGCGACATGAACAAGAGCACCATCACCGCCGACAGCTTCTACCTCCAGAAAGTGGGCGGGGCTCGCGTGGACACCATCATGACCGCGAACGAGCGCGGAGCCACGCTCACTCCCAAGATCGACCTCGATCCCAGCACGACCTATCAGGTCACGCTGACCGCCGACGCGAAGAGCGTCAAGGGCGAAAGCGTGATCGGGGCCCCGATCACCTGGACGTTCAAGACCAAGGCCATTACTTCGCCGTATTCCGACGTTTCCACGAGTTATCGGTACTTCGCCGCCATCTACCAGTTGGAGAAGCGCGGGATCATCAGCGGTTTCAGCAACGGCACCTTCCGTCCGTCTAGCCTGGTGACCCGGCAGCAGTTCGCCAAGATGATCATCAAGGCTCTCGGGGTCCCCGTCTCGGGTTCCGAAGTCTGCCCGTTCACCGACGTGGTCGATCAGGTGGGCACCGATCCGCTGTATCCCTCGAAGTACGTGGCAGTGGGCGCTATCCGAGGAATCATCCAGGGCAAGACGGCCACCCTGTTTGCTCCTAACGACAACGTCACGCGCTATCAGGCCATCACCATGGTGATAAGGGCCATCGACAACATCGACAGGGGTCTCCTCAAGACCCCGCACCCCGGTTACCAAGCGACCTGGGACCCGAGCCTCAGCGCCACTCACGGTCAGAACGCACGCCTTGCTGAGTTCAACGGGTTGTTGGCCGAGCTGCCGCTGTCCCAGTTGAACCCTGCCGGCGCCATGACTCGTGGCGAGGTTGCTCAACTCCTCTGGAATCTGGTCAAATTCTTGCAGTAGCCTTTTTTGGCGAGCCGAGCCGCCCTGGCTCG
>Ga0154815_172_pt3 | contig 18109 bp, 18 predicted proteins | sample Rifle2008BG16ft_FD_105823 | JGI IMG/M metagenome (GOLD analysis project Ga0154815, IMG submission 105823) | Actinobacteria bacterium RBG_16_64_13
CGAGAAGGCGTTGCCCATCTCCCGGCCGGCGATGATGGGTTGGAAGCGCTCCACCAGCAGCGGATCATGCGGGCTGCACTTCGCCAACGGGCTCAGCTCGAGGGGGTAGTCGATGACGAAAGTAGGCTGGACGAGTGCGGGCCATACCTCGTGCTTGAGGGCTTTGTCCACCAGTGTGGCGAAAGTGTCGCGGTTCTCGACGTCGATCTTTCGGGCGTGCAGCACCCCCTTCGCGGCCTGGGGATCGGCCCGCATGCCTGCCAACGTCAGACCGAAATGTTCGTGCAGCAGGGAATCGATGGTGCGCCGCGGCCAGGGAGGCTTCAGCTCGATAGCCTCCTCGCCCACGATGATCGTGGTCGAGCCTGTCACCTCCTCCGCCAAGACCGGGATCATGTTCTCGACCAGATCCATGATGGCGTTGTAGTCCACATAGGCCCAGTACAGCTCCATCATGGTGAACTCGGGGTTGTGTACCAGCGAGATACCTTCGTTACGGAAATTCTTCCCTATCTCAAAAATGCGATCGAATCCCCCCACCAGCAACCGCTTGAGATAGAGCTCGGGAGCGATGCGCAGGTAGAGATCGGCGTCGAGCGCGTTGTGATGCGTGACGAACGGCCGGGCCAGGGCGCCGCCCGGCAAGGGTTGAAGAGTGGGGGTCTCCACCTCCACGAAACCCTGGCTCTCGAGATACCGGCGCATGCCCGAGACCAACCTGCCGCGGCCCCGCAGCTGCCGGGCTACCTCCGGATTGGCTATCAGGTCCACGTAGCGCTGCCGGTACCGGGTCTCCCGATCGTGCAGGCCGTGCCATTTCTCGGGGAGAGGACGCAGCGACTTGGTGAGCAGCGTCCACGACTCGGCGAACACGGTCAGCTCTCCCCTGCGCGTGCGGAACACATGGCCCTCGCAGCCGATGATGTCGCCGACGTCGATATCCGTTAGCCGCGAGAACGAGGCTTCGCCCAGCGTGTCCACGTTGCTGTAGACCTGCAGGTCGTCCCAGCCGTCGCGCAGAGTGACGAACACAGCCTTGCCGTGCTCGCGCCGGGCCATGACCCGGCCGGCCACCCGATAGTGGATGCCTTCTGCCTTCTGCCCCGCCTCGAGGCCGGCATGGGCCTCGCTGATGTCTGCCAGAGGAGTGCGGCCGGTGAAGCTGCGGGCGTAGGGCTCTACGCCTTCATCACGCAGCCGGTCGAGCTTAGCCAGCCTGTCCCGCTCCCACTCGGGCCGTCCCGCCTCGAGACCGTCGCCACCGTCGGAGCCTCCGGATGGGACGGAGGGATGCATCTACGAGATCTTCCCGATGGCGAGGATCTCGTAGTTGAGCGCCCCCACGGGAACCGGCACGGTCACCACGTCGCCGACGCGCTTGCCGATGATGGCCTGACCTACCGGCGACTCGTTCGAGAGCCGGGCTTTGGTGGGATCGGCTTCGGCCGAGCCCACGAGCGTGTAGATGCGTATCTCACCGGCATCTTTGTCGCGCAAGGTGACGGTGCTGCCGACGCTCACCTTGTCGGTCTCGATCTCGGAATCCTTGATCACTCGCGCCCGGCGAAGTTTCTCCTGCAGGAGGCTTATGCGATGCTCGAGCAACGCCTGCTCATTCTTGGCGTCGTCGTATTCGGAGTTCTCCGTGATGTCGCCGAAATCCCTAGCGGAACGGATACGCTCCGCCACCTCCTCCCGTTTCACGTTGGAGAGGTAGCTGACCTCCTCTTGCAACTGCTTGAGGCCGTCTTCTGTGAGGATGACTTCTTTTCGAGACACGAGTGCCTTCCTTGTGCGCCTGGTGAGGTTGACTCCGCCTGAAAGTAGCGGCGCATTATAGGTAAGAGCAAGGGAGTTGTCAACGTGTGGGCTGCGCGCTGATCGTGAGCCGGTCCCCGAACCAGTGCCATGCGCCGTCTAGGCGGTCTCCGCAGCCAGCTCCGCCAGAGCGGCATCGAGAAGCCGGGCGTCCGGCAAGGATCGCAGGTGCTCGATCTTGGTCGCCGCTACTCCCGAGGGCCGCAGATACCACCCCAGCAGTTTGCGCATCCAGCGGGCGGCCCGCTCGGGGCCCCTTTCGTCGACGACCCGGGCGAGCAGAAGACGCAAGTCCGCGACGACCTCAGAGAGCGGTGGGCGCGCTGCGCTCCTCCCGGAGAGCAGCGCGCCCACCAGCCAGGGGTTCCCGGCCACCCCGCGGGCGACCATCAGCGCCGCCGCCCCGGTGGCTTCGAAGACAGCGAGCGCCGACTCCACGCCGCTGATGTCGCCGGAGGCCAGCACAGGCACGTCGAGCGCCCGGACCAGCGCGGCGGTGATGTCGTGGTCGGCGGTCCCCCGGTAGTACTCGCTTGCGGCCCGGGGATGAATGCCAACGGCCTGCACACCCACCTCTTGGAGCCGGGGCGCCAGGTCTACCGCGATGCGATCGCCGGGCCGCAGACCGCTGCGAAGTTTCACTGTCACCGGAACACCCGCCTGGCCGGCCGCTGCCACCACGGCCGCGGCCACGGCCACCGCCTTGTCGGCGTCGCCCAGCAGCGCCGCGCCGGCCCCGGTCTTCATCACCTTGCGCACCGGGCAGCCCATGTTGACGTCTAGGAGATCGGGGATGCAAGGCCGTGAGACCACCCCCTCCGCCGCCCGGCCCATAACCTCCGGTGAGTCGCCGAAGAGCTGCACGGCCACCGGACGCTCATCGTCCGCGAAATCGAGATACTCGCCGGTACGCACATTACCGAACATCAGGCCGTAGGCGCTCACCATCTCCGTAGTCACCATGCCGACGCCGTGGGCCTTCATGTGGCGGCGATAGGCGCTTGTGGAGAGGCCCGCCATGGGCGCAAGCACCACGCGGTTGGGGATAATGACCTCCCCTATGCAGAACGCGCGGCGCATGCCGCTAGTGGTTGCGTCTGTAGATGATCTCGAGCCCACGCAGGGTGAGCAGGGGGTCCAGCTTGTCCAATGAACTGGCGTGCGCGAAGATCAAGGGGGCTAAGCCGCCGGTGGCCACAGTCACGGCGTTGACGCCGAGTTCGGCGCGCATCCGGGCGACGATGCCGTCCACCTGTCCGGCGAAGCCGTAGACCGCCCCCGCCTGCATAGCCTGCACCGTGGTCTTGCCGATCACGGTCCCTGGGTCGGCCAGTTCGATCTTCATGAGCCGCGCCGCCCGCGTGGAGAGGGCGTCGAGCGAGACCTCGATGCCCGGCGCGATGGCGTGGCCAAGATACTCGCCCGCCGCCGACACCGCGCTGAAGGTGGTGGCCGTGCCGAAGTCCACAGCGATGCAGGGCGCGCCGTACAGCTCCTGCGCCGCCACCGCGTCGACGATGAGGTCGGGCCCCACGGTACGCGGGTCGCTGGTGAGGATGGGCATGCCGGTCTTGACGCCGGGCCCGACCACCAGAGCTTCAATGCCGAACTTCGCGGCGGCCATGGCAGCGTATTCGCTGCTCAACCGCGGGACCACCGACCCCAAGGAGAGCCCCGTCACGGAGTCACGCGCGAAGCCGTCGAGCCCGAGCAAAGACTCGAGGAGGGCGGCGATCTCATCTCCGGTCTTCCCTACATCGGTCGCGACACGCCAACTGCCGACCAGTTCTTTCTCGGAGAAAAGACCCACGTGGGTCTGGGTGTTTCCTACGTCGACGGCCAGCAGCATGGTCATCACCCTTCTCTCGCGGAGCTCAAGAGCCCACGGTGAGCGTCAGGGACAGGTCGACCGGAGGCGCTCCCATGGTGAGAGCGCTCGTGGAAATGAGATCCACTCCCGTCTCGGCCACCGCCCGGACACTGCTCAGTGAAACACGTCCTGAAGCCTCGAGCAACAAGCCCGGCCTGAGCGCCCGAGCGATACTCACCATCCCCCGGAGAGACTCCAAGTCCTGATTGTCGAGCATGATGACATCGGCGCCACAGGCGACGGCCTCCCGAAGGTCGGCCTCGCTCTCCACTTCCACCTCTACTTTGACGTAGCGGGCGCCCGCAGCCTTGACCCGGTCCATCGCCGCCCTGACTCCGCCCGCGGCCTCCAGGTGATTGTTCTTGACCAGGACCATGTCGAACAGCCCGAAGCGATGATTTCCGCACCCGCCGTAGACCACCGCGCGCTTCTGCCACGCCCGGAGTCCCGGTATGGTCTTTCGAGTATCTACCACCGTCACGCCGGTACCCTCGACCGCCCGGTAGAACCGCCGGGATTGCGTGGCGACTCCGCACAGATGGATGAGGAAATTGAGCATGGTGCGCTCGGCGCTCAGGAGACCCCGCGCCGGTCCTTCTATCACGGCCAGCCGCTCTCCGGCCGCCACCGAAGCCCCATCGCCGACAAGGAGAGTGAACACCGCCCGCGAGTCGACCTCGGCCATCACCGCCGCGGCCAGGGGCAGACCGCACACCACCAGCTCCTCCCGGGCCGTGATCACGCCCCGGCCCGCCAGGTCGGCGGGAACCGTCCACTGTGAGGTGATGTCGCCGTAGCCGGCCAGATCCTCAGCCAGGGCTAGGCGCACCAAGGCAATGCTCGCCTGATCGATCATGGTCAGCCCTCCCCCGCGCTCGACTCTACTACCGTGCTCGACTCTACTACCAACTCGCCGGTCGCGGCGTCCCGTTGCGCGAGGCTGTGCCGGCGCCAGCGAGCGTCATCCCTCTCAGGGAAGTCGGAGCGAAGATGGACTCCACGGCTTTCTTCGCGCACCGACGCCGTCGCCACGATGTGCCGCGCCACCGTGAGCAGATTGAAGAGCTCAAGCTCGGCGACACTGAGGCCGGGCGCTGCAAGCGAAGCCTGCAGCGCCTCGAGAGTCGTCCGTGTCTTCTCCATGTCCTCCCGAGTGCGGACGATGCCGCACATGTGCATCATGACCTGCCCCACCGTCCTTCGGCTCTCGGCCACTGCGGCGGCGTCGTTGCCCTCCCTGCGCTCGTCGGCCAGGTCGAGCCGGACCTTACGTACAGCAGGGTCGGCTACGGCCAGGTATCGGTCGAGCTCGCGCACCGTGCGCTCTCCAAAGACCAATCCCTCGAGCAGGGAGTTCGAAGCCAGCCGGTTGGCGCCGTGGATCCCGGCACTGGCCGTCTCTCCGCACGCGAAGAGCCCGGGGATGGTGGTCCTTCCCCAGGTGTCGGTCAGCGCCCCTCCGATGAAATAGTGCGAAGCCGGCGCCACGGGGATGAGCTGCGTGCACAGGTCGAAACCGCGCTTCTGTAGCCCCACATGCACCGTGGGAAAGCGCTCGCGCAGAAAGCGGGACTCCAGATGGCGGGCATCCAGCCACACATGGTCGGTCTTGTCCCTGTCGAACACTCGCCGCATATGGCGGACGACCACGTCGCGTGGCGCAAGTTCGGCCCGCGGGTGCGATCTCATCATGAACCTCTCCCCCGCGTCGTCGCGCAGAAAGGCGCCCTCACCCCGCAGAGCCTCGGTCAGCAGCAATGTCGGGTTCTCTGTTCCGTAGAACGCCGTGGGATGGAACTGCATGAACTCCATATCGCGCATCACCGCTCCGGCCCTGTAGGCCATGGCGTGCCCGTCGCCGGTCGCCACCAGCGGGTTGGTGGTGTGAGCGAAGACCTGGCCCGCCCCGCCGCAGGCGAGGACGACCGCCCGAGCCAGGCTCACCGTGAGTTCTCCCTCCTCGCCGAGCGAGACGGCTCCGACGCAGCGACCACTGTCCATGAGGAGATCGAGGACGAACTCGTTCTCGTGCAGCTCGACCCGGCCCCCCGACGTAAGCACCTGGGCGAGAGCGCTGGCCACCACGCTGCCGGTCGCATCGCCGCCGGCGTGCACGACCCTGGCCATGGAGTGAGCGCCTTCCCTCCCCAGTATCAGCTTGCCGCCCTGCCGGTCGAACTTGGTGCCGAGTTGCTCCAGCTCGCGGATGCGGGCAGGGCCCTCTTCAACGAGGACCCGAACCGCCTCTTCCTCGCACAAGCCGACTCCCGCCTCCAGCGTGTCTTTGAGGTGAAGCTCAGGTGAGTCATGCGGGCTCAGTGCCGCGGCGATGCCGCCTTGGGCCAGGAAGGTGGTGGTCTGGTCGAGCGTGCCCTTGGTGACGAGACCCACGTTCCACCTGTGGGCGGCGCCCACGGCCGCGGTCAACCCGGCGATCCCGCCGCCGACGACCAGGACGTCGTAGCTGGAATAGCGCAGCTCGGCTCCCCGCCGAGAGATGAGGGGCGCCACGTTCTGCGCCCCGGCTGTGGAGCGTGCGGGTCGCATCATCCCCGCCCTTTCCTTACGCACCTGCCTCGACCATCCGCTGGACTGCCCTCAAAGCCCTGGCTCGTATCTCCGGGTCCACAGAGACCACGGGCCCCTCGTCACGGAGCGCGGCCAAGACCTTGTCCAGCGTGGTCATCTTCATGTTGTAGCAGACGGCCACTTCGGTGACAGGGTAGAAGCGCTTCCCCGGGCAGTCTTTGGAGAGCCGGTAGAGCATCCCGCATTCGGTGCCGATGAGATACTCCTCGGCATCGTCCTCCCGGCAGAAGCGGATCATCCCCGAGGTGCTCTCCACGGCGTCGGCGATATCCGACACCTCCGCGCGGCACTCTGGGTGGACCACCACCTTCGCCCCGGGATGGGCAGCTCGAGCCGCTTCGACGTCGCTCACCTTGATCCATTCGTGAGTCGGGCAGAAGCCGGGCCACAGGATCATCTCGCGTCCTGCCTTCTTCGCCGCCCACGCCCCCAGGTTCTCATCGGGCGTGAAGATGATCTCCTGATCCAGCGGGATCGACCGTATGATCCGCACCGCGTTCGCGCTGGTGCAACATATGTCGGACACCGCTTTGACCTCCGCGGTGGTGTTGACATAGCTCACCACGATGGCGCCCGGATGCTTCGCCTTCAGGGCCTCGAGACCCTCCGCGTCCACCATATCGGCCATGGGGCATCCGGCGCGCACTTCGGGCATGACGACCGGCCGGTCCGGAGCCAGGATGGCAGCCGTCTCGGCCATGAAGTGGACGCCGCAGAACACGATCATGCGCGCCTCCGAGGCCGCCGCCTGGCGGGACAGGCCCAGGGAATCTCCCACGATGTCGGCCACATCTTGCACTTCCGGCCGCTGGTAGTTGTGGGCCAGGATGACCGCGCCTTTTTCTTGCGCCAGCCGGCGTATCTCGGCTTGAACCACTGAGTAGTCCACGGACGAACCTCTGTTCCTTCGCGGCTCCGCCGCGTCTCTCTCCACAACAAGGCGCTCGACCGCCTGCTCCTGCACACCGGCCAGGGCCTCCACGACCGTCCGCCCGCTCGGCAAGACAAGATCGGGGGCCAATTCGGCCAAAGGCTCCAGCACGAACCGCCGCTGCTCAATACGCGGGTGCGGGACTTCCAAGTCGGTTTCGACGCTGGAAAGATCATCGTACCAGAGGATATCGACGTCTATGCTCCTGGGCCCCCATCTGACCGTGCGCTCGCGGCCCAACTCAGCTTCCACGCCCTGGATCCCCCGCAGTAGCTCGCGCGGCAAGAGGCTGGTGCGGAGCTCGACCACCTGATTGAGGTAGTAGTCCTGCTCGGGACCACCCACCGGTGCCGTCGAGTAGAGACCCGACGCTGCCGACACCGCGGTGTCCGGCAACTCGGCAAGGAGAGCTCGAGTCCGCCGAAGCATGGCTTCCCGATCGCCCAGATTGGAACCGAGGCCTAGGTAGACCAGCGCCCGGGCGCGCTTCGCGGCGCCCAGGCTTCAGCCCTCGAGATCGGCGCGCCGCAGTTCCACGGCAGCGCCCACACTCCCAAGCGCGCAGGCCACCGGGGGATGCGGCTTGGTAACGTTCACCCACACATCGTCCACGGGGAACTTACGCAGAATGGCCACGGCAGTGGCCTGCGCCAACCTCTCGAGCAAGGAGAAGCTGTTGACCGTGGCTACTTCCACAATCAGGTCGAGGACCTCCGTGTAGTCGACGGTGTCGGTCACCTCGTCGGTCTCGGCCGCCCTGCAGTCGTCGATCGTCAGCCTTACGTCGTAGAGAAGCCGCTGCCCGAGAACCTTCTCTTCGCGGCCCACTCCGTGATGACCGTAAACCTCGAGCTCCTCGATGAAGATGTCCACCCCAGCCCCCGTTCGTGGTTGTTCAGGTACTTTGCGCCCGCGGTCCGAAGACCGCCCAGGCCACACGCGCCGCGTCGCGATTGAGACCTACCCGGTGCACCCTCACCATGTGCGCGCCCGCCGCCGTTGCGATGACGGTGGTGGCCGCCGTGGCGGCGTCGCGCCCCTGCGCGTCGTCGATACCAAGTATCTCCCCGAGGAACCGCTTGCGGGAAGCTCCCACCAAGACCGGCCGGCCCAGCGACCGGAAAGCGTCGAGACCCTGCAAGATCTCGAGATTGTGAACAGTCGTCTTGCCGAAGCCAAGACCCGGGTCGATCAGGAGGTTCTCCTCCTTGAGGCCATTATCCACCGCCCAGTTCAGACGCTCCACAAAGAACGTGTAGAGCTCTTTCACGACGTCCTCGTATACGGGATCCTGCTGCATTGTCTTGGGTTCGCCCAGCATGTGCATGAGCACCAGCGGGCAGCCCGCGTCGCGCACGACTGCCACCATCTCCGGCTCCATGCGCAGCGCAGATATGTCGTTGATCATAAAGGCGCCGGCCGCCAGAGCCTCCGCCGCCACGCGAGCCTTGTAGGTGTCGACGGAGACGCGGCCCGGCAGCGAGGGGGCAAGAGCCTTGACCACCGGAAGCACCCGCAGCAATTCGTCCTCAGCCGACACAGTGTCGGCGCCAGGACGGGTGGACTCCCCGCCCACGTCGATGAAGGCCGCTCCCTCATCCGCCATCTCCAGGCCCGAGCGCACGGCCGCCTCCAGGCCGGAATGCAGGCCTCCGTCGGAGAACGAATCGGGGGTCACGTTGAGGATGCCCATCATCAGAGGTTCCCCGGTGAGCGTGATGCCCGGGTGGCAGGCCGGCCGAGAGTTGCCGTAGTTCGCGAGCGCCGCTTCGAGGGACCCAGCCAGCGCCCGCAGCCCGAAAGGCTGGAGCCGGAGCTTGGGCAGGAGCAGCTCGAACTGGGTCATGGTGCCCATGATGAGGCAGTCCGCGTCGTCTCCCCGCCATTCGTAGACTTCCCGCGACACCGCGACCTCCCCGCCCCGGGCGAGCATCTCCTGTTTGAGGATGCTGGCGGCGCGAACATCGAGGCCGCTGACCCGCACGACGCGAAAGAGCGCTTTGTTGTGCATGATGGCGACGCCGGCGCTGGAGACACGGGCGCGCTCGAGAGCGGCCCTTGCCCCGGCAAGGTCCCGCAACACGAGGACTTGAGGGAGCCCTTCGGAGGGAATCATGCGAATCCCCCGTCCTGGATCAGGTACGCGGAGCTTCGATCATCGCCAGAACCTCGGCTCGCGTGGCAGCGCTGGAGCGGAACGTCCCCCGCACCGCGGAGGTGACCACACGCGATCCCGTCGCATGCACGCCACGCATTGACATGCACAGGTGCTCGGCCTGGATGAGGACGAGCACCCCTTCGGGCTGGAGAGAGCGCAGCAGAGTGTCGGCGATGGTGCTCGTAAGCCGCTCCTGCAGCTGCAGACGGGCGGCCACGGTGCGTACCAAGCGCACGATCTTGGAGATCCCGGTGATACTCCCGTTCTTGGAGGGGATGTAGGCGACGTGGGCTACCCCGAAGAAAGGCAACAGATGATGCTCGCAGAGAGAATGGAAGGCGATGTCGCGGACGAGCACCATCTCCTGATGGGTATCCGACGCGATCGGCCCCACTATCGAGGAGAGGTCTTTGGGCTCGGTCGCGATGATCTCTTCGTAGAAATCGGCCACGCGCCGGGGGGTGTCGAGCAAGCCTTCCCGAGCGGGGTCTTCGCCGATCCCCTCCAGCAGTAGCCGTATGCTCTGCTCGATCTTCGCCCTATCCATAGAGGAGCCTAGGCCTGGTCCTCGCCCGCCGAGGCCATGGGCGTGACGCCTCCGGTGGCCACCCGTTCGTGCCCGTCAGGCTCCGCCTCCTCGTGCTCCCGTGGGCGGCGCTGTCTCTGCACCCGCTTCGATTCGGCCGCTTTGCGCGCTCGCGCCGCGTCGCGGGCCTTGAATACCTCCTCAGGGTCGTCGCCCGCGAGAAGAGCTTCGAACTCGTCACGATCGATGGTCTCCTGCTCCATGAGCAAGAGCGACATCTTGTCCAATTCTTCCCGGTGGTCCGTCAGCAGCTTCCTGGCGATCTCGTACGAATCGTCCACCACCCTGCGGATCTCGGCATCGATCTTCTGGGCCGTCTCGTCGGAGTACTCCTGGCCCATACCGTAGTCGCGGCCCACGAACGGCTGCGCGGGGTCGTGGCCGAACGTGAGAGGACCCAGGTTCTCGCTCATACCGTACTGCGTGATCATCCTGCGGGCCGTTTCGGTGACCCTCTGCAGGTCGCTGGCCGCGCCGGTGGTGATGTCGTCGAAACGGATCTCCTCCGCTACCCGGCCGGCAAGGGCGAGCGAGAGCTTGTCCATGATCTCCTTCTTCTTGACCATGAACTTGTCTTCGGTGGGCAGGGTGATGGTGTAGCCCAGGGCATGCCCGCGACTGATGATGGAGATCTTGTGAACGGGATCGGCGTTGGGGAGGAAGTGGGCCACCAAGGCGTGCCCGATCTCGTGATAGGCAGTGATGAGCTTCTCCTCGTCGGAGAGGATGCGCGACTTCCTTTCGGGGCCGGCGATGACCCGCAGGACCGCCTCGTCCAGCTCGTCCATCTCGATGACCCGCTTGCGCCGCCGGGCGGCGAGAAGCGCGGCCTCGTTCACGAGGTTGGCCAGATCGGCCCCGGTGAAGCCCGCCGTTTGGGCGGCCAAGACATCCAGTTCCACTCCGGCCGCCAGCGGCTTGCCCTTGGAGTGCACGCCGAGGATGGCCTTGCGACCCTCCCGGTCGGGGCGGTCCACAACGATCTGGCGGTCGAAGCGTCCCGGCCTCAGGAGGGCGGGGTCGAGGATGTCGGGCCTGTTGGTGGCCGCCATGATGATGATGCTCTCGTTGGCCTCGAAACCGTCCATCTCCACAAGAAGCTGGTTGAGAGTCTGCTCGCGTTCGTCGTGCCCGCCCCCGAGACCTGCTCCCCGGTGACGGCCCACAGCGTCGATCTCGTCGATGAAGATGATGCACGGCTGATTCTGCTTGGCCTGATCGAAGAGGTCGCGGACCCGGCTGGCGCCGACGCCCACGAACATCTCGACAAAGTCAGAACCGGAGATGCTGTAGAAGGGCACCCCGGCTTCACCCGCGACGGCCCGGGCCAGCAGGGTCTTGCCCGTACCAGGCGGGCCGAACAACAGAACGCCTTTGGGGATGCGGGCGCCCAGGCTTTGAAAGCGTTTGGGGTTCTCAAGGAAATCTTTGATCTCCTCCAGTTCCTCAACGGCCTCGTCCACCCCGGCCACGTCTTTGAACGTGATCTTGGGCTGGTCCACGGCCATCCGCTTGGCCCGGGACTTGCCGAAGCTCATGACCTTGCTGCCGCCTCCCTGCATCTGGTTCATCAGGAAGATGAAGAAGACCACCATGATGATGATGGGGAGCAGCGCGCTCAGCCAACTGGCCCACGCCGAGGTCTTCTGGGGGTCGGTGGTGAAATCGACGTTGTTGTCGCGGAGGTACTGGATCATGTCGTAGCCGTCGGTGAAGCCGATCTCGAAGGCCTTGCCGCTGTCCACCAGCTTGCCCTCGACGACAAGGTCCTTGGTCTTGACCTGGAGTTCCTTGACATTCTGCGCCTGGACGGCCGTCTGGAAATCGTTGAAGGTCATCTCTTCGCTGGACCCGCTGTTGTTGAAGAGGCCCTGGACGAAGAAAGCCAATAGAATCACCAGAAGGATCGGGAAGGCGGCGCTCTTGAAGAACCTAGTCACGTGGACTCCACATTCGCTCTTTTAGAGGGGGAGATACTACCACACGCCCATCAGTCGACATCGTCGATCACCCCAAGATACGGGAGATTGCGGTACTTCTCCGCGTAGTCCAAGCCGTATCCCACGACGAACTCGTTGGGTATCTCGAATCCTGTGTACCGGCATTCGAGGTCGGCGGTGCGGCGGCTGGGCTTCGAGAGCAGAGTCGCGATGGCCAGACTGGCCGGGTTGCGGGCATTGAGGCTCCTAGTCAAGTACTGGAGCGTCAATCCCGAGTCGATGATGTCTTCGACGATAAGGACGTGCCGGCCCTCGAGGTCGGTATCGAGGTCCTTGAGGATCCGCACCACTCCCGAACTGTCGGTGGAATGCCCGTAGCTGGAGACGGCCATGAACTCGATCTCGAGATCGAAGCGGAGCCGCCGGGCAAGGTCGGCGATGAAGAAGACGGCCCCCTTGAGAACACACACGAGCACGGGACGGAGGCCTTCATAATCGGCGGTGATCGCAGCGGCAAGTTCGTCGATCTTGGCCTGCAACTCCTCCGTGGATATGAGGATCCTCACGAGCGCTCGCCTTTCGCGTGTCCACCCTCTTCGTCCGCCTCGCCGCTCGCGGGGCGCCGGCTCAAGCTGAGCCTCACGACGGCCGCGGTATTGGGCCCTATTCTACCTTCCTCGGCCAGCACCAAGCCACAGACCCAGACAATCCGCTCGCCGCACACCACGAGTGGCCAGCTTCCCCTCTCCGCGGCGGCCACGCGCAGGTCTACGAGCACGTCCTGGAGCTTGCGCGTCCCAGGGGCCCCCAGGGGCCGGAGGCGATCGCCCGGCTTCGGCGCCCTGACTTCTAGAGGCCCGGCCAGGCAGTCCGCGTCTACGAATGCCTCGCTCGAGATGTCCGGCATGGCGTAGGCTTCCGCGTGCTCAGCGGTCACGACTCGGTCGTCCCACTGGGCTTGCCCCGGCACTGGGAGGGCGACGGGGGGACGCGGCGCGGGCGCGCTCCGCGGCCCGCGCGCCACCGACAGCCGGCCGTACTCTTTGTGAGCGCGCCACCCACCGCCCAGGGCCCGGCCGGCCGATCCGCTCACCGTCAGGAGCGCCTCCACGGCCAGGACGCCGGCGCGCGAGGCCGCGGGCCTCGCGCGCGCCGCGAGCCATTGGTGCAGCAGCAGTCTCCGCACAGCAGGCGTGAGGCCGAGAAGACCCGGGACGCTGAGCGTGTCGGCCCGCGCAAGCTGGGCCCCTTCGGCGAGGCGCCCGGCGCCCGCTTCATCCCTCTTGACCACACCAGAGGCGGCCTCGGCAAGAACCGCCGCGATGACCTCGTCCACTTCCGCCGCGACTTCTGCCGCGCGGCATGCGGCCCCGACAGCCCCCGGCAAAGCGGCCTCCAACTCAGGCAGCACCCGCTCCCGGATGGCAGTCCGGGCATAGCCCGGGTACGCGTTCCCCCGGTCACGGGCGTAGTCCAGACCGTGCGCCCCGCAATACGCCGCGGTCTCCTCCCTCCGGCAACCGAGAAACGGCCGGACCCACGGCGGATCGTATTGCTTCATGCCGGCAAAGGCGGCCATGCCTCCGTAGCGCCCCAGCCGGTAGAGCATCGTCTCCACCTGGTCGTCGGCGGTGTGGCCCAGCGCGATCCGGTCGCAATCCCGTTCGGCCGCCACGGCGAGAGCCGCCTCGCGGCGCGCTTCCCGGGCCGTCTCCTGTACGTTGCCTCTGCTCTTGTCCACCGAGCGGTGGGCCACAGTCAGGCCCACTCCCAACCGCGCGCACACACGGACCACCAAGGCTTCGTCGTCGTCGCTCTCGGTGCCCCGAAGATGGTGGTTGACGTGGAGGGCGTGAAGACTGAAACCCTCGCGGCCCGCCACAGCCGCCAGAAGGTGGAGGAGCGCCAAGGAATCTTGGCCGCCCGAGACCATCGCCAGGACCCGCGAGCCGTCCGGAAACAGCCGCTCGCGCGTCATCAGATCCCCCGCTTTGCGGGCCAAAGAGGGCCGTCCCCGCCTGCGCGGCTCGACATCCGAAGCCACCGGTCCCGCTACCTCCTGTCTCTGCCCTTGGGGATTGGTATTGTACTCCCTGATGCAGGAGCGTCTTGAAAGGGTGGCGCCGCAGAAAACGACCGTCACCACCTTGCACTCCACTCGCGGCTTTGCTTATATTGGCACGCTTGAAAGTCCCAAAGGAGGAAAACCATGGGTGTTCCCAAAGTCGATCCCGATCTTTGCACCGGGTGTGGTATCTGCGAGGATATTTGCCCCGATGTTTTCGAGATCGGCGATGACGGCATTTCTCACGTGATCGACCCGAATGCGTGCGAAGATGCCGGCTGTTGCGAAGAAGCCGCTGATGAGTGCCCGGAAGGCGCGATCAGCATCGAGTAAGAGCACCGCGGCTGTTTCGCGGAGCACCATTCGAACGGAGTGCTTGTGAAGAGAGTCGTCCCGGAATGGGGCGGCTCTCTTCCTTTTCTACGGGAGGTGGACGATGGCTCTCACCGATAAGCAGCGTGTCCCACCGGGACAAGAACTGGTCACCGACTTTCCTGTGCTGCATGCCGGCCAAGTCGCCCGACTGGACCGCGCCACCTGGAGCTTGGCCATTTCCGGGCTGATCTCCCCGCCGCGCTCGGTTACCTGGGACGACCTGCTGGCGCTTCCTTCGAGTGAGCAGACCTGCGACATCCACTGCGTGACCGGTTGGAGCAAGCTGGACACCCGATGGAAGGGCGTCCGTGTGACGCAGTTGCTCGAGGGAGCGAACGTGCTGGGAGAGGCGCGGCATGTCGTCATCCGTGCCCCGGGCGGCTGGACCACCAATCTGCCGCTCACCTATCTCTTGGCCGACGACGTCCTCGTAGCCTACGAATATGAAGGCCTGCCCCTCACCCCTGAACACGGCGGCCCGGTGCGCCTGCTCGTGCCGGCGCTCTATCTCTGGAAGAGTGCCAAGTGGCTCACGGGCATCGAGTTCACCCCCGATCAGAGGTTGGGTTTCTGGGAGACCCGGGGGTACCACGCCCTCGGCGACCCCTGGCTGGAGCAGCGCTACTCATAGCGAGGCGGTCCCCGCTTCGGCTCGCGCGCCCGCGGAGGAATACCCACGCGACCCGTCGAAAGCTTGGTGGTCAAGGAGAAAGGAGCACGACCATCGACGGGTACACCCTGCTTCGCGTGGCGTTGGCGGTAGCCGCGGGCGCATTCCTCGCCGCGGCTTTTGTCGTGGCGGTATGGATGTCAGGACCTCGCCACGCCAGGTGGGGTATCCGCCCTTCGGTGGCGCTGCTCTTGCTGGCCTTGTTTGCCGGTCTCTCGACGTTGCTGGCCCTCGCTCCTCCTCCCGGCTTCGGGGCGCTCCCGGTGGCCCAGGTCGTTCTGTTGGCCGCGTCGGCCGTGCTCTTCTCGATCACCCTGTCGGCGCGGAAGCACGGAGCCGCCGAAACGGCGGAACTGGTCGACACCGCAACAGTCGATGCCCTCACTCGCATCGCGAGCCACCGGGTGTTCCAAGACCGATTGGCCCATGAATGCGAACGCGCTTATCGTTTCGGCGACACGTTCATGCTTGTGATGCTCGATCTCGACAACTTCCACCACGTGAACAACCGCTATGGGCACCGGATGGGAGACCGCATCCTGCTCGACCTCGCCCGGCGTTTCCGGGCGCAACTCCGTGAGATAGATCTTGTCGCTCGCTTTGGGGGCGACCAGTTTGCCATGATCCTCCCCCATACCTACGAAAAGGGGGGAGTCGAGGTGGCGGAGCGGCTCCGCCAGAACATAGCCGGCTGGGTGTTCCTCGATGCCGACGGCGTCGAGGTACGCATCACCGTCAGCCTGGGGCTGTGCTCGTATCCCACCGACGGAGCTTCCGCTCCCCAATTGGTGGAAGTTGCGCATAATGCTCTGAGCTTCGCGAAAGCCATGGGCGGCAACCAGGTGCAGCTCTTCCGCGACCTGCCGAGCAGGGAAGCACCCGGGAACGTGGTCTCGCTGCCTCACTCGGGAAGGGGAGCCATTGTTCGCAGCCTGGCGGCCGCGGTGGACGCCCGGGACGGCTACACACACGAGCATTCCCGGTTGGTCTCCGAGCTGTCGGCCGCAGTCGCGAGACGCATCGGACTTGCGACTACCGAGATAGCCCGCATCAGCGTGGGCGCCCTGCTTCATGACGTGGGCAAGATCGGAGTGCCCGACGCCATCCTCGCGAAGGAAGGGAGCCTCTCCGCTGAGGAATGGGACTGCATCAGACGGCATCCGGTGCTCGGCAAGCAGATCATGGAGCAGGCGCCGGAGTTGACGGACGTCATGCCCCTCGTGCTGCACCACCAGGAGCGGTACGACGGCACGGGCTACCCGCAGCGACTGCAGGGCGACGACATCCCCCTGGGCGCCCGCATCATCGCCGCCGCGGACGCCTATCACGCCATCCGTTCGGACCGGCCTTACCGCTCAGGCCGCACTCATCGAGAAGCCATAAACGAACTCGGCCGCTGCAGCGGAAACCAGTTCGATCCCAGGGTGGTTGACGCGCTGCTGCACATCCTTGAGACCGACGAGGAATTGCGCGCGTTACTTCCGCCGGACGCCGAGTTTCCTCAGCGAGCCGACGGGACTTCGAGGCCAAGGATAGTGCCTGCCCCGGCTGCCTTGGCCGATCGCGGAGCCTGAGCCGGGCGAAGCAGCTGTCGCCCTCCGTTGCCGCCTTCCGCTAGCGGAACAGGGCGAGCCCGAACATGTGGTAGACGAACACCCCGGCGAAAAGCACCAGCATGAGCAGAGCGACGCTCAGGGCCTTGCGATAGCGCCTGAACTGCCACACCAGCACGCTCGCCACGAGCACGCTCGCCGTCTTGAAGATGCCGGCCCACACAGGGCTGCTCTCGAACAGCGAACGCATGATGGGATTGGCTTCGGCAGCGCCGACGTGAAGGGCGTTCAGTGTAAGGAAGAAGTCGGTTAGATTGAGGGCGTTCACTGCGACAAGAAGCACCCGAAGCGTTCCCGGATTGTCACGCAGGCTGACCACCGCGGCACGCAGAACGCCGGTCCCGCGGCCGCCACAAGCCGGCTCGCGCCTATCGAAACCGGTCCGCTTGTCCCGGAATACGTAGATCCGCCGCGTTCGGCGGTCGCCGCAGCGCCGTTCGTCCCCCACGGGAACTAGCTCTTCGTCCATACCGCCAAGTATAGACAGCTAGTCGTCATCTTGCATAGAGACGAAAACCTCCGAACGGACGGCGCCCACTCGCTTGATCCGCTCCCATTCTTTGAAAAGCACGGGCGCGGCGAAGGCCAGGCCCATGAGCGAGACGGCTCCAGCCACGCTGATCACGTAGCCCGACAGATAGTTCTCGTAAAGCAAGGGGGCGGTCAGCGTGCCGACTAGCCCGGCGATCTGAATGAACGTCTGCTCCAAGCCTTGCACGCTCCCTAGCCAGCGCGGAGGTACCACCTGCACGAGGAAAGCCGCCTTGGCCGGGTACGACCACGCCACGGCGAACCCTTCGATCACGTTCACCACCATGAAGAGAGTCAGGTTGGTCGTGGCCCCGTACGTGATCCAGGCCAGGGCCGAGATGAAGTACCCCGAGAACATCAGCACCCAGCGGTTGTACCGGTCGGCCAAGTAGCCTCCCACGAAGGACAAGAGCATGGGCACGCTGAACGCGACCCACGTGAGGCCCACATAGCGCATGGAAGCACCAAGATGCCGAAGCCACAGGCTCCAGACCACCTCGAACACCCCCATGGCGAAATGACCGGTGGAGGCCACCACCAGGAAAGCGAGCACCGGTCTGGGGAGCAACCGCCGGTACGAGGGGTGCGCGACTTTTGTCTCTCGCCGGCGGCGGGCGTGTTCCGGCTCTCTGAGGGTGAACAGCAGCAACCCCGCGGTGGCGGCCGATAGCACGCTGCCGAAGAGGAAGATCGAGTAGAAGGCCCACTTCCCCTGCCCACCCCCCAAGTTGTAGAGAGGGACGGCAAGCACCGGACCTGCGACCAGCCCGCCGAACTGGGCGGTGGTCAACCACCCGTACGCCCGGCTCCGCGTGTCCTCGGTGGACAACTCCGCGACAAGGGCTTGCCCCGCCGGAGTCACGCACGCCGCGGCTACTCCTTCGAGCAGCCGGAAGAAGATAAACCACCCAGGATTAGTGGTCGTCACGAATAGCGCCGTGGCGACGGCGTATAGGGCCACCC
>Ga0154815_119_pt13 | contig 17749 bp, 16 predicted proteins | sample Rifle2008BG16ft_FD_105823 | JGI IMG/M metagenome (GOLD analysis project Ga0154815, IMG submission 105823) | Actinobacteria bacterium RBG_16_64_13
GTCTCTATCTCGGCCTCAGCCTCCGGCCAGCGCAATCGCAGTACACAAGCATTCCCTCCCTCCTCAAACTCCAGCGAGACCTTCACATCCGCGCACTCAGCGACCTCACCGGCGCCGAAACGCACCACCCGGTACACATCTGGCCTCAGATAGGGCTGCAAAAGCTCGCATTCCGCTGGGATCACGGCGACTGCGCCCGGCTTCAACCCGTCCAGGAGCTCAGCCTTCGCTTGAGCGATAGCCTCTATGGTGCCTAGAAGCTCAAGGTGGACTGGATGGATGTTGGTTATGATGCCGATGTCGGGTTCGGCCACCTGTGCGAGCGTCGCTATCTGGCCGCGGCCGCGCATGCCCATCTCGACGATCACGGCCTCTGTATCGGGCTGGATCGTGAGCAGCGTAAGGGCGACGCCAACCTCGTTGTTCTGGTTGGCCGGCGTGATGACGGTCCGGCACACCCTGCCGACCATCGCACCCAGCAGGTCCTTGGTGCTCGTCTTGCCCGCACTGCCCGTTATCGCGAACACCACGGCGCCCGACTTGCGACGAACCTCCCTCGCCAGTGCCCAAAGAGCCTCGAGAGTGTCCTCCACCTCATAGACAGACCGCGCGCCTCCCTGCCCCCTGGCTCCGCCCTTGTCGACCCATGCGCCCCGCTGGACGACGGCTCCCGAGGCGCCCGCGGCCAGGGCCGCATCCACGAAATCATGCCCGTCGAAGCGTTCCCCTCGCAAGGCGACAAACAGGTCGCCTGCCCGCACCGACCTGCTGTCGATGCTCACTCCAGACACCGGAACGGACAACGGAGCAAGTCCCAGCGCTCGACCGGCCTCTTCGGCGGTCAAAGGGATCATTCGCCCCCCCAGCCGAGCACGGCGAGCGCCTCACGAGCCACCTGACGATCGTCAAAGGGCAACGTCTCGTTGGCAAATTCCTGTCCCGTTTCATGGCCCTTGCCTAGGACGAGGACCACATCGCCCTTGTGCGCCGCAGCCATGGCCGCGAAGATCGCCGCGCGCCGATCGGGCTCGACCGTAACAGAACGCGGAAGCTCGAGACCTTTCATGATGTCGGCGATGATGGCCAAGGGTTCCTCGGAGCGAGGGTTGTCAGACGTGACCACCACAAGGTCGGCCGCGCGCTCGGCTTCGCGACCCATGACAGGACGTTTGCTCCTGTCCCGGTCGCCTCCGCAGCCTAGCACCGCGATGAGCTTCCCCCGGGTGATACCACGGGCGGTGCGGAGCACGTTGCTGACCGAATCGGGAGTATGGGCGTAGTCGACGATAACCGCAAAATCCTGCCCCAAGTCCACGACTTCCATGCGGCCCGGCACCCCGCGGAAGCCGCCCAGGGCCTCCAGCATCTGCCGCGGCTCGAGGTCCAGCCCCAAGCCGATGCCCAGAGCAGTCAAGACATTCGCCACGTTGAACGCCCCTACCAGCTTCGTGGCTATCGCCAGACGCTCTTCCCCGTCACGAGAGCCGACGCCCGCCGATCCCAGGGCCTTCTGCAGCGCCGTTCCCCGCAGCACCAAGGTTCCGCTGGTGCCGCTCCCCTCCACAGAGTAGTCGCTCCATTCGAGGTCGGCCGGGCCCCAAGCGGGCACGAAAGCTGAACTGGAGAAGCTCAGCACCTCCTCCCGAGGGCATTTGGCCGCGAGTTCCCGGCCGAAGGGGTCATCCACGTTCATCACCGCCGCCTTTCGGCCGGACGCGAACTCCGGATCGAGAAACAGCCTGCTCTTGGCGGCGAAGTAATCCTCAAGGGTCCCGTGGTAGTCGAGGTGGTCTTGGGTCAGGTTGGTGAACGCCACGGCGTCGAAGTCGATCCCCCGAACCCTTCCCAGATCGAGGGCGTGCGACGAGACTTCCATGACCACGGCCTTGTCCCCGGCCTCCACCATCCGGCAAAGATCGCGCTGGATATCGAGCGCTTCGGGCGTGGTCCGCCCGGCGGACAAGGGCTCGCCGCCTATCCGCCGCTCCACCGTTCCCATGAGTCCCGTCCGCTGTCCGGCGTGATCGAGCAAGTGGGCGGTCAGGAAAGCGGAAGTGGTCTTGCCGTTGGTCCCCGTGACGCCCGCCGCCAACAGCCGGGAGCTTGGCCTGCCGTAGAAGGTCGCGGCCACGGGACCCATGACCGCGCGCACCGAAGGAACGACGGCCTGCGCGACAGGCAGGTCGAGTTGCCTCTCCACGCACAGGGCGAGGGCACCCCGCGCAACGGCGTCCCCGGCGAAGTCATGTCCGTCTCGGAAGAATCCCGGGACGCAGAAGAAGAGGCTGCCGGGAACCGCCTGATCGCTGCGGTAGCAGAGCGCGGAGATGTCCACATCGGCCGCGCCCGCGAGGCGCCAGCCTTCGACACCGACGAAAAGGTCACTGAGTCTCACGCGTAAAGATTCTATCATCGAGGCAGTCTCCGAGCCCGCTCACCCGGCCGGCCGCCTGGGTCGATCAGTTCCCCGCGGCCGGCGCTATACCCAGGCGTTTGAGAGAGAAGTCCGCGATCCGGGCGAAGGCCGGCGCGGCTACGTACGCCCCCAGGTGTTGCGTAGCCGGATCGTCGACCGTGATCAGGATGACCAGACGAGGGTCATCGGCAGGCACCATACCCACGAATGAGGCCACGACCCGATCCTCGTAGTAGCCGCCTCCCTCCTTGACCTTCTGAGCCGTCCCCGTCTTGCCGGCGACCTTGTAACCCTTCACCTGGGCCAGCTTGCCGGTGCCATCCTCCACGGTCACGGTCAGCATCTGCCGCAACTGCGCAGCCACCTTCTCACTGATCACCCGGCTGCTCCAGGGCGCGCCTTGGCCTTGGACGAGGTGGGGCTGCACCATCACCCCTCCATTCGCGATGGCCGCGTAGGCAGTCGCCAATTGCAGAGGCGTGACCGCGACGCCTTGTCCGATGGGCACGTTGGCGATCGTGGTGCCCGACCATCTCTCCGGCGCCAACATCTGCCCGTCCACCTCTCCAGGGAAATCGATGTCGAGCTTGGCGGTGAAGCCGAACTTCCGGATCATGTCGGCAAGCCTGGTCTTCCCCACTTGCAGGCCCAGAGTGACCGTTCCGACGTTGGACGACTTCGAGAGGATCTCCGTGACTGTGTACTTCCTGACCGCCGGAACGTCTTCGTGGGCTTCGTGGACAACCCGGTCGTACACCGCGATGGTGGGTCCCAGCGAGAAGGTGGTTTCGGGGGTGACCAGCCCCGCTTCCAACGCAGCGGCGGTCACCACCATCTTGAAGGTGGAGCCCGGTTCGTACTGGTCGGTGACGGCCATGTTGCGGCGATCGCTCTCTTCTACCGAACTGGCCGCGTAGTTGTTGGTGTCGAACACCGGAGTATTGGCCATGGCCAAGATCTCTCCCGTGCGCGGATCGATGACCACCGCGCAGGCCTTGCTGGCCTGGAATTCCTCCGCGACAGCGGTCACCACTCTTTCGGTCTCGTACTGGATCTCGGCGTCGATGGTAAGCGTGATCGGTTCGCCTGCTATCGCCTCCTTCAACGACTGCGTGGCGAGGCGGTTGCCGGAGAGGTCGCTCACTACCTGGGATTCGCCGGGCTCACCGGCAAGAACGTCCTCATACTGCAACTCCAGCCCCGCCAACCCTTTGTCTTCGTCGCCCCCGACCATACCGAGGACCTGGGGAGCCAGAGCGCCTTTGGGGTAGACGCGCTTCGGCTCGGAGGTCACGCTTATGCCCGTGATGCCAAGAGCCTTGACCTTGTCCCCCACGCTTTGGTCGATCTTACGGGCCAGGTATCTGAACCCGGAATCAGCGCTCAGTTTCGTGAATAGCTCGGCCTCGGGTAGTCCTAGCATTGGCGCCAGCTGCCGGGCGACCGCAGCCGGATCTTCGACCTGCTTGGGGTTGGCGTAGACGGTAGCCATGGATCGCGATATCGCGAGGACCTGGCCGTTCCGATCGTAGATGGTGCCTCGGGGTGCGTCCAGCTCGACGGTTCGCACGGACTGGCCGTCGGCCTTGTCCTGCAGACCGGGCGCAGCGATCACCTGAACATAGAACGTCCGGCCCATAAGTGCGACCAGGAACAGCAGAGCGAGGCCCATGAACAGCGCCAGACGCTTGTTCGTACGCCTCATGTTCACCGACCGGCGACCGTCGTATCACCCTCCACTGCCGCCGTCTCGGCCGCCGTCCCAACGTAGTGTATGGACTGAGCCGGGCCCAGACCAAGTCGAGCCGCCTGCTCGGCCACCCTTTCTGGAGAAGACAACGCCGAGATCTGGGCTGCAAGGGCACCTGTTTGCGCAGTCAACTCCTTCTGCTGCGTCTCAAGCTTCCCAACTTCAGATTCCGCTCCAGTGGCGGCGGAATTGATCAGCATCGGGGCTACGATCAAGGCCCCCAGTAGCAGGCCCGTGAAAGCTAGGGCCACCAGTACCATGCGCCAGCGAGGACGGCGCTTCGTCGCGACCTTGAGCTCAGGCAGAGGCCGTGGATTCTCGACCACCTCGTGCGTGACATGAGGCACCCGAGCGGTGGCCTCACGCGTGTAGTACCTGGTCGAGCGCACCCGCGCGGCCACCCTCGCGGCGCTGCGGCCGGCTGCCGGCGAAGGAGTAAGGTCGCACTCCCAGGCTTCCATCCAGGTCGACCGCGCCGCGGTTGGCATCACAGCCTCCTGAGAGCCCGAAGCTTGGCCGAGCTGGACCGCGGATTGAGCTCCAGCTCACGCGGGCCGGGAATGACAGCCTTGGAGGTGAGTACCTCCCCCGTCGATCTCCCCCCGCACACGCAGACGGGAAACTCGGGCGGGCATTTGCAGGCGCGGGCCTTCCCGACAAAGAACTCCTTGACGAGGCGGTCTTCGAGCGACTGGAAGCTGATCACCGCCATGACCCCGCCAGGTTCCAGCAGCGAGAACGCCTGAGGCAGGGCGCGTTTGAGGCTGTTGAGCTCGTCATTGACCTCGATGCGCAGGGCTTGGAACACCCGGCGGGCCGGATTTCCCGCGCCAAAGCGGGCGGGCGTCGGAATGGCGCTCTTGATGGTGTCCACCAGCTCCGCCGTGCGAGTGTAGGGCGAACTGGCTCGACGATTCACTACCGCCCGCGCGATACGGCGAGAGTACCTCTCCTCGCCATAGCGGCCGAACAATCCCGTGAGCTCAGCCTCGGCCCAGGTGTTGAGAATGTCCGCGGCGGTGAGAGGTTGACACGGGTCCATGCGCATGTCCAGGGGCGCGTCATAGCTGTACGAGAAGCCCCTGTCCGGCGTATCTATCTGCATGCTGCTCAGTCCCAAGTCCATATAGATATGTGTGGCCTTGAAACCGTTTTCGAGAAGCTCCGCCAGCGTGTCGGCGAAGTTGCCCGCGAAAAAACGAGAGCGGCAGACAAGGTCCGCCCTCAAATCCAGGTAGTACTCCTCGGCGATGGGATCCTGATCGCACGCGACCAGCACTCCCTGCGGGCCCAGTTCCGCGCCCACAGCGCGGGCGTGGCCGCCGCTGCCGAAGGTGCAGTCGACCGCCCGGCTGTCAGCGCGGACGTCCAGCAGATCGAGCAACTCTTGAGTCAAGACCGGGATGTGAGCCATTTCCATCTCCGTGGCGAATGAAGCTGCTGCGCTAGGCATTCCCGCCCCGCCTTTCCGCTTTGCGAGCCGCCAATGTATCCGGATTCCAGATCTCCAAATGGTCACGGTTGCCGATTATCTTGACCTTGCCGACCAGCTCGAGTTCCTTGATGCGCTGTGAGGACAGCAGGACCCGGCCCTGCCGATCGGGCTCGACATGGTCCTGGTTCGTGTATATCTCCCGGGCGCGCCACGCATCCGCTTCACTTTCGAAAACGTTGAGAGGTTCTATGTACTTGGCATCGAACTCTCTCCACGAGTCCGGGTGATACACACAGATGCAGGGCTCCCCATCGGGAAAGCGAACTAGGACGGCGCCATGCTCGAAGTGGTCGCGATATCGCGCAGGAAGAGTGACCCGCCCCTTGGGGTCGAGGGCATGATCGAACTCCCCTGATAGCAATATCTGTTGCATATCTGACATCTTAAACCACTTTTCACCACTTTGCAACACTTTTCTTCTCCGCTGACCCACTGAATCCTGTTTACCCGCTGGCAAAGCCGGTCAGCGCCACTTCTCCCTCCTTCCGGATGTTCGGGGCCAAGCCCTCGCCCGCCACACATCCATGCACTAGTGTATGCAGTTTCTGTAGAATGCAATGCTTATTGCGCGCTCTGGCTGCAAGGCGGCGCAAGCGGCCCGCGGTTCTGAGGGGATGCGGAAGGCTACAGGCGCCGGAGAGGCGCGTATTCGAGGAGAAGTCGCTTCTGCTCGCCTAGATCCGAGAAGAAGACGCGCACGACACCCCCCGGCTCCACGCCCAGCACGACTCCTTCGCCGAATTTCGCGTGCAGCACCTTGTCGCCGGTAGCCAGGCCGGCGACCTGTTCCGGTCGGGCAGAATGAGACCCGGCGGCCGGTGCCTGCCTTGGCGCTCCCAGCCTGCCTCCTCCCGCGGTATAGCCGCCGTCGCGCTGGGGCCTCGCCCCCCGCGACCCGGACGAAGACACCGATGTCTCCCGGAATTCCACCAGCCGGGCGGGTATCTCGCTGAGAAACCGGCTGGGAAGCTTGAAGCCGGCACCCCCGTGGAGTGTGCGCGAACGCGCGTGCGAAAGGTAGAGACGGTCCCTGGCTCGGGTGATGCCTACGTAGCAGAGACGCCGCTCTTCCTCGAGCCTCTGCTCGTCGAGAGACCGGGAGTGAGGAAACAGCCCTTCCTCCATACCCGTGATGAAGACAACGGGGAACTCCAAGCCCTTGGCGTTGTGCAGCGTCATGAGCGTGACGACGGTCTGACCCTCCTCGAGGCTGTCTATGTCGGCGTAGAGGCTGATCTCCTGGAGAAAGTCGCTCAGTGAGCCCTCGGGATTCATGCGGTCGAACTCCTCAGCCACGCCGATGAACTCCTCCAAGTTCTCTAGGCGGCCCTCGGCTTCCATGGTCCTCTCGGCCTTCAAGGAGTCGCGCAGGCCGGTCTCCTCGAGTACCCGGCGGACCAGCGCGGCCGCCGGGTACTCTCCCTCCGCGGCGTTCGCCCAGCAGACAAAGCTCTCACCGAGACGCGTGCAGGCCTGACCCGTCCCGGTGGTGAATCCCGCCACCTCAGAGGCTCGAACCAGCGCCTCGCGCAGCGGGATCTCGTGCTCACCAGCGAAGCTCTGTAACCGGCCGATGGCCACGTCGCCCAGACCACGCCGCGGCGTGTTGATGATGCGCAGCAGGGAGAGGTCGTCCGTCGCGTTCATGATGACGCGAAGGTAGGCCAAGAGGTCCTTGATCTCGGCCCGCTGGTAGAACTTGGTGCCTCCGACCACCCGATAGGCGACCCCTTGTCGCACCAGCATATCTTCAAGCACGCGCGACTGGGCGTTCACGCGATAGAACACGGCGACATCGGAAGCCGGCCTGTCTCGGAGGGTCTTGACTATCTCTTCACACACGAGCCGCGCTTCCTCGTGCTCGTCGCGACACTCGAGCACCACGACCGGGTCGCCCGTCCCCCTGTCGCTCCAGAGGTTCTTCGTCTTGCGACCACGATTGTGCGACACCAGGGCGTTGGCGACGTCGAGGATGGTGGTGGACGAGCGGTAGTTCTGCTCCAGCTTGACCACCTTCGTATCGGTGAAGTCGTCCTCGAAGCTGAGGATGTTGCGTATGTCCGCCCCGCGCCACGAGTAGACCGATTGGTCGTCGTCGCCCACCACGGTCACCTGCCGGTGTTGCTCGGTGAGCAGCTTGACCAGGAGGTACTGTGCCTTGTTGGTGTCCTGGTATTCGTCCACCAACACGTGGCGAAATAGGTTCCGATAGTATTCGAGCCGCTCCGGAAACAGGCGGAGCACGTCGACCGTGCGCATCAGCAGATCGTCGAAATCGAAAGCGTTGTGCTCGAGCAGTCTGGCTTGATAGCGCCGGTAGACTTGAGCGGCGACGTCGAAGTACCCGGACAGCCCTCCGTCGTCCCCCGTGGGCCCATCCGTCCAGGCGCCCGCCCCGATCCGGCTGTGGCTGGCGAAATCGTCTACGTCTATCAACTTGTTCTTCGCATCGGATATGAGGTTCTGCACTCCTCGAGGGGGAAAACGCTTCACGTCGAGCCGCAGGTCCTCCAGGCAGTGCTTGATCAGACGCGTCGAGTCGTCCTCGTCGTAAATGGTGAAGTTCCTGCGATAACCCAGCAAGGACGCGTCCTGGCGGAGCATGCGGGCGCATGCCGAGTGGAAGGTGCAGACCCACATCCATCCGGACACCGAGCCGAGAAGCCCTCCGACCCGTTCCTTCATCTCCCCGGCCGCTTTGTTGGTGAAGGTGATAGCCAACGTCTGGTGCGGTCTGACCTGTCCGCTCTTGATGAGATAGGCGAGGCGGTATGTCAGCACCCGGGTCTTGCCGGATCCTGCCCCGGCCAGGACCAGAAGTGGGCCCCCGGTGTGGAAGACGGCTTCGCGCTGGCTCTCGTTGAGGTCTTGAGCCAGACGCGAGGCTTCAGGGTCAGATGTCCGGTATGCCATCAAGCCTTACCGGATCGCATGCTATCTCCTCAGCTGGAACCGGCCTTGGCGGCCGGTGGCTGGCGACCGGTCCCTCGGGCAGGAGCTCCAGGGACGAGCGGGACGCCTTGCGGACCTCCTCCAGTTCGTTCTCCAGCTGCACCACTCTGCGCACCAAGCACTTCATGGCCTCTGCGACCGGGTCGGGAAGATGGGTGTAGTCGATATCGGGTATGCCTACCTTGGTGCCTTCGCTGATCACCGGACGTCCGGGGTTACCGACCACCGTGGTGTCGGAGGGTACGTCGTGCACCACCACGCTGCCCGAGCCGACTTTCACGTTGTCCCCGACCTTGATGGAGCCGAGGAGAAGCGAACCTGCGCCTATGACCACGTTGTCACCCACTGTCGGGTGGCGTTTGCCCGATTCCTTGCCGGTCCCTCCCAAGGTGACGCCCTGATAGATAGTGACGTTCTCCCCCACCTCGGCTGTCTCGCCGATCACAACTCCGGCCCCGTGGTCGATGAACAACCCGTCGCCCAGGGTCGCGCCCGGGTGTATCTCGATGCCCGTGATGAACCGCGCAAACTGGGACACGAGACGTGGGGCGAGGGGCACGCCGCGCCGCCAAAGAGCGCCGGAGAGCCGGTGCAACCACAAGGCATGAAGGCCCGGGTAGCAGGTGACGATCTCCAGGTCGTTACGCGCGGCGGGATCGCGCTCTTTGATCGCTTGGATGTCGCGCGCCATGACCGCCGCCAACCGTTTGCCGGTCTCGGTGGTCCTGAGGAACCCAAAGGCCGCCCCGGCAAGCACCAGCGCCGTGAACGCCCCGGAACCGGATGCGTTGCCGGCCGGCCTTCTGGTCCGTGTGCCCATACGTCCTCCTACAAAGCGGCCGTTCGCCGCAATGCGTCGTTCAGACTGCCACTCCTGAACCCCTGCAGGTCCAGTGCCACATAGACGTAGCCCAGCTCCCGCAGGAACTTCACGATAGCATGCCTGGCAGACGCCTCGGCCATGCGGGGAATGTCTTCTGCGGCCACTTCTATGCGGGCGATATCCCCGTGATGGCGGACCCTGACACTTTGGAAGCCCATCTCTCTGAGAAAGCGCTCGGCGTCGGCCACCGCCCTCAGCTTGGGCGGGGTGATCGTCTCTCCGTAGGGAAAGCGAGAGGACAGACAGGGGGATGACGGCATGTCCCAGTTGGAGAGCCCGGTCTCCTTCGCCAGCGCGCGGATGTCGTCCTTGCTCATCCCCGCCTCGGCAAGAGGACTGCGGACCCCCAGGGTCGCCGCCGCCCGCACGCCGGGACGGTAGTCGGACCCATCGTCGCGATTGGTCCCGTCCACCACGGTCTTTATGCCTTCCTCCCGGGCGATCTCCAGAAACCTCTGGTACATCGAGCTTCGGCACAGGAAGCAGCGCTCGGGTGGGTTGGTCGCGAAGCCCGGCACCGCGAGCTCGTTCGTGATGACGACCACGTGACGGGCCCCAAGGCGCGCGGCTGCTTCGCGGGCCGCCCCCAGTTCCTCGGTGGTGTGCACGTCGCCATGAGCGGTCACCGCCAGAACGCCTTCCGGACCCAATTCGTCGAGCGCCAGCTTCAAGAGGACGGTGGAATCCACCCCTCCCGAGAAGGCGACCAGTACTGGGCTCAGCTCGCGTAGAAGGTCTCGGACTCCGGCCGGTCCGGCGGGATCACTCATGATGGCCCCAGCGTCTGCCGGCTATAACGGTCGAAAGGGTCTGCGCTGTCCATGCTCACTCCGATGTGGTCTAGTCGCCTAGAGCCGAGACCGTGGGGTTGTAGTCCTTCCCAAGGACGACTATCACATGGTCCGGCTCGATAGTCTTGTTCTCAGTGACAGTACCCACTCTGAGAGCGGCCTGCACCCGTTGGGCGGCCACCGCCGTATCGGGCGAAACCGTGATTCGGGTCTGGTCCACGCCGGGGAAGTCCTCGGAATTGCCCGCGGGAACGACCGTATAGCCCAGCGGCCCCAGTTGCGCGGCGGCGCTTTCGGCCGCGCCGACCACGCCCGAGCCGTTCTGGATCTTCACCGTCACGGTGGACTCCTCCGTGGCGCCGGAGAGGAGGGCCCTCGCCCGGCCCACCAGCGGCCGCAGGTATTTGTAGCCCGGCCCTTCGACCACCGCGCCCGTCAGTCCGGTCGCTATCCATTGGCCGCTCGCCGGAGCCGCAGCCGCGGCGCTCACCGCGGCAAGAAATCCGGACGCATCGCCCGCGAGCCCCAGTGCCTGCCAGGCCGCGGCACCGGTGCCCAGGCCGCCACCCCGGATCAGAGCCATGACCAAGTGAGAGAGCCGGTCTGTCTCCTCTTTGGAAGAGGTAAGGATCTGCGAGGGCAGATCGGTGAACCCGGCGCTGGTCATCGCCCCGCGGAGCGTGGTCCAGGGAAGCGAAGCAACGGCTTTGATATTCACCCCAAAGGCCTCGGCCAGAGTCGCGACCAAGGCATCCTCCTTGCCGGTCGCATAGGTTTCGCCAAGGGTCTTGAACTCATCCCCGGACTTGAGCAGCGTCATCCCCGGAATGGCAAGCACCAATCCACCTGCGTCCCGGGTCTGAAGAATCACCATCGTCAGCGCGAAACCATCCTGCTCGACAACGAGGAGGTCGTTCTCGGCCATGGGAGCCGCGATGGTGGTCGTGGTCTCATCTCCCCCGTCTCCATCGCCAGGCCCTCCGAACAGAAGCAGCAGCGTCACGACTACCGCCACTACCACAACGATCGGGGTTGCGACCAGCCCGAACCGGGCGCGTGCCTTGCGGCGGCGCGCCTGCCCCCGCAGCGTGCGCCGCTCCGTCCGGGCGTCGTAGCCCAGGGCCGCTCTGCGCCGGGATATCCGCGGAGAGCGTTCCGGCTTGGGTTCGTCTTCGTTCATTTCAGATCCCACAGGCCGGGGGGGAAGACGGCTGAAGCTTCAGGTAGAAACCGCTCTTTTCGATGAGTTGAGCCACCGCGTCCGGTACCAGGTAGCGCACGGTCTTGCCCGCGGCCAAGCGCTCCCTGATCATGCTCGACGAGATCGCGAGCGCCGGTATCTCCATGGTCTTGACCCTGGCCTCGGGCACGAGACCCACAGCCTCCGATCGAAGTTTCTCCAGGAGCCCAGCGAGTTTCGAGAGATCGTACCCGGGACGTGTGGCGGCGATGAACGTGGACAGCTCGAGTACCCGCGCCGGACGCTTCCAGGTAAGGATCTCCAGTACCGCGTCGGCCCCGGTTATGAAGAACATCTCGGTCCCTACCGGGACCACGCCGGCAAGGTGCTCCAACGTATCCACGGTGTAGCTCGCGCCCGGGCGATCGATCTCGAAGCGCGACACCGAGAACCTCGGGTTGCTGGCGGTGGCCGTCGCGACCAGAAGATACCTGAACTCCGCCGGCGTCATCTGGCGGTCTTTGTGGGGCGGATCGCCTCCCGGCAAGAACATCACTTGGTCAAGGCCGAACTGGATGAGCGCCTCTTCGGCGGTGACCAGATGCGCCATGTGTATGGGATCGAACGCGCCTCCCATTATCCCCAGGCGCAGGCCAGGCCGGTCACTCAAGTGAGCGATGAGACCGTCACGATCCATGTCTTCCCCCTGCTCCGGACCCCGTGCAGACGCACGATCAGCGGACGTGGCCTTTCCCTGTGACTATGTACTTGGTCGAGGTGATCTCCCGGAGGGCGAGCGGACCACGCGCGTGCAACTTCTGGGTGGAGATGCCGATCTCGGCCCCCAGGCCGAAGACCCCCCCGTCGGTGAACCGGGTGGAGGCATTGACGTACACCACCGCGGCATCCACGGCCTCGGTGAACCTCCGGCTTGCGTTCAGGTCGCGGGTCACGATGGCCTCCGAGTGGCCTGTCCCGTAGTGGTTGATGTGCTCCACCGCCTCTTCCAGGCCCTCCACGACTTTGATCGCCATCTCCATGCCGAGAAACTCTGTCGCATAGTGCTTGTCAGTGGCCCGGGCCACCTTGACCTCAGCGTCGCCCACGATCTCGCGCGTGCGCGCATCCCCATAAAGCTTCACCTTGCGCTCGTTTAGAGCGTTCACCACGACAGGGATGAACTTCGCAGCCACGGCTTCGTGCACCAGCAGGGTCTCGGCGGCGTTGCAGACCCCGGGGCGTTGGCACTTGGAGTTGATCGTGATCGCCAGCGCCTGCTTGAGATCGGCCGCCTCGTCCACGTAGACGTGGCAGTTGCCGCCCGCAGCGTAGATGACCGGCACCTTGGAGTTCTCCAGGAGGAACTCTTTGAGGGCTTCCCCGCCCCGAGGGATGACAAGGTCGATCTGATCTTTCATCTGTAGCAGTTCGAGCAGCGCGCCGCGGTCTTTGTCGGCCACGAACTGGACGCTGTCACCAGGCAGGCCGGCCTCGATGGCGGCCCCAGCGATGGCCTCGGCAAGGATGCGGTTCGACCGGTAGGCGTCGCTGCCGCCCCTCAGGATGACGGCGTTGCCGGTCTTGAGGCAGAGCGCCGCGGCATCCACGGTCACGTTCGGCCGGGCTTCGTAGACGACCAGGATGACCCCGAACGGCACCCGAACCTTCTGGATCTCGAGTCCCTCCGGCGTCTTCCAGCCCGCGACGACCTCACCTATGGGGTCGGCCAGGACTGCCACGTCGCGGAGGCTCTTGGCCATCCCGCGCAGGCGTTCCTCGTCCAGAAGAAGGCGGTCGATCAGCGCGGGGGTAAGTCCGTTCTTGCGCCCTTCGGCGACATCCTCGGCGTTCTCGACCAGGATCTCGGCGCTCCGCCGCTCGAGTGCCTCCGCCATGGCCAGGAGAGCCCGGTTCTTGTCGGCCGCGTTGGCGGTGGCCAGAATGTAAGAGGCTTTCTTGGCGTTGGCCGCCAGCTCTTTTGTCTTCAACTCTCCTCCCGCTCCGTTAGCACGCGAGCACCATATAATCCCTATGTATGGCTTCAGGTGAAGCCTGAGGCAGCACTTCGGCCACCCGGCTGCTCTTGAGGCCTTTGGCCCGGTCCAGATCTTCCCTGGAGTAGCTGACCAGACCCTTAGCCAATTCCGTCCCGTCCTCACCGACGACGAGCACCGCGTCGCCGGCCGCGAAGTCGCCTTCGACCGCGATCACGCCTACGGGCAGCAGGCTGCCCTTTCCTCGCAAGGCCTTGACCGCACCCTCGTCGACGACCACCTTGCCCCTCGCCGGTTTGCCGTACAGAAGCCACAGCTTATAGTCGGGCAGCCCCAAGGGCCGCGGCGGGAAGCGAGTCCCGATCTCTTCACCGGCGAGGCAGTCCTTCAACACGTCCGGGCGCCCTCCCCGGGCGATGACCGTCTCCACCCCCCCGCTCGTGGCTATGCGGGCGCTGTTGACCTTGCTGCCCATGCCACCCGAGCCGAGGGGCCCGATGGCCCCGATCCGGACGCATTCCAGCTCGCTCGCGTCTTCGACCCTCGTGATGAGCCGCGCTTCGCCATCTTCGCGTGGATCGGCCGTGTAGAGCCCGTCGGTATCGGTGAGAAGCACCAGCAGGTCGGCTTTCACCAGCAGCGCCACCTGCGCCGCGAGAGCGTCGTTGTCGCCGAAGCACAGTTCGTCGGTGGCGGTGGTGTCGTTCTCGTTGACGATCGGCACGACCTTCCAGTCGAGCAGCCGGTTCAGCGTGTTCCGAGCGTTCAGATACTGGGTGCGCGCAGCCACGTCGAAAGCCGTGAGCAAGACTTGAGCCGTGACCACGTTCTCGTGGGCGAAGAGCTCAGTGTAGATGTGAAAGAGCCGGCCCTGGCCCACCGCCGCCGCGGCCTGCAGATCGACGACCTCGGTGGGACGACTCTTGAAACGGAGGACTCCCATCCCCGACGAGACGGCTCCCGACGAGACCACGATGACCCGGTGGCCCGACGAATGCAACTCGCAGATCTCGGCAACGAGACCCGCCACCGGGGACAGCCGGAAGGTGCCGCGCTTGTTGGTGAGCGTGCTCGAGCCTATCTTGACGACGACCGTCTTACCTGACCGCTTACCTGCCACACCCGCCCCTATTGATACTCGAAGGCATAGCCCTCAATGTCTACATCGTCCCCCGGTTGGGCCCCTTGCGCCCGTAGAGCAGCATACACCCCCAATCGGTCGAGCCGCTCCCCAAGATACCGGATAGCGTCTTCATTGGTGAGATCGAACCTGCTTACCAGACGGCGAACGCCCCGTCCCCGCACGACGAACCCCGACTCGTCACGACTGACTACGAACGTCGTCTCAGCAGCGCCGAGCGGTCGGTAGATCACGTGACCGCTTTCGCCCACCTCACCTTCATGCGGCTCTTCCGGCGTCCCGGCGCCGGCCGGCACCGTGCTGAGCTCCTCCTGTGCGGCCCCTAGTTCGCGCAGCAGCGGCCCCACCCAGTGAAGCAGTGCGGAAAGCCCCGCTCCGGTCACTGCCGACACAGGCCAGACCAACCGCCGGGCCAGAGGCGCGTCGTCGCCTACGACGAAGGTGAACGCGGGATGGCCGGCGCGACGGAGACGCTCCACTTCGGCGACGAACACCTCTCTCTGTTCTTCCACCTCAGTCGGAGCAAGCGCGTCGATCTTGTTGAGCACCACCACCTGCGGCTTTTCGGCAAGACTCGAGGCATGAGCACCCAACTCCTCGAGAATCGTCCGGAAGCCTTCGAGCGGTCCGGTCTCGTAGTACCCGGTTATGTCGACCACATGCATGAGCAGCCGGCACCGCTCCAGGTGGGCAAGGAACTCGTGCCCCAGCCCCACGCCTTCGCTTGCGCCTTCAAGCAGCCCGGGGATGTCGGCCAGGGTGAACACGTCGCCCTCGCCTGACCAGTCGACCACTCCAAGCATGGGCTCGACCGTGGTGAAAGGATACGCCGCCACCTTCGGTTTGGCGTTTGAAAGTCTGTTCAGCAACGAGGACTTGCCCGCGTTCGGCAAGCCCGCCAACCCCGCGTCGGCCATCAGCTTGAGTGAAAGCCGGAGCCACATGCTCTCGCCTTCTTCCCCCAACTCGGCGAACTTGGGTGCCTGCCGGACGGAGTTGACGAACCGGGTGTTTCCGTGACCACCTGCGCCGCCATGAGCGACGAGAACCTGCTGGTCCGGCCTTAGAATGTCGGCGACGAACCTCTCTTCGCCGTCATCCTCCGCGAAGACCTGCGTGCCCAACGGCACCCGCACCGTGATGGTTTCTCCGTTGGCCCCGTGTTTGCGTGCCCCTTGCCCAGCTTCGCCCACACCGGCCTTGAAATGGACCTTGAAGGTGAAGGGCTGGAGATCTCGTTGCTGGACATCAGCCACGACAAGGACATCGCCGCCCCGGCCTCCGTCTCCCCCGTCGGGCCCGCCCCGGGGAACGTGCTTCTCCCTGCGAAAAGAAACGCAACCGTTCCCGCCGTGCCCGGCCGCCACGTGGATCTTTGCGTGATCGAAGAACATGGACGGCTCCGAGCCAAGGCGAGTCCGGCTGCGGACTGCCTGCCGAGTGTCAGTCGGTCAGTATGCTGATGAAGCGCCCCGCCTTGCGCGTGGCGAAGACCACGCGGCCGGCAGCTTTGGCGAACAGAGTGTCGTCGGAGCCCATGCCCACGTTGACGCCGGCGCGGAACCTGCTGCCCCGCTGGCGGACGAGGATGGCACCGGCCTTGACGTTCTCGCCGGCGAACGCTTTGACACCCAGACGCTGGGCGTTGGAATCGCGGCCGTTTCTGGAACTGCCGCCGCCTTTCTTATGAGCCATGTCGCCTGCCTCCTAAGCTATCTTCTTCACTTCGAGGCGGGTAAGCCCCGAGCGGAAACCGGCCTTCTTGCGCCAGCCGCGCTTGGGCTTGAACCTCGAAATGACGATCTTGGGCCCACGGAAGTGCTCGACCACTCGGGCCGTCACCTTGACTTCTGCAGCCTGCCCGGCCAGGCGAAGATCGCTCCCGTCCGAAAAGAGCAGAGAACGTAACTCGACGGTGTCACCTTCGGCGGCGCTAAGCCGGTCGACCACGACCTCCCGGCCTTCTTCCACCCGGTACTGCTTGCCGCCGACTTCGACGATGGCGAACATTCCGACTCCTCGTATTCATCGTACAACAAAGGCCGCGCAGGCCGCGGCCGCGAGCAAGGCAGTATATCAGGGTTGTCCGCGGCCTGCCACAGCCGGCGCGACGTCGTCCCCGAGAGGGTTCAGTCGGGGACTAACGCGACGTGTTCCAGAGGGACCGACTCGTCGGCGACCTGGACAAAGAAGCTTCGCCCCGTCTGGGCTTCTAGTCTTCGCAGCGCTGGGTGGCGGCCGCCGAGCAGGCATGCAGCCACGCGCGGGTGCACTTCTACCCGAAGGCCTGGAAGAGCCGACGACTGGGCCAGACTCCGCAGCCGCCGCTCTACCTCGATGAGCGCCGAGTCTTCGGAGAACACCCTGCCGTCTCCGTGGCAGCGCGGGCACGGCATGGTGACCACCTCACGCAGTCCCCGGGCGACATTCCGCCTGGTCATCTCCACCAGTCCCAAAGGGGATATCTCCACCACGTAGGTCTTGGTGCGGTCTGTCGCCAACTCGGCCTCGAGCGCGGCGAGTACGGCCTCTTGGTTGGAGCGCACGGCCATATCGATGAAGTCGATGACGATTATCCCCCCTATGTCCCGCAGGCGGAGTTGACGGACGATCTCCCGGCAGGCTTCGACGTTGGTCTTGAGCGTGGTGTCCTCGAGGAAACGCCTGCCCACGTAGCGGCCCGTGTTGACGTCGATGACCGTCATGGCCTCGGTGTGATCGATGACGATATGGCCGCCCGAAGGTAGTTCGACCCGCCTCGCCAGGGCCTTCATGATCTCTCCCTCGAGGCCGAACCGCTCGAAAAGCGGGACCGTCCCCTCGTACAGTTCGACCTTGTCGGCCATCTCGGGAGCGACGTCGCGCAAATACTCCACCAGGCGGCGATGAAGCTCGGCGTCGTCCACCAGGACCGCACCGAATTCAGAGCCAAGGAGGTCGCGGATCGACCGCATGGCCAGATCTGCCTCAGAGTAGACGAGCGCCGGCGCCCGAGACGCGTTGGCCAGGCGCTCCACGTCCGCCCATACACGCCGGAGGAAAGCCAGGTCCCGGCTGATGGCCGCCGCGTCTGCCCCCTCGGCTGCCGTGCGGATAATCAGGCCCCCCGCTCCCGGCTCGAGTTCCTTGCAGACCGCTCGCAGACGC
>Ga0154815_121_pt12 | contig 17511 bp, 15 predicted proteins | sample Rifle2008BG16ft_FD_105823 | JGI IMG/M metagenome (GOLD analysis project Ga0154815, IMG submission 105823) | Actinobacteria bacterium RBG_16_64_13
CCGCCATCGACGAGTCCATGCTCACGGGCGAATCTATCCCGGTGGAGAAGGGACCCGGGGACGAAGTCATCGGGGCCACTCTCAACCGCACCGGCTCGTTCCACTTCCGAGCGACCAAGGTGGGGCGCGACACCGCGCTGGCCCAGATCGTGCGTCTGGTGGAAGAGGCCCAGGGCTCGAAGGCCCCCATCCAGCGAGTAGCGGACTACATCGCCAGTATCTTCGTGCCGGTGGTGCTCGGGGTCGCGGTGGTCACCTTTCTGATCTGGTACTTCGTGGGGCCGCAGCCGGTGTTCACCCTAGCGCTGCTGGCCTTCGTCTCCGTTCTCATCATCGCCTGCCCCTGTGCGATGGGTCTGGCCACCCCAACGGCCATCGTGGTCGGCACAGGCAAGGGCGCCGAGAACGGCATCCTCATCCGCTCGGGGGAGGCGCTGGAACGGGCGCACAAGCTCGACGTCGTGGTCCTGGACAAGACCGGGACTCTGACCCGCGGCAAGCCCGAGGTGACCGACGTCGTCGCGCTTGAGGCAGTCATGACCACCGGCGCGGTCGCGATGGCTGGTGCCGCTCTCGCCGGTCCCCAAGTGACGTTGGGCAATACCGACACGGCACCCGGCGGGAACGGCCCGGCCCTCTCGCTCAACTCTGCCGAGCTCACCCTTCTCGGCCTGGCGGCCTCGGCCGAGCGCGGCTCGGAGCACCCACTTGGCGAGGCCATTGTGGAGGCGGCGCGCTCCCAGGGGCTGAGACTCCTCAAGGCAACGGACTTCGAGGCTATCCCCGGCAGGGGAGTGGAAGCGAGTCTGCATCAGCCTGATCTACCGGCCTTGAGGCCGCTGCCGGGAGGGAGCGGATCGCCGGCGCAGCGAGGCGCTCAGCCGGCGCCCATCCGGGTCTTGCTGGGCAACCGCCGTCTCATCGACGAGCGTGGGCTCGCGCTGGCCGATCTTGCCGACCGTTCCGAACAGCTCGCCGAGGAGGGCAAGACCCCGATGTTCGTGGTCGTCGATGGAGCCGTGGCCGGGATGATCGGCGTCGCCGACGTGCTCAAGCCCGACTCGGTCGCCGCGGTGCGCACTATGGAGGCGCTGGGTCTCGAGGTCTACATGCTCACCGGCGACAATCGGCGGACCGCCGAGGCCATCGCCCGGCAGGTCGGCATCCGCAACGTACTGGCTGAAGTGCTTCCCGAGCGCAAGGCCCAAGCGGTCAAGGACCTCCAGGCGGCCGGCAAGGTGGTAGCCATGGTGGGCGACGGCATCAACGACGCGCCGGCCCTTGCTCAGGCCGACATAGGCATCGCCATCGGCACCGGTACCGACGTGGCCATGGAGACGTCCGACATCACTCTGATCCGGGGAGATCTTGCCCCCATCGGAACGGCCATCAAGCTCAGTAGGGCGACCATGCGGATAATCAAGCAAAATCTGGGCTGGGCCTTTGGATACAACATAGCCCTCATCCCCGTGGCCGCGGGAGTGCTCTACCCGGCCTTCGGCATCCTGCTCGACCCGGTGTACGCCGCGGTGGCTATGGCGCTCTCCTCGGTGAGCGTGCTCTTCAACTCGCTGCGGCTGCGGCGTTTCCGGGCGGGGTAAACGCCGGCCGGGTGGGCCCTGACCTGGGGCGTCGCGGCCTTGGCGGCTCGCTGGCCCTGCTGGTATCATCTTGGCCCCTGACGCGGGCGATTAGCTCAGTGGGAGAGCGCTGCATTCACACTGCAGAAGTCACTGGTTCAAATCCAGTATCGCCCACCTGTATCGACTTGGAACCCTCCTATTCGAGTTCGCGACCGCAGTGGGGGCATCTCCTTCTCTGTTGTCCACGCCTGGCCTGCAATTCTTCCGCGAAGCCAGACGCCAACATGCCGGCAGGCATCGCGAACAGGGCAATCCCGAGAAGCGAGATGATCGCTCCCACTACCTTGCCCGTGACCGTGACCGGGTATACGTCGCCATACCCGACGGTCGTCATGGTGCTGACTCCCCACCACATAGCGGCAGGGATGCTGGAGAACTTTTCGGGCTGCGCTGAGCGCTCGATGAAGTACATCAAGCTGGAGAGGAGAACCAGGAGTATTACGACGACGAGGGCTGCCACGAGGATTTGCTCCTTCTTCGCCCTGAGCACGCGTGCCAGAATCTGGAAGGACTGGAAGTAGCGGGTTGTCTTGAATAGCCGCATGAGCCGGAAGAGGCGAAGCGCCCGGACGAAGGTAGTGTCCACCGTCTTCACCCCTAGGAAGGCGAGCGGATAGAAGGGAGCGATGGCGATGAGGTCAATAAGTGCCAGGGGTGTGACCGCATAACGCAGACGGCCCCAGAGGGGATGAGAGTACTTCTCGTCCACCGTACAGGACCACGAGCGAAAGAGGTACTCGACAGAGAAGATGATGACGGAGGCCATCTCAAAGTAGTAGAAGACCGCCTCATAGCTGTCGTTGAGCGACTTGACCGTCTGAAGTATCACCGCCATGACGTTGAGGACGATAAGGGTGATGATGAAGAAGCCGAACGCTCTTGCGGCCTGGTCATGGGGGTAGGTGATGACGAGAATGTCGTGAACCCGCTTCTTCACCGACTCGTATGTGGAGCGGCCACCACTGTCGATCGTGGTCCGACGGGTCTCTCGCATCATCTACTTCCTCTCCGCAGGGTAGGAGTCGTCGCGACCTTTGGCGGGATCATGGCTTACATATCTTGCATGGTGTATATCCGGCCGCAATTGCGTCGGTCCGACTGATCGCGTGCTTGCTCTTCGATAGCGAAGAACATCCAGCACGGTGATACTTCTTCCCGGTATCAGTGATGTAGACGGCATCGCCGCCTCCCGACTGGGCAGTTGAGGTAGTGGAGGCTATCGTCGTGGTAGTCGTCACTACCGTCGTCGTAGTGGCCTTGCTGGTTGACACGATGGTCGACACGGTCGTCATCGCCGAATCCTTGCCCGTGGTGCTGGTTGCTGGGTTCGTTGTTGCGACTGACACCGTCGTCGGTGAGTCACGCGACATAGTCGTTGAAGGCCTGGCACTTGTGGCGGTCGATGTGGCGCCGGTTCCGAGCAACTCAAGTGTCGTGGCTGTGGTCGCGGTCGGTTGTGAATCGTTCGACAGACAACCCGCCACGCTGCCGATCACGGCGATGGCGGCCACCCCAACAACGCCGATCAGAATCTTGCGGCCTTTGGTCATGATGCCCCTCCCCGGCCAGCTGCTTTCCTGTCCACCTCTGTCTCAGTAGTCGTAGCTCTCCACGATTTGGTCTTGCGGGTCCAACAACTTCACCGTATCACCGTCGTTGTTCCAGATGGCGGCGCCAAATGCCCCCCAGTGAAGGTCGGTCCGCGTATCGGTCCCCTCTCCGCTGTGGAGCTTGAAGACATCACCCCTCTTGAACACTCGGTCAGGAAACCGATAGCGGTGGCCCGTCTGGTCTTCGACCGAGTAACCGAGGAGCGCCCCGGACACGACTACCTCGAAGGTGATGTACTCCTCGTTGAGGTTGAGGCTGTCGTCCCCGGGCGCGTCGTACTCAACGGCGACTATCCGTAGGGGGCTGTCGGTCGGTTCTCCCCACATCCCAAGTTGTGCTGCTTGTGCCTCGTCCTGTGCGGCCTGGAACCTCTCGACGTACTTCACATTGGGGGGAACCGTGTACACGGTCGCAAGCCCTCGCCAGAGAAGTTCCGCGTTGACCATTGTCTGGCCCACCCAGATATAGGCCAGGCGCCGGTCATACTGGTCGTGTGTTTCCACGTCCAGCTCGAGGCGCACGTTCGTGCCGCCAACCAACTTGGTCAGCCCCTCTGTCGCATCCGCCGAAAATGCTTCGCCAGTCTCTGGGGCGTCGATACCGATGAGACGAACTTCCTCCTCGGCCCCGTCCGAGAAGACGACGACGGTGTCACCGTCGATCACCTTTGTAACACGGCCCTCACCTACCGCGACAGCTGTGGTAGCGATGACCGTGGCGATGGTCGTCGAGGGCAGCCTGGTGGTGCTTGAGGCGGTCAAGGTGGGTGTGATTGCTGTGGACGAAGTACTAAGGCTGCCGACGAAGGGGAGAATGGAATCAGGTGCCACGGAAGAGGAGTCTGGTTCCTCATTGGGTGAGGGGGCTGCAATAGCAGCGACCACGACGGCCACGGCTCCCAACAGCAGAAGTAACTTCTGTGTACGTGTTCGCCGCTTCCACCAGCCAATCACGGCTGAATCCTCCGACAAGACACCGATTACCCCCTCTTCTGGGGTTCGTCCATCGAACGGCTTTGTCTTCTTCTACTGTAGACCAGAGTTCGGACGGGAGTGCGAGCGAAGAATCACACTCTCGGATCCTCTCGTGGTCCACCGGTCTGGGCTGGCATTTCCCTCGGCTCGGGCCGTTCTCATGCTGGAGGTAAGCGCGATCCTGTTCCGCTGCGCCGCCGCCAGATACTCGAAATAGGAGTAACATGGTGCGCGTTTCTAGCATTGCCCGACGGACTCCGCCGGCACGTTTCGGCTGGGCAGACACGGGGCAATCTACGGGGACCATCGTCCAAAGGACCGATCGAAGTCCTCGACACTGGTCCAGCGGAATCCAAGCTAAGGAGTGAGAACAAGTGGCGGGTAATTGCCCGGGTCAAGATGGAAGGAACCTGTCGGTCTCCCTCCACATATGCCCGAACTGCGGTAACGAGGTCGAGATCTTTTCCGATGAGACCCGCGTCAGGTGCCGCAAGTGCGGTAACTACGTCCAGAAGGAGAACGTGCCCAGTTGCATCCAGTGGTGCGCGAAGGCGCGTGAATGTCTAGGCGAGGAACGGTGGGCCCTTCTCACCGCCGACCGCGACGAGCGTGGGGACGACGGTGGAGAAGATGGTCAGTGAGATGAGACCTCCGGAGACGTCTGAATGCCCAAGATCGCGGTAGCCGGCAAGGGGGGCGTCGGCAAGACGACGTTCAGCGGTGTCTTGGCCCGCGTGTTGGCGGCGGCCGGGGAGAAGGTATACGCGATCGACGCCGATCCGAATCCCACACTGGGCCAAGTCCTGGGGTTCCCGGAAGAGCTCATGGCCCAAGTAGTGCCCATCGTCCAAATGGCGGACCTCATCGAAGAGCGCACCGGTGCCCGGCCGGGCGAGAGTGGCGCCTATTTTCGTCTCAACCCCCGGGTGGATGATATTCCGGAGCGGTTCTCGGTGGCGTACCAAGGGGTGCATCTGCTTGAAATGGGCACTGTCAAGGGGGCCGGCGCCGGATGCGTGTGCCCCGAGAACACCATTCTGCGCGCCTTGGTCACCCACTTGCTCCTCCGGGAGCGGGAGACCGTGATCATGGACATGGTGGCTGGAGTCGAGCACCTCGGGCGCGGCACCGCTGCCGCGGTCGACGCGATGTACGTCGTCGTGGAGCCCGGCCAGCGCAGCCTGGGCGTGGCCGCCGACATCGTCCGGCTTGCCGACGAACTGGGCATACCGGCCCTCTGGATGGTGGCCAACAAGGTGCGGGGAGAACAAGATCTCGATTTCATCCGCGGCCATCTGGGTGGGCGAAAGCTGGCGGGTTGGCTGCCAAGGGATGACCACGTGGTGGAGGCCGATATGCAAGGCCGTGCCCTCTACGATGCCGCCCCCGAGTTGGCCAGGCGGGTCGAGGCGATCGCCCGGGAGACCGGGCTCATTCACGAGCCCAGCGTTCCGGTACCTTGAGCCGGTCCTCGACACTTCTTGACAAATATCACCGGTTGATATACTGCCTCGTGGATTTCCTGAGTAATGGTCTCAGCTAGTTCTGTACGGTCTGACGTCGACATGGTGCCGCCGGTGTTCTGCAACCAGCCTCTCTCCTAGCGAAGCCACTCGAATCGTCAACACCAGTGGGCGCCAGCGGCGGACGGCGCCCTCGACATGAGAAAGGTAAGTACGCAGCATGAAGGAGACAGTCATCAACGTGCCGACGATGTGGGCCGATCATCATGTGTTGACCGCGCGCCAGGCCCTGTTGGGTCTGAGGGGCGTCGCCGAGGTCGAGGCCAGCTCTGCCAGGCGCAGCGTGCTGGTGCGCTTCGATGAGAATGCCACGACGATCGAAGCCATCCAGCGAGCCCTGAAGTCGGCCGGCTACGTGCCAGATGAGGCGCAGGCCATGAACGAGTTCCCTAAGCGGCACGAGGATGGTTCGGCCTGGTATCTGGTGCTCGGCCGCAAGACGACCACCGAGAGAAAAGACCGCGAAATGGCGGGAGACTTCCGGCGCTACTAGCCACGGGAAGCCCTCCGGCTTCATGGATATATGTTGAAAGGAGAAGGACAGATGCCGGAAGAGAAGCCGGATAAGAAGGTGGAGAAGAAGCCAACGGACATGAGCATCGACACCGCAGTGTGCGAAGTCCTCAGCAACTGCGAAGGTGTTGTCGAAACCGCTTTTGATCGCGCCATCAGCATCAGGCCCTGCCCCATAGGCGCCGAGGGCGCCTGCTGCAAGCACTGTGCCATGGGCCCCTGCCGGTTGGTGGCCAAGACCACCCGCGGCGTATGCGGAGCCACTCGCGCTACGGTCGCAGCCCGCAATTTCGCTCGGGCCGTGGCCGCGGGCGCCGCGGCGCACTCCGACCATGGCCGCGGCATGGCCTTCGCCCTGCTGGCTGTGGCAAAAGGCGAGACGGAGGGCTTTCGCATCCGTGATGAGGCGAAGGTGCACGCGGTAGCCGGATACATGGGTATCAAGAGCGAAGGCCGGCCGATCATGGACGTCGCCCGCGAGATCGCCGAGACGGCTCTGGGCGAGTTCGGCAAGCAGACAGGTGAGCTCATATACCTGAAGCGCGCCACTCCCGCCCGTCAGGAACTCTGGCGCAAAGAGAAGATCGCTCCCCGGGGCATCGACCGCGAGGTAGTGGAGGTCATGCACCGCACCCACATGGGTGTCGACCAGGACGCCGAGAACATCCTCGACCAGACGCTACGGGCGTCTATGACCGATGGCTGGGGTGGTTCGATGCTGGCCACCGACATCACCGATATCCTCTTCGGCACTCCGACCCCGTTGCAGAGCCAGGTGAACCTCGGCGTGCTCAAGGACGACGAAGTGAACCTGGTGGTCCACGGCCATGAGCCGACATTGTCGGAGATGATCGTCGCCGCTTCCACCGATCCCGAGCTGCTGGAGTACGCCAAGAGCAAGGGAGCCAACGGGATAAATCTGGCCGGCATCTGTTGCACGGCTAACGAAGTGTTGATGCGCCACGGTATCCCGCCGGCGGGCAACTTCCTGTCGCAGGAGCTCGCGATCGCCACGGGCGCCGTGGAAGCGATGATCGTCGACGTCCAGTGCATCATGCAGTCCTTGGCCGAAGTTGCTACTCATTTCCATACAAAGGTGATCACCACGTCGCCCAAGGCCAAGATCGAGGGCGCCACGCACATGGAATACGACGAGCATCATGCCTACCAGAGCGCGAAGGACATCGTGCGCGTCGCCATCGACAACTACCCCAACCGCGGGGCGGCGAAGATCCCCGGCCCCAAACCCGACGAGGCGCTCATCGCCGGTTTCTCTCATGAGTACATACGCTACATGCAGGGCGGTCTCTACCGGGGTTCCTTCAGGCCCCTCAACGACGCCGTCGCCGCCGGCCGCATCCGCGGGCTGGCCGGCGTGGTGGGATGCAACAACGCCCGTGTCGCCCAGGACGCTCCGACGGTCCAGATCATCCGCGAGCTGATCAAGAACGACGTGCTGGTGGTTGTCACGGGTTGTGCCGCCACCGGAGCGGCCAAATACGGCTACCTGCAGCCTGAGTTCATGGACCATGCAGGGGCGGGACTGCGCGAGGTCTGCGAGGCCATCGGCATCCCGCCGGTGGTGCACGTGGGCTCGTGCGTGGACAACTCCCGGATCCTGACCATACTCACGGAATGCGCGACCGAAGGCGGACTCGGCGACGATATCTCCGATCTGCCCGCTGTGGGCATCTGTCCCGAGTACATGTCGGAGAAGGCTCTCTCCATCGGCTCGTACTTCGCTGCGTCGGGCGCATATGTGCTGTTCGGCCTGCCGAGCCCGGTGAGCAACAGCCCCGAGGTGGTCGATCTCATCCAGAACGGCTGGAATGCGCGCTTCGGCGGAGGCATCGAGTTCGAGCCCGACATCGATGCACTCATAGCCAAGGTGTTCACACGCATCGACGCCAAGCGTGAGGCGCTTGGCTTGGCCGAGTACGACGCCGCGCGTTTCGGTGAGAGCGGCGACCGACAGATGGAAGAGATGCTCGAGACCCTTGATAAGGGTGGGTCGCTGAACGTCTATTCTGTAAGCCGATAGGCCGCCGACTAGGAGGATTCATACGTGTCTAGATACATCGCCAAGGCGGCCATCCGTGGCGCCAACCTTATCGTAGGCGAAGCCGAGCAGATGGTGGAGGCGGCGGTCGCCGAACTGGGCGCGAGCACACCGGTAGCCTTTACCAATACCGCCTACCACCTTCCCGTCATTCTGGGTTTCACCGGGATGGAGGTGGACAATCTGGGCGAGTTGCGGGAGGCGGTAGCCTACGCCAAGCGCCTTCTCAACGCCATGCCGGGTGAGAGCTTGTGGCTTCCTTATCTGGGTGAGACGCTGGACGCGGGAGCAGCCACCCTCTTGGCCACAGAGGCCATCGAGGCGGTGCGCTTTGCCCGCGGCCTGCAGCCCGAGCCGATACCTGGTCTTCACCTTACCGGCACGAGCTTCACCAGCCCCGACAACAACGGCGGTGGCGCCGATGGCGGGCACGCCAATGGTCCCATCGACGACATTCAGTTGCGGGCGTGGGGTATTCAGTTGGTCGACGGCCGCATGCCCGGTTTCGCGGCCATCATAGGCGCGGCTCGGAGCAACGAGGCCGCCGTGTCCATCGTACGGGAGTTGCAGAAGCGCAACATCCTGGTGTTCCTCTCGGGCAACGTCAACGGGCGCAGCATCATCCATCAGTTGATGGAAGAAGGTGTCGAGATGGGGTACGACACCTACATCGTGCCCTTCGGGACCGATACCATCTCGGCGATCTATGCTCTTGGCTTCGCCACGCGTTCGGCTCTCACCTTCGGCGGCATGTCCGGTGGCCAGACCCGCGACATCCTGCTCTACAACAAGTACCGGGTGTTCGCCTTTGCGCTCGCGCTGGGTGAGGTGGACGATCTCAAGTACGCGGCGGCGGCCGGCGCCATCAACTACGGCTTCCCCGTCATTGCCGATACGCTGATCCCCCAGATCCTTCCCAGCGGTATCACCTCGTACGAGCACGTCATCAGCATGCCCTTCGACGACATCCCGGGTGACAACGACACAGAGAGGGCGCGGCGCCTGGTGCAACGATGCATGGAGGTCCGCGGAGTCAAGATCAAGATCACCGACGTGCCCATCCCGGTCCCCTACGGCAGCGCCTTCGAGGGCGAGCGGATACGCAAGGCCGACATGCGCGTCGAGTTCGGCGGGTCGAAGGCTCAGGCCTTCGAGTATCTGCGGAGTGTCGGGCTCGACGAGATCGAGGACGGCAAGATCGAGGTGGTTGGGCCCGGCTTCGACGATGTCCCCGAGGGCGGGGCCATGAGCCTGGGCATCGTGGTCGAGGTGGCAGGTCGTAAGATGCAGGAGGACTTCGAGCCCGTGCTCGAGCGCCAGACTCACTACTGGGTGAACGGTGCCTCCGGCATCCAGCACATCGGCCAGCGTGATATCACCTGGATCCGCCTCAGCAAGGCCGCCGTCGACAAGGGCTTCCAGATCAAGAACCTCGGCGACATCTTGTACGCGCGTCTTCACGCCGACTTCGGCGCCATCCTCGACAAGGTGGCGGTGACTATCTACACCGACCCGGACAAGTTCCAGGAGTGGCTCGCCAAGGCGCGTGAAGCCTATCAGGCTCGGAACGTGCGCTTGGCCGACATGGTGGACGAGTCGATCGAAGAGTTCTACAGCTGTACCTTGTGCCAGAGCTTCGCCCCCAACCACGTGTGCGTGATATCTCCTGAGAGGCTGGGGCTCTGCGGGGCCTACAACTGGCTGGACTGCAAGGCGTCGAACCAGATCAACCCTACCGGCCCCAACCAGCCGATCCCGAAAGGGATCTGTCTGGATCCGGTGTTCGGCGTGTGGCAGGGCTCCAACGAGTTCGCCTATCAGAACACCCACCAGACGGTGGAGCGGGTCACCCTCTACTCCATCATGCAAGACCCGATGACCGCCTGCGGTTGCTTCGAGTGCATCGCCGTGGTCATTCCCGAGGCCAATGGGGTGATGGTCGTCTCGCGCGAAGACCCGAGCATGACCCCAGCTGGAATGACCTTCTCCACCCTGGCCGGGGTGGCAGGCGGCGGGCTGCAGACGCCGGGCATGATGGGGGTAGGCAAGTACTACCTGCTCAGCCGCAAGTTCATCTCCGCCGACGGAGGCTTCAAGCGCATCGTCTGGATGTCCAGCGTCCTCAAGGGGATGATGGCGGACGAGCTGAAGGGTGTCTGCGAGCGGGAGGGCGATCCGGACCTGCTGGACAAGATCGCGGACGAGCGCTCGGCCACCACGGTGGAGGAGCTCCTTCCTTTCCTGGAGGAGCACCAGCACCCGGCTCTTGCGATGGATCCGATCTTCTAGGTCTGCGCTGACTCACGTATGCACATGAAAGGAGACCCCGGATGTCCGTAGCCATGCCTAACGTCAACGAGACCTGGACCGGTAAGATCCTCGAGGTGACCCTGGGCGCCGGGCCCGACAAGGGCGGCACCCGCGGGAAGACCGTCACCGTGGGTGGAGAGACCACCTTGCCCTTCCTGCACTTTGAGGGCGAGATCCCCAACAAGCCTGTCGTCGCCGTCGAGGTCAGAGACCGTGCCCCCGACGACTGGTCGGAGCTGCTCGTGAAGGCCTGGGGGGACTCGCTCAAGGACCCTGCGGCTTGGGCCGCCAAAGCTGAAGGACTCGGGGCCGAGATCATCGCGCTCTCGCTTGACAGCGCGCACCCGGAGCGCGGCAATACCGGGGCCAAGGAAGCCCGCGAGACCGTGCGCCAGGTGCTCAAGGCAACATCGTTGCCCCTGATCATCTACGGACCCGGCCAGCCGGACAAGGACAACGAGGTGTTGGTGGCCGCCGCCGAGGAGGCGGCAGGCGAGCGCGTGGCGCTCGGCAACTGTGAGGAGAAGAACTACCGCACCGTGGTCGCCGCCGCCCTGGCCAACAACCAGGTGGTCATCGCCAAGACCCCCATCGACGTCAACCTCGCGAAGCAGTTGAACGTTCTTATCGGCGACATGCGTCTCGATCGGGACCGCATCCTGATCGACCCCACCACCGGGGCGCTCGGCTACGGCCTGGAGTATACGTACTCGGTCATGGAGCGAGTGCGCCTGGCGGCGCTCACCGGAGACAGCGCGCTGCAGCAGCCCCTGATCGTGACGGCGGGGTACGAAGCCTGGAGGGCCAAGGAAGCCCGGACCAACGACGGTGTCCCGACGCAGTGGGGAGACTGGGCCAAACGCGCGGTGCTTTGGGAAGCCAACACCGCGGTCACCCTGTTGGAGACAGGCGCGGACATCCTTGTGCTGCGGCACCCGGAGACTATCCCGCTGGTCAAGCGGGCCATCGCCGGACTCATGACCCGTGCCGGGGCATGACGACCGGCGCAGCATCTTCACCGATGACCGGCAACATCCCTAAGCGAAAGGAGCGCGCCACATGGCACTGAGTGGCCTAGCGATATACAAGATGCTCCCGCAGACCAACTGCAAGGAGTGCGGCTTCCCCACATGCCTGGCCTTTTCGATGAAGCTCGCCGCCCGGCAGGTAGAGCTTTCGGCCTGTCCACACGTCTCCGAAGAGACCAAGACCCAACTCGACAGCGCTTCGGCGCCTCCCATCCGGCTGATCTCCCTTGGCAAGGACGGGCACAAGCTGGAGGTGGGCAACGAGACCGTGATCTTCCGGCACGAGAAGACCTTCTACCATCAGCCGGGTCTCATCTACCGCCTGGCCGACAGCCTGGACGACCAGGAGTTCACGCACCGCCTTGACCAGGTGGCCGACTACGGCGTCGAGCGTGTGGGCATGGATCTGCGCCCCGACGGGGTTGCCGTTCAGGACTCGTCCGGCTCCGCAGACACGTTCGCGGCACGGGTGGGCCAAGTGGCGGGCAAGGGTTTGGCGATAATTCTCATGAGCTCCGACCCCGCGACCATGGAGGCGGGTCTCAAAGCGGCTCAGGGCAAGGAACCGCTCATCTACGCGGCCGATTCCGGGAACTGGCAGCCGATGGCCGATCTGGCCAAGAAGTACGGCGCGCCTCTGGCCGTCCTCGGAGCGGGGGGCGACCTTGAAGCTTTGGCGGCCCTGGCCGAGCAGGTGGCCGGCTACGGTGTGGAAAACCTGGTGCTCGACCCGGGCGCTCGGGGCTGGTCCGACTCTCTCGGCGCCCTGACCCGGATGCGGCGCGCGGCCATCAAGAAGAACTTCCGGCCGCTGGGCTACCCCGTGATCACCTTCCCGGGAGAAGGCAGTGAAGACCCCCGCGAGGAAGCGATGCTGGCTTCCCAGTTCATCGATAGGTACGCTTCGCTTATAGTCATGGACGACTTCGAGCCGGCGGCGCTCTACTCGCTCCTCACCCTGCGGCAGAACATCTACACCGACCCGCAGAAGCCCATCCAAGTCACCCCGGGTCTGTACGAGATCGGCGATCCCAAGGGCGACTCACCCCTGCTGGTCACCACCAACTTCTCGCTCACATACTTCTCGGTGGCTGGTGAGGTGGAGGGCAGCGGGCGGCCGGCGTGGCTGCTCGTGGCCGACTCTGAGGGCATGTCGGTGCTCACGGCCTGGGCGGCCGGCAAGTTCGACGCCGAACGCATAGCCAAAGCGGTGAAGGCCGCCGAGGTGCCGGACAAGATCAGCCACAAGAGCATCGTCATCCCCGGGTTCGTGGCCAGCATATCGGGCGACCTCGAAGAGGAACTGGCCGGGTGGCAGATCCTGGTGGGCCCGCGGGAAGCCATCGGCATCCCGTCATACCTGAGGCAACTGGCGAAGGGCTGATGTCTCCGGGCGACGGTACCAGCATGGACGACGGCAACGGCAGGCAGTGCCTCGTTCGCTTGGAACCGAGCGAGCAGACGGTTTATATCGCTTTCGGTGGCCTGCTCGAGGAGGCCATCACCCAGGCAGGGTTGAGCGTGCCCCTCCCTTGCGGCGGTCAGGGGCGCTGCGGCCGCTGTGTGGTGCAGGTGCGGGAGGGAACGGTCCGCCGCCGCTCGGCGCTCCGCCTCAGCGAAGATGATATCGAGCAGGGCTATGCCCTCGCCTGTCAGACCCTTATCGAAGGAGACCTTACCGTCTGGGTGCCGCCCCATGAAGAACTGGTGCAGCGCCTCGAGGCGGGCGACCGCGCCGAAAAGGCCGCGCCGGAGGTCATGCTCTGCGACCATGCGGCAAAGCCTTGGGTGGCGCGCTACCAGACGACGGTCGAGCCGCCCTCAATGGGCGACAACACGCCCGACCTGGAGCGCCTGCAGCGAGAGTTGGCCCGCCAGCACGGCCTGAGGGACGTCAGGCCGACCCTTGCGGCTCTTGCCAAGTTGCCGACGGTGCTGCGCGAAGGCGAGTGGACCGTCACGGTGGAGATCGAGCAAGGTGACTGGGCCGCTCCCGACGGGCCGTACCGCTTGCTGGACGTGCTTCCCGGCAGCGCCGAGACAAGAGTCCTCGGCCTGGCCATCGATATCGGCACCACCAGCGTCGCCACGTACCTGGGCGATCTCGAGACCGGCGAGCTTGTCGACCATGCTTCGGCCTTCAACAGCCAGATAGCACGGGGTGAGGACGTCATCTCCCGCATCATCTACGCCCGGCAACCCGAGCACCGTCAGGAGTTGCAGGAGCGGGTGATCACTACCATCAACGCTCTCGTGGACGAGATGCTCGCCCGCCAGAACCTGATGCCGGAGCGGATCGCGCTCGCCACGGTCGCGGGCAACACCACGATGATCCATCTGTTCTTAGGATTGGAGCCGCAGTACATCCGCACGGAACCCTACATTCCCGCCGCCGGCAAGTTCCCGCCGGTGCCTGCGGTCTCGCTTGGCCTTCATATGCGACCGGAGGCCCTGGTGGATTGTCTCCCGGTGGTGGGGGCTTACGTGGGCGGCGACATCACCGCCGGGCTGCTGCGCACCGGCATGCACGAGCAGGAGGCTGTCACGCTGTTCATCGACGTGGGCACCAACGGCGAGATGGTGCTGGGGAATTCGGACTGGTTGATCACCTGCGCATGTTCGGCCGGCCCGGCCTTCGAAGGCGCCGGTGCGACCTCGGGGACCCCGGCCGTCACCGGCGCGATCGAGCAGGTATGGATCGATCCGAGGAGCCTCGAACCCACGTGGGCGACCCTCGGAGACGCGCCGCCCATCGGCATCTGCGGTTCAGGGATGATCTCCCTTCTGGGCGAGATGATGATCACCGGCGTGATCGACAAGGGTGGGCGGATCGCCGGCCACGGGCGCAGCCCACGGGTGCGGCGCGGCGAGGAGGGCCCGGAATACGTCATCGTCTGGGCCGCCGAGACCGGCGCAGGCGACAAGGACATCGTGCTGACCGAGACCGATATCCAGAACCTGCTGCGGGCCAAGGCCGCCATTTACGCCGGAGCCACGGTCCTCTGCGAAAGCGTGGGCTTGGCCATCACGGATGTGGAGAGGGTGCTGATCGGTGGAGGCTTTGGCCGCCACATCGATGTGGAGAAGGCCATCCAGATCGGTCTCTTGCCCGACATGCCCTGGGAACAGTTCACGTACCTGGGCAACACCTCGATCCAGGGAGCGTATCTGGCCCTCACCTGTCGGGAGGGACGCGCGCAGGCGGATGAACTGGCGAACAAGATGACCTATCTGGAGCTGAGCGCCGACGGCCGTTTCATGGATGCTTTCACGTCTGCGCTCTTCATCCCTCACACCGACGAGAGCCGGTTCCCTTCCGTGCAGCGGGCTCTGGCCGAAGCCCGGCCGGAAAGAGTGAGCCACCATGACTGAGACTCTCGCCGTGGTCGGTAAAGGTGGGACCGGCAAGACGACCTTTTCGGCTCTCACGGTCAAGTATCTGCGGGAGGCCGGGCGCACTCCGATCCTCGCAATCGACGCCGACCCCAGCTCGAATCTGAACATGGCCTTGGGGATGGAACTGGGTGAGACCGTGGGCCAGATCCGCGAGGACACCCGCGATCAAGTGACCGGAGGTACCTTCCAACCGGGCATCTCCAAGCCCGACTGGTTTCAGTACCAGGTTATGCAATGCGTTGTCGAAGGCGAAGACGTGGACCTTCTGGCCATGGGGCGTCCGGAAGGGCCGGGCTGCTACTGCGCGGCCAATCACATGCTGCGCGAAGCCATCGACCGCTTGGGTAACAACTACAAGAGCGTAGTGATCGACAACGAGGCGGGGATGGAACATATCAGCCGGCAGACCACGCGCGACGTTGACTGGCTGTTCATCATCAGCGATCCGTCCCAGAGGGGCCTGTCGGCAGCCGAGCACATAGTGCGGCTTGTCGGTTCTCTCGGCACCCGCATAGGGCGCACGGGCCTCATCATCAACCGTGTGGTCGGAGAGCTGCCTGAAGAGATCCGTGAACGAGCCGGCGCACTGGGCGTGCCCCTGCTTGGCATCCTGCCCCAGGATCCAGCCGTCGGCCGTTACGACGCTGAGGGCCGGCCTCTTGTCGACCTCGATGAGTCGTCGGACATCTATCCGGCTGTTAAAGCCGTTCTACAGAAGTGCCTGCAAGAGCTTGACCGTACCTGACGCGAAGGAGGAGTCGTGCTGATCATCGGTGAGAACATCCATATCATCGCTCCCGCTGTGAAGGAGGCCATAGTCAATCGCGATACCATGGCCATCCAGCGCTTGGCCAAAGCGCAGGTCGAGCGGGGCGCCGGGATCTTGGACTTGAACGTAGGCCCTCAGAAGAAAGAAGGGCCGGAGGTCATGCGCTGGCTGGTCCCCGCGGTACAGGAAGTGGCGGACGTGCCTCTGTCCATCGACACCACCAATCTGGAGGCCATCAGGACCGGGCTGGCCCTGCTCAAGCAGCCGGGCATGGTCAACTCCACCTCCGCCGAGCCTGAGCGTTTGGAGAAGGTCCCGCTGGTGGCCGCCGAATACGGGGCCCGTATCATCGCCCTGATGATGGGTAAGAGCGGCATTCCCATGACGGCCGAGGAGCGAGTCTCCATAGCTATAGATACGCTGGTGCCTCGGGCCATCGAGGTGGGCATACCTATCGAGAACCTCTATCTCGATCCCCTGGCCATGACGGTAGCCGGTTGCCAGGAGTTCTGCCCTCCCGCGATAGAGGCCATCCGGTATGTCAAGCAGGGCATGGATCCCGCGCCCATGACCACTATCGGCCTCAGCAACGTCTCGAACACCGTGCCGGCCGAGATGCGCAGCCTGCTCAACCGCACATATCTCGTGATGCTTATGGCGGCGGGCCTGGATTCGGCGATAGCCGACCCCTTGGACGACAAGTTGATGGAGGTCATCCGCATCGTCGAGCGGAGGGACGACTCGACGGGCGCCGGTTCCCTGCTTCTCAAGGTCTACGACCGCACGGCCGCCATGGAGGAACTCGAGCCCTCCGACGTGGACATGTCGGACCCTGAGCAGGCGGATATCTGGAAGACCGTCCAGGTCCTCCTGAACAAGGTCATCTACACGGACTCGTACCTGCGCTCGTAGCGGCAAGGGCGGCGGCAGGGCCGCCACCGGTCAACGCTTCATCGGCTTCGACACGAAGGGCTTGTGTCGGAGCCGACGAGGTGTTAGCGTGTTACAAACTTCACAACCATCGGCATGCCGGGGGATTTGTGGGGCTATGTAGCGTTACAAATTTCACGAATTACGGGAATCCTCGAGGTCTCAGAAGCGGCGGCCTCCCGCGCCAGGGAGAATTTGCTGAGGAGGATCTTTTAGTGGAGTTTGCGCTCACTCGCAGGTGGAGCCACGCCGGCCGGGTCCCCAACGCCCGGGGTATGTGTCTCCCCGGACGTCGAGGTCACGTGAACTCCTTGCGCTGCGAGCCACGCGGTCGGGCCAGACCCCTCGGTCCGGCCTTTCTTTTTCCCCACACGTTGCGTAGTCCCTTACCCTCCAGACTGAAGGGGGAAGCATGAGGACAGGAGTGTTCATCTGCCAGGTCGTGCCGGGCGACACGGCGGTAGTCGATCCCCGGTCTGTTGCGGCGTACGCGGCCAACCTTCCCCATGTTGAATCGGTCAGGGACCTGGGGGTGCTCCCGACGCTTGACCCCCACTCCCTGGCGGCCGAGTTCGCGCGCGATAGGTTGGAGCGCGTGGTGGTGGCCGGAGACTCCCCAGGGTTCTTCAAGCCGGCGTTCACCAAGGCGATGGCGCTCGCGGGCGGAGATCCTGATGAAGTACGGCTGGCATCCTTCCGCGAGCACGGCGCCCTGACCGGGATGGGCGGCGGCACGGTCAGGGCCAAATCGATAT
>Ga0154815_145_pt7 | contig 17480 bp, 19 predicted proteins | sample Rifle2008BG16ft_FD_105823 | JGI IMG/M metagenome (GOLD analysis project Ga0154815, IMG submission 105823) | Actinobacteria bacterium RBG_16_64_13
ACCACGGAAGCAGCCAGATTCCTCGGTGTATGGAACTGCTCCCAGTCGCGTTCCGCTCGGAACGCGAGCAGTGCGTCCCGGAGTGTCCCTAGATCGTTGTCCACGGGTTCCATCGCCCCCCTATTCCCACTCCGGTATCGCGTCTTCCATGCGGCTGCGGAAGAAGTTCTCAGTTTCCTTGTCCATGAAGTAGACGTAGCAACCTTTCATCGCCCTGGACAGGAGAACCCGATAGACGTTCTTGAGCAGATCGACGAACCTGTCGCCGGACCGCTTTACCACGGTGTCGCGGGAGTGCTCTTTCTGGCCGACCCAACCTTGCCCAGGGCGGTAGACGAGATCGGGTCCGAGGATTACGCCGATGTAGTCAAACTCGAAACCCTGGGCCGTGTAGATGCAACCGACTTGGCCGACGCCGCGGGGATCGTAGGCCCAAAGACTCTCTTTCGGGATGTCCCGACTCAGGTGGCCGGCATCCGACCTGGCATTCCAGGGCCTGCGAAAGTCCCCGATAACCACGTCGTCGACCAAGGTCCCGTCGGGCCTTGGATCGGACCACTCCCAGCAGAAGCCGGCCGCAAGCCGAGCTGTGTTGCCTTCGGCGAGCTTCTCCCGGATGGCTGTCTCAAGTTCCTCCGGCGAATCCAAGATTCGAAAGTCGAACGCCTCGTTCTTGTTCCAGAGAACATTTGCAGTCCGTTCAACGCCAAGCGTGTTGTCGATCCAGTTGACAAAGCCTGTCGAGCCCGCGCAACGAAACTGAGCCTCCAGCTTGTAGTCATGAAGAGTTGCGCCATGGCCAGTCGCCGCCTGTTTGATCGTCGCTGCAGACCCTATTTCTCCCGGCCGCACAACCTGCCGATCGTCTACGAAGAACACGATGACCTTGCCGGCCGACAGCAACTCGTCGATCTGAAGGCGCCCTGATTTGTTGGCGGCATTGGTGAACCGATTGTTGCTTGTCTCGCGGATCCGGTGGGATTCGTCGCAGATGAGCACGTCGACCTCGTTGAAATCAGCCTGCGTGTAGTTGTTGAAGTACTTGATCTGGACCTTCGCCCTCGGGCCCACGATTTGCCGAAGCGTTTGAGTGAACGCCCTCGAGCCTGTCACGTAGTGCGCGTTCAAGCCGTCGCGTGAAAGTGCTGCAAGCAGGTTCAAGGCAATAACGGACTTGCCTGTGCCAGGCCCCCCGCGCACGATAATCGCGGACTTCTGCCTTTGGCCGAACCCCGTGTGTGCGGCCGCCATCACCCGCTCATAGGCTACGAGCTGCTCATCCAGAAGAACGTACTCTTGCCTTCCGTCGAGAACCGCGCCGACGTGATCAAGCAACTTCTTGCTTGGGCGAAACTTGCCATCGAGAATCCGTCGCAGAGCCTGCTGATCATCACCCTCGACGAGCGTCTCCCTGAGGAAGCCGGTCAGCCCGAGAACATCATCAGCGGTGAAGACGGGGCACTCTTCGAGGTACGGTGCGTATTGCGAAGCGAAGAGAGCATCGCCCTCGCGGGGCAGGTAGTTGTGAAGATACGCGCACGCCCGTAGACCGATGGGCGTCGGGCCTTCATAGAACGCGGGTTGGTAGTCGGCCAGATAGGACATGTATTGGCCCACCTGGACCGACGGATGAAGGACGTCCCGGTTGGTACCGGCAACGAAGGTCACCACGCGCTCGGCATCGGATTCCACGCATTTCTCCCACTGCTTCAATTCGATAATCGCAGCCTGCTGCTGCCGCTGGCTGTCTAGACCGGTGACGAGGCAATCAAGCCGTTTGGACGTGAGAGGCAGCTCGTACTCGAGCAGTACCCCGTGCCTCTTGAAGCCTGCGTGTTGGAACAGCAGGGAGACCGTAGCCAATGAGTTGCGCCAAGAGTTGACCTCGGAGCGAGAGGGCTCCCGCCTGTAACTCGCGAAATACGCCGTGCTCAACTTGTGCGCGATGCGGTTGTGGACGCTGTCGGCTATGAACTCCTCGCTGGAGCCAGCGTAGAGCCTCATGGTTCTCTCCGCGCGCTGCTGGCGTTCACCAAGAACCTCCAAGCGGCAGCCGGCGGCAGCCACTTCTTTCCGGCCGGGCAGACAGACTCGTCCCATCGTACAACCTTGGGCGGATGGACAGAAGAACCGCTTGACTGATTCGAACACCCGAGCGACACGCTCTCGGAGGCAACCAGCCCTACATCGGCATCTGGGCGGAGAGAAAGGGAGTCGCATGGACAGCAGATCAGTAGCCGGCGAAGGGGACTTGCGCTCATGGTGGCGGGGACAGGATTTGAACCTGCGCCCGCCGGGTTCTCAGTGCTACTTGGCTCTGTCAGACCACAAAGCAGCATGACGTGTGACAACACGTGGCCTGCAAACAGCCAGGGTTCGCCAGTTCGTCATGATGCGCCGGCTGAAGATCGATGCCGTCATCGCAACCGACAACCACTTCCGCCAGGAGGGGTTCACGGTGCTTCCCTCATGACATCCCAATCCGGTACCCGGCCCTAGTCTTGGTCGAGACACGAGCCGTCGCCCGGCCAATGATGCTCAACTTCTGAAGGACCGCACTCCGGACCAGGTCGTCGGCGGCGATGCTGTCGCGGTCCGTAGATGACCTGCGCGTCCTCCAGGATTGATTGCTTGACGAACGGTTGGAGATCTTGTTTCGGCGCGAGGTACACGCGCCGGCCCAGCATGCCCGTGAGTTCGTCTCCCATGTCAACGAGATCGAACACAGAGACCTTGGCGCCTGGGACGAACGTGACCAGAATATCGATGTCGCTGTCTGGCCCGTAGTCGCCTCTCAGAACGGACCCGAAAGCAGCCAGTTCCAGGATTCCGTGTCGATTCGAAAAGTCTCCCAGTGCCTTCTGATCCAACCCCAAACGCTGAACCAGACTCACCTCGTCTGCACGGCCACCCGCCCCGAGCGGGCTGATGCGTTCAACGTGCGCCCCCACTCGCGCCTCCGCCTCCCATAGATCCACCGCACTCTGGGCATTCAGCCAGAAGTCGGCGGCGCCGCCGAACAGGCGCGCAAGTCGAAGCGCCATTTCCGCGCTGAGCGCCCGACGCTCCCTCAGCAGCTCGTTGATCGTCTGCCGCGATACACCGAGCGCGGTCGCCAGGCCCGCCACGCTGAGGCCATGGTCGGGCATGAAGTCCTCCCGGAGCATCTCTCCCGGATGGGTGGGGCGCACCATTCGCTTCGGAGTGGCAGGCACGATGGTCTTACACCGCCTCTCGGTGACAGTCGGTGTGTCCGAGTGTAATGTGTCACGTGACGCTTGTCAACCAGCTGCCGCGGCGCTAGGAGCTCGACGCCATCTAAGGCACCAGGCAGGCCCCCACCGGCGAAGCGGACAGCAGGTACTCTTGAGCGGACGCCGACAGGCCCAGGCCCCCGAGTTCGGCCTGCAACTGCTCGGCTGTGCCGTCCCCGTAGAGATAGGCGTTGACACGTGTGGCCGCCGTCGAATCCACCAGGTCCCAGAGATCGGGATACATCGCCCGAAACTCACCACGGAGAACACCATCTCCTTGGAGAGCGTACTTCTGGTGGTAGTCCTCGGCCAGGTAGAAAGCCGCGCCCGACACTATCCGGGTCTGGATGGTCCCGTCCGAGGTCTCTTGAACGCGCTGCATGACCGCGCGGGCGATCCGCTCTTGCTCGGCTCCGTTGACGAAGATCACCGTTCGATACTGGCCGGTCGACGCGGCGTGGGCAGCCTTGTGGAAGGTGAAGAACTTCTCCACCAACTCTTCGTAGCTCACCTTGGACGGGTCGAAATCCAACTGAACGGTCTCCGCGTGGCCGCCAAGATCGTGGTAGGTGGGGTCCGTGGACGTTCCCCCTTCGTATCCCACCCTCGTGCGAATGACTCCTGAGAGGGCGCCAAACTGCGCCTCCGCACCCCAGAATCAGCCAAAGGCGAACGAAGCGGTCTGGAACTCGCGTGGCGCTTCCACATCCAAGGCAGGCAATTGCGGTTGCGCCGCGGCTTGATCGCCCTCCGACGCCGCCGGTTCGATGCCTGTCGCCTGCCCTTCGGCGCAGCCCCCCGCATACATGGCCAGGCTGGCTCCGACGCCGAGAACGGCCGCCGCGAGTCCTACGCCTTTACACAACTCTCGCAGCCTCATGTCACAACCTCCCATGAGAAATCCGTCGCGGCATGATACCAGAGCGCGCGGCGGCTGCCGCCACAGTGCCATATAATGTAATATGGTATACAGCGTCTTCGGCCCAAAGTCCTATGGTCCATGACCCGGCGTGGTGAACAATGACTCGCATGACCCGAACACAAGTAACGCTCGAAGAAAGTGAATACCGCTTCCTCAAATCCCGGGCCGCGGAAAGCGGTTCCAGCCTCTCCGCCGTTGTTCGCACTCTGGTGCGGGAGCGCATGCAGCAGGTAGCTGCCGGAGCACCTCGCGTCTGGGACGTCGCCGGTCTCATCAGCGAAAGCGACTTCAGCGGTAAGGACCACGATGCCGTCCTCTACGGTCGCGCTCCCGGCCCAGGTTCGCCCGAGCAGAGCGGCAACGGCGCATGAAGCCCGTGTTCGTCGATACCTCCGGGTGGTACGACCTGCTGTTCCTCGGCGCCCCCAAGCACGACGGCATCGTCAAGCTCATGCAGCTTCCCGGCACGACGCTGGTGACGAGCACCTACGTGCTCGACGAGCTTGTGGCCTTGGTCCTCGCCAGGAGCGATCATTCGGCGGCCGTCCGAGCCGGCGCTCACATCCGTTCGGCGGCGGAGGTGCGGGTGGAGCACCCCGATGCCACCGAGGAGCTCCGAGCGTGGGCCCTCTTCCTCGATCGCCCGGATAAGACCTACACGCTCACCGATTGCCTGAGCTTCGTCATGATGCGCCGGCTGAAGATTGATGCAGCCATCGCAACCGACGACCACTTCCGCCAGGAGGGGTTCGTGGTACTTCCTTAAGGCTTCAGGACGCGGCCCCGGGCCGGAGTACGGCCAGGAACTCCTCCCCATACTTCTCCAGCTTCCGCTCCCCAACACCGCTGATCTCCAGGAGTTCCTCGGCGGTTGTCGGCCGCACCGCCGCCATCTCCCGCAGCGTGGCATCGTGAAAGATAACGTAGGCCGGCACCCCCTCCCGGTCGGCGATCTGCCTCCGCAGCGCGCGGAGTTGCTCGAAGAGCGCGTCGTTCTCGGCACTGACCGGGACCGCCACTGCCTCGACCTCCATCAGTCTCGCTCCGGCCCGGCCCCGCTTCGCCCCGCGCCCCGTGCCGGTCGCCGCCTTGGCCTCCTTGGCCGCCGTCGCCACCCGCACTCGCGGCCTCGCCAGCCGCAGCTCGGTCTCCCCCCGCAGCAGCGGCGCCGCCGCCGGGGCTAACTTGAGCACCGGATACTCCCCCATATCCTGCCGCAGATAGCCCAGATGCACCAGTTGTCGCAGCAGGCTCCGCCACGCCTCCGCGCTTCGGTGGGCGCCGATGCCGTAGGTGGAGATACGATCGTGCCCAAGCTCAGCGATACGCTGGTTCTTGGAGCCGCGAAGCACGTCGACCACCTGGCCCACGCCGAACCGCTCGCGCAGCCGGTAGACGCAGGAGAGGGCCATGCGGGCGTCCTCCGTCGCGTCGTAGAGCTCGGGCGGATCGAGGCAGACGTCGCAGTTGCCGCAGTCTGACTCCATGGTCTCCCCCAAATAGCCGAGCAAGGCCCGCCGCCGGCAGGGAAGCTCTGTGGCGAACCCCACCAGCGCCCCCAGCTTGTGCTGCTCCACAGCGACCCGCTGCTCGTTCTCGCCCATGTCGATGAGGGCCCGCACCCTGGCGACGTCCTCCCAACCGAACAGCATGAGCGCGTTCGCCGGCAGCCCGTCCCTGCCCGACCGGCCGATCTCCTGGTAGTAGCCCTCGAGATGCTGGGGCAAGTCCCAGTGCACCACGAAACGGACGTTGGTCTTGTCGATCCCCATCCCGAAGGCGACCGTCGCCACCACGATCCGGATTCTGTCAAAAATGAACGCTTCCTGGACCTTCTCCCGCTCCTCCGCCGCCAACCCCGCGTGATAGGCGCCCGCGGCCATGCCGCGCTCGCGCAGATGGGCGGCGAGATCGTCCGTGCGCTTGCGAGTGGAGCAGTAGATGATGCCGGCCTCGCCGCCGTCGGGGCCGTATCCCGCCTCAGAGCGGTGCGCCGCGGCTTGGGCGCCCGCGGCGCCGCTCACCGCGTGGTGCCCGTGCCCCGCCAGGAAACGCTGAAGCTGCGCATGAGGGTTGTGTTTTTCCACCACCTCGAGCCGGATGTTGGGCCGGTCGAAGCTGGAGACGAAGCAGGCCGCCTCCCGGAGCCCCAGCTGGTCGCGGATGTCCTCGCGCGTATGTGGGTCGGCGGTAGCGGTGAGCGCGATGAGCGGCACCCCGGGGAAGCGTTCCCGCAGCCGCCCGAGTTCCACGTATTCGGGCCGGAAGTCGTGCCCCCACTGGGAGACGCAGTGCGCCTCGTCAACGGCAATCAGCGCGACGCCGGCGGCAGCCGCCGCGGCCCCGTCGCCCTCAGCCGCCCCGTCGCCCCCGGTGCCGTCTCCCCCAGCCCACGCCGCGCCCCCCGCAGGCCGCAGCGCCGCCAGCCGGTCGAGAAAGCCGTCACTGGTCACCCGCTCCGGCGATACATACAGCAGATCGAGCCTGCCAGCCATCAGGTCGGCCAGCACCCGGCGGGCGGCTCCGGCCTCCAGCGATGAGTTGTATGCAGCCGCTCTGACGCCGTTGGCGCGCAGGGCGTCCACCTGGTCCTTCATCAACGAGATGAGCGGCGACACCACGATGCCGGTACCCGAGCGCAGCATGGCAGGGATCTGGTAGCAAAGCGACTTGCCGCCCCCGCTGGGCATGAGCACGAAGGCGTCCTCCCCCCGTAGCACCGTCTCGATTACGTCCCGCTGGTTCGATCGGAACGTGGAGTAGCCGAAGACTGTGCGGAGGATGTAGTCGGGCGTGGGGGTCATGGTGTCCTATGATAGCGGGCAACCGTATAGAGGTTAGTCAGGTCGGGCGTGCTCTGTGAAAGGACGGAATCGTGAGTGTTGCAGACGAGATCAGGTCTTACCTCTCAAAAGAGGCGGGAGCCAAAGTGAGCGCCAAGGGCCAAGGTGGCGAAGCAGAACTGGTGATCGCGGAACAGAAATCCTTCCTATCCAAGAAGAGGGTCGAGTACTCGGCCAAGTTCAAGGTCGATGATGACGATCGGGCGGTCCGCTTCTTCGAGATGCTCAAGGAGTCGGGGGCGGGTATGTCCGGCGGCGACGCGCTCGATGTCGGCGGGGGATGGGGCTTCTCGAAGGAGACGTATAAGACCAGCCTCGGCGGGCGAGACGGAAGCCTCGAGGCACAGGGCAGTCTCCTCGGCAAGAAGTATGCATTCACCTTCGACTACGGCAGGATCCGGACAGCGGTCCAAGCCATAGCGCAACGCAACGGGTACCGGTTCGACTATCAGGTGACTCCCAAGGGCCTGTAGTCACTCGCCCGACCCCGCAAGCCCTATTCCGCTCGGATTTCCCCGGTAACCCACTGGTGGACGATCTTGCCGTCGCCGTTGATCTGGAACACTTGGACAGCCTCACCCACCGGGCTACCGTTGCCCGTGATTATGACCGTTTGGACCACGTAATCACCGAGCAGCATCGGCCCACCGCTGGCCGTGAACGCGAGGCCTTCGCCGGCCCAGTACGCGATCATGTCGACGACACTCGCGCGTCCCTCGGTCCGCGTGGATGGGGACGCCACGAAGTCATCGACCACCGCGTTCTCGGAGTAAAGGGCGGCCAGTGCTTCCTCGTCTCCTTGGTTGTTGGCGGCCAGCCAATCCTGGAGCATTGTCTTCACGTCGTCCGGCGCGACCCCCTGCGTGCCCTTCGTGGCGTCCGAGCCGCAGCCCACCAGCAGCCCCATACCCAGGACCCCGAGAAAAGCCGCGGCCAGCACGATCAGGGCGATCAACCTCAACGTCACTTGGATTTGGTGCGCGTCGGCTCTTGTTTGATGTGTCGCTTTCATGAGAATCGCCCCTTTCTTGCTCGTGTCTCGACCCCAGCCATCCACATCACAGAATCTAGTCCGCTCTAATCTCGCCGGTGACCCAGTGATGGGCGATCTTGCCGTCCATGTCGAGTTCGAACACGTGGACCGCCTCACCCATCGGGACCCCATCGCCTGTGATGATCACCGCCTGCGCCACGTAGTCGCCGAACCGCACCGGCTCACCGCTGGCCGTGAACGCGAGGCCTTCGCGGGCCCAGTACGCAATCATGCCGACGACGTGCGCGCGTCCCTCGGTCCGCGTGGGTGGGGAGGCCACGAAGTCGTCGACCATGGCGTTCTCGGCGTACAAAGCCCACAACGTGTTTATGTCGCCGGCGTTGTTGGCCTCCAGCCACTGCTGTAACGTGGCTTTCACCTCCCGTGACACCGCGCCCTGGCCCGCCTCGGGCGCCTCTCCAGCCGTCCCCGCGGTGGTCACCGGCTGGGTGGGAGAGGTTGTCTGGGCGCCCTGACCGGTCGAGCCCGGGGAGATTCCGGCAGTGTCGTCGCCGATCACCAGGATGTCCGGACCTTTGCCCAGGTGTTCGACTGCCTCGAGAGTCCCCACGGCCGCGCCGGCCACCAGGACCATGGCGACACAGGCGTAGGCTGCGAGGCGCAGGCTGCGAGGCCGCTTCTGTGCCGGCGCTTCCCGCGCGACCGCCGTGACCCGGATAGCGGGCCGTTCCTCCGGAGCCTCCCGGGATGCCGGGAGCCCCTCTCCGGGTGGCGTCTCTTCCTTCTTGGCCCGGTTCTCGATCGCCTCCCACACACCCGTGGGTTCCACGGAAACCAGGAACCCTTTCAGCCTCTCTTCAAGTCGCCGGTCTTCGCTCACCGCTCCGCCTCCAGTGCTTCTCGTAGCGCGCGCAGGGCGCGGTGCAGGTGCTGGTCGACCGTGCCCTCCGATACGTGCATTACGTGCGCCACCTCGCGCGCGGTCAGGTCGCCCATGTAGTGCAAGGCCACGGCGGTGCGCTGTTTGGGCGGCAGAGTTCTCAGCCGCTCCCATAGCTCCGGGTCAGACGAGCGGAGCTCGACCGGCAGGCTGGGCTCTTGTCCGATCTTGAGCAGAAGGCGAGCCTGTCTAGAGAGGGAGCGCTGGTGCTGTCGAATCTTGTTCAGAGCCACCCGGCGCACCCAGCCGACCGGGTCCTCATATGTGGACAAGCGGTCCCACCCGCGGACCAGGCAGACAAAGGCCTCTTGCACGGCGTCGGCGGCCGTCTCCTTGTCACCAGCCACGATGGCCAGGGCTCTGACCAGGCGGACGTATTCGTGCTGGAACACGTCCTCGGGACAGGCGTAGTGAACATGCTCCCGGACTCTGCTCTCTGTCGCCGGCCAGTCCCTCAAACTGGTCACGCTCCCAGGCCCTAGAACCGCATTGCCAAACCGGTACGTCACAGCCAGCCCCACGTCTTCGCCTTATTGTCCTGCTTTCGGACAAGACTCGCACGAGAGGCAAAAATCCTTGACATGTTTGGAGCGACGGAATGCCGCGAGTTGCCCACACTGCGGTTGCGTGTCTGCGTAAGCGGCAGCGCACGGCTCCAGACTCACCCCCCGTCTCCCCGCCCCCTCTCCACCCCGTTCAAACGGCCATTCTAAAGAATATTAATCTTGCACTTGACTTTCTTAATGTCTTGTCCCATACTCGGTTCAGATATCAACGAGAGGAGACCACATGTCTCAATGGAACGAATTGACTGATCTCACCGGCGACCGGCCGTTCGTGGTCACCGCCGTGCGGCTCGAGAGCAGCGGCCTCACCATCAGCGGTGAGTTCGAGCTCCCGCCGCTGGCCGGCCTGCGCTACGAAGACCAGGTGTTCGTGAGCGAGTTCGTGCGCTGCCACGGCTCCATCAAGTACATGGAGAAGGCGTTCGGCATCAGCTACCCCACGGTCAAGAACCGGCTGAACAAGATCGTCCAGCAGTTGCAGCTGGTTGAAGTGGTTCAGGTCAGCGGCCACGACGAGGTCTTCGACCTGCTGGAGCGGGGCGAGATCTCTGTCGCCGAGGCCGCGGAAAGGTTGGAGAAATGAAGTGCCCGCCCTACGCAATGTCTATGCGCATCGTGGACGGGAAGTGCGCCAAGTTCCAGCTCTGGTTCCCGCTCTTCATCCTGTGGCCGCTCGCGCTGCCCTTCCTGCTGCTCACCGTCATAGCGGCCCTGTTCGCCGACCTGTTCAGCCTGATCTCGCTCCACAAACCCGGATACACCCGCTTCCTGTTCGGGGTCCTCGGGACAGTCAGCGAGACCCGGGGCACGGAAGTGTTCATACAAGACAAGAGCCATCACAGCCGGATCGTGGCTTTCACGCTCCGCTAGAAGAGAAAGGGACAAACATCATGGGTGACGATCGTAACCGCATACTAGATCTCCTTGCCGCCGGCAAGATAACGGCGGAAGAAGCGGCCCGCCTCCTGGACGCGCTCGAGGCGAACCCCGCGCAAGCGGCCGGGGCCGAGACGTCGGCCGGTACGGGGGCGAAGACCGGTTGGCCTAAGTTCTTCTCCTCCGGCGCGAAGGCGACCGAAAGAACCGGTGCCACCGGCACGGCCAAATTCATGTACGTCAAGGTCGTGAGCGGCCAGGGCGACAACGTGAACGTCAAGATCCCCCTCGCCCTGCTGCGGGCCGGGCTCAAGCTCACCTCGCTTATCCCGGCCCAGGCGCAGGACCAGATCAACAAGACCATGGCCGAGAAAGGCATGGCGTTCGACCTCAACAACTTCAAGCCCGAGGATCTGGAGGAGCTCATCGACGCCCTGCGCGAGATGGAAGTCGACGTCGACGCGGCCAACGGCGACAAGGTCCACGTGTATGCGGCGTAGCGCCACGGCCTGAGCGGGGCGGCGTAGCGCCACGCGGCGCAACCGCCGTCCCCGACCGGCCGCCGACCGGCGTGACGGCCGGGGCTGACTGAAGACCCACAGACTGAAAACCGGCACGATCTGTGACACGCGTATTATCAACTCTTGACTACTATTAACTTCATAGTATAGTGGGACTCATAGCAAGCGTAGATCGCGGATATTCGCGGCGAGCGGCGAGACAAGAAAGGCACTGACAGGGGGCAAGACATGAGAACTTTACGAAACGTCTTCCGGCGAAAGCTGCGCGTCCTGCTCACCATCTTCGGCATCACCATCGGGGTGCTGGCGCTGGTGGTCATGGGCAGCATGGCCGAGAAGATCAACATGCTGGTCTCGGGCGGCACCGAGTACTTCTCCGACAAGGTCACCGTGCAGGCGGCGGGCACGTCCTTGTTCTCGAGCGCGCCGCTCTCGCTCAGCAAATACGACGACATCAAAGCGGTGCCCGGGGTGGCCGAGGTCTCGGCCCAGCTCGGCACCTTGCTCGATACCGAGGCCGGGGCCAGCTTCGGCATGCCCGCCATGATCGGCGGCAGCGACATGCGGGGGCAAGACCTTGAGAGTTTCAAACTCACCTACGCCGAAGGCCGGGCCCTGACGCCCAGCGATATCGGCTCGGTGGTGGTCGGCTCCGACCTGGTCAAGAAGCTGGGCGCCAAGGTCGGCGGCACCATCCTTGTGCGCGCTGAGCGCTTCACCGTGGTCGGGATACTCGACCGGACCCTCACCGCTCCGGACAGCGAGATCCTCATGACCCTCCCCGACGCTCAGCGCCTCTACATGCAGGACATCCCCGAGGTCATACGCGGCCAGGTGGACCAATCCAACATCGTGACTTCGTTCGTGGTCTACCCCACTCCCGGCACCGATCCCGAAGCGCTGGCTTCCAAGATCAACGCCGCCGTCTCCGGTGTGAAAGCCACGGGACCAAAGGCCTTTCAAGACCAGGTTGCGAGCACCATGGGCATCTTCAACGCCATCCTATACGGCATCGCCATCATCGCCCTCTTCGTGGGCGGGCTCTCGGTGATCAACACCATGACCATGTCGGTGAACGAGCGGACCCGTGAGATCGGCGTGCGCAAGGCCATCGGCGCCTCCGACCGCCAGATAGTGGGCCAGTTCTTGAGCGAGTCCGGCATAATCGGTCTGATCGGCGGCGCGTCCGGGCTCTTCCTCGGCTGGCTGGTGGCCACCGTCACAGACAAGCTTCTGGAGCCCCGCAACCTCGACCTGTTCCTCGTCTCTCCCAGGCTGGCTATCGGCTCGGTGCTGTTCGCCATCCTCCTGGGTCTGGTGAGCGGGCTGTATCCCTCCCTGCACGCGGCCCGGCTGCAGCCGGTCCTCGCCCTACGGTACGAATAGGAGAGTGTCATGCAAACTCTGGAAACGATCATCCGCGGCGCCGGCATCCACAAGCGCTACGTCATGGGCAAGGACAACTACGTGGACGCCCTCCAGGACGCCTCGGTGGAGATCGAGAAAGGCCAGATGGTCGCCGTCATGGGACCCTCCGGCTCGGGCAAGTCCACTCTAGTGCACATCCTGGGCTGCCTCGACTCGGTCAACTCGGGTGAAGTGTGGCTCGACGGGCGCCGCGTCGACAAGCTGAGCCGGCGCGACCTGGCTCAGCTCCGCAGGACCGAAGTGGGCTTCATCTTCCAGACTTTCAACCTGGTGCCCAGCTTCACCGCGCTCGAGAACGTCATGCTGGCCGCGGAGTACGCCGGCAAGAGCAGGCGCGAAGCCCGTGAGCTGGCGCGGACTGCCCTGGCGCAAGTGGGACTCGCCGACCGCGAAGACCACAAGCCTACCGAGCTTTCCGGCGGTCAGCAGCAGCGGGTGGCCATCGCGCGGGCTCTCGTCAATAGTCCCAAGGTCATCTTCGGCGACGAGCCCACCGGCAACCTGGACTCGGCCAGCTCGACCGAGATCGTCGACATGATGCACCGCATCAACCGCGATACAGGCACCACCTTCGTGCTGGTCACGCACGACCCGGACGTCGCCGCCACGTGCGACCGGGTGTTCCACATGCTCGACGGGCGCGTGGCCAACGGCAACGGGCGCCACGCCGAGGACGGGCGCGCCGACTGATCGGCGCCGGCCGCGCGGCGCCCGGGCCCCCGGGGCCGCCGCGCGGCATCACATGAGTAACACGCGGTCTGGGCCGTCCCGCTATACTGGCGGGCTAGGTAATCGCGAGGCGCGTGAGACAGGCAGAGAGGTACATATGCGGATCTTGAGGAACGTCTTCCGGCGCAAACTGAGAGTTCTGCTCACCATCTTCGGCATCACCATCGGGGTGCTGGCGCTGGTGGTCATGGGGAGTATGGCCGAGAAGATCAACATGCTGGTCTCGGGCGGTACCAGGTACTACTCCGACAAGGTCACAGTGGCGGCGGAGGGCAGCAGCATGTTCTCCACCGGCCCGCTGTCCATCGGCAAGTACGACGCCATCAAGGCCGTGCCCGGAGTCGCTGAGGTCTCGGCCGGCATCGCCACTCTGCTCGAGACCGATACCTCCGTCTCTTTCGGTATTCCTGCCACGATCCAAGGTAGCGATCTGCGCGGGCAAGAGCTGGAGAGCTTCAAGGTCACCTACTCCGATGGTCGGGCGCTGAGAGCCGACGATTCGGGCTCCGTTGTGGTGGGGTCCGACCTTGTCGGGAAGCTCGACGCCCAGGTGGGGGGCTTCGTCAGCGTTCGCGGAGAGCGCTTCCAGGTGGTGGGGATACTCGACAAGACCCTCACTGGGCCCGACACCTCGGTCTGGATGACCCTGGCCGACGCGCAACGATTGTTCGTGCAAGACCTGCCGGAGGTCATCCGCAGCCAGGTCGACAAGAACGATCTGGTCACCTCGTTCGTGGTCTACCCCACCGAGGGTACCGACCCGGAACAGCTGGCCCTCGACGTCAACAAGGCCGTGCCCGGGGTGAAAGCCACAGGCCCCAAGGCATTCCAAGACCAGATAGCCAGCGCCACGAAGATCTTCAGCGCCATCCTCTACGGCATCGCCATCATCGCGCTCTTCGTGGGCGGGCTCTCGGTGATCAACACCATGACCATGTCGGTGAACGAGCGCACCCGCGAGATCGGGGTGCGCAAGGCGATCGGAGCCTCGGACGGCCAGATCGTACGGCAGTTTCTGGGCGAAGCGGGCATCATCGGGTTGATCGGGGGTGTCTCTGGGCTCGTCCTGGGCTGGATCGCGGTTGTGGTGGCCAACAAGCTGCTGGAGTCGTCCGACCTCAACCTCTTCCTGGTCACTCCCAGGCTCGCCATCGGCTCGGTGGTCTTCGCCCTCATCCTCGGCCTGGTGAGCGGCCTCTATCCATCACTCCACGCGGCCCGGCTGGAGCCGGTCGTCGCCCTCCGGTACGAGTAGGAGAATCCTATGCCAACGGTCATCAAAGGAATCGACATCCACAAGCGCTACGTCATGGGCAAAGACAACTACGTCGACGCCCTGCAGGGAGCCTCACTCGAGGTCGAGGAAGGCGAGATGGTAGCGGTCATGGGCCCCTCCGGCTCGGGCAAGTCCACGCTCCTTCACATCCTCGGCTGCCTCGACTCCCTGAACAAGGGAGAAGTGTGGCTCGAGGACCGGCGGGTGGACACTCTCCGCCGCGGCGAGCTGGCCAACCTCAGGCGTAATGAGGTGGGCTTCATCTTCCAGACCTTCAACTTGGTGCCGAGTTTCACCGCCATCGAGAACGTCATGCTGGCGGCCGAGTACGCCGGCAAAGGGAGGCGCGAAGCGCGCGAGGCGTCTAGGAACGCTCTCTCCCTCGTGGGGCTGTCCGATCGAGAGAGACATCGCCCCACCGAGCTGTCCGGCGGTCAGCAGCAGCGCGTCGCCATTGCCCGGGCCCTCGTCAACGGCCCCAAAGTCATCTTCGGCGACGAACCCACCGGCAACCTGGACTCGTCCAGCTCGGCCGAGATCGTGGAGATGATGCACCAGGTCAACCGCGACACGCGCACCACGTTCCTACTGGTCACGCACGACCCGGGCGTCGCCTCCACCTGTCACCGCGTCGTCCACATGCTCGACGGGCTGGTGACCAACTCACACTAGAACAGCCCGTAGGGGTCGATGTACCAGAAACCGTCGATCTCGAGCATGTCGAAGTAGACCGGCTCGTCGGCGTCACGCACGTCCTCGGTGGTCGTCCCGTAGCTGTCGGTGATGGTCACGGTGCCCGCGGTGATGGTGACCGTGGCGGTGGTGTCGCTGGTCTTCTCGCTACTCAGCTTGATCCCGGAGAACTCCAGGGAATCGTAGTTGAACAGCTCGCCGGCCAGCAACTGCTCGGCCTGTTCGAGCGGTACGCCGAGCGCATCCTCGATGGTCAGCGGATCCATGACGGTAAGCACCGCCACCATATCCTGGTCTTCCATGGCGCTCAGGAACTGCTCCACGGCCTCCTCGGGGCTGGACGCCGTGCCCTGGCCCGTGATGACCGGACCCCCGTCCGTGGTGGTCGTGCCTTCTGTGGTCACGGTGGTGTCATCGATCGAGGAGCCGGAAGAGTCCCCGCCGAGCGACGACAGGGAGTTGGCATCCAGGTACCACTTGCCGTCCTTCTTGACCAGGTCGAAGGTTACCGGTTCATCCGCGTCCTGCACGTCTTCGCTGGTCTCCACGCCGTCGCTGTCCTTCACAGTCACCGTGCCCTCGGTGATCGTGACCGTGGCGGTGGTATCGCCGGTGTCGTCCGTGCTCATCTTGATCCCGGAGAACTTGACCGACTCGTCGCTGAACATCGCGCTCCCGATCATCTCCTTGGCGGCTTCCGCGGATATCCCGCCGAGCACCTCGCTCAGCGCCTCCTGATCCAGGAGGTCGAACAGCGCGTCGACGTCCTCGTTCTCCATAGCCCTGAGCAAGCGGTTCACGGTCTGCTCGGGCGTCTTACCGGCGCCGCCCCCGAAGATGTCGTCGCTGAACACCACGAACACAAGGACACACGCCACCGCGATCACGAGCACCGCGGCTACGAGTGAGATCCACAGCCCGTTACCTCTGCGCTGCGGCGGGGCGTTCCAGCCTCCCGCGCCATAAGGCTGGGCCGGCGTGTAGGGCGGCTGACCGGGTGGGTAGGACGGGCCCGGCGCGTAGACTCCCGGGCCTGGGGGCGGAGCGGCTCCCGAGGGCGTCCCCGCCGAAGCCTGTCCGACCGGCTGACCGCAGTTCGGACAAAACTGCTGGCCTTCACCGAGCGGAGCGCCACATTTGGCACAGTAGGCCATGTTGTTCTCCTTCCAAGATCTTGAACGATTCCCGAGGCATGCCCCGTCGGGGCAGGAGTCTGTCGAAGTCACCTCCGGGCCACTATAGGTCCGGGTGGAAGCAGGGACAAGTGCACGGCGGCGATGGCGACGACGGCGGCGGCGATGACGGCGATGGCGGCGGCGCGATAGCCACCGCGACGCGGTGGCTCAGCCAACGTCGCTCAGCAGGCTCTCCACGGCTTCCCGGTTCTTCCACAGCGCGCATCCGCCGCCCGAGTCGGCGGACAAGTCCGGCATGGCGCGCAATCCGGTCAAGAACGGCGAACGCAGGGCTTCCGCCAGCGAGGCGTCCGCCAGATTCGTGTCCGAATAGGGCGCGAACGGGCATGGCTCCACGTCGCCCGAGGCGTTGATGTGGACGAAACCCCTCCCCGCCGAGAGACACCCACCCACTTCTTCTTCGTCCCAGGGCACGGCGACGAAAAGCGCCGCGAAGCGCTTCTTGAACTCGGGCATCCGGGCAGCGACCCTTTCCCGCTGGTCGTCGGTCAGCACCCAATGCGCCGTAGCCTCGTCGATGGGCGTGTACTCGGCGAACAGGAAGAAACGGCAGCCCGCGTCGACCAGGCCTCCGATATACCCGTCGTCGAGGAGCGTGGAGTAGTTGTCGCTGGTCATCGTCAGCGAGCAGCCGAAGAAGAGCCGCTTCTTCTCGAGCCGGCCCATGACCTCGGCGAGCCTCCGGTATGTACCCTCCCCTCGCCTCTGGTCGGTCTCCACGGCCGTGCCTTCGAGACTGATGAGGAGAATGACGTTCCTGAGGCGCGCCAGCCTCTCGACCATGGCCTGGTCGATCAACACGCCATTGGTGAACACGAGAAAGAGCACGCGCGGGAAACGCTCGGCGATGGCGACTATCTCGGGCCGCAGGAACGGCTCGCCGCCCGCAATGACGAAGAAGGAGACACCAAGCTCGTGGGCCTCCGCGACGATACTGCCCAGCTTGGCGTCGCTCAGCCCGTCCCCGGGCACGGCCGCCGGCGAGGCAGCCGGCGCCCCGGGCGCGCGGCCGGGCGCGGCGCCGCCGGTAACGCCGCGCGCGCCGCCCGGCGCTTCGCCCTCTCCGGGGCCGCGGAACGACCGGGCGTAGCACCCGATGCACTGCAGATTGCACTGATGGGTGATGCTGAAGATGACGATGGGCGGCACCGGCACGCCCCGCTCGCGCCATTCGGCCCGGGTCTTGGCAGCGATGCGCTGCCATCGCACCGTGTGCGCGAACTGCCAGGCCTGGCGGGGCCG
>Ga0154815_117_pt11 | contig 16743 bp, 14 predicted proteins | sample Rifle2008BG16ft_FD_105823 | JGI IMG/M metagenome (GOLD analysis project Ga0154815, IMG submission 105823) | Actinobacteria bacterium RBG_16_64_13
CCAGCCAGGAAGTGGGCCACATCGACGAGGTCGAGCAGACGCTCATGCGCCGTGCCCTTACGTTCGGCGACCAGACCGTGAGCGACATCATGGTGCCCCGCACCGAGATGGCCGCTCTCCCCACCTCGCTCACGGTCGGCAAGGCCATCGACGAGATCGCCGAGACCAACCACACTCGCTATCCGGCGTACGAAGAGGATGTCGACAACATCGTGGGCTACGTGCACGTGAAGGACCTGTACCGCGCGCCCTCGAACGCTACGCTGCGGCGGCTGCTCCGCCCGGTCGGGGTCATCGCCGAGACCTCGAACATCGAAGTGGCCCTGCAACGTTTCCAGAGCACACGCACCCCACTCGCCATCGTGGTGGACGAACATGGGGGCACCGCCGGGATCGTCACCATCCAGGACGTTGTGGAAGAGCTCATCGGCGAAATGCAAGACGAGTTCGACCAGGAAGCTCCACTGGTGGAGAGCTTGGAAAACGGCAGTTTCTCCGTCGACGGCGCGGCGCGGGTGGACTATCTGGAGGAGACCTTAGGGCTGCGAGTCCCTGAAGAAGGCTTCCCCACGCTGGGAGGCCGGGTGTTCGAACAACTGCAGCGCCGGCCCCACGTGGGAGACGAGGCCCGGGTGGGCAACTACTACACTCGGGTCCTCGAGGTGGACGGCATGCGCATCTGCCGCGTACTGCTCACACCTCTCGATCTTGGAGCCCCCGAAGAGGGTGAGCTGGAGGAGGCCGAGGCCAGCGAGCGCGGCGAGAACGGGCAAGAGGACTGATGGAGCCTATCGAGATACCCGTCGACTCCGACGCCCTCAGGGCGAACCTTCCCGGTACCGCCCAAACCGTAGTCATCCCCGAACGCTACCTACCTCTGCTCGAAGCCATCGAGGGCTACCAGGGAGTGAGAACGCCTCTCGCGGAGACCTTGGCGGAGTACTTCCACGGCTATCGCAACGTGGACCTTCTGGTCGACGGCTTTCAGACGATCCTGCTCCGCAACTGGAGCTACTTCGAACGGTCTGAGGGGAGGGGGGAGGCCTTCAGTCTGCTTTCCGAGCTGATCCTCGACCTCCTCGATACTCCTCTGACTTCCCAGCAGGCGTCCCTGCTGCTCCGCCAGCTTCTCACCTGGTGCACCTCTTCGTTGGCCGGACCCCACTCCGGCGAATACGACGATCCCCTTCTGAACGTGGCCGAATGTCTCTCCCGGTTCGTTCCCCGGCAGTCTCTGGCAAGTCTGGAGCGAGACACGCTCCTGCTCGGCCTGGTCCGGTTGGCCGTGAAACGCAAGGCGATCGGACCGGCCTTCTTGACGCTCTACCGGTCACTGCTCTTGCTGGGCTATCGCCGCGTGGCCGAGCGACTCATCATCCCCGAGTGGGCCACCTCGGAGGAGGCGGAACTCACGGACCGCACTTCCGTTGTGGACGGCTTCAGAACCCTGGCCCGGCAAAGGCTCACGGGGCTGATCGAGACGGCCGAGAACGCCGCACCCTCCGAACTCCTCTCTCCAGCCCTTCCCACCTTCTCGGCCATCCTCGACGAGGCCATCGACCAGGTGTACCGCATCAGCAATCTTGAGGACCGTTTCGCCGTCTGCCTCTACTTCCTGAAGGATGACACCCTGGGCTATCGCCAGAACGAGGTGATGGGTGACCTGTTGGGGGTCGTCCGCCAGTTGATGAAGCCTGAGCGGCACATGGATGTCGACCGCATCCTCAGCCGCCTGACCCGGTTCTTCCGGGCCCGCGATAACCAGTTCCTGCTCATGCGCTTCCAGTGCTACGAGGCCATCGGCGTGGCCATCGGCGAGGCCGGCAACGTGGCCGGCGCCGACCATCTCATCGAAGACGTTCTGTCTTGGCGGTTCCAGTACCCCGAGATCCAGGGCGCCACCGACGACTGGGAGACGGTGGTCAATCCCTTCCACCTTCCGAAGATCCGGTGTTGGATGCACATCATCGAATCCAACCCGGCCCTGTATGAGCGTCTCGCGGCGGCTCTCAACGTGCAACTGCGATTGGGCGGCGTCTATATCGCCGATACCGACCTGTTTCAGAGGGACGTCACGCGTTTCTTGAATGCCGATATCAAGCCCATCTATTTCGTGGCCAAGCAGCTGCTGCGGGCCTTCCCCGTCTACTTCAACGATGTGGGCGCCGAGGGCGAGCTTCGCGCCGTCTCCACCGAGATCGACGAGATCTGTGGGCGTCGTGACACCCTGATGCATTTCCTGCGCAAGCAGTCGCACGCGGAATCGTCCAACCGCCTGGTGGCCTTCGCCCGCGCGGTGCTAACCTACTGGATCACGCTCGACCCGTCGGGTCTGGGTCCATATCTGTCCGCCAACACGCTGGCCGCAGTACGCAGAGAGCGCGAATGGGCCCAAGACCCGCACGAGGTGCTTCTGGCCCTTCAGAAGGCTCTGCGCGATTCCGAGAATCAGGAGGAGGCGGAGCGGCCGGCGCGTGCCGACACGGAGTCCTTCCTAGATTGCCTGGCTCAGTTGATGCCCTCGGTCCTGCAGGGCCATCTCGCCCTTCTGCGCCAAGCGGATGGTGCGGATTCCCCCGGCCCGCGGCGCGTCGCCCTTATGGTCCGCACCTACCAACTGCTCGCCCAGAAGTACTCGCTTTCTGCCGACAGTGTCGGCCCGGCGGTCAGCCAGCACCTTCGGCTGGGCGCCGCCACGAGAGCCTCGTTCGCGAAGGCCCTGGCCGCTTGGCAGAAGCGGCCGGCGACGACCCACCGGGAGCATCTGCTCGATGTCGCCCTGGGCGTGCTGGAGCAACTGCAGACTATAGTGCTCAGCCCGGCCCCGTCGGTCGCTGTCGAGAACATCTACCAGAAACGCCACATCGCGGCCGGGATCCCATCCATCTACGGGACCTATACCGAACCTAAGTTCGACGCCCTGGGTCTCTCGTTCCGGGTGGAGAACCTGGTTGCCCGCCTGCTCGAGGACCTTGTCTCCGAGAGCGTGGATTCCTACGTGACCAGGGATTCTCTCCGCCGTATGGCAGCCTCCATCCGGCGCTTCGAGCGAGCCCTCGCGACGGACGGCGTGGATTCGCGAAGCCTGGCGGCCAATCTCCGTCTTCTCGAGTCCGGGTTCGGCAGCCACAACTTCACGTTTCATCAATACCGGAACGTATTCCAGTTCATCGTAGGTTCGGTGACCGAACTGTCGCGTACTTCGATCCTCAGCCACGATCAGGTCCTGCACACTGTGCTCGAGCATGATCCCCGGCAATGCGAGATCAGAGGAATGTCGCTCGACGCGGTCACCGAGATGGTGCTGCGCGAGGTGCTGGTCTCGGCGCTGGGGATGCAGGCCCTCGACCGCTACGTCTCGGCCGTGTTGCGCCAAGTCTCCACTCTCGCAGGCCGTCTGAGCAATCACGCTCTCACCCGGATGATGAACTATGACCCCCAGCGTCTGGTTTCGCCCATCCACGAGCCCAGACCCGGCATAGACGACCAGATGACCCTGGGTTTCAAGGGCTTGGGGCTGAAGCAAATGGCGTCCTACGGCCATCAGGTGCCTCATGGCTTCATTCTTACCACCGAGCTCTTCAGTGCGATGCCGGCCATGGACTATCGCCCACTGTTCGACGACACCCTCGAGCGCATCCGCGGGGGCATAGTCCACCTTCAGAAGGAAACCGGCCTTTACTTGGGCGATCCGGCCCGCCTCCTGACGCTATCGGTCCGGTCCGGAGCGGCGATCTCTATGCCCGGGCTCATGGCCACGTTCATGGACGTAGGTCTCAACGATCGGCTGGCCGAGACGCTCTCCCAGAAGCCTGGCTTCGAATGGGCGGCCTGGGACTCGTACCGGCGTTTCCTTCAGTCATGGGCCATGGTTTCGGGTATCGGGAGGGACTTCTTCGACGACATCATGGCCGAGTTCAAGAACCGCTACGGCATAGAGCGCAAGCTGGACTTCCCGCCCGAGCATATGCGTGAGCTTGCCTTCGCCTACAAAGCGAGGGCCCGTGAACTGGGCGTGAGATTCACCGACGACCCCTTCCGCCAGGTCGTCGCATGCGTACGCAAGGTGCTTGAATCCTGGGATTCGTCGGAAGCCAAGCTCTATCGGAGATATCTGGGCGTCGCGGCCGAGTGGGGCACAGCGGTGGTGGTGCAGCGCATGGTCTTCGGCAATCTGAGCCGCGAATCGGGGTCGGGCGTGACTTTCACCCGTAACCCCCTAGAACCCTACAGCAGCCGGGTACGCCTGTTCGGAGACTTCACCGCGCGCAGCCAGGGAGAGGATCTCGTGGGCGGTCTCGTGTTTCCCTGGCCCATCTCCGAAGCCCAGCGGCTCGGCAGCCCCACGTATGAGGGTCTCGAGCACTCTCTCGAACGCGACTACCCCGAGATCTACCAGGCTCTGCTCGAGGTGGCGCGCGACCTTGTGGGCAAGCGAGAATACGACCCGCAGGAGATCGAGTTCACGTTTGAATCAGCCTCCGGTAGAGATCTATACATCCTGCAGAAGCGGGCCATGGTACACGAGCAGCAAAATCATGCACCTTACTTCGACCCCTCTTCGCCTCGCTTCGGCCCCCCCGTCGCGGTGGGCATGGGGGTGTCAGGAGGGGCGTACTCAGGTAGGGTCGCCATCGACATCGGCCAGATCGACCGTCTGCTGGCTCAAGCGCCCGACGACAACATCGTGCTCTTGCGACCCGATACCGTTCCCGAGGACATCGCCATGATCACTCGGGTTTCCGGTCTTCTGACCGCCCGGGGCGGTTCGACCTCGCACGCGGCCGTCACCGCGAAACGTCTGGGCAAGACCGCCGTGGTCGACTGCCGGGCCCTGGAAGTGCTGGAGCACCAGGGCACTGCCCGTTTGGCAGGAACCGAGCTTCAGGCCGGGGATTGGCTCTCTATCGACGGTCGCACCGGCAATATCTTTCTGGGCCGCGTCCCCATGCTGACGCGACCCTCCCATCTATCATAGCGTCGGCAGTATTCGAGTGACTCGAAGATCGAGAAAGGGATAGGGATGAGCGCTCCAAGGACGTTGGGGATCAATGGTCTAGGCCGTATCGGGAAGCTGACCCTCTGGTACCACCTCGGCCGGGACGACTTTGACCGCTTCGTAGTGAACGTAGGACGGCCGGTAGGAACCTCTCTCCAGTCCATCGCGGAGTACGTGGGCAAGGACAGCACCTACGGGCCTCTCCATCGCTTTCTAAGGGGCCATCAGGGCAGGCGCGACATCCAGGTGGTCGACGAGGCTGCCGGCCTGATCCGCGCTCATGGTAAGGAGATCATATTCTTGCGGGAAGTCCGCAACCCCAAAGATATCCCGTGGAGAGAGCACGGCGTCACCCTGGTGGTCGATTGCACCGGCAAGTTCCGCGATCCGCACACCGACGTCGACGACCCGAAAGGGGCGCTCCGGGGTCACCTGGCCGCCGGAGCACGGGCGGTGGTGCAGAGCTCCCCGTTCAAGAGCAAGCACAAGGGAGTGCCGCTGCCGACGGACTCGGCGATCCTCATCCACGGGATCAACCACCTCGACTATGACCCGGGCAAGCACAAGCTGCTTTCGGCCGCGTCGTGCACGACGACCGCCCTCGCCCATATGATGCGCCCCTTGCTCGCCCGTGATCTAACTCGAAACATGATCACGGCCGGGATGAGCACGGTGCATGCCGTCACCAATAGCCAACCCGTGCTTGACGCGGTACCGGGTTCCGGGGCCACTGACATGCGCAAGACCCGCGGGGCGATGGGGAACATCGTGCTCACGTCCACCAACGCGGCTAACGCTCTCGAGCAGGTCATGCCTGAGATCGCTCGTATCGGCTTCATGGCCGACTCTGTGCGCATACCCACGGCAAGCGTCAGCCTCATCATCCTCAACGTGACCTTCCAGACCGAAGCGTTGCCCGATGGCACCGTCTCGGTCGACCGCGACGAGATCAATGCCATCTACAAGGAAGCCTCCGAGGGCGAGGCGCGCGGGCTGGTCAAATACAGTGAGGAGCAGAACGTGTCGGCCGATATGCTGGGCGAAGACGCAGCCGTCGTCATCGAAGCGGTCGAGACCCACACGCGTACCGGGTTCGTCGACCTGAAGCTGCCGGATGGTTGCGGAGAGCACCGGATACCGCTCACTCACGTGAAGGTGTTCGGCTGGTACGACAACGAGATGGGCAGCTACACGTACAGGCTCGGCGAGCTTACCACGCACGTGGCGAAGAGCCTCTGAGGCGGAGAACGAAGCACAGGTCCCACTGAACGGGATTAAGTCCCGTTCAGTGGGACCGGGGAATGGATCGCGGGTTGACTCATTTGCTCGACACCGCTAAGTAGCGCACGCTAAGGAGGGAAGTGCTGCGCCCTCCTTCCCATAGACAAACCCCCTCCTTCCCGCGCCCGGCGAGTAGGAGGGGTTTCGTCGTGGCTAGCTGTCCTTGACGGTCAAGATCGCGGCTTCCACTCTCGCGCCCGCTTCTGTGTCCCCGCTCAGCGACCCCGGACGGATGGTCAGCCTGGCGATACTCCGAGGTCGTTCGAATCGTTTCGGGCCCGCCGAGCCGGGATTCAAGTGCAGCACGCCATCCCGTGTCTCCATCGCGGCCAGATGGCTGTGACCGGTGACGACGACCGCCAGGGCCGGCCCGTCTTCGTTCTTCGCGGCCACCCTCACCCTTTCGCGTAGCTGCGCGGCTACGTGTCCCACCAGCACGCGTACGCCACCCAGCTCTACCTCCGCTCTCGCCGGAAGCATCTGCGCCCAGGCTTCGTGGTCACAGTTGCCCCTGACCGCGGTGACGGGAGCGATCGCCTGCAGGTCGGCCAGAACCGTGGGCGAGCCTACGTCGCCCGCGTGGATGATGTGGTCAACACCGAGTAGCAACTGCTTCACCTGCGGATATAGATGACCGTGGGTATCGGACAGCACCCCGACGACGATGGCCTGCGAAGCAGGCCGAGAGATCGCGGCTCCGGCGCTAGGTTCAGGTCTCTCTGGTTGCATCTCCGTGGGGCCTAGTCGTCTGCGAAGAGGTCGTCGTCAAACCCGCTCGCCGGCGGAAGATGCCCGTGTTCGCGAGCATACCGCGCGAGCAGCTCGCTCTCTCGCTGCGTGAAGAGGGGGTCCAACTCCAGCCGAAAGAATGCGGCACCTCCGCAGGCTGGATCTGTGAGCGCCTGGGCCAATCCCTCCCTTAGGTCCGCGACGCCTTTAATGGTGACCACCTGTCCCTGAAGATCGGTCAGTTCGAACACCCCGGGGTCGCGTGGGACGGCGTCCAGACTGGCTGGATCGAACGCCCGCAGTACTTGGGGGGGAAGTACCTGATCGGCCGGTCGAAATCTTTCCCGGCGTCCGGCCAGCCAACGCGCCCCTTCTTCCCCGGGCGCCGACAACGCACCTGCGGGGCAGACCAACACGCACAGCCCGCAGAAGGTGCACCCGGAGGTGCGCAGCGAGTCCTTCCTAGTCCGCGCCGTCACGGCACCGGCCCAGAGGCCGCCTCCGGTCATTTCGAGCGCTTGGCCAGCCGGCTCGGCCGTGCCGCACATCAGCACGCAGCGCCCGCAGCCCACGCAGAGTCCCCACTCGAGTCTGATACGGCCCTCGACGACCGCGGCTCGCGCGACGGCCACGGGCCGTCGCGGTAACGAGCGGGCGGAATCTACGAAGTCCACCAATCTGCCGAGTTCGCACCAGCCGAACATCTCGCAGCAACGGGCTTCCGGCGGGTTCCCGTAGGTGCATTCGTCTCGGGTACAGCCGTCGGCCTCGGGACAGCTGAGACAGACATGTGGGTGGCCGGCCAGGATCGGCGCGAGATGCTCCAACCGTTGGTTGCGCAGGTCGGGGTCGTCAGTTGTGATCTCCATGCCTGAGCTTGCGCGGGTGACGCACGCAAGAGCCGTCGAGCCATCCCCAACCCTGACTACGCACAAGCCGCATTCATTCGACCGATCGCCGCCAGTAGTGCGCGTTCCCGTGCCTCCACAGCCCAGACCCGGATAGTGGCACAGCCGCGGCACGTATCGCCCGGCGGCATCGCACGCCTCCAGGACGGACGCCCGGGGGTCGACCTCCACCGCCACGCCGTCGACTCGCAGTTGTACAGCCTGAGCCGGCCGCACGACGGTCACCAGCTGTGGCGCAGCGCACCGGCCGTGCAGGCACCGGTACAGGGCAGCTTGTGCTCGGAACCACCGCCCCCGTTCTGGCCTTTGCAGAGAGAGCACAGCTCGTGTAGTCGCTTGCGCGCGGTCTCCGACACAACGGCCACGTTGTCGTCGTAGTCGTCCATCTCGATGGCGTACACGCCTTGAGGACACGCGGTGAGGCATCCGTGGTTGGAGCATTTCGCGCAGATGTTGCCGTCAATGGTGATGTAGTAGAAGCCGGAGCCGTCTTCGTAGCCGTAGTTGGCGATCATGGCCCTACTCAGTCGCGGAACCCGCGCCCGCGGCCTGGCCGAGGGGCGCAGCGGTCGCTGCCGCGTCTTTGTCCTTCTCGGCCTTGCGGTGAAGCGAATGCGCGAAAAGGGCCGCGCCCAGGGCGCCGGCGATCTGCGGGTCGAGGAACGAATCGGCGGGAAGCTTGATGGCCTCGACTCCTATCAGCCGCTCGATGCGCCTGGTCACCCCGATGTTCTTGCCGATGCCCCCTGTGATGAAGAAGTCTCGTTCCACCTCCATGCGTTCGATAAGCCCGGCCACGCGCTGCGCCATGGCTGCGCAGTAGGCCGCGAGCACGCGGTTCACGCTCCAGCCGGCACGCAGAAGGGAGGTGGCCTCCGACTTGGCGAACACCGTGCACACGTTGCTGACCGGCTGCGGCTCCTCATCGATCTCGAACGAGCGCCGGCCTATGTCCTCGATGGGCACCGAAAGCACGTCGGCGATGACTTCCATCCCCCGACCCGTCCCAGCGGCGCACTTGTCGTTCATGATGAAGTTGAGCACCTTTCCACGCTCGTCGCAGCGAATGACTTTGCAGTCTTGGCCACCCATGTCGAGTATGGTGCGTATCTCCGGCCCGCCCATGAAATTGGCGCCCCGGGCATGACAGGCGATCTCAGTGATGGTGCGATCGGCAAACGGCACGTTCACCCGCCCGTAGCCGGTCCCCACCGCGTAGCTCACGTCGTCGAGAGCAAGGCCCAGCGGCCCGCCCGCACCCTTGAAGGCCCTGAGCGCGCTGTCGGGGCTCGAGGAACCGGTGCGCGTGGAGAAGAAGGAGAGCACTTTCCCGTCGGCGAGGAGCACGGCCTGAGAACTGACCGACCCGACGTCGATGCCAACGGTGACCGCGGCCGCGGTCCGCCAGTCGAGGTCAGGAGCCTGCCAGGTCTTCTCGCTCCATCGCCAGTAGTCTTTCTGCTCCGTCATATCCCTATTGGTAGCCGTAGCCGCCGCCGTACCCGTAACCGTAGCCGCGCCGGTGATAGTAGCCGGTCCTCGCTCTCACGCCTCCGGCGACTATCCCGATCGCCCGGACACCGGCCCTGTCCAGCCGGCTGCGGACCTCCTCCATCTCCCCGCGGGTGCTCGCGCGAAGGCGGGCGGTGAGAATCACGGCGTCCACGTACTGCGTGAGCAGCATCGCGTCGGACACCGGCAGTATCGGCGGGGTGTCGATGAGTAGGAAGTCGCCCATCTTCTTCAGTTCAGAGATGATCTGTCCCATCCTGGCCGAGGCCAGCAATTCAGCCGGGTTGGGAGGCAGCGGTCCGGCAGGCAAACAGTAGAGGTTCTTGCGCAGCGACAGCGACCCGGCCTCCCCTCGTTCCTCGCGTTCATTCTCGGGAACGAAGGCGTCCATATTCACCTGCTGGGACGCTTTGCCGATGGAGCATTTGCCCGCCAACACGGTAGACAGCCCGATCTGGTTGTCGAGTCCCAGGTACTGATGCACCATGGGCCGACGCAGGTCGGATTCGAGGATGATGACCCGCTGGCCGGACAGAGCTAGGCTGATGCCCAAGTTCACGGTGGTCACCGTCTTCCCCTCTTGGGGAAGCCCACTTGTGAGAAGAATCGTGCTCAGGTTGCCGTCCACCGCAAAGTACTGGAGGCTCGAGCGTAGCGTGCGGAAGGATTCGAGGAGGACAGAACTGGCGCCCTCGAAACCTATGACGTCGTGTGATCTCTGCCCGCGCCTCGCGGTCCGCCATTTGCCGCCCACCACGGGAACCGCCGCCAGGACGGGCAGTCCGGAGACCCGCTCGAGTGTCTTCTCATCCTTGATCCGCTTGTCGAGGTACTCGAGCAGGAAGGCAAGACCGACCCCCAGGACCAGTCCGACTATCAGAGCCAAGACGACGTTGCGTTTGGTCTGCGGCGTGAAGGGACTGCCCGGGGCGACCGCCTGCCGCATAAGAGTGAAGCCGCCATCCTGCATCGCTTCCACGATGCGCAAGGTCTCGTACTTCTCCTGGAGCATCAGGCCGTAGTCGCTTGCCTTTTCGGCGGCGCTGAGCGTGGCGAGCTGCGCGCCCACGACGTCGCGCGCCGCGGCGACCGCGGTCCGGTCCGCGTTCTGCCGGTAGACGATGAACTGGTCGGCATAGGCGTTGGCTACTGCCGCGGATTCGTCGGGGTCGGTGCTGGTGGCCGAAATGCTGATGAGGTCGCTGCCCTCGGAGGCACTGACACCGACCATCCCCATGAGCGTCCCAGCCGAATCTGCAGTGCCCAACTGCGCCTTCACCGCTTCAGCCATCGACTCGCTGCTCTTGATGGCCGCGGTCAGCGTCGCGATGGTGCGATCCTTGTCGTAGTCGTAGGTATAGAGCCCGTACCCGGATACGGCGGTCTCGAGATCGTTCCTCTGGTAGACAAGACGAGCGGAAGCGCTGTAGAGCGGCGTTGTCGTCAGAGCCATATAGAGGGCTATTAGCACCACCACAACGACAGCAACGACGATCACCCAAGCACGCTCGCGGGCGATCCTCAAGTAGTCTTCAAGCCTGACTGTCTCTTGCCTTTCGCTGCCCTTGTCGGCCATTCTCCCCTGCCGGTAGTGCCCAGGTTTCTCGTGGCGAGCGGATGCCAAGTGTTAAGTGTACTACAGGCGCTTTGCCCATTTGACGGCGAGCCGCGCGGGACGGAACACGTAGTAGAGCCACTCGGCATGGCGAGGTAGCGCGATCCAAGCCCAATCTTCGGGACTGGGCCGGAAGAGCCTGACCGCCCCCTGCCCCAGGCCCGCGACCACAGAGTCCTCCGTGGCGGACCTCCAGAAGATGGTCCTGAGCTGTCGCCGGTGGCTGGTCGAGGGCGCCGGACCGAGACCCTCAGGCTTCAGGGAGCGAAAGAGCGCGCGGGCCACGGCGTCATGAGCGATGGCGCCGGCCACCGCTTGAGGAACGGAGAGATCGAGAACCCGGCACACATGCGCGACGGAGATAGTCGTGCGCCTGAGGCAACCCGCTCGTCGGGCGGTGTCCAGCGTCTCATGCCAGGATGTTTCCGGCGTGCTCCGGATCTGCACCGCCAGACCGAGCATCTCTTCGATGTCGTTCCATCTGTCTCTCGCGCCGTTCAGACACGTCATGAGGAGACAATCCGTGCCTGAGGGGGTCGGCACCTCCTGGCCGAGCAGGCTGAGATGACCTGCGCGGGCAAAGAGCGACTCCGGGCGGAGCGACCGGGCGCTGAAGCCCACCGTCACCTCCCAATGCAATTCTACGTGGATCCCTTGATCGATCGCGCTGAAGGCCACCTCGCCCCAGCCACGATGCCTTCGACCGGAGAGCCTGGCGTTGAAAGGGCTGCCATCGACGAATCCGTCGGCCAGAAGTACTCCACGAGCATGCTGTAGTCGCTCGTACGGCACCAGTACATCCAGGTCGGCCCAGGAGCGCAGGGTGACGTCCCCGTAGAACCGCTCCGCCCAGGCGGGACCTTTGTAGGGCATGGCCTGCACACCCGCGGCGCTGAGTTGCCCGAGCAGGCGCAACAGTCGGGCGGTCTGGCGCAGGCTTCGTTGCGCTGCCAGCCGTTGTAGCTCCGCGAGCCTCGCGACCGGAGCAGGGTCCGCGAGCGCGCCACCGGCTGCTGCGACCACACTGTGGAGATGGCCGAGCATGCCGTGCTCGATCGCCGCCTCGCAGAGCCGGTCCGTGGACGTACATCCCGTCAGAGCCGCCTGCAGCTCCGGTAGTCGCCCGGGATCGAGCACCGCGCGGGCGCAGGCTAGCAAAGCCCGGATCTCCGCGGAGGGCAGAGCCTCGTCGGCCCAAGTCGGGTCACTCAACAAAGCCGACCTCAAGCAGAGACCGCCCTGTCTTCTAGGGCTTTCCGCAGTATCACGTGCTTCCGGGTCGCGGCGCGCTCCTCTCCGGCAAAGGTGGTCTCGGGCCGATCGCTCGCCACCGGCTCGAACTCGAGCTTCCGAGAGAGGCCCAAGGCGCTGCGGTTGTCTTCACGCACCCCCAGCCAGACAGCAGACACGCCGCGCGAAGCGGCGTCCTCCACCGCCCTCCACGCTAACGCCTCACCCACACCCAGGCCGCGATAGCGCTCTCTTACCGTCAATGACGAGAGCCAATGTCCTTTCCAGGGCGACTCCGCATCAGCGATCGTCACGAGCCGCACGAAACCGATGACCCTGCCGCCTCGTTTCGCGACCCAGCCGGAAACGGCCTGGCCCGCGGTCCCTAATGGCGCCGAATCCAGCTCAAAGAGGCCGAGGCGTCGCTCGGCCCACCAGACATCCATGTCGCTCGCCTCCGCGATCACGAAACGAGCCGCCAACCTCCTGCCGGCCGCCCGGTACCAAGCGCATCCCTGAACATGCCGCAGGGCCGAGGCGGCAGGCCGTCTGACCACACGGCGAACGACCCGCAGGCCCCCGAGCACCCCCACCCGGCTGAGCCACGCCACCCCAGCTCCGGTGAGGCCTGAGCCGAAGGGCACCTCTCGCCCGTCTCGCTCGACCCGCGTGATCCTCCCCAAGATCTCCGCTCCGACGACCACACCGTCGCTGTCGGGGCAGTTGTCACCTCGTAGCAGCCAGCCTGGGCCCTCGCGAGCGACCACGCGGTGAAGAGCCAGCTTCTCGGTGCCCGGGAGAACGAAGGCAACCACTTCACCAATGGCCGGAGCGCGCCCCGCCAAAGGGGCGATGGTGACCACGTCTCCATCCTGGATGAGCGGCATCATGCTGAAGCCAAAGACCCGGATGCGAAGTGGCGATCCGCGCTCGATCATGGCCCGGAGCAGCTCGAGTTGACCCAGACTGGAAATAGGCGGCTCACCTCCGGGTGAGGTATGCAGCACTGTGCTTATCGGCCTTATTCTGCACCCACCGAGCTTCCCATGCATTTTCGCCTATAGTGGTTCAGAGAGGGGACGCCGACCGGGAGAGCGACCTTGTCCGACAAGAGACGCAGGGTGAAGATCCGCGAAGCGATGCGATTGGGCCGAGCCCTGAGATTGGTCTGGTCCATCGCCCCGCGCTGGACGGCTGCCAGCGTCATCCTCACGGTTCTCCAGGGCATCTTGCCACTTGCAGCCGTTTGGCTCATGAAACTCATCGTCGACAGGGTCGCGACGGGCATCACCGGACCGGATCATGGGGCGGCCTTCCGCGAGATAGCGGTCCTCATCGCGTGGGCGGCGGCTGTGGGGCTGGCGGTGGTCGTGATGCGCTCCTTGGCGGCCCTGACCGACCAGGTGCTTGGCCGTCTGGTCACGGATCATGTCACCGATATCATCCACGCCCAATCGGTCGCCGTGGATCTGGAGTTCTACGAGAACCCTCGCTACCACGACGCCCTGTATCGAGCCCAGCAGGAAGCCCCTTACCGGCCCACGCAGATCGTCAACGACCTCACGAGCACCATACAGGCACTCGTCACACTCCTCGCGATGGCCGGGCTCTTGCTCACCCTGCATTGGGCCGTCGGTTTGATAGTCCTCGGCGCCGCGATCCCGGGCGCCTTCGTCCGCTTTCGGTTTGCGGGCAAGCTTTTCGCCTGGCGGAGCCGGCGCACCGAGGTCGAGCGGCAGGCATATTACGTTCACTGGCTACTTACCGACAGCGGCCACGCCAAGGAGGTCCGTCTGTTCGACCTCGGCGGACGCTTTCGTGAGCGGTACCGGCAGCTGCGGTCGCTGCTCAGACGCGAGCTTGTGGGCCTGACGGTCCGGCGGTCGCTCGCCGAGCTGGCTGCAGGTGCCGGCGCGGTCATCGCTGTGTTCGGCACGTTCGCCTTCATAGCGTGGCGCGCCGTCCAGGGCGTCATCACGGTAGGCATGATGGTCGCCTATTACCAGGCCTTTCAGACCAGTCTCGGGTCTCTGCAAGCGGTCCTACGCGGTTTCGCCGCCCTGTACGAGCACAACCTCTTCCTCAGCTACTACGATGAGTTCATGGCCCTCGAGCCCCGTGTGAGGCCACCCGCCCAGCCGTTGCCCATGCCGCGGCCCATGGCCGAGGGCATCCGCTTCGATAACGTCGACTTCAGCTATCCCGACACCGAGCGCATTGCGCTGCGAGATATCTCGCTCACCATCAAGCCGGGAGAAGTGACAGCCTTTGTCGGCCCCAACGGTTCGGGCAAGACCACTCTGGTCAAGCTGCTCTGCCGGCTCTACGACCCGGCGGCGGGCGCCATCACCGTTGATGGCGTCGATCTCCGCCACCTGGATGTGGTCGATCTACGCCGGGATATCAGCGTCATCTTCCAGGACTTCGCCCAGTACCAGCTCACGGTGCGCGAGAACATCGGCCTTGGCAACGTGGGTGTGAGCGAGAAGGACCCCTCCATCGAGGCCGCTGCGCGTGACGCCGGCGCTCATGAGACCATCAGCGGTCTTCGTCATGGATACGACACCATTCTCGGCAAGTGGTTCGACGAGGGCGAGGAGCTGAGCGTTGGTGAATGGCAGAAGATCGCCCTCGCCCGCGCCTTCGTGCGCAACGCGCAGATCCTGGTTTTGGACGAGCCCACCAGCGCGCTCGACCCCCAAGCCGAGTGGGACGTGTTCCAGCACTTCAGGGAACTGGCTCGGGGCCGGGCCGTGGTGCTGATCAGTCACCGCTTCTCGACCGTGCGGACGGCCGACCGCATCCACATCTTCGATCAAGGGCGCATCATCGAGAGCGGCACCCATGAAGAACTCGTGGCTCTGGATGGACGCTACGCTCAGATGTACGAGGTGCAGGCGCGGGCGTATCAACCCAGCAGCTAGTGGCCGAGGGGGCTTAGGGGCTCGCCTCGAGCACTGCGGGGTACCGCAAAGCTCTCGACCCACCCCTACGCCCCCTCGGCGCCCTACCCACACGGCTGCGCTCCCTCGCCCTCTTTGGATGGGTGGCGCACGCCCTCGCTTTCGCTTCGGGCGGGTCGCACCCGGCGCGGCGGCGCCACGCCCGGCGCGTCTTCTCTATCTCGCTTGCGCGGCCTCCCACGCGATGAGAGCGGCGCCGTAAGCCCCCAGGTATTCGGCATCCGCCAGGACGTAGATATCCACCCCGCCAAGAGCTTCGGACAAGGATTTGACGAATCCGATGTTCAAAGCCGCCCCACCGCCGAGCACCACCGGATCCTCGATCCCGATGCGCCTTACCATGGTGGAGACCCGGCTGGCCATGGCGTCGTGCACGGCCCGGGCGATGTCGCCTGGGGGCGTGTTCGCATGTATGAGGCTCACCACCTCCGACTCGGCGAACACCGTGCACTGGGCGTTCATGGGGATAGTCTGCGTCGAGTCGAGCGAAGCTTTGGAGAAGACGTCCAGGGGCATCTCCAGCGCTCGGCTCATGGCCTCCACGAAGGCCCCGGCGCCGGCCGCGCACTTCTCGTTGATTGCGAAATCCACCACCTTGCCACCGTCACCCAGCCGGATGGCCCGGGCCTCGTCGGCGCCCACGTCGATGACTGTGCGGGCCCCCGGGAACAGGTCGAACGCGCCCCGGGCGTCGGCGGCGATCTCGGTGGGCTGTTCGGCCGCGAAGGCCAGTGCTTTGCGCCCCGCGCCGGTGGCCGCCACCCTCTCGATGTCCTCACGCCTCACGCCCGCGGCGGCGGCAGCCTCGGAGAGCCCTCGCTCGGCCGACTCCTCGTGGTCGAAGCCCGAGGCCACGGCCGCCCTCGCCACCAGTTCGCCGTCCTTGATAAGCACGACATGCACGTTTTTTGCCCCGACATCGATCCCCGCTACGAGCATGAGCCGCTCCTTCGCCATTCTCCTGGGTCCAGCGCAAGCCCCAGAGCCAACGCCTTGCTGTTCACCTCTTCATCGCCCGGCGGAGTCGTGTTCTCGACCGCCGCACGAAGCGACTGCACCGAGACGACCCCGGTGATCCCCACAACGGCGGCCAAGGCCAACACGTCGGGCGTGGTGTCATCCTGCCCCGTGCCTTCGAGAGCAAGCCGCGTGAACGGTATGCCGTAACTCGTACCGACAAACGAAGGCGGCGCCGTGACGTTCTCCGAATCGTAGATAAGAATGCTGTCCGGGCGCAGGAGGTCAGAGTAACCTTTCGCCGAGTCCTGGGACAAGACAACGAGAAGGTCCCCCGACTGGAGCTCCGGATAGTCTATCGGACTGTCAGAGATGATGACATCGCTATGCCCGTATCCGCCACGGGCTTCCAAGCCATAGGTTTGCGTCTGCACCACGTAGCGGTGGTCCCGAGTGGCCGCCATGGCCAGAACGACCCCCATGAGCAGCACCCCCTGCTCGGCCGTCCCGCCAAAGCGTATCTCCAAGAAATCGCGGGCCGCCAGCAGG
>Ga0154815_102_pt3 | contig 16735 bp, 16 predicted proteins | sample Rifle2008BG16ft_FD_105823 | JGI IMG/M metagenome (GOLD analysis project Ga0154815, IMG submission 105823) | Actinobacteria bacterium RBG_16_64_13
GCCGGCGCGTCAGTCCCCGGCGCGGGCGGCACGTGCCCAGAATAGGGCGGCGACGCAGCGGGCCCGCCCCAAACCGGCGCTTCCAGACCCAACCTGTTCTTGATCTGAGCGATCTTCACCCAGTAGATGATCCAGCACACCAGACGAGCGATCCCGACCGCAGCTCCCACGAACCCGAGAAGCGGCACCCCCCAGCTGAAGACGAAGGAGACGATGGCCAGGACGCCGGCCGCGAGGCCCACGCTGTGGCCTTGGTCACCGCCAGGAGCCCAGCCCCTCGCGCGATACTCGGCACCGAGCGAATCCTTGATCCTTACGACCGTGTAGATGAACCAGCCCAGCCCAAAAACCGGGATCAGATTGAGCCATACGTGATTGGGCGGCATCGCCCGGTTCTGTTCGCTCACCCGCTGGAGGGTGTTGCGAAGGTTGAGAAGAAAGAGGATCTCGATCAGCAGCCCGATGACCAGGCCGAAGATCGCTCCCCCGATCAGGAACCCTCCCCAGGCCCAGTTCCAATCACCGTGCCAGTTCCAGTCCCAGTCCCAGATCCAGTTCCAGCCCGACCAGTAATTCATGCCGTCCTACCTCCCCGACTCCGTTCGGACATAACGCAGCTTAGCCTGCGCCGCCCCGGTTAGTCCAGAGGCGCTCCCCAGCGCCGGCAGAGCACGACCTGTGGGGCGCGGCGCGTGGCGCCGTCCGGGCCCACAGGTCCGGCACAGCACTACTTGACGGCGGCGACCGCCTTGTCGCGCGCCGCTTCCAGCATGTCCAGACCAGGGGCCTTGATGAAGTCGTTCTTCTGCAGCAGATCGATGATCGACCGGGCCTCGTTGATGTCGGCCAAGGTGGTCTTGTAGACCTCATCCCACGTGAGGTTCACCCGGGCCACACCGTCCTTGATGGCCTGCATGGCCACGTCGGCAGCCTCCACGGCGAAGACCTCGGTCTCCTGCATGGTGGGCATGATGTACTCGGGGCTGATGCCCAGCTTCTTATCGGCGAAGTCAGCGACGGCGTGCGCGGCGGCGATGGCCATCTCGTCGGTGATCTTGCGGGCCCGCACAAGGAGGGCGCCCTTGAGGATGCCCGGAAAGCCGATGGAGTTGTTCACTTGGTTGGGAAAGTCGCCCCGCCCGGTCGCCACCACGTAGGCGCCGGCTTCTTTGGCCGCGTAGGGATATATCTCGGGCACCGGGTTGGCGCAGGCGAAGACGATGGACTTGGGACCCATTGACTGGATCCACTCCGGCTTGATGGTGCCCGGCCCCGGTCTTGAAGCGGCGATGATAACGTCGGCGCCCTTGAGCGCCTCTTCCTCGGTGTTCAAGCGTTTCGGGTTGGTGGCCTCGCAGATCTCCCACTTGCGGTAGTAGGCGGCGTCGGCCTTGACGTCGTCTCGGCCCTTGTGGAGGCCGCCCTTGCTGTCGAACACGACCATCTTGTCCGGATCGGCCCCGTCGGCGAGGAGCAGCCGCGCCGCCGTGCTGTTCGCGGCGCCGGCGCCCAGGAGGACGATCTTGACTTCGTTCAAATCCTTGCCCACCACCCGCAAGGCGTTGATGAGCCCGGCCAGGGTGACGCTGGCGGTACCCTGGGCGTCGTCGTGCCACACGGGGATGTCGCACTCTTCCCGAAGGGTGTCGAGCACCTTGAAGCAGTTGGGCTGGGAGATATCTTCCAGGTTGACGGCGCCGAAAGAGGGCTCGAGCATTCTTACAAAATCTATGATCTTGTTGGGGTCGTGTCTGCCGGCTTTGTTGTAGCTGTTGATGCAGAGCGCCACGCCGTCCACACCGCCCAGGTACTTCATGAGGAAGGCCTTGCCTTCCATGACCCCCAGGCCACCGGGAGGGGTGACGTCGCCGTCGCCGAGGACACGCGTGGAGTCGGATACGACCGCTACCAGATTGCCCCGGTTGCTGAGATCGAACGAGGCGTCGTTGTTGTCGCGGATGCTCGTCGATACCATGGACACGCCGGGCGTGTAGTACACGTTGAACCAGTTAAAGCCGTAGATGCCGGCCTTGGGCATGGTCACGGTTTTGCCCCGGTAGAACTTGTGGACCGATGCGGCCAGCTCTTTGAGAAAGATGGTCTGAGCCTTGGCCCTCTGCTCGGGAGTGAAGTCATCGGGGAAATACGAGCCGAGGTCGGAGAGGCTGAGATCGGGCGTCTTCATCAGTGTCGCTCCCGGAGTCGCGTAGGGGTTCTGGTATCAGCATATCAGCTCCTCCCCCTCAAAGCGCGCGGACCGGAAGGGGCCGGAAGCGAAGCTTTGCGGTACGCCGCAGTGCTTCGCAGAGGCCCCTTCCGGTCCGCGGGCCACTCGCGAAGTCGACAGACCGGGTGTAATTCAGTAGGATGCCAGAATGAAAAGCGCACTCGAACAGAAGACCCAGCCGGCGATCCAGCGCTCCATGGACGCCATTGTTCGGAAGGTCTTCCTCTGGGCTTTTCCGACGCGGATCCGGCCCAACCATCTGACCATAGCCCGCCTTCTGCTCATCCCGGTGGTCCTGGTGCTGCTTCACTTCGAGCTTCGCTGGTGGGCTCTGGGCACATACGTGGCAGCCACCTGCACCGACTTCATCGACGGAGCCATGGCCCGCACACGTGATCAGATCACCATCTTCGGCACTTATATGGACCCCGTGGCAGACAAACTCCTGATAGCCGCCGTATTGGCCTGGGTCGGGTACCGCTATCTCGTGGTGCAAATCATCGTAGGTTTCATCGTGCTCGAACTCATCCTCACGGCGGTGGGAGCGAGCATCCTCCTGCGCACCCGCAGCGCGCGTTCTTCCAATGCGTTCGGCAAGCTGAAGATGATCACGCAGAGCGTCGCCCTGCTCTTGTTCCTGATAGCGGCGATCCTCGACCTGCCCACTTGGGTGACCGTCTCCACCTACCTGCTCTGGCTGGCTCTGGCTATGGCCGTCCTCTCAGGCGGCAAGCAGATCTACGACCTGGCGACCAGGGGGGCGTAGGGGCTCTGCCTCGAGCACTGCAGACTACTGCAAAGCTCTCGCCAAAACCCCCTACGCCCCGTGGGTTGCTCGGCTGTCATAGAATCCGGGAGACCCCTCTTGGGCGAGCGACTCCTTCCCCGAGTGGTCGCCCAGCGGTGCGTGTGGGAGCTTCCGCGGAGCTTTGTGTACTCGCAGTGCTTCGCGGGGGCCCCCGCATGCACCGCTGGGCCGCTCGCCTACCCGAAGAAGACTTGGGCCAGATCCCACCACTCTTTAGTGACCAGCTTCTTGGTATCAACAGCCACGGAGAGGGGCACGGAGACGATCTCGTCGCCTTTTAGGCCGGCCATCTTGCCCCACTCGCCCTGGGCCACCATGTCGGCGGCCTTGACCCCGAACCGGGTGCCGAGGACGCGATCGTGAGGCGTCGGAGTCCCTCCCCGCTGTATGTAGCCCAGGGTGGTGTCCCTCACATCAAGGCCGGTGAGCCGCTTGATCTCGCGCGCGAAGACCGCGCCCACGCCGCCCAGTTTGACGTTGCCGAAGGCGTCGACCTCGTCGGAGGCCAGCACCTCTTTCTGCTCCCCGGAGCGCCAGAGGATCTTGGCGCCCTCGCTGACGCAGACCACGCTGAAGCGCTTGCCTCTCGCCCAGCGCTGCTTGATGAGGTCACAGACGTCCTCCACGGTGAGCGGGAACTCGGGCGTGACGATCACGTCGGCCCCGCCGGCGATGCCGCTCACGACCGCGATCCATCCGGCGGAACGCCCCATCACCTCGACCACCATCACCCGCTGGTGAGACTCCGCGGTGGAGTGCAGGCGATCGATCGCCTCAGTGGCGATAGCCACTGCCGTGTCGAAGCCGAAGGTGTAATCGGTGCCGGAGAGGTCGTTGTCGATAGTCTTGGGCACGCCGATCACGTGGACGCCAAGGCCGTCGAACAGGTGCTTGGCCACCCCAAGGGTGTCGTCCCCGCCGATGGCGACCAAGGCATCGATCCCGAGCTCGTTCAGGCTCTTCACGGCCCGCTCCGGACCGCCCTCGATCTTGAAGAGGTTCGTGCGGGAGGTGCCCAGAATGGTGCCGCCCACGTGGAGTATTCCGGAGACGGCATCCAGGTCGAGCTTACAGGTGTCCTTCTCTAGGAGGCCCTTCCATCCCCAGCGTATCCCGGTGAACTCGAATCCGTAGTCCTTGAGTCCCTTACGCACCAGGGCCCGGATGACCGGGTTCAGACCAGGGCAATCACCGCCGCCTGTGAGGACGCCAACGTTCATGAGCTCTCCTTCCGTGTCTCTGTCGCTAGATGGACCCCACGAGACGGGTCCACTCAACCAGGGCGGCGAGGTACGCGCGTAGCCGCTCTCGCAACTCCTCGTCGATCAACACTCCTTGTCCGTCGAACTTCTGCCCGGCGTTCGGCACGCGCAATTCCGGCTGTGCCATCACGAGAGAATCGGTGAACACGAACACCTGGCGCAGCGCCAACTGCCCTCTTATGGTTCCGCTCTCCCCGCTGGAAGCGCCCATGATACCCACGGGCTTCCTGCGAAGGCAACAGGTCTTAGGTGGCCGGGAGGCCCAATCGATGGCGTTCTTCAGCACCCCGGGGATGGAGTAGTTATATTCTGGGGTGGCGATCAGCAGCACGTCGGCCATGATGATGCGTCTCTTCAGATCCTCCACCGGTGCTGGGTCGCCCTGGCCCTGCACGTCGGCATCGTACGGCGGGATATCCCCGAGCGTGATGATGTCGAGGCCCACCGCCGGAGGAAGCAAACCCGCCGCTGCCCTCAGCAGGCCGAGATTGTACGAGCCGGCGCGTAAGCTCCCGGCGATGCCGAGCATGTTCAGGGTCGCGTCATTCATGGTCCCTCCTCCAAGGCCCTATCAGGGTACCACCTACCTCGGGAGGACCAACTACAGCGGGAGGGCCACCTGCCTCAGACGCAACAGCTACCGCTGCAGTACGAGCCTGCCTACATTAAGGCTCTGGGCAAGCTTCAGTGTTTGGCTCAAGGAAGCATACCCGGCCGCGGCCACGGTCAGCGTGTACTCGCCTCCGGGCTCGAGGCCGTCTACGTAGAAGTCACCGTAGTTGTCGGCAGTCGTCTCCCCTATCTTCTGTCCATCTAGCGAGACCGCCGCCGTGGCGCCTTCGCCGCACTCGTCGGTGTCGGAGAACACGACGCTGCCCGCGATGAAGGCCTTGGTCCAGAGATGAAGGTTCTTGTAGTACACGCGAGGCTTCGCGGCCAGCTCGGGCCTCAGCACCTCGAGACCCTCCGCGGCGACCAGAGACGTCATCTCGGCATCGTCCGCGAGCACCAGCCTGATCGCTTCGGTCGGACAGACTTGCGAGCACCGAGTGTTGAGCCAACCGTCGTCTATGAGATGAGCGCACCCGGTGCACTTCTGCGCCACCCGCGCCTCTTCGTTCCAGTAGATCACCTCGTACGGGCAGGTGTTGACTATCTCAGGATGGCCCTCGGCCTTCACGGGGTCGATGATCACCAGGCCGTCTGCGCGTTTGTAAATGGTGCCGGGAGGCGAGTCCCTGATGCAGGGAGCGTCGTCGCAGTGTAGGCACGGCGTGGGTAGATAGGCTACCTGAACCAGCGGGTACTGTCCCCGCTCCTTCCGCATGATGTTCATCCACCGGTGCCCGCTCCAGGGTTGAGCCACCGAGTATGGCGGAAAGTCGTTGCCTGTGAATTCGTCCTTGTCGGCCAGGAAGCAGTCGTTGCAGTCCATGCACCGGTCGACATCGATGACGAGGTTCCACTTCTTCACAAAGAGCTCCTTTCAGGATGACGCTTCGCCGCCGGGGTGCGATTGGCCAGCGGGAGTCAGGGACGCGCACCTACCTCCCATTTCTCGATCTGGATGAGACACGAGTTGTTGGCCATTCCGGTGGAAGTCGGGGTTATGTACCGTTTGGGCGTGAGGATGTTCACGCAGCCGGCGATGTCGGGCGAGTGGCCCGGGTCTCCCAGCGGCAGATAGTCGGCGCACGACTCGTACGAGTGCACCGTTCCCGGCGGGACGCGCTCGGTCACCTGGGCCGCCAGGATGACCGATCCCCGGTCGTTGAACGCGCGGATGAGGTCGCCGTCGGCGACGCCCCTCACCTTCGCGTCTCTGGAGTTCAGCCGCATGAGCCAGTAGTAGTTCCCGTCTTCCTTCAGCAGGCGGTTGTCTTTGACCTCGTTCATCCAACTGTCCTTGGCGTCACCCATGGTGTGGAAGCTGAACTTCGGGTGCGGCGACACCATCTGCAAGGGGTACTTGGCGTAGAGGTCCACGGTGTGGTGCCCTTCCCAGCTCTCTATATACTGCGGGCCCAGGGCGGGGCGTTCTGGATCGACCGTACCCGTTGCTTCGAGCCGCTTGAGGCTGGAGGCCACGAACTCGATCTTGCCGCTCATGGTCTGGAGACCTTCGCTGTTGATCTGATCCCAGGGCGCGGGACCCCAGTCCGGGGTATCTTTGGCCCGGCCCTCGGCGAACCACCGCATTGCCGGCTTGGGCCTATTGTCCTCGTCTGGAGCCGGCACCACGTAGTAGCCCTTCTCGGAGAAGTCCTCCCAACTCATCACCTTGGGCATATCCGTGGCATGGTAGTAGTCCTTGACCCAGTCGAGGTCGGACTTCCCGCCCATGCTGAAGGCGCCATACACGCCCATACGTTTGGCCAGCTCGCAGAAGATATCGTAATCGGGCTTGGACTCCCCCAGCGGTTCTATGCATTTCTGCTGGAACACGATGACGCGGTGGTTGGCGAACTGGTAGGAGTCGGCGATGTAGCCGGAGCAATTGGCGAACTCACTGATGTCCCAGCGTTCGAAGTTGGTGCAAGCAGGCAGGATGATGTCGGCGAACTTGGTCTCGCCCTCGAACCAGACGGCCTGATTGACGACGAAGGGCACCTTGCCTTCCCGGTAGGCGGTGACGTAGCGGTTCGTCTCGGTCATCGTGCCGAAGAACGACCCTCCGTAACGGTAGTACATCTCTACATGGGGATACCCTTGGGCCGGATAGGAGTACTTCTGGAACTGGCTCTCGATGTGAGAACCGCAGAAGCCCTTGCCTCGCCACTCCTCGTTCTGATGGCGCATGGCCTCAGCGATCCGGAGACGCGGGACGGTCTGGCCCTCGGTGGAGTGCTGCGGGTTGACCACCGCGCCCCCGTCGGGGAACATGCGGTTGACCCAGCGAAAACCGGCGGCTGAGTTGTTGGTGTCGCCCGAGATACCGCCTTCCGCGTAGCCCGGGAACATGAAGCTGCAGTCTATGGGCACGCCGCTGGTAGTACCCCAGAGATTGCTGCCAGGCTTGCCCAATCCCTGCATGGCCGCGAGAGCCACCATGGTGCGCGCCCACTCGTTGCCGGTGGCCGACCTGCAGGCTCCGCCCATTCCACCAGGGGCGCCGGCGGCCACCATCGTCTTCTTGGCGGCCCACTCGCGGGCCAATGCCCGGATCTCGCGCGCCGGGATGCCGCACTCGGCTTCGGCCCACTCCGGCGTCTTCGGCCGGCCGTCGGGCCTGCCGAGGACGTATGCGCTCCACTCGTCGAAGCCGGTGGTGCGGCCCGCGATGTACTCCTTGTCGTAGGTGCCTTCGCCGAGCCACGTGAAGGCGATGGCAAGGCCGAGGGCGACGTCCGTGCCCAGCCTGGGCGAGAACCACTTGCCGCCGAGGAGGGCCCCGGTGTGATTGAGATAGGGGTCGATGACTATCATCTTCACGCCGAGATCCTTCAACCACCGCCGGCGCACAGCGCCTTCATGGGCCCCGTACACCCCATTGCAGGTCGCTTCCGGGTCTGCCGACCAGTAGATGATGAGGTCGGTGTGCTTGAGGGCATCCTCCAGAAGGCCGTACTGCTCGTTGATGCCCAGACGGAAGCTGTTGCCCCACATGTGCATCGCGCCCCAATGCCAGCCTTCCCAGCTATCGGGGTTGTGCTCGGCGTAAGTCAGTCCCACGAGGTTGAGGAAGCGCAGGAAGGCGCTGTGCCGGTAGCCGACGTTTCCCCATAGGTGGTGCGAGCCCGGAGTGGCGAGCATGGCCGCCGGGCCCACCTCACGATGCAACCGGATCATCTCCTCCGCCACGGCATCGAGGGCCTCTTCCCAGCTTATAGGCTCGTAGCCCGAGACGCCCCGGTTCTGGATGTTCCTCGCGCCCTTGGGATCGAAGTCCACCCGTTTGAGCGGAGTCAGGATGCGCTTGGGCGAATAGATGGTAGAGCGGTGAGCGACCGTCCAGGGTGATGCGGTCGTCTTCCGCGGGGGCGAAAACTGGCGGCCCCGGGCCTCGATCGTCCAGGAGGGCGCGTCGGTGTCGTCGAACTCGATGGGAGTGATGCGAAGGATCTTGCCGTCCTTCACATACACGAACACCGGACCTCCGGTAGTGCAGTTAGTGTATCTGACAGTCTGTCCCATGGGCGCGCAGTCCCCCTTGTAGAGCCTTGCCGATCACTCTTCGATGATTGCGACCAATCTCACCATGGATCCGTCTCCACCCACCCAGCGGATGGGGAAGCCGGCGATGATGACCCGTTGACCCAATACCTCGTCTATGTCGCCGCCGACGTTCTCGAAGCCCATGACGTGGTTGCCGAGAAGGATGTTGTGGCAGGGCTCCCAGGTCGGGAAGTCCTCTTTGACCGACCGGCCGGTCTCGGCCTCGTACTCAGCGACCACGTCCGGCAGCAGCGGACCCGGGCCGTGACATCCGATGGCCGTGGCCAAGGGGTGGTCGAGCGCCTGCTGGTCGACGCCCACGGCTTTGACACCCTTCTCAACCAGCCAGTGAGCGGCGCTGGGCACCAGACCCGGCGAGCGCGCGAAGTAGTCTTTGTTGTCGCCGAACTGGGCGTGCATGTGGGTGTGGATGATGACGATGTCGCCCTTCTCTATCTTCGGGGTGGCTTTTTCGAGGTCCTCGGCCGTGATGAACCCCCACTTGCCTTTGGGACCGACATCGACGACGACACCGGTGCCGAAGTACAGGTCGAGAGGGATCTGTTCGGTGGACCACTCGTTCGGGATGACGTGGATGGGCGAATCGGCGTGCGTGCTGACATGCATGGGGTGCCACAGCCACTGCGTGAACACGCCCGACTTAGCGTGATAGTGGAAACGCTCGATCTTGATATCGGGAAAGTAAGGCCAGAGCGGGGTGCCGTGGCCGAACGGCTGGCTTAGATCGACGATCCTCTTAACCTTCATCCTACCTCCATTGCGGGTCCCGTCTTGCGCTACCGCGCGGGTGCGCGTTGGTTACTGATAACCAACTTAATGGCGCTCGTACTATCAGTCCAGGATGCTGGCGTCATGAAGCCACAGCCGGTTAGGTCAGCCCGTCAGGGCTTGAGCGGCGCCAGGCCTGCCTCAGCCCGCGACTCGTTGATGAGGGTAAGTACCGCTTGCTCGACCGGCATCACGGTGAAACCGTAGTCTTCCTTGGCCCGGGCCCCGCTCACCTTCCAGGGCAGCTCGCAGTCTTCCGGTTCGTCGCCGAACGTGATCTGCGCGTCGGGGATGTACTTCTTCACCGCCGCCGCGAAGTCGCGGAGGGTGACCGGAGGCCCACCGAGGTTGTACGCGGAGTGGGGCGACGAGGGGGTCTTCAACGCCAGCCGGGTGAACTCCCCTATCTCGTCGGAGAGGACCGTTGAGAAGAGAGCATTGCCGGTGCATTCAAGCGTCACGGGTTTGCCCACGGCCGGAAGAGAGACGATGTCGGAGAACCAACGCACGAACTTGGGGTTCTTGCCCCCGTGCCCGTAGCCGATGGTGGGGCGGAGCGCGGTCGACTTGATGCCGTACAGCTCGTCGTATTGGGCGGCGACGACCTCAGCCAGGCACTTGGCCAGGGCGTAGAAGCTGCCCGGGAAGGGCAACAGCCGGTCGTCCTCGACTATCTCACGATCTCCGTAGTCCGACTGCTCGCCGTACACGGTCTCGGAGCTTGCGTACACGACCCGTTTTATGCCGAGCAGCCGGGCGGTCTCGAAGACGTTGCACATCCCCAGCACTCCGATCTTGGTGTTCGCCCGGGGATACGGGGCTTTCGACAGGATCATGGCCCAGTTGACCAAAGCGTCCACCCGGTTCTCGCTCGCCGCGGCAAGGACGTCTTCCAGTTCGCCGATGTCTCCCCGCACGAACTTGAACCGGTCCCCGTACTGCTTCACCACTTCCGTGAAGTATCCGGTCGGAGGGGCCACGTCCATGGTGACCACCCGTTCGACGTCCGGGTCGCCCAGCAGAGCCAGCACTGACTTCTTGCCGAACAGCCCGCTGCCGCCGATGACGAGGACTCTCATCGGGCTCTCTCTTTCTTCTTGATGCACTCCCTCACCGAGACGGCGAGGTCCTCGGCGCTGAGGGCAAAGTGTTCCATGAGCTCGTCTTTCTCCGGAGTGATAAGGCCCGATTGGCCGAACTCGTCCTCCACTCCCACCTTCACCAACGGGGTGGGCAGGTTCTCCGAAAGCACGCAGGCGACGGCGTCGCCGAGGCCGTTGATGTCGCTGCAGTTCTCAGCCGTCACGATGGCGCCGGTCCGCTCAGCGGCAGCGACGATGGCTTCTTCGTCGATCGGCTTCCACGTGCAGACGTTGAGAACGCCCACATCCAGACCGTCTTTCTCGAGCAGGTCTACGGCTTTGATGGCCTCGGTCACCATGTAGCCCGTGGCTATGATGGTGGCGTCCTTGCCGTCCCGTAGCGAGTAGGCCTTGCCGATATCGAACGGGTAGTCGTCGGTGAAGATGGTGTAAGGGTTCGGGCTCAGTTCCACCCTCACCATGACGGGGCCGATGTACTGCATCATGGCCTCCGTCGCCTTCTCGGCCTCCACGATGTCGGCGGGGTTCATGATCACCAGGTTCGGGAGGTTGCGCAGGCTGCCGATGCCTTCGACCGTGGCGTGCGAGACGCCGACCTCACCCCAGACTCCCTCCCGCGAGATGAACTTGACATTGAACCGGTCCACCAGGATGCTCTGGCGTATCTGGTTGTACGCCCGGCTCATGCTGGCGAACAAGAAGTTGTTGAGCACCGGCACGAAGCCCTCGGCAGCGAGCGCCGCCGCCACGCAGGCGCCGTTCTGCTCGGCGATGCCACACTCGATCATGCGCTCGAACATGTTGTCGGTGAACCACTCGATCTCGGGGAACTGCATATCCTCGAGGATCGCAAGCGTATTGGGGTCTTTGATGAAGGCGGCCTTGATGGCATTGCCGACCCCCTTGTACGTCATGGCGGGCTCGCCGATCGCTACATGCTTATTCCATGTCGCCATATTTAGCTCTCCCTTCCCTGACGCCCTTCATCATCTCGTCGCCGCGGCCGAGGTGCATGTGCAACTCCTCCCAGTTGGAGACGCCACGCCCCTTGATGGTGTGGGCGATGATGACTTTGGGTCTGTTGTCGCCGTACTGCTTGACCACCAGGTCGAGAGCGTCGAGGATCTGGCGGAAATCGTGCCCGTCGATCTCATACACCTTCCAGCCGAAGGCCCTCCACTTGGAAACGAGCGGCTCGATCTGCATGACGTCGTTCGTCGGCCCGTCGAGCGACCACTTGTTGTAGTCCACGATGGCGATCAGGTTGTCGAGCTTGAACTTGTTGGCGAACATGGCCGCTTCCCAGACCTGCCCTTCGTGCAGCTCGCCGTCGCCCAGGATGCAATAGGTGCGAAAGCGCGGGTTGTAGCGCACGATGTAGCGGGGCAGGAAGGTATCCTCGCGCGAAGGTGGGTTGAACTTCATCTTGAGCTTTTCGGCGAGAGCGAGCCCGGCCGCGAAAGAGAGACCCTGGCCCAGCGAGCCGCCGGAGAAGTCGATGCCCGGGGTGCACCACCGATCGGCGTGGCCCTGGAAGGGCGAGCCGTAGCAGTAGTAGGTGCCCAGAGTCTCTTCGGGGTACATGCCGAGTTCCACGAGGGCAGCGTAGATGGCCTCGCAGCAGTGGGCCTTTGACATGATCACCCGGTCGCGCTCGGGCCAGTCCGGGTTCTTGGGATCGAACTTGATGTGGTGGAAGTACAGCGAGGTGATGATCTCCATCACCGACATCGTGCCTCCCACGTGACCCTGACTGAACGTGCAGAACTGGGTCAGGCAGTGGTCGGACATCGTCCTGGCCCGCGCCTCCAGCTCCAGGATGAGAGCTTCACTATGACCCATGGGTGGCCCGCCTTTTGATCTGGACCTTCACGGACGCATCCGACAGGGGATTGCCACACCGGGGGCAGACGTTGCCATAACCGGCATACACCGCCGACTCGTCGGGGATGGCGCGCATGTACAGCCGCCGCTTGATCTCCTCCCCGAAGTAGAGCAGCATGCCACAATTGCCGCAGTTGATCTTCTCACTCATAGGGCGACCTCACTTAATGCCAACCATTTTCCCGAAACGGTCATTCAGGGCTTGACCAAGATCTTGATGGCGGTGCTGTTCTTGCGCCCGGCCAGGGCGCTGTTGATGTTCTCGAGAGGAACGATCTCGCTGAGAAGTGGGTCGAGATCCAGCTTGGACAGCAGCTTGACCCCGCGGGGGAACACGTAGGGCGCCAACGTGGTCGAGCGCAGCGTCAGCTCGTTGGCGAACAGGTGAAACGGATTGATGGCGAGTTCGGCTTCTTCCGGGTACACGCCGGCCCACACCACCGTGCCGCACTTGTCGGCCAGGTTAAGGCACTGCTTGGCGGCGGCCAGCTTGCCGCTGCATTCGAAGACGGTGTCGAAGCCCCTGCCCTCAGTGGCAGCCCTGGCGACGGCCTCGAGGTCCTCAGTGAGGGGGTCTACGGTCCAGTCGGCGCCCAGCTTCTTGGCCAACTCGCGTTTCTCGGGCATGGGGTCCGACACCAGCACGCGGGCGGCCCCAGCCCGCATAGCGATCTGCATCACCAGAAGGCCGATGGTCCCACCACCGCAGATGGCCACCGTCTTGCCCGGGACGATATTCCCTTGATCCACGCAGTGGACCGCGATCGTCACCGGTTCGAGGAACGCGCCGTGCTCGAGGCTGACCTTGTCGGGCAAGGGATAGACCGCGGCTTCCCCGTAGATCGCGTACTGCGCGAAGCCGGCCTCGTAGTTGGTCACGTGCTCGCACTGGTGCTCTCTCATCGACCGGCAGTAGTAGCACTTGCCGCAGTAGGTGCGGAAGTTCATCGCCGCGCGCTGGCCGACCTTGAGGTCTCCCACCAATCCGGGTCCCAACTCGGTGATGACCCCCGAGGCTTCGTGCCCGACCGTGAACGGTCCCTTAGGCCACCACGGTGCCTTCATGAGACCGAAGCTGCCGTCGTAGATGTCCGGGTCGGTGCCACAGATACCGCAGTAGGCGATCTTGACCTTGACCTCGCCGATACCCGGCTTCGGCTCGGGGACGTCCTCGACCCGAACGTCGAAGGGCGCGTGCTGTACGGCTGCCCTCATCTCACGGCTCCCTCAACTCGATGGCGAGGTTCCCGATGTCGGTGCCTTCGAAGTAGCAGAAACCAGGATTGCCAACGGGAAAAGAACTCGTCCAGACTTCGGCGCCCCGGGCCTTTGCCCGTGCGATCTCACCCTGGAGGTCGGTGGTCAGCCAGCCGATGTGGTGCAGACCCTCACCCTGAGCATCCAGAGTCTCCTTGAGCGCTTGATCGCCCTCGGAGGGCTCCAACAGCTCGAGCTCGACGTCGCCCATGAGCGCGTTACTGATCTTGGTGGTCCACTCGGCCGGCTTGCCGTGGAGCTCGCCCTTGAAGTCGATGGCGAAGACCTTGTGCTCGTCGTTGAACTTGAAGGGCCCGAATCCCAGAGCCTCGAGGTGGGCTATGGCCTTATCGATGTCCTTCACCACAACCCCTACGTGGTGAAGCCTTGTGCCGTGAAACGATCCCTCTTGCGCAGACACTGGGAACCCTCCTTTTCAGTCCACCGACCGCCAAATCCCGAGGATGATGCAGCACCCTCCGGAGGTCCCCCCCGTCGAACGCACCCAGGTCAAGGTCTGACCAGGGCCCTCATCACTTTCCCGTGTATCTGGTCCTCAAACGCCTGGTCCCCACTTCGAAGCTGACTTCGTCGGCGATGGGAAAGACCTGGCCCTCGGCATACACGCCGTACTCCGCGAATGCCCCCTTGTCGGTTCTGGAAGGCTGCCGCTCTAGTCATCCTCGGAAGCGGCGGAACCCGGGGTGGACACCGTGGCTGCCGCGGCTACCCTGTCCACTGAGCACCGCGGGCATAGGTCCCCTAGCCGCGGCCGGCGGAACCTCTCCTCGACAGTCCTGTTGCTTTGTCGCCAAGCCCCACGATGCCGGACGGCAGGAACCGCATCACCAATATGATGATGACGCCCAAGATCACCGGATGCCAGCCCGCGAAGAACTTGTCTCCGTACCAGGCAATTGCATAGATGACGAGCGCTCCTAGCCACGGACCAAGCATCGTACCCGTCCCCCCGAGCACGACCATGAGGATGGGTATGAACAGCCAGTTCTGAGCGAACACGTTCATCGGCATCGGGTGAAGGAGATAGTAGGTGTAGATACTGCCGGCGATCCCCGCCAGAGACGCCGCCACCGCGAAGGCAATGATCTTGTACTTGAGGACATTGACGCCGTGCGATGCCGCGGAAACCTCGTCTTCCCGGATGGCCTTGAGAGCAAGCCCGACTCTGGAAGTAGTCATGAAGTAGACGACCGCGGTCGCGAATACGGCCGCGAGGAAGGCTACCCAGTAGTGAGTGCGCAGGTTGAACGCCACGCCCTCGGGCATGTACTTGATCAGCAGCTTGCCTTCGCTCCCACCGGTGAGGTCCCCCCCATTAAGGAAGAGCACCGAGACGATCATCCCCATCCCAAGGGTGCCGAAGGAGAAGTAGTCGCCCCGCAGACGGGACAAGAGCGGTAGTCCGACGATGACGGCGAGGATGATCGGCGTCACTCCGCTCAGGATTATTAGAACCGGGTCGAACCAGTACCCGGTATGGGTGACGCCGTAGACCCACAGCAGCGCAGTGGTAAAGGCGCCCAGGCCGAAGAAGGCGTTTTGACCCAGACTGATCTGCCCAGTGTACCCGGCTACCAGGTTCCACCCCTGGCCGACGATGCCGTATATGAATACTGTGAAGAAGAAGATGCCGAGTTGCCCGTTGTGGACATCGTAGTAGAAGGGCAGGGTGCCAAGGAACACGACCGCAATAGCCGTGAAGCTCGCCCAGACCAGCTTCCGTCTGTTCAGATTGCTGAAGTCCGGCATCAGTTTCATGTAAGCGTCATCTCTATTCCCGACTTCCTCTTCGCTCAGACCTTCTTGACCAGTCCACGCCTGCCGAACAAGCCCTGGGGCAAGAAGATCAGCACCAGTATGAAGATCCCATACGACACGATCTCGATCCAGCCAATGCCTATGTAGAAGGCCGCGAGGTTCTCGAGTATGCCCAGAATGAGGCCCCCCGCCAGGGCGCCCCACACGTTGCCTATGCCCCCGAGAGCGAGGGCCACAAGAGCTTTGAGGGCGAAGGTGAAGCCGAACTGGTAGTCAAAGGAGTACACCGTGGCCATCCCGGCACCGGCCACTCCTGCCAGGCCGATGCCGATGGCGAAGCTGACGGCGCATACCCACGCCGAGTTGATCCCCTGAAGCGGCGTCGCCTCCATATCCTCGGAAGCGGCCCTCACCGCCGTGCCCACCCGCGTCTTCTTCAGGAACAGGTTGACGACAAGAGCAGACACCAGCGCGAGCCCCAGAAGCGCAAGACGGAGCCACGACACCCGCAGACCCCCGACTACGATGGTGGCGCTTGAATACGAGATGTTCAGACCGCGCGGAGTGGCCGACCAGATCTTCAATATCAGGTTTTCGACCAGGTACATCAGACCGACCGCGAGCAGCAACGAGACGTTCTTGTCTTCGAGGGCGGCAGCCTTTCGGAACAGGAGGTAGAACAGCCCCAAGCCTACGACGAACGCGAGAGGCACCACTATGAACAGGCACAGATATGGATCGATGCCGGCCAGCGTGAAGGCCCAGTAGACCACGTACGCGAAGAAAACGATCATTGTCCCTTGGGCAAGGAAGATGATCCGCATCGTCCCGAAGATGAGGCTGAGACCAATGGCGGCGATGCCGTACATGGACCCCAGGAGAATGCCGTTGATCAAGATCTGGGTGAACGTAACCATTACAGCCGGCTCCCGCGCTCGCCTATGTAAGCCTTGCGCACGTCTTCGTTTGCGAGCAAGTCCTTGCCAGACCCACTCAGGACAATGCTCCCGGTCTTCATCACGTAGGCCTTGTCGCAAATCTTCAGAGCCATGTGGATGTTCTGCTCGACCAGGAGAACTGTGGTCCCTTGTTGGTTGAGCGCGACGATCAGCTCGAAGATCTTCCTCGTAAGGATGGGGCTGAGCCCCAGGGAGGCTTCATCGACCAGCACCAGCTTGGGGTGTGCCATGACGGCCCGCCCGATCGCCAGCATCTGTTGCTCTCCGCCACTAAGCAGACCGGCCTTTCCGTTCGCGCGGTCCTTGAGCACCGGGAACAATCCGAACACCCGCTCGAGGGACTCGTCGTAAGAAGCACGCGCCTTTGGCAGATACGCCCCTAGCTTGAGGTTCTCAAGCACGGTGAGCGTCTGGAAGAGTCGCCGCCCTTCAGGCACGAGCACGATGCCTCTATCGACCCTGTGCGTGGTGTTGAGCTTGCCCAGGTCTTTGCCCATGAAGAGCACATGTCC
>Ga0154815_138_pt1 | contig 15591 bp, 6 predicted proteins | sample Rifle2008BG16ft_FD_105823 | JGI IMG/M metagenome (GOLD analysis project Ga0154815, IMG submission 105823) | Actinobacteria bacterium RBG_16_64_13
GGGCTACAGGCAGGGAGTTGGAGGCGGCACCCGGATTCGAACCGGGGGATAAGGGTTTTGCAGACCCTCGCCTTACCACTTGGCTATGCCGCCCCAACGCGGCCGCGCATTCTAGCAGCCTCGCCGGGCTCTGCGCCAGCAGTTAGCGCAGCGCGCAATGCGCCCGCCTGCTGTCTCTGAGCGGTCGATGGCGCCACTCGGATCAGCGCGTCTCCCGCTTCAGCCTCCACCCCGCCAATCGCAGGTGATTCGCGCTCGAAAGCGAGGCTCCACGCTCCGACTCATCCTCGATCCACCTTCGCGCGTCCACCTGAAGGACGAGTCGTTTCCGCGCCACGTCTATCTCGGTGACCTGAAGTCCCGGCAGGCCGCGAGCGTCAAGCGACGGATCATTCTGCTGCCCCGCGAGCGCTTGCCTAATGGCCTCTCCAACCTCATCGAATCGCCGCAGCACATCGCCAAAGGTGAACTCGAGCACAAGGACGCCACGCGACTCGAGGCGATTCCGCTTGTCGAGGTCGCTCCCGATCTTCTCCACTGTGGTGGCGTGAAATGCTCGCCCATCCAGGAAGACCGAGACGTTCGGGTCGCGGTACTCGGCATCAACCCGAGTGATCCGTTGCCCGCCGATCTCTCGCACGACCTGCAGGGTCGGAGTCGGCAGCCCGGCCCCACGGAGTCGGTTGAAGAACTCGACCTCGAGGAAGGATTCCAACTGCTCGCTCTCTGGGTCCGCGGCGGCCGTGGCTTCCCCCTCTGCAAGCCGCCTAAGTACGCCCATCACCTCGAACCGGTTCAACAACTGATGGCCGCGTTGATTCCAGAAATCACGGAGACAGCGATAACACGATGCAGTGCAATCGCAAGCTTCAAGGCGGCTAAGAACTTCGGCAGCGGCTCGCTTGAGGCCTTGCGCATCACTCTCGAAGAGCTTGGGGAGGTAGCCCGTCCCGCCGGGCATCGTGTCGTAGATGACGATGGACCAGGGCTTGCCCTCGCGCATTCGTTCGAATGAGGCCAAGTCGCGCTGGCCCGCCTGCATGGTCTCTCGAATGCCCAGTTTCAGTGACTCCGCGAGGGTCAGGCGCCAAGCCGCATAGCTCTTCTCGCGGGCGGCATCGGGCAGCTTAATCTCGAGCACGTCGCCGCGGATCTTGGCGATAAGCCAGATCCGAGACTTGATGACTTCACCTGTCGGGTCTTTGCGGCCAGGGCAGCGCGTCGCGTGACCTACGACCTCAGCCTCACCCTCGTCACCATCGTCCTCCTCGCCGGGTACGGGCAGCTCCGATTCCTTCGTGAATCCGCAGCCCGTACAGACTTCAAATCCGAGTCCTGGTTGGCCATCCTCCTCGGGAGATGGGCCTCGATTCGCGACGATGATTTCTAGACCTGACGTTCGCTCGATCTCGAAGCCACCGATCATCATCTGTTGACTCTGACGTGGCGTCCCGGCAAGGAACTGGGTCAGGTGGTAGTCGGCTCGGCTGCGGTACTCATCTTCGCTGGAGATGGCACCGCCACCACCACGGACACCCGTGAGTTCGAGAATCTGCTGGCCGACCAGATCTGCCCCGCACATGGGACAGGATTTCTCAAGTGGATCGAAGGACAGGTACTCGCACGCATCGCAGCGACGGGCGGGCCGGACGACGTTGTCGCGATGCTCTGCGCCCGCGTCGTTCTCAAGTACCGGAGCCGGGTCCAGCCGGCGCACCTTCAACTTCCGTCCACGGGCATACACGATGTTGCACGGCGCGAACTCCGTCACCGCGATCCACGCAGCCTGCACAATGGGCTGTTCGGCGCGTGGGAGGTGGAGGAAGACACTCTGCCCCGTGAACCCATAGCGAGGGATGAAGCCCACCAACCCGAGGAAGCCGAGAGGCTGGTACTCGGGATTGCTCTGGCCCGCGAGCCTCTCGAGTTCGGTCCGCAGCCTGCGCTCCATCTCCTGCTCAGCCTTGGTCGGCATCCGGACGTCGCGAAGGCGCTGGTACTCGTTCAGCAACGCGCGATAGCGGTCGCACCAGCGCATAAGTGCAGCGCGAAGGTCGCCCAGGAATTGGTTGACCTGGTCTATTGCGATCTCCGCGGCGGCCTTGGGTGGCGATGGGTCATGTTCAGAGCAGAAGGCACCCCTGACAGCAGCTTCGATCTTCGACCGCGTCGTTGGGTCCGCCAGTTTGTCCGCGTATGGCTGCAGCGTGGTCTCACGCAGGACGCCGTCGCTGTCAGCGACAGCAGGGCCTGCGAATCCCGCGGGATCTTCTAGAGGTGGCACCCATCGAGTTGGCAGATCGAGCGCCAGCATCTCGTAGACCAGTGAGTTCACGTGCCGGCGGAGCAACGGTTCGTTGTCTAGCGAGATCGAAGGGGCGCGTACTAGTCCTGCAATCAGCTCCGCCGGGCGCTCGAAGAAGTAGCTGTCGTGCGGTGCTTGTCCTGCATGCGCCAACGCCAAGGCAACCTTACTCCGCCGACCAGCGCGACCAACCCGCTGCGCATAGTTGGCAGGGGTCGGCGGCAGGTTTCGCAGAATGACTGAGTGCAGGTCGTCCAGGCTGACCCCTACCTCCAGTGTGGGGGTGCAGGCCAGCACATCAACGGTTGGGTTCTCGCGGTCGTTGAACCTCTCCTCGAGCGCCAGGCGTTCGTCACCTTCGATCTGCCCCGAGTGCTCCCTGACGATCAGTCGCCGAGGCTTTGAGACGTACTGCTGCCGATAGAAGTCCCTCTCGGCCTTCGGCTCATAGGGCTGGGGGGTTCCCGGGCAGCGCCAGTTGGGACAAAGGGAGTTCCCTCGAAGGCTGATGAGCTGAGTGGACAGCACGGTGCCGCAACGGTCGCATCGCCATAGTGGCTGCTCGTCACGACGCGAGAGCATCAGCCGTTTGTGGTCGACCATGAGGCGCTTTCGGCTCTCGAGTTTGCTCTCAGAAAGGAGACCCAATGCGGCAATACGCGAGGCCAGCGCCTCGGCGATCTGGTTCGTCTGTACAGGCGGCTGCTCAAGCACGCGGCCCAGCAACTCGGTGAGGCGCGTCGCGTTCCTCTCCGCGGTCCATCCTCGGATGTCCACTTGGGCCTTCGCGCTTTTGTACTTCGCAGGGCCGTAGCCCCTCGTGTCCTTCACGCCACGATCGCCGATCCGGATGTTGTGGTTCCTCATCACCTCACGGGGCGTGCGCTTCAAGAGCCAATGGTCCACTGCTCGGCCCCACCGGAGCATCTCGACAACCGTCCGGACCACCTGACTAAGCCTCTCCTCATTGCCGAACGGCTGCTCTGGCCAGTTCCGAGCAAGCGCACCCACTAGCTCCGCGAGCCGATCGACCTCGACGATCAGGACGCCCTCCTGCTCGGGTGAGAAGCGACGCCGACTGCGCTCGGTGAGGTCGAGTGCGATCTCCCACTCGAGTTGGCGCCGGATGGCCTCCTCGTCGGCCTCTGACGGCACATAGGCAGGTTTAGCGACCTCTGCAAAGCGATGGTCTTCCTCGCCGATGAGCCAGCGCTTGAGGGTCGGCTTGTCCGAAACGACCCGCTCGTGAACCCTGCGGATCACTTCGGACATCGAGAGCCGTTCGGCGCCAAGCGCGTCCACGAGGAGTTGCCGAACGGAGACCCGCGCTCCCTGGTCATCTGCATACCCAGCCTGCTGGCCGGCGTCCTGCCTGCTGTCCGCAAAGACCAGCAGGCGCCCCCCTGCTTCACCTTCCCGCTTTCGAAGTTCATCAGAGAGGGACTGAGTCAGTACCGCAACACTCGCGGCAGCAGATCCCTGAAGGGGCAGCAGAATCGGGCGGTTCCGGGCACCTTGGTCTCCACAACTCGGGCAATGGACGTCGTCCGTTGAGGCGTAGACTTCCGCGCGCCCAGTCGGATTCGTGCACGCCCGCAAATGAGCGATTTCCTCGCCGTTGGGTGAGAACGAAGCGCAAGTCGGACAGACAGCAGCCTTCACCCAGTCGTGCTTGCCGCCCTCCTCGTCCTCGGCAATCGGCGTCAACCGAGCGGGATCCGCCAAGAAGACAGCGGGCTGGCCCTTGCGACGGTCGACGGCCTCCAGGCGATCGATGCGCTCGAGAGGAGAGCTAAATGTCGGGCTGGACCAATAGGCCTCGCCGCACGTTCGACAGCTCGAGAGCGGCAACGCCGCGGATCCGCAGGCGGGGCACTTGCCCTGTCCAGGACGCGTGAGTGCCTCGCACCCAGGGTTGAGACAGCGCCATAGGCCACTCAGACTCCTGAGAACCTGATGAAGGCGGGGTCTGAACCTCGGTTGGGCCTCGTCCTCTCCGGTTGGGGCCTGCCTCGCCGCCGCACCCAAGAGCAGCACGGCAGTCGCTTCGAGAACGAGGGCGTCCTTGCTCGCTTGTGCTCGTCCGTCGAGTCGTCCCAGAGCATCGGCGGCTGCAGCGATCGGCGCCGGGCTCAGGAGCGAGCGCTCAACGGTTCCGACGACTTGGAACTCGTCGATCGTGCGACCGAGGTTCATCCCAAACGCCTCGTCTTGCGCGATGTCAACCCCGAGGACCTTCTTGGCGAGCACGGCGAGCCCCGCCGTCTCGTGAGCTGCCGCGAGGTCCTCGTGCGACAAACGCGGGGCCGGTGTCAATCTCTTTCCAACTGGCCGAGGATCCGCAGGAGCCTCCGCGATGGCCGCGTCTTCACCGAACTTGGTCCCGAAGAACCGTTCGGCAAACGCCAGCAGCCTAGGCTGTTCGTCCGCGCCCGCGGTGGCGCTGGTTCCGACGCTGCAGATCTCTCCTGGAGCCGCTCCGACATGCTGTCGTAGGCGTCGGAGGAGACATGCCACCTCGGCCCCGAGCACCCCCGCGAAGAGATGGATCTCATCCACTACCAAGTAGGTCGGAGCCCCATGCCGAAAGAGCTCCGCGTCCTTGCCGCGCAGCAGCAGGTACTCCAACTGGGTGTAGTTCGTGAGGAGGATGTTGGGCGGAAAATCCCTCATCGCCTGTCGCGACCATCGACAGTTTGGTGGGGCAGTCGCGGGACGTGGCGGTCGCCGCTCATCGCCGGCATCAGTTTCCGGTGCGTCTCCCGTGTAGCGACCGAATGTCACGTCCGGGCAATCCGCGAGCAACTTCTGGAGCCGAAGGAGCTGGTCGTTCGCCAGCGCGTTCATCGGATAGATGATGAGAGCCTTGATGCCTGGCCCCGGGGCACGCAGGCAAGCGTCCACGATGGGGATCAGGAAGCACTCCGTCTTTCCGGAGCCAGTGCCGGACAGGACCAGCGTGCTTTGTGGGCGGGCCCCCGGCCGCAACCGTAGCCGCTCGAGCGCACGGAACTGATGGTCGTACAGGTCTTGAAAGCCCCAGGGCAGCTCGAGCGTCCGAGGATCGAGGACATCCTTCAGTGTCGCGAGCTTTGGCCCCAGCGCCCCCGGACGCGCAAGCGAAATGAATGGCTCCGCCCAAAGCAACCCCTGTTCAATCAAGGCCTCCCGCTGCCGCTCGAGGTCTTCGTCACGCAAGGGGAACCCAGTGCGTACATAGCGTCGATAGGTCTCGAGCACTGCCTCGGAGACTGCGAAGGGCTGAAGCACCTCATTCTCCTTCTTCAACCACGTAGTAGCGGCGCCGGTTGCCGCGGCCTTCTGCAAAGGCCTCCCGGTCCCTCACCAGCATCTCAAGCACGGAGTGGGCCGTACTCACCTCCTCATAGAGCGCCTCAGCGATGTCAGCGGCGGACTGGGAGTCGGTGGTTAGGAGTTCCCGAATCTGTGCGATCAACTCAGGGTCCGTGGGGACCCGCCCCCCACGAGGAGTGGGGCGATACGGTACCGCCCCTAGCTCGCGATAGCGTGCGACGCGGTGATCGAGCCTCCTGAACTCATCCCGTGGCATGGGGAGTTCGACCCCAGCATCGCGGAGTATCCCGACAATGTCGACTGGTTCGATCCCCGACTGCCGACAATAGGCCAAGAGAGCCAGATCGCGCGTAACGAAGCTCTTGGGCTCTCCCGGAAGCATCGGCTGAACTGTATCTGTGTTCGGAAACGTCGAGAGCACGGCGCAGAAGTGATTGAGTTTAAGTTCGTATGATCGAGCCACATGAGCATCAATGGTGGCCCTGAGCTCGCCGCGGTCCCAGAGGCTCTGGCCCTCTTTGGTTTCGGCGAGGCCCAGAGCTCTCGCTAGTGCTGCGTATTCCGCTGGTGGCCGCAATGATTCAACGATGACAGAGGCGAGCGAGGCGATCTTGACTGGCGAAGGCGCTGGAATGCTATTCAAGACGGCGTGGGTCAGGTGGGTCTTCCCTACGAAGCGGACCAAGTAATCGAACACGAAGCTCGAGATCAAAGCGGCGAGCGAAAGCAGCTTCTCAGGCGGAATCGAGGCGCCCCAGGTCGTGGGTGAGGTGTGCTTCGCTGCTGTCCGCGGGGGCAGCACAGTGGCTATCGCACTTCTTTCGTCCACCGAACGCGCCACATCCCGCCAAGCCACCCGATAGTGCTCCATCACCGACGACCCATCGGTGTTTTTCCGACCCTCGATCGCTGCGACCTCTAGCCCACTGACCCACTTGGTGGGTTCTCTGCCCTCAGCCGGGAACTCGAGGTGGTAGAAGAGCGCACCCTCCACGAGAGGCCACCACTCGAAGCCCTCGGGGTCAATCCAACGGAGCCCCTCCCGACGCGCGCCACGACGGCGAAGAAACTCCTCATCTTTGAATCGCCAGGCATCACGGTCCGCGTGTAGCTCCGCGCAGTACTTGAGTCCCCAGCCTCGCTCGTCGAGGTTGAGGGCCGGTACCGTCGCCACGCAGTGTGCTGCGATCTCCGCGTCAAGGGCGGTTTGAAGCTCGGGGAATGACCACGTCGCGGGAGCCAGCGCCTTGATGTCGGCCACTGCGAGTTCGGGCGACTTGTGACCGAGTTCCGCAAGCACTCCGGGCAGCTCCTCGAGGCCGACGGCACGTTCGCAGCCCGCAGCATCCTTGCCGACGAAGAATTTTGCTCGAAACCACTCTGTCGGTCCTGCTCCACGCTGAGCCACGAGAAGGACGACCTTGATGCGCGAGTCAATGGGGAAGATCTTCTTGCGGTTCTCAAAGACGTAGAGGCACTCGAGCCGCCCCTCGCTCAGCAAGTGTTTCCGGACTCCTGTTGCCGGCGAGGAGACGTACACAGAATCCGGAAGAACCTGACCAAACCGACCATACTTGCGAAGCAAACAGAATGACCGTTCCACGAACAGTCGGAAGACGTTTGCGTCGCCCTTTCGGAGCTGCGCGTCCTCGGCAAACCAAGTGAAGTGTCCCGCCTCAGGCTTCGAATAGGCCGACAGCTCGTGCAGGAAGCGGGCTTCAGCGCGCCACGCTGCGTCAATTTCGGGATCCTCACGCAGCGTTTGTTTCCGCTGCTGTTGCTCGTCCTTGGGCACACCCTTGCGAAAGGTTTGGGGATCGTAGGTCGAGAAGAACTCCTTCACGTCGGGGCTAAGGGTGTTCCACGGGGGGTTCCCGATGACCACGTCGAAACCCCCGCGATCGACGATCACCTCGGGAAACTCGAGTGCCCAGTGGAAGAACCGACGCTTGTCAGCGACTCGCCGTGCGGCGTCGTGCTGCGGTCGTAGCCGCTCAGGGATGGCGCCGCCACTCAATAGACAGGCAAGGATGGTGTCGTAGTCTCCGGGCGCCACCGGGAGCATTACCCGATCACCATCGCGAACCGAGTCCTCGCCCTCGCTGAACCACTGAGCGCACCAGAAGTCAGCAGCTGCACGGAGTCGATTCCTGAGAGACTCGCTCTCTTCTTCGAGCCGACTGAAGGTCGTCTGAGCCTCGAGTTCGAGCTGGAGCGTTTCCTCCCCGGTACCGCGACTTGGAAGTGCTTCACGCTCCGCAGCTGCTCGAGTTAGTGCGTCTGGAAGCGCGTTCGGTCCAAGATTCGGGAAGAACGGCTGCGCGTCGCGCCTCGGTGTCTTGCGTTCATCCTTGAGCTGCTCAACCAGCGCTTCACCAAGCTCTCCTGCTTCCTTCTTAAGGTAGGTGACGAGCCCCTTGGTTGCGTCCTTTGGCCAGACTGTCAGCTCGAAGAGTAGCTTGGTGCCATTTCGTTGCGGGAGCCCGAGCCCGACCAGGGAATCTCCGCGACTCAACTGGGCATCGAGGAAGCTGAGCGGCCGTCCTGGCTCGAGGGTCTCGAGCCAAAGGGACACCTTTGCTAGCGCCACCGCCAACCGGTTGTAGTCCACTCCATAAAGGCACGAGCGGACGACATCACGCTCCGAGCGGCGAACTAACTCAGGCGTCACTCGACCGTCGCCGCCAGCAGCGCGGGCCCGTGCCAGGGCCAACCCCATGACACGCGCGGCCTGCACGAGGAATGCCCCTGAGCCCATCGCAGGATCTAGGATTCTGAGGGCGAGGATCTCGCTCACAGCCTTCGAGGGGTTCTCTCGAGCCGTCTTGAGGATCGGCTCGACCAGTGGACCGATCGCGGCCTCAGCCAGGTAGTTCGTGATCTCGGTCGGAGTATAGAACGAGCCCGTTCCCTTGCGTCGTCCGGATGCGGACTCCAGGACGAAATCACCTTCATTGAGGTGCTGTTCGACGCGGAAGCTGCCCTCCATCCCCGGCTCCAGTACACGACGCTCGCCGTCGATTCGAACCACGAGACGCGGCCCCGGTGCGAGGAACGGCTCGAGCGTCAGCAACCCCTCGTAGATCGAGCCCAACTGATCGACCCCCAGCTCCGCGAAGCTCGACCGCCGACCCATCCGGCGTCGTCCGCTATTCGGAGCGCCAAGGGCAATCGCCGTCAGTGCTCGGCGCCAAGCAGGGTCCCCGATTGTCAGGCTGTCGAGGAGACTTGTGTGCGCGGGTTCGAAGAGCTCGCCGCCCACTGGCTCAATCTCAAGAGCCCGAGCGAGCTCAGGCGGCCCCTGCCACAGAAGTGCGAACAGACGCCGCAGAGTGTCGCCGTAGTAGGTGCCATCCGCGTTCTCGCTCTCACTCCGAGCCAACTCAATCAAGTGGTCCGCGGAATAGCTCTTGGCGTACGGGCCCGCACCCGACAGCGGGAGGACGTCCCGCGCCTCGGCATAGAGGACGAACAGGACTCGGTACAGGTAATAGAGCGTCTCCTCAAAGAGCTGCTGGAGCATCACCCGAGTGACGCCCGCACGGAACGCGCGATTCGCTGGGTGGTCCAGGGCCCCCTGGATCAGCGACTCTGCAGCGTGGACGACATCCGAGCGCATGTCGTCCGCGAGCTTCGATGCGTGCCGCCGGCTCTCATCGATGACCCGCCGGATAAACGGCACGCCGTCTTCCCCAGGCGCGAACGCTGCCGCTCTGAAAATCCCCGCGAAGGCCTTCCAGGCCGACTCATCATCGAGCTCAACGAGCGAGTCCAGCTCGAGAGCGAGGTACTGCTGGCTGATCCCGCTAGATCGGCGGTATACGCGCGCCTCGAGCCCGGCCAACAGGAGTCCCCAGTCCGCCTCGCCATCATAAGCGTCCAGGGCGAGCTCAAACATTGTGGCGGGTGGGTCCGGGGCATCGTCTGAGCGTTCATCTGGGTCTCCGAACCCGGCCAAGTCCCTAACGACCAGCGCATCAACTCCGCCACCATTTCGCCAGACTCCAACCGAGCAGTTGGTGCCGTCCTCGAGCTCAATGGTTCGCTCGAGCAGACGATCGAGGCCAAGGAGGTCACGCCGGCGAGCACGCCAATCGTCGTCCGGCTCTTCACCACGGCTCTCAAACGCTCGAGCGTCACGGACGAGTGATCTGGCCTTTCGCTTGAGCGTCGCGTAGGTTTCGGGGTCGATGGTGATCTGGCTGCGTCGCGCCCACACCTCGAGGAGGAAGTAAGGCGAGGCCAGCTCACCGACGTTTCGGATTGCACTCATGGCGCCTCACCGACGATGAGGCGACCGCCGATCAGGTCGGCTCCAGCAAGCCGGATGTTTGAGCGATCCCGGACCGCCGACTTGCGAGCGGCATGTTCGCGCTCCAGGGCATCGAGGCGGCGCCGGTACTCCTGCGCGCCTTCGAATGAAATCTGTCCTCCCTCGGCCCCGAGCGTCACCATCTCGATTGTGGCTCGCTCCTGCTCGAGCCAGGTTGCGAGAATCTCCAGCTCCTGCTCCTGCAGGGCTCGAGCAAGTTCCACAAGTTCTCGAATTCGCTCCTCGGCTCGTCGAAGTGCTTCGGCACGAGCCGGCTCGACCAAGTGGGGGAAGCGGGTCCGCCATTCACCGATTGCTGCGGGAGCAGGGCTCTTGCCGCTGGGGGGGGCCTCAAGACCAAGGCGACGGAGGTCTTGAGCGGAGTCGCGGCTGGCCCGCCCACCGGCGTCTACCTCGATGCCTTCGAGGCGTTCCTCGACAGTCCGTCCATCGCCGTCCACGAATCTCAGGACGAAGCTCATCACGAGCCCGGCGGGGTTCCCGACCTCGACATCGAACCGATGGGCGAACTCCGGGTCTGCTGCATCGTCTCGGAGCCGCTGGAGGGTGGCTTCAACGAGCGGATGTGCGGGAGAAAGGAACTCCGGCGTCTCCTCTCCCACCTCGTCCTGTCCTGCGACCGCGACATCGCGACGAAAGGTGCCCCGTTCGATCACGGGCACACCCAGCGCCTGGCGAAGACGCCCGGGAACACGGACTCGCACGACTCCGCCATCTCGCGGCTCGATCGCTCCACCGTCGTCCCACCCGCGGAAGGCAACCTTCAGCAGGGCACCGACCTGCTCTTCGAAGTCGTCGACGGTCCCGAGGCTGTCTACGTGGGCTTGAGCCTCTTCGATCTCCCGCTGGTTCAGCACGGTGAGCTTGGTCAGGTCGGCACCGGCTTTGCGCAGCTCCCTCTCGTCCATCAGCTTCTCGACGCGCTCCTCGGCGTCTGCCTCAGCGCGGAGAAGTACCTCGCTTACCGAGCCGCTGCTGAAGCCAGGCAGCACAGGGCTCACTGAGCCAAGTTCGCGTTCAATCAGGGAGAGTTTCTCGACCACGACCTCGAGGGCGCGGTACTCCGGGCGTCCAAGCTTTTTCTTCCGGTCCGCCGCCACGAGCACCCAGATATGCGGCTTGTTCCCCTGGCCGTACCGATCGATGCGACCGTTCCGCTGCACATAGCGATTCGGGTTCCAGGGAACGTCGAGATGGATCAGGTTGTGTGCTGCGTGTTGGAGATTCTTGCCCTCGCTTGCGGCGTCGGTCGCGAGGAACACCCGAATAGCAGGGTTTGCGATGAACGAGGAGATGACCCCCTCTCGCGTCCCTTCCGGCGTCTCCCCGTGGAAGACAATGAAGGAGATCCCCTCCTTCTCGAGTCGTCTTCTGGCTGCACGAAGCGTGTCACGGTATTCGGTGAAGATGACCACCTTCTCTCGGGAAAGTTCTCCATTGAGCAGGCGGATCATTGCCTCGAGCTTCGAATCGCGACCCGCGTGTACGTTGTCGGCCGCGTCGAGAAGGCCACGAGCCAGCCCCATTTCCTCCTCGGAGATGGGCGGAGGTGGTGCCTCAGCCGAAGCACCCGGGTCAATAATGTCGTCCTCGGGGTCCGATGCCTCGGTTTCGACGTACGGCACGAGTTCGTCTGAATCCTCCGGTGCTGGTTGCAGCCCGAGTCGCCGGCGCAAAGTCGCACGAAGTGCAGCCACCGAAGAGCCAAATCGCTTTCGATAGACGCCGGCGAGGAACTGGCAGCCTTTGGCCTTCTGACGAGCGCCCGTATCCAGGAAGCGAGATTCCTCTGCGGCCAACCATTCGAGGTATGCATTCAGGGGGCGCTCAACCGCCTTCTCTTCCGCTGATGCGTCGCCCAAGGTCGAAATGAGGTGAATCTCCGGCTCGATGAACTTCCGCCCTCCTACTAGCGTCACTTCAGACTTCAGCCGGCGCACGACAAGACGACTGGCCCCGGTCACGGAGACTTCTCCCGACTGCACTTCCACAAGCGGGTCAAGCAGCCGGAGCAACGAAAGGAAGCTGTCGGACTTGCCGTCGTGCGGAGTCGCCGTGAGCAGGATCAAGGACCCGTCGCGAGTCAGCTTCTTAGCGAGTGACCGCCCGAGAATCGAAAGGCGCTTGGTTCTCGAGCCGCGATCGGCGAGGTGGTGGGCCTCGTCCACAACGACGGCATCGAAAGGGGCCGGACACTGCCGCAGCTCGTCGAGGAAGGCCTGTCGGGCGGCGAGCGTCATCGAGACAATGAGGCGCGCCTCCTGCGCGAAGACGTTTACCGTTGGCGCGCGCTTTCGGCGCTCGAGAAAGTCTGCGCCATTCCTGAGGATGTCGAAGCGGAACCCGAACTTCGTCCACATCTCGCGCTGCCAGCGCTGAGGCTCTGGATCTGCTCGCGTCACGATGAGGACGCGGCCGGCCTGATGACGCTGGGCGAGCCATCGAAGGACAAGGCCAGCCTCCGCGGTCTTGCCAAGCCCGGTGTCATCCGCGATGAGCAAACGTGGCCGAATGGACTTCGCCGCCCGCATGAGGGGAACGAGTTGGTAGGGCTCGACAGCCACGGCACCCCAGTCGAGGCCAACAAGTTGCTCACGACCGCCGGCCATGGTGGTCAGGAACGCCCCATGAAGCGCGCGCCATCGGGCACGATCGCTTCGCTCAACCTCGAGAGCTGGAAGCGGGAGAACGTCCGGCTGAAGAGTGTCGCTCTCGAGCGCCAAGAGAGGGGTTACGACCTGGTCGCGGTTTGTGGGCTCGATCCCGACCAGCTCGATGAAACCCCGGTCTTCTTCACGGGTAACGCGCCAACGCCGTCCGCGCCAACGGACGGTTTGCCCAGCCTCGAGAAGCGATGACTCCCTCTGGTCGCTCACGGGGGCAGCCCAGGACAACGCTAGGGTAGGTTGGAGTACTCTGGATGATCGTGCAGCCTATTCTCCTGAGGGGATGCACCGCAAGGAACCGGACCCATGATGGAGGTGCCCGTCGCGAGAACCAGGCACGGGTCTCAGTAGTGGAGTCCTCGAGCCACCTGCGTCGTCGATGACTGGGCCATCCTTTGAACTTCGGCGTCATCCGATGCGATCAGTTCCCACCTCACCAGCACGAGTGCGGCCTCGTCGTAGCAGCAGATTGCCCTGAAATAGCTGCGGGCGATGCAATCAGGAACAAGTACTTCGGCGCATTTCTTTCTCTTGTACTCCTTGCTGAAGCAGTTCGAGGTTGCCACGATCGTCCAGTCGATTGCGGCTAGGGCGCCAGCCCCGTGGTAGAACTGCGTCTCATCGCTTGCCGCATTACCGTCTGTGGTGAGAACGCCGGGCAACGCGAGCAGCTCATCAGCGTCCATCACGAAGCAAACCAACTTGCCTGGTGATAGTCCTCCAGGTTTCATGGTTCTAACGTATTGCATCGGCGTGTGGGTTGCCCAGTAGAGCGGCACATAGTCATGCACGCTCTTGCCCGAGAGGACGAGCCTTTCTCGACGTGCATTCACAAACGGATCGGCGATCGACGATGAGCCCGAAGCGATGCGTGGGTTCTGGCGCAGGAGGTTGAACGCCAGGATGCCGTGGGTCGCAATTGACCGCACATTCGCCGGCGGAGCCATGTAGTAGAGATTGTGCTTCATGGCGGCCATCTACGCGGAGCCTTCTCAAACGACCAAGAGACTAGGCGCTACGCTCCAAGTACGTCTTCTTCGGCAACCGGAAGGTCATCGCTGAACGAGAGCCCCACCCAGCTCAGCATGTTCAGGTGCCGAATGCTCTTCGCGACCTTGTCTGCGTCAAGAGGAGGACGTCGTTTCTGCTTCCACTCGAGAACAGCCCTCAACACATCCGCCTCCGAGGCTGCTGGCAGCTGGGATCGAGATTCTTGGGCAGCGAAATGGACGGTCGCTGCGATTTCCGCTAGCTCCGTATCCATTCGGAGGAACAGATCGGCGACCTTCTCGATGGCACCGGACCACGATTCGAGCTCGGAGCGGTAGGCTTGATGCGCGTCCGTGTAGGTCGGACCAACGTGCACAGCGAACATCTGCCCAATTCGCTCTTCCTTCAGGAGCCCGTTGTTGACCAGCGCGGTAACACGACGCTTGATCTCGGATGAGAACGGGCCGTAGCTGCCGCGCTCGAACTGAAGATCGGTGGGGATTCCGCTTTGGGTCGCGAAGTAGACGATCTTCTGAAACGTTGTCCTGCCGACGGGACGGTGATTCGGTTCCTTCTCCAGCTGTCGCAGGATCTCCACTACGGCAATCCATCCGGGGCCGATCCGGTACTGGCCCGCAGACGGCGGTGACTGACCCGACTTGTCGAGAAAGTCGATGCTCAGCTCGGCATGCGCAGTGCCAATTGGGGCATACAGCTCGACTGGGACCGCCAAGTCCTTGAGGCACCGGTAAAGCGTCGGGCCCACAACCCTCCATTCAAGTTGACCCTCTCCACAGCCTAAGGGTGGCACCGCCATGGACTTCACCCCCCACTCGGATACGTGGTCTCGCAGGTAGAGGAGCCCGCGCTCGATGTCCTCGAGCCGAGAAACAGAACGCCAGTGTTCCTTGGTCGGGAAGTTGATGATCCAGGGCTCGAACAACCCACGATAGAGGTATGGCTCCCCAAGTCGGACCTCGCCAAGTTCACAGCGGCGCGCGTAGTCCTTGAACATGTCGGGGAAGCGCTTCTTGAACTCCAGGGCGATGCCCTTGCCCATGATCCCGACGCAGTTCACGGTGTTGACCAGGGTTTGGGCCTGGCTCGTGAAGAGATCGCCGATTCGCACGTTGACCATGGCGGTTTCCTACAGGAAAAATAGGTTCGCGTCGACTGCTACTGGCAGCCCCGTCCCCAAGGCTTCGAAGGCCACCCGGGCGTCGTCACTGCAAACATACGCCCTGACCAGATGATGAGGCCCAACGCATTCTGGGACAAGCACTTCCGCGCACTTCGCGGACTTCCGCCGAAGGTACTCTATCTTGTCAGGATGCGTCCACCATTTAGCGAAAGTCCGCCCCGCGTCGACGATTGCGAGGCCCGCCGGCGAGGCCGCGAAACGCACGTAGTCGCTGGAGGCGTTCGCGTCAGTGATCACTACTCCCGGCAGATCGAGGATGGCCGGGCTCACACCCAGGACGCACAGTTGTTCGCGATGGTCCGATCGCTTGAAGAGCATTGGGTTTCGGGCGGTGAAGTACAGGTTTGCGTACTCGTGCAAGGGCCGCCCTCCAGGCACGCGCTTGCGCGCCCGCCTGGCCTGGATCTCCGCCATCGCGGCGGAATCGTGAGGGACTCGCTCGGCCATCGCGTGGCAGAGGATCCCTCGCTCCAGGATCGAGGGCACATTTGCGACGGGCGTGATGAAGTGCAGCTCACGAAGGTTTTCGCGATTCATTGGGTGGCCCGCGCCCCAAAATGGGGTACTCGAGGTCTGCCACTCTATCGTGGCGCCACGCTCCCCGCCACTGATGATCTGGAGGTGACAGTGGCCGGGATCATCGAAGGCAGCCGTTCACCCACCCCCCTGGCCGACGGGGAAACCGCGAAGACCTGTTGACTCTGGGCGAAGGCTCCGATGGTTCCGGCGTTTCAAGCCCCAGGGTCGGCACCGCGAGCTTGGCAGCCCGCGTCGCCAGCCC
>Ga0154815_151_pt7 | contig 15436 bp, 14 predicted proteins | sample Rifle2008BG16ft_FD_105823 | JGI IMG/M metagenome (GOLD analysis project Ga0154815, IMG submission 105823) | Actinobacteria bacterium RBG_16_64_13
TCGAGAAGGTAACGCTGGTCCATTATCCAGCCGGCAATGGCTTCGTCAAACCTGCGGCCAAGCCGACTCCTGGGTCGAATAATGACTACTACAAGCTGCTCAGGGTGAGTTGGGATGTCCCCGCGGGTGGTGTCGCCTTCACTCTGGCCACCGAAGGGTGGCCCAGCTCGGGTGCCCCGGGTTATCAAGCGGTAGGAGCCGAGATGGAAGCGGCGTTTGAGGCCTGGGACGCAGTGACAGCAACGACGGACCTTTTCAAGGACAACATTGAGTATGGCGGGGTAGTGGGCCCGTATAAGGATAATAAGAACACGGTCAGCTTCGGTCCGGTATCGTACGCGGGCGCTCTTGCGGTGACTACCTATTGGTACAACCGCGCCACAGGCCGGTTCGTCGAGGCCGATATCGAATTCAGCACCTCATATAGGTGGGGCATCGATCCCGACGGTGAGGGCGTGCAGACCCTGGACTCCTCGACTTTTGACGTGCGGAACGTCGGGACTCACGAGGTGGGCCACGTGGTTGGGTTGGCCGATCTCTACCGGACCAACTATTCTGAGTTGACTATGTACGGCTATGCCGCGCCGGCCGAAACCCTTAAGCGCAGCCTTCAGAACGGAGACATCCTGGGCACCCAGAAGCTCTACGGTCTGTAATCGCGTCGAGTTTAGAGATGGCAAAAGGCCCGGGGCGCCCGGGCCTTTTGTTTGGCGAGCGTGTTCGCCGAGTGGGCGGCGTTCCGTGGTGCGGTTCGCATCTCGTATCACCATTACCGATCGTGATCGTTCCCGATTGAACAGGGGTGGCCTCGGTATCTTGCGTTCCGCCTGGTCTGCGACCCAAACTCCGGGCTATGCCCCTGGGGAGTCAGACCCAGCCGTATCTGGTCTTGCTGGTATAGGAGCGCCAGACCCAGAGAGCTGCTACCGCCAGGAGAACTGCTGTAAGCCAGGCAGGGAATCCCACCACGCTCTCCACTCCCAGGATGGCCGCCGAGAAAGCCAGGAACATGCACAAGGAGGCCATCTTCTTACGCCGCATGCGCAGAGTCGTGATCCGCTTCTTGGCGTCGTCGGCAAGCACCCCGTAGTCGCCGAAGAGGCGGTCGATCTCCGGCTGGACGAGGAAATGCACCCAGGAGAGCATCCCCGCCATGATCAACAGGATGATGATCTTGGCCAGAATCGCCCAGTCACCCAGGTAGTCACCCACCGTCAGCGGGCTATCGCTGACGCGGGCCCAGATAAGCAGGAAGCCGCCGATGAGGAGGGTCCCCTGGAACACGAAGCAGGCGATGGTGCGGTTCTTGAGGATGTTCTCCAGGTAGCGGTCGGTGCGGTCGCCGAGCGGTGGCCCCAAGGCTATCCTCTGGTTTACCGCCGCCAGGGCGTAGTAGGGCCAGGCCATAGTCATAGCCGCAACAATATGCACGACGCGCAAGAAACTCGTGACTTCGTCCATTGCTCCTCCTTCTCCGCCTGTTCATTGACACGGGAGCCTCACCGGAGAAATGAATGCCTGACTCATCCCGGCCATGAACATATCTTACTATCCTGGCTCCCCATATCGATTCACTGATCGTGGCCGCCCCCTGCCTGTAGAACCACCGCTTCGGGTCGGCACAAAGACTTGACCCGGCCGGATTCCCTCAACAACCTTGGTTCCCACTCTAGCCGCGTCTCCCCGGGAAGAGACGTCGACCACGTCCTCGGGGGCTATGCCCAAGGCGCCGGCTTCCGGGGGGCCCACCTCCACGTAGGCCGGATCCGGAGATGCCCGCTTGAGTAGGGGAGCTCTATCCGTTCATGGTGTTCGTTCCCGACCGGTAACCATTGGAACGTAGGTATGCGGCACGTTTCACGGCGAAGTGCCCGGCGGGAGGCGTCAATTCGGGGTAGACGCCGGCCTGATAAGCTGGGCCTTAAGAAGGTGTGCGTGACGGGCCGTGTTTCGGAGCGAGTTCCTCGGCCCGTCGCAACAAAGGAGGCCGCAAGTGAGGGGCAAGAAGGAAGTGCGCTACATCGTTTCCCGACTTCTGGATCCAGATGATCTCGAAGGCGAGCGAGAGAGGCTTGGCTGGCACCCATACCTAGATCTCGCCAAGAGCCAGGCCGACCGGACGGGCCCCGGCACCTTCGTGGATGCGGAAGGGGGCACCTTCTACCGTGACGGCCGCTTCGGACGGAGCAGGGGATGGGAAGTGGAATGGACCAACCGCAACCTCTACCAGGGTAGAAAGAAGAAGGTCCGACTACCCTAAGCAGCGCCGTGACGCATTCGTGGTCGGCCTGAGCTGGCCCCAGTCGCCGTCATGACTTTCTCGATGCGCCGGTCCTATTCGCGCATGGTGCCGACTCGCTAGTGTTCAGGATGTGTCGGGCCAATTTCTTCGCGAGGCGATCCGGCGAGCCGGGATTGAAAAGGTCGACGCCGCGGCCTTGGCGGCAAAGTCATCAAGCAGCGGGTAGCGCGCACCGGCGAAGATCAGCTCCGCCGAGAGGCCAGGCGGCAGCTTGCCCCGCGAGTCCGGCGTCAGAGGTCAAGCAGCTTCGCCGCCAGCTCCGGATGCGCAGCGAAGGCCGTTCGCATCATGTCGGCCACGACGGGGTCCATGGCATTACGGTCCACCTGGCTCCAGTCGATCCCCCCGAGCGGCGGCTGGGGATCGTACTCGAGGATCAGTTGTACCTGGCGGGCGACCCGCTCGTCGGTGAGCCTCTGGGCCACGTGCAACGCCATGTCGATCCCGGCCGAGATACCGGCTGCGGTGATGAACCTCTCGTCCTGCACCCATCGCTCGGGCACGTAGGTGGCGCCCAGGCGCTCAAGCACCCGATGGAATCCCCAATGGGTGGTCGCCCTGCGCCCGTTCAACAGGCCCGCCGCGGCAAGGATGAGGGCACCGGTGCATGTCGATCCGACGATACGCGCCCTCCGCGCGGCCGATCGGACGTACTCGAGGAGAGCTTGGTCCGCGAGCGCCCGCAGGGTGGGCACCGTGCCCTGAGGGGTACGTTTATTCCGATCATGCGGCAAATCGGCGATACTCGTTGATCAACCCGCCGAGCCTGGCCACCCGGACTACCTCCCCGTCGGCGCGGTTCGGGGTCGGCCTGGGCTCCGGGGTTTGAAGGGATAGCCCCCGATGCGGTCGCTCCCTATTGTAGTGTCTGACGTACACCCTCAAGGTCCGCTCAAGGTGACGTTCGCCCAAGACGAGGACATGGTCCAGACACTCTCGTCGTATGGTTCTGACGAAACGTTCAGCGACGGCGTTCGCTTTTGGAGAGCGCGTCGGTGTGCGGATGACCCGCACTCCTTCCGAGCAAAACACCTCGTCGAACGACCCCGAGTACTTGGCGTCGCGATCACGGATCAGGAACCGGGTCCTCGCCAAGTGATCCTCCATCACCAAGTTGCGGGCTTGTTGCGTGACCCAGGCGGAATTGGGATGGGCGGTGACCCCTGCCAGATGTACCCTGCGCGTGGAAAGTTCGATGAAGAAGAGAACGTAGATCGTCCGGAATGCATTCCCCGACGTGGGCTTTGGTGACAATCCGTTTCCCCCTCTGGCCCTGAAGCCCGCCGATCGCCAGTTTCCCCTCCAAGACGGCGATGAAATCTATCGGGTTCTGGCTGCGGGACGCGCTTCTCACGGTAACAAGTATCCTGATTTCACCTTCGAAATAGCGTTTGGCGAGGGCGAGATTGTTGAGGGTGAGCCGCTGATCCCAACGCTCGCTCAGTTTGTCGGCCTGATTGAGGGAGTGGTTGAACCATTCCGGCCGCTGCTCTCCTGATTCCGGCTGTATCGCTCCACTAATCATTCCACCCCTCTCTTATACACTGGTGGGATAATGTCCGATCGTCTTGAGCCACACGGTGTCCACGCAGAAGAAGTCGCAGGCCGCGATACCGGCCGCCTGCTGGGAGAGGAACTCCTTCCAGGAGGGACCGTCTCGTCGCTTGGCCGGCGGCAGTCCATGGCGGCGAAGCACTGAACAGATGCCTGTTGCCGAGACGGCGACGCCGAGCTTCTTCAGTTCACCCTGGATCCGCCGGTACCCCCAGCGCGGGTTCTCCGTTGCCAGCCGGAGGATAAGTGTCGCCGTCTCCTGCGCAACTCTCGGTCGGCCGGCCGGCCGCTTGTGTCGGTAGGTCCACTTGCGCCTGACGAGCTCGCGGTGCCAACGAAGTACGGTCCGTGGCGACACGGGGAAGGATCGCCATATTTCGCGTGGCAGCAGCCTGCTCGCCGCCGCGAGCAAGATCCGGTCACTCCGCCGCAGCGCCAGACGGCGACCTCTTGACAGCACACAGAGCTGATGGCGTAGGACCAAGATCTCGATCTCGCGAGCGGCATCACCGCGATCACGTACGGTCAGTAGACGTAGCAGGCATCGAACGGCAAAGTAGACGAGTGACAGCAGCATCGACACTCCAGAGAGCTAGGTTGGGAACCCAGATCCTAACGAATGCCGCCGCTCAAGCAAACGGATCGAGAGTTTACGGACCCCTCACGTTGATGGGCTCGGCCAGAGCGTTATCGAACGCATCTCCCCGACTCGCAGTCCGAAGACCGGAAAAGTACTTGGGCTTCGATCTCCGCCGCTTGGTCCGGCCGGAATGAATCGAGCATCCGCTTGAGGTTACGGGCAAACGTGCCATCGATGACGAATTGTCCGGCTCCCATCAATACCGCGATGTCCTCAACCCATGCGAACATGAACATTGCCCAGACAACGTCTTGCGATGGCACATCCGGGCGGATGGTGCCCTGGCGTTTGCCCTCCTCGGCTAGGTCCGATAAGGCCTGGAAAGACTTGTACAGCGGCAGGGTCATCTGGCCGCCCAGATCGGGCTGTTGAGGGGCGGCTACCTCCAGAAAGAACGGGCGAACAACGGTGTTAAGGTTGGCCTTCGCCCACGCGGCGTGCGTGTTCCCCAACTCTTCCAGCCGCCGTAACATGTCCGGTTCGTTCGACGCCGCGATCCAGTTCACCGCCCGTTCGCCCGCGACCATGTTCGCTTCGTTGATAAGCGCGGTTCGGCTCTCAAAATGGCGATACAGCGCGCCGGGTGTGAGACCGACAGCAGCGGCGATTCGCGAGACCGTAGTCCCTTCCAGGCCGTATTCCCCAAGAAGCTTGAGCGTGGCGTCGATTATCTCCTCTCGGCGCTCCGTCTGGCTCTTTCTGACGTGTCTTTTTACATAGCTCGACATAGCATCCAGCTCTTCCGGCCTTCCGTTTCTACCACCGCCGCAACAGCAGCAATCCCTGGCGACCTTGACAGCATACACCCCGTCGAGTACCTTGGTAAATCTCTTTTACGAAAAACAGTTTTACTAGCACGGCGGGTCGTGCTCCATCGAACACGGCCCTCCGGGAATCCGCCAGGGGGGTGATTGTGGACAAGTGGATTCAGCTACTGGTGACCGGCGTAACCGTCGGTAGCATCTATTCGTTGATCGCCCTTGGCTACGTCACCATCTACCGTACCTCGCGCATCGTGAACATGGCGCAGGGCGCATTTGTGATGTTCGGCGCCTTCTTCACGTATTCGTTCCTGAGCGAGATCGGGCTTCCCTACTGGCTCTCAGCCATCCTTTCCATCGCCTGCGTGGTGGTTCTCGGCATGGTCATGTATCTGGTCGTGCTGCGGCCCCTGATCAAGATCTCGCTGGTGTCGATCATTCTGGCCACGATGGCTCTCAGCATCCTTTTCGAGAACCTCGTTCTGCTCAAGTGGGGAGGCTATGGGAAGAGCGCACCGGCGTTCACCGGTGACAAGGCACTCTTCATAGGGAAGGTGGCCGTCTTTCCTCAGAGCCTGTGGGTGATCGGACTCATGATCTTGGTGCTCCTGGGTCTATACCTTCTGACCAACCGCACCCGGATCGGCAAGCAGATGACGGCTACCGCCAACGACCCGGGGGCGGCCAGTCTCTCCGGAGTGAACACCGGCAAGATGATCCTCCTCGCCTTCGCCATCTCGGCGGCCATCGGGGCTCTGGGGGGCATCGCCGTGACCCCCATCAACTCGACCTCGTATCTGTCCGGTGGTATCTATGCCCTCTCGGGCTTCGTGGCCGCCATCCTGGGCGGTTGGGGTTCGAGCACCGGCGCTGTGGTTGGCGGTCTAACCCTCGGGATCATGCAATCCGTGGCGACCGGCTTCATGCCGGCCGGCTATCAGGACGCGGTGGCGTTCGCCATCCTGATTCTCGTCCTCTATTTCCGGCCGGGCGGCATCGTCGGCCAGCCTTCCGCGGAGGGTGAGGCCTGATGGAACGGCTGGAGACCTCCATCCCTGTGCCAGGCAGGTTCTCCTGGCTGCACAGCCGGGCGTTCCTCTTCAAGGCCCTGCTGGTCGTCGTCCTTCTTATCTGGCCGCTGCTCTACCAGAGCGGTTACGCCATGCGGATCATGACCACCGGGGGGCTCTTTACCATCCTCACCGTCGCTGTCGTCATCATCCTGGGCCAGGCCGGCCAACTATCCTTCGGCCACTCCGCCTTCTACGGCATCGGCGCGTACACCGCTGCTATCCTGAGCATGAAGGCCGACTTCCCCACGCTCGCCGCCCTCGTCATTGGGGCCCTGGTGGCCGGAGCGATCGCCCTCATCGTGGGGCGGCCGGTGCTCAAGCTCCGGTACTTCTACCTGGCTCTCGCCACCATAGGCCTCGGGCAGATCTTCCTGGTACTGGTGCAGCAACTCCGCACTATCACCGGCTCGACCACCGGACTCGCACCCGTCCCGACTCTCAACATCTTCGGGTTCGACTTCAACACCAACCTGCGCCAGTACTACTTGATCTGGGTAGTGGCGGTGGTCATCATCCTGTTCATCGACCGCGCCCTCAAGTACCGCATGGGTCGGGCCCTACGGGCCATCGCCACCAGCGAGGTCGCCTCTAAGAGCCTCGGTGTACGTACACCCAACTGGAAACTCCTCGCCTTCGTCGCCAGCGCGGTCATCTGCGGACTAGCCGGTGGCCTCTATGCCTTCGTCAGCATGGCAGTCACTCCGAACTCCTTCACCTTCACCGCGGCCATCCTCCCGATCGTCATGATGCTATTGGGGGGCGGGTCGGTATGGGGCGCGGTCATCGGGGCCGTTCTCATGACCTGGGTGATGAACGGGTTCGCCGGCATCCAGCAGTACAGCGGCGTCGTATACTCCGTCATAATGATCCTGCTCCTCATCTTTCTTCCCGCCGGTCTGGCGCTACGTCCCGACCAGCGAACACGGCTGAAGGCCTTCTTCAAGCGTGAGAGGGCGCAGGACTCGGCCCAGTGCCTGGCGGCGGCCGAAGATGACCAGCCCGCCGGGCAGTGCACCACTACGCTGGGGATGCCGTTGGCCGTATCGCCGGAGACCGGGATAGCTGCGGCTGCGCCGACGACCCTGAACGTCCCGGAGGGAGCCTTGGCCACGACCGTTGCCGCGGGACTCCCAGCTGCTCGGGCCGTGGGGGCGCCACTCCTTTCGGTCAAGGAGTTGTCCGTCCATTTCGGCGGACTCAAGGCGGTCGATAAGGTCTCGCTCGAGGTCCGCGAAGGTCAGATCGTTGCTCTCATCGGACCAAACGGGGCGGGCAAGACCACGCTCTTCAATGCCGTCAGCCGTCTACAGAAGCTCACGCAGGGGACCGTCGAGTTCGCCGGCCAGGACGTGACCAAAGTCTCCACCGCCAATACCGCTCGTCTGGGCATGGCCCGTACCTTCCAGAACATGCGCATCTATGTGAACATGACTGTTCTTGAGAACGTGTTGGTAGGTTGCCATCAACACGAGAGATCCGGTCTCTGGGCAGGTGGGCTCGGTCTTCCTCATCAGCGCCGGGAGGAAAAGGCCTCGCGGGAACGGGCGATACGGGCGCTGTCTGCGGTGGGGCTGGCCGACAGGGCCCATCTCCCCGCTGCCAGCCTCCCCTACGGGTCGCAGCGCTTGGTGGAGATCGCCCGGGCGCTTGCCTCCGAGCCCCGCCTGCTCTTGCTTGACGAGCCGGCGGCAGGCATGAACGCTTCCGAACGCGCCTACCTGGTCGAGCGGATCCGGAGCATCTGCGATTCCGGAGTCACCGTCTTTCTGGTGGAGCACGACATCCACCTGGTCATGGGCATCTCCGAGCACGTCTACGTGCTCGACTATGGCCGTGTGATCGCCGAGGGCCAGCCGGAAGTCGTTCAGAAAGACCCGGCGGTCATCGAGGCGTACCTGGGAGTGAAAGTGGAGGACCGCGCGGACCTCTGCCAGACCCGGGCACTGACCGACGGCAGTTGCCCCGAGCCTGAAGATCTCCTTGTGATCAGAGATCTCACCACCACCTACGGCTCCATCGAGGCCCTACGCGGGGTCTCGCTAGCCGTGCCGAAGGGTGAAGTGGTCGCCATCCTGGGCGCGAACGGGGCCGGTAAGAGCACGCTGCTCCACACCATCTCTGGCCTGCTGCGGCCCAAGGCCGGCTCGGTGATGTACGAGGGTGCCGACATCACCCACCTCGCGCCGGAGAAGATCGCGGCCCGCGGCCTGTGTCAGGTGCCCGAAGGGCGCCGGCTTTTCCGGGAGCTCTCGGTGCAGGACAACCTAGTTGTGGGTAGTTCCGGCCGGAAAGACTGGCGGGGGACGCTGGCGGACGACATAGCCTACGTCTACGAGCTCTTCCCCATCCTAGGGGAGAGAAGGAAGCAGCCCGCGGGCACGCTTTCCGGCGGCGAGCAACAGATGCTGGCCATCGGCCGGGCCCTCGTCGGGCGGCCGCAGCTCCTTCTCCTCGACGAGCCCTCCATGGGTCTTGCTCCACTCGTCGTGGAGCGCATCTTCGAGGCGCTCTCGAAGTTGAACAAGGAGGGTCTCACCATGCTGATGGTGGAGCAGAGCGCCGAAATGGCGCTCTCGCTGGCCCACCGAGGCATCGTTCTCCAGACCGGACAGGTGGCCGTCTTCGGTCTGGCGGACACTCTCAAGTCGGATGATCGCGTGCGGGCGAGCTACCTCGGTATGGCCCTGGGCTGACCAGTCAAGGCTGCCGCACGCTGTCAGGTTGGAGGACGGGGCAAACGATTCTGGAAACACAGTAGTAACGGGAGGAAAGCATGAAGAAACGCTACATGATCGTCGGTCTGCTTGTTCTGCTGCTCGTGGTCGCCGCGACGGCGATCGCCTGCGGTGGAGAAGAGACCACAACCACGGCTGCTCCGACGACCGCGACCACCGCGGCTCCGGGCCCGGACACGACTGCTGCCCCGAGCACCGACACCACGGCGGCTGGCCCTGCCACCGGCGAACCCATCAAGGTCGGGTTCTCGAACAGCATCACCGGGTTCAGCGCGGCTCCGGCCGACTCGACCGGTAAGGGTGTCGACCTGATGGTCGAATACATCAACGCCAATGGCGGCATCAATGGCCGTCCGCTGCAGGTCATCACGCTCGACGACAAATCGGACGTACCCACCGCCATCGCCAACATCAACAAGCTTATCCAGGAAGACAAGGTCGCAGCCACTATCGGTCCGTTCGCCCAGTTCATGCAGGAGCCGGCCCGTGGCATCGCCGAGCAGACCCAGACCCCCATGGTGGGCATGGGCCCAGCCACTCTTGAGCAACTGGCTGCCACGCCGCAGTTCCAGATGAGCGTCATGCTCTCGGCGGCTCCGGACACTCAGTCCGACGCCCTGACCAAGGTCATCAAAGCGAACGGTTGGAAGAACATAATCGGCATCGCCGACGTGCTCACCATCCACCAGGAGACGCTCGACCTACTCGTAAAGGCCGGCCCGACTGAAGGCTTCACCTTCACCAAGCTGCCCGACACCTTCGGTTTCGATCAGACCGACTTCCAGCCGATTCTGAACAAGATCATGGAGCAGTACAACAAGCTTAAGCCGGACGCTGTGGTCCTTTATGTCAACCCGATCGCTCTTCCCCCGCTCTACAAAGGTTTGCGGTCTCTTGGGGTGACGGTGCCCATACAGGGCAGCCCCGCCGCTGCCCACCCCGCCATCTTCGCCATGGGTCCGGAAGCGGTGGAAGGCTTCCTCGTGCTTGACTCCGGTGGTCTGGTCAACCCGGCGGGTCTGCCCGATGACTGGCCGCTGAAGGAAGCGCAACTCGGCTTCTATGAGGCTTACCAGGGGAAATACGGCCAGCCGCCGGACTTCTTCTCGGCCGCTGGCGCCGATCTTGTTGCCGTCCTGGCCGAGGCCATGAAGCAGGCTGGTGGCCCGGATGACAAAGCCAAGGTGGCCCAGGCCCTGATCAAACTGAAGGACCTCGTCGCCCTGCAGGGCATTGTCAACTTCACCCCCGAGGCGACCTCTCAGGGTGTCCACGGCGACATGGTGGAGTGGCAGGTCAAGGGTGCCCAGTGGGTGCTGGTGAATGTAGTCAACTAGGCTGATTCCCCGGGATCGTCTCTCACCCCCCGGGGGTCGATCCCGACGACTAAGTGGTGCCGGGGCCGGCGGCTTCGCCGCCGGCCCCGGCACCCACCGGCATAAAGACCGACGTCCGCGAGAGAGCGCTCGCCGGTTCGACCGGAAGGGAGGCCGTGGAGGAGTACGGCCCCTATAGCGCTGGGAAGAGATGGGTCCAACCAACTCCGCGAGATGATGTCCGTCGCCACCACGGGTAAGAGCGAAGGGAATGACCAGCAGTGGCGCGGATACGTTACGACCAGGAGGCAGGGAGAGACTTCTGTGGAAATGCGAGTGACTCAAAATCAGGCCGGGACCCATATCGACTGGGACCACGACGGTGTCACCCCCAGGATGATCGACTGGTTCTGGAGCAACATGGAAAAGGCGAATCTTCTCTGGCATCCGGAACAGCATGAACCCCTCGAATGGTACGTGCGACCCGAGCACGGACGTATTTTGGGGTCCGTCCATATCGCTCCCCAGACCTGGGACGATGGAACCCGCCAGAACCTTTACATCAAGACGCAGGATCCGCGCGAGCTTCCGCGGGATATCACTGATTTGATCGTCTCCAGCCACTGCTATATCGCCGGCGGTTACACCGAGGATACTATCGATCACGGCGAGCCGATGGGCTATCGGATCCATCAATGGCAGGGCACGGACGCTGGAGTCGTCGGAAGGTCATCGGCACTTCCCGGTCTGAAGAAGGACACTCCCGAAGAGGGCCTTATTTGGGTCGAGCACTGCAAACAAGAAATCGGGAACTGGGGCGTGTTCCTGCCGCAGTTGTATGGGCTGTACCGGGTCGTCACCAACACCAGTCATAACCCGTTCTCCGACCTGACCGTGGAGCGGACCGAGGCCGGCCTCCGCTACAGGCACACCTAGCACCGGCTCCCGACAAGAAAGGCGCAAAGCGGTGACCAAGAAGATCATCGGCCTCTCGTGCGGCCGCAAGAACAGCAACAGCGAACTCCTCCTCAAGGCCGCCTTGATGGCCGCGGAGGAGGAAGGCTGCGAGACCGAGATAATCCGGGCGATGGACCACAAAGTGACGCCCTGCAACTCGTGCTGGACCTGTATGAAGACCGGCAAGTGCGTCAAGGACGACGTCGACTGGATCCTCGAGCAGACGCTGCTGAGCGACTCGGCTGTCATCGTGTCGGCGCCGGTCTATCACCTGCGGTCGTGCAGCTATCTCATGATTATCGCCGAGAAGACCAACCACCTCTTCTCGAAGAAAGAGGGCATCTTCGAGCGCAAGCGTGTGGGCGCGGCCATCTCCGTCGGCGGCTCCGGCTACGACGGCTGGACCAGCCTGGGGCTCACCTCCATCAACCTGTTTCTGCAGCACTTCACCACCCTCGTGGACCAGGTACAGGTGGATCACTGCGCCAACATCGGCGCGGCCCTCACCCCAGACAACGCGTGGGCCGTCGAGCGTGCTCGGCAACTGGGCAAGAATGTGGCCCGCACCATAGACCTGCCGTTCGAGAAGTGGAAGTTCCTGGGCCAGGACCCGGCTGTGGCCTGCCCGGTATGCCACTGCAACATCCTCTACATCGAGAAGGACTTCCCCGAGATCATGTGCCCCACCTGTGAGGTGCATGGGCTCATATCGGTCAAGGACGGCAACTACTCCGTCGCCTGGAACGCCGATGACGTCCGCGAACCGCGGTTCTCCGGGCCCAAGGAGGCTCATCACCTTCACTGGATCATGGAGCACGAGTGGGTGGAAGAGCCCAGGCAACTTGCGCTGCCCGAAGTGCAGGAGAAGATCAAGACCTACAACGGCTGGGGCAATTTCATCGCGCCGCCCAAGAAGAGGTAGCGAGCGCTGAGCCGCATGCTAGGAGGGCCAGTGTCTGAAGAATCCCTGAAGCTCCTCGCCGAGCGCGAAAAGCGCATCAACGACGCCATCGCCCTGCGCAAACCCGACCGCGTACCAGTCTGGCACGGCGTGCCCGGCCCCTACCCGTCGGAGCGACTGGGCATCACCCGTGAAGAGCAGATGATGGACGTGGAGCGCTCGCTGGAGGCCAACTTCCAGACGGCCCTCTACTACCAGTCGGACATGGTGGAATTGATGCCCCCGATCGGCGCGACGCTCGATCCGCTCGGGTACCGGAACCTCAAGTGGGCTGGGCATGGACTGCCGGCGAACTCCGGCTGGCAGTTCGTGGACGAAGAGGTGATGAAACCCGAGGAGTACGACGAGCTCATCTACGACCCGTCGGACTTCATGGTGCGCAAGTACTGGTCGCGTGCTTACGGCAAGCTGGCCGGTCTCGCCGGGCTGATGCCGCTGCGTGAGGGGCAGGGCTACTTCGCCGCGCCGTTCGCTTTTGCCGCCTTAGGGACGCCGGCCGGCCAGGAGGCGCTCGACGCACTCCGCGTGGCCGGCGCCGTGGGCCTCAAGACCGTGACGGCGCTGGCCGGTCACGGCCGCCGTCTGGCGGAGGCCGGCTTCCCCTCAAGTTGGGCCGCCATGGCGCAACCTCCGTTCGACTTCGTCGGCGACTTCCTGCGCGGCCGCAAGGGCGTGATGCTGGACATGTACCGCTGCCCCGAAAAGCTGGAAGTGGCAGCCGAGAAGATGCTGCCCATGGCCATCGAGATGGCGGTGCGTGGCTCCAAGATGTCGCACAACCCGCGCGTGTTCGTCGCCATCCACGGCGGGGTGGAGGGGTTCATGTCCCTCGATCAGTACAAGCGCTTCTACTGGCCGACGCTACAGCGACTCCTCGTGGCTCTGGCCGAGGAGGGGCTCAGCCCCTTCGTGCTGGTGGAGGGTCGCTCGAACTCCCGTCTGGAGACTATGGCCGACATCCCGGCGGGCAAGGTCTGCTACTGGTTCGACCACGTGGACATGCGGCGGGCCAAGGAAGTCCTGGGCGGCAAGGCCTGCATCGCCGGCAATGTTCCGGTCTCTCTGCTGACCGTCGGCACACCGGACGACGTCCGCGCCTACTGCAAAGACCTCATCGATAACGTGGCCGTCGACGGCGGCTTCATCATGGGCCCGTCCGGCCAGACCGAGGACGTGAAGATCGAGAATGTGAAGGCCATGGTGGACTTCACCAAGGAATACGGAGCGTACTAGGCCCCCCGGGGCTCGCGACGAAGAAGGAGGCTCTTGATGACCACATCCCCCCTCGCCCAGGCCGTGGGCGATCTAGAAGAAGAGACGGCGGTGACCCTCGTGCAGGACAAATTGGCCAAAGGAGAAGCGGCTCTCTCCATCCTGGAAGAACTGCAGGCCGGCATGAACATCGTGGGCGAGCGCTTCGAAGAAGGCGAGTACTTCCTCTCCGAGCTCATATACGCCGCCGACATCTTCAAGAAGGCCGGCGCCCCCTTGCAGGAGGAGTTGAAGAGCGCCACCCAAAGTAGCTACGGCACTCTGGTGCTGGGAACGGTGAAGAACGACATCCACGACTTCGGCAAAGACATCGTGGCCACGGTCATGGGCTCCAACGGCATCAAGGTCATCGACCTGGGCGTGAACGTGGAGCATCAGGCCTTCGTGGACGCGGTCAAAGAATCGGGCGCCACCCTGGTGGGCATGTCCTGTCTTCTCACCACCGTCTTCGACGACATGAAAGACGCCGTCCAGACTCTGAAAGACGCCGGTCTTCGTGACCAAGTGACCGTCCTTATCGGCGGCGGCCCGGTGGACCAGGCTACCGCCGACTACGTGGGAGCCGACTACTACTGCAAGACCGCTCAAGACGGCGTCATCGCTGCCAAAAAAGTGCTGGGGGTGAACTGATGGCCGATGCACACGAACCGAACGCCGGCCCCGGCGGCCCCGGCGGCTTCGCCCCGCCCCCGCTCTTCTTCGAGCGGATGCAGCGTCTGCAAACGGCGGTGGCCTGCGGCACCCCTGACCGGGTGCCCCTATCTTTGGTGATGGACCTTTTCGCGGCCAATACGATGGGCGTCAGCTATCCCGACTTCGTGTCGAGCGTAGACATCGCCGGGCAGACCATGCTTGGCGCCATGGAGAAGTTGGGAGACGTCGATTCCATCCAGTTCCCCACCTACGCTCCGGACGTCCTGGGCATGCTCTGGCTCGCTCCCATGAAACTGCCGGGCCGCGATCTGCCCGAGCACAGCCAGTGGCAGATGGATGAGCAGGTTCGCATCCAGCGCGAGGACTACGACAAGATCCTCGAGATGGGCTGGAGCCCCTGGTTCGGCCAGTACATAGGCAAGCACCTGGGCGCCGCGGCAGCGGCCGGGCAAGCGCTTCAGGAAGCGGGCCCCCGCTGGACGATGGAGTACATGAAGAAGGGCTACGTCGTTTTCTCCCCGCTCACCGTCGACCACCCGTTTGAGCATCTTGCCGGCGCCCGCACCGTCAAAGAGTTCACTCTGGACCTCTTCCAGATCCCGGACAAAGTCCAGGCGGTATTGGACCTGATCATGGCCGAGAAACGGGAGCAGGCCCGGCAGTTCGTGCGCGCCGTCGGGCAGCCGGGACTTGGCTACTGGGTCGGCAGCTGGCGCACAGCTCCCGAGTTCCTCTCGCCGCGGTTGTGGAACCGCTTCGTGTGGCCGTACATGAAAGAACTAGTTGAGATCGTCGCCGAAGAGGGCGGCACCCCCGTTCTCCACTACGACGCAAACTGGGACCGCGAGATCGAGCGGCTCAAGGACCTGCCTGCCCGCCGGTGCGTGCTCGAGCTGGACGGCAAGACCGACATCTTCCGGGCCAAGAAGATCCTCGCCGGCCACATGTGCATCCTCGGCGACGTCCACCCGGCCATGCTGACCCTGGGGACGGTCGCTGATGTCAAGGCCTACTGCGGCCGCCTGCTCGACGAGGTGGGGCCCGATGGCTACATCATGGCCATGGGTTGCGCCATCCCGCCGGACGCCAAGTTCGAGAACGTCAAGGCCATGGTCGACTCGGTGAAACGATAAGGCACGATGTCGGCCCCGGAGGGCTTCAAGCGACGCGAAATATCGACGGGGCGCTGCAGCTTTTGCAGGGCAAAACGT
>Ga0154815_132_pt2 | contig 15258 bp, 13 predicted proteins | sample Rifle2008BG16ft_FD_105823 | JGI IMG/M metagenome (GOLD analysis project Ga0154815, IMG submission 105823) | Actinobacteria bacterium RBG_16_64_13
GAGAGCACGCTCGTGCTTTCTGAGACCGAGACCTGGGTGGGGGGACGCCGTGGGGTGGATATCGGCGGACTTCGCATCCGGGGCCGCATCGACCGGGTCGACGCGGCCCCTGGGGGGCGCGGTCTCTTCGTCTTCGACTACAAGAGTGGTTCGGTGCCGGCCGTCTCAGCCCTCGGAACCGGTGAAGGGCTTCAATTGCCGCTCTATCTCATGGCGCTGGCCGTGGAGCGGCCCGGGACAGGCATCCTCGGAGGGGCCTATTTGGCCTTGTCTGAGAAGAAGCGCTCCGGAGTCGTGGCAGCCGGTTCGGAGGACCTCCTTGGTTCCGAAAGGCAAGGTATAGACGTGCTCGACCCAGAGCAGGTCCGGAGCCTCTTCTCCTCGACCCGTGAGGTGGCCCTGGAGGCCGCGGCCGGTATGGGCGCCGGCGCGATAGCGCCCCGCCGCGACCGGAGCTGTCCCTCGTGGTGCAGCTTGGGTCCCGCGTGCCGCGCACGCCAAGGAGGGTACAGGCCGTGAGCTGTGTGGACGGGATGCGACTGTCCACGGCCCAGCGTGCGGCGGCGCTCGACAGCCGGTCCCCCGTGCTTGTGGCTGCCGGGGCGGGCAGCGGCAAGACCCGGCTGCTGGTCGCGTATTTCGTGCGTGCCTTGATTGACGAGGGGATTCCCGCGGAGCAGCTCGTCGCGGTTACTTTCACACGCAAAGCCGCGGCGGAGCTTGTGGGCCGCATACGCTCGACCCTCGAGGCCTGCGGGCGGTCCGATCTGGCCCGGTCTCTTGATGCCGCGATGGTCGGGACCATCCATGGCTTATGCCGCCGCTTGATCAGGGATCGTGCTCTCGAAGCGGGAGTCGATCCTGCCTGCAACGTGCTCGAGGCCGAGGAGGCCAGCCTGATCAAGGAGGAAGTGAGCCGCCTGGTCTGGGAGCGGGTGATCGAGCAGGCTGACGAGACTGAGTTGGGGGTTCTTGCCTCTCGTGGCCGTTCTCTTCGCAAGGCGATATTGCCACTCTACGACCGCATGCGCGGTCTGGGCCTTGAACGGCCGCAAATGGAGATTCCTCCGGGTTCTGACGAGGGGAGAGCGCGGGAGGAGGCTCTTGAGAGCGTTCGCGATGCTCTGGCGAGCGGACATGCGCGCGACTGCCCTGGCGCCGCTCTCGCGAGCGATCTGGGCCGGCTAGAGGAGTGCCTCAGGTGGTTCGAACGAACGGCTACGGTGTATGAGCGGGCTGACGAGCTGGCCCTCACCGAAGGGTTCTTCCCAAGCCGGAAAACCCGGTCCATGGAACCGTGTTTCGAGCCGGTCAGGCAGGCCCTCACGCGTTACCGCCAGGCCCTCGCCGAAGTACGGCTTCGGCCCGTCGTGAGCACCATGAACCGGCTGCTGGCCCAGTTCCATGATGAATATAGTTTTCAGAAGCGGGAGCGAGGCCTGCTTGACTTCGCCGACCTCGAGTTGCGGGCGCTGGCCCTCGTGGAAGGTGCGGTGGTTGACGCGCCCTCCAGGCCATCCTTGCCCGGCGCGTGGGTGCTTGTCGACGAGTTCCAAGACACCAACGAGTTGCAGTGCGGCATCCTGGAACGTCTTGGGGCAGCGCGGCTGCTCATGGTGGGCGACGAGCGTCAGAGCATCTATCGCTTTCGGGGGGCGGACGTCAGTGTGTTCACGAACCGGGAGACAAGGCTTTCGGCCGGCGGGGACGGCGCTTCGGACAGCGGCCTGCACCGGCTCGATGTGAACTATCGCAGTTGTCCGCAGATCCTGGCGTTCATCAACCGGCTCTTCTCGCATCGCACCTTCTTCGGGAGCCGGTTCGCGCCGCTCACACCGCCGGATCCCGGTGAGGTCGCGGATTCGGGCCTTGAGCCACCTGAAGCGGCGGCGGACCTCGTGGCTTCGCAGCCCGGTGCCGGCCGGCATCGGGGGGTTTCCGAGCCTGCGGCGGTCGAGGTCTTGGCCGTCGAGCGGCGCTTCGGGGCCGACCTGGAGGTCCCTGCGCAGATTATGCAGCAGGCCGAGGCTGAAGCGGTCGCCGCGCGCGTTCGCGAACTCATCGATCTTGAGGGTCGATCCCAGCGTGAGATCGTCGTGCTCCTTCCGGCCCAGACCTACGTCAACCTGTACCGGCAGGCACTCCTCGCGAACGGGGTGGAGGTCTATGTGGTCAGGGGCAAGGGCTACTACTCACAAGAAGAAGTGACCGACGTCGTCGCGCTCCTGCGGCTACTGGTCAATCCTCACGACGATCTGGCTCTGGTCAGCGCGCTGCGGTCGCCTCTCGTGGGGATCTCCGACGACGGTCTCTACCTTCTTGGTCAAGAGAGCAGAAGGGAGCGAGCATCTCTCTGGGAGATGGTCCGGCAGGCGCGCGCAGGCTCACTCGACGAAGAGGATCGGCGTCTTCTCTACATCTTCGCGGAGCGGCTCAGAGATCTCCGCCCTAGAGTGGGGCGCCCAGGTCTGTCCCGGTTGATCGATACGGCGATCACTGCCTGCGGCTACGACCTCTGCTTGCTGTCGTCGGCGGAGGGTAAGCGCCGGTTTGCGAATGTACGCAAACTCATGCGTCTGGCGGCCGAGTTCGAAGCACTCGAAGGACCGGATCTCGCCGGTTTCGTCGATGTCCTTCAGTCGATGGGCGACCTGGGTGACCGCGAGGGTAGCGCACCCACGTTGGCCGAGGGTGAGGATGTGGTGCGGGTCATGAGCGTACATCAGGCCAAGGGCCTCGAGTTTCCCGTGGTGGTCCTTGCCGGCCTGGGATCGAACGTGTTGCATGAAGCTGCGCCGGAATTCGTGGTGGGCGACGGCGGGCGCATGGGGGTCTTCTTGAAAGGTTCACAACGCAAGTCGTACGAAGAGCACGATCTTTGCTGGGGCCCGGCCGCGGAGGTCGTCGACGAGGAGCGTGTCAAGGAGGATGAGGAAGATATCCGGCTGCTCTACGTGGCCATGACTCGGGCGCAGGAGCGGTTGATCCTCGTGGGCGCCAAGCCTCGGGGCGAGCGGCTGGACGACTGCCGCTTAGGCAGGATCGCGGCGGCTCTTGGGCTGACCGCGCTGCCACGGACGGGCGAGTCCGTTTCCCTCGAGGGCCTCGAGGCGCCGGTGACGGGAGTGGCGCCCGCGTCTGCCGGAACAGCGGAGACCAGGCGAGGAGCGCCTGCCGCAGAGCCAGGCATCGAGGGCGGCGGTGCGTGCCCGGCTTTTCTCGATGTGGTCTTGGAGGGCGCGGGGCCTCGCCAGGTGAGTTTCTCCTCCTTGGCCGCGTACCAGCGCTGTCCCCGCCAGTTCTACCTGGAGCGCATCCTGGGGCCCGATCTGGCGACGACCGGACCCGTGGGGGACGACCCGGATGACGATGACGGCTCTCCCGCCCCGGCCGAGATCGCCCTCGACGAAGACGAGCGCTGGGGTGGCCGCGACGTCGGTCTTCTCGTGCACGCGCTGCTTGAGAAGGCGCCCCCCGGGGGAAGACCGGCCGAGCCTCTTCTGCGGAGCGCCGCGGTCACGTGGTTGGCGCAGGCCGGCGTCAGTTTGTCGGTCGCTCAACTCGACCGCGCCCTCTCCTTGGCCCTCGCGTTCTGGGATTCTCCCGTGGCCGGCAGGTTGTCAAGTCCCTCGGCGATGCGGGAGGCGCCCTTCTTCTTCGCCCAGGGCGAGATCATGGTGTCCGGGATCATGGATCTGATCTGCCGTGAGGAGGGGGAGTGGCGCATAGTCGACTACAAGACCAACGCGCTGTGCGGGCGGACGCCGGCCGAACTGGCGTCTGGCTACGAACTGCAGGCGGTGGTGTATTGCCTGGCGGCGCTTCGGTCCGCCGCTCCGGCGGTCCGGATGGACTTCGTCTTTCTCGAGGAGCCGGATAATCCGGTGACCTTCAGCTACTCTCGCGAAGATACCCCTCGGCTTGGGGAGGTCCTTGAGTCGGCGCTCGATGGACTCAAGGATGGACGTTATCCCATGAGGAGCGGCGACGTGTGCGGACCGTGTCCCGTGGTGGGCGTGTGCGCAATCATGGCCGCCCTGTAGGCGATGGTATACAATAGGCGACCGTTGGAAGCGGTGGCAGGGCTTCCTCTGGCGGGGTGTAGCGCAGCCTGGTAGCGCGCATCGTTCGGGACGATGAGGTCCCGGGTTCAAATCCCGGCACCCCGACCATTACTGCTAGATCCGGCTCTCTTATCTCCGCACGTAGATGACGACGAGGACATGCGTGCCGGCCTCGTCGGGCGTCACCGCATCGATGCTCCCGGGCGGCCTATCCGCGCCCGGCACCAGAGTGGACGTGGTGAACGACCAGCTCGAGACGGCCGGCTGAGGAGTCCGATAGGCCGACAGCTCCGGCAGTTCACTCTTGCGTTGCTGCAGGATGTTCGCGAACGCGTCGGCGCTGCCGTCGGAGTTCTTGCCCCCAGGCTGCCAGGCCAGGTTGACGGTAAGCTGCAGGTTCGTTCCGATCGAACGCAACAGATCGACGAGTGCGGTCGCATCGTCGCGAGGGACGTAGGCGGCGAAAGTAGGTCCGTCCAGCGTCAAAGTCTGGTCAAGCGGCTCCAGTCCGGTCAGTGCCGTGATCTGGTGAGCGACGGCAGTCCCCGCCGCGGCGGAGTCCCCGCCTGTCAGCGCCAGACTGGTCGCGTCAAAGTAGAAGTAGACCGGCGCTCCGGCGTCCTTGAGATCGGCGATCATGGTCTTTCGGTCCTGGACGGCTGTTGCGTCATCGTAGGCCGCCATGGTCGTGGTGGTCGAGGTCTGGGCGGCGGCCGTGGTGGTGGATGGGGCCCCAGACCCCACCAGAGTGGTGGCTCCCGCGGTCGTCGAGGTCGCGGCCATGGCGTTCATAGCCTCTTCCGTGCCCGCTTCACCAGCCGCCTTCTCGCGGGTATCGGCAACGGTGGTCGTCGCCTCGACCCGCAGGGTCTGGTCGGAATCCGACCGGATCACTCCGTAACTGACCACGGCCGCCAGAAGTGCTACCACCGCCACAGTGGCGGGCACCCACGGCCGTATCTTGCGGCGCCACGCTATCGACCAGCGCGACGGTTGTTCCGAGGCAGGCTGGCGAACCGTGCTCACCGGTCGAGAGGGAAAGAGGACCTCGTCCATGACCTGGTCTTCCATGCCGGCGGGCGCCTCCTCGAGCGCGGACCCCTGTAGGAAAGTGAGGACGTTTTTCTGCACGCGCAATCGGCCGGCGCACTCGGCGCACCCCTCGAGGTGCGCATCGATGGCGGCCTTGGTCTTGGGATCGAGCCGGTCGTCGATATAGTCGACCGCCAGGTCTTCCCAATCGTCCACGTGGCCGGACACCGCGTCGGCAGGCGTCAACCCGCGGCCCTTATGTTTATTGCCCCTTGACATCACGCGTCTTCCCCTATCTTGCGCGGTGGTGTGACGCCTGATGGCGGACCTGGGTTCCTATCTGGAGGATCGGACGCTGCCAGGCCCGTGGGGGTCGGTATCTCGTAGCCAGCCTCGGCAAGAGCCGCCGCAAGGGCCTCTCGGGCGCGGAAGATGCGGGACTTGATGGTCCCCTCTTGAACCCCCAGGATCTCGGCGGCCTCGCTATAGGGGAAGCCGAGCAGGTCGCACAGCACCACTGCGAACCGAAAACCCTCGTTCAGACTCATCAGGGCCCGTCTCAGCGGGTCGGACAGGCCATCGACCGCTGGATCGATGCCGTCCCGACCCGAAGCCACCACTGCCGCGGAACCTGCCGGTCCCGACAGATCGGCGAGGATCTCGCCGTCCATGGGTTCCGGTTTGTGACGGCGCATGTGATCGTAGGCAGCGTTGACCACTATCCGGTGAAGCCAAGTCCCGAAACGTGCTTCACCTTTGAAGGAATCAATGTTTCTGAACGCCTTGATGAAGGCCTCCTGGGCGACATCCGCGGCATCCCAAGGATCGCCCAGGGTACGGAGAGCAAGGTTGTAGGCCCGGCGTTCATGCCGGCGGTAGAGCTCGGTGAAGGCGTCGGCATCGCCCCCTCGAGCGCGCTCGACGAGCACCATGTCGAAGTCGGTCCCCTCGTCGCGTCCGTGTTCGGTCCCGCTCAAGTTCTTCCGGCTCCTCCGGTTCACTTCCCCGCGTCCGCCATGCCATTCTAACAGCGAAGACTGTGGTAACGTCCAGCAACTGGAAGTCGTGGCAGGAGGTGAGCGGTACCATGGCAGAGGATGAGGCGCAAGGAGACAAGACCGCGGATATGCAGGCTAAAGACGCTGAGATGATGGAGCGGCTGCAGGAGGAGATCCGAAATCTCCCCGTCCGCGAACACGTCGTTTACATGATGCACTCGTTGTCCTCCTTGGCCGTGGCTCGAATGGGTCTGGAGGACGAATCCGGAGCGCGTCGCGATCTCGAGCAGGCGCGGGTGGCCATCGATGCGTTCAGAGCGCTGTTGGAAATCATCGAACGAGGTCAACCCGCTGGGGCGATGGCTTCTCACCGCGGGATGCTGTCTCAACTCCAGCTGGCTTACGTCGGGGCGTTGGAAGCCGGCACGTCGCAGCCGGCGCAGCAGGCCGGCGCTGAGCCTGACCCCGCAGAAAGGCCGTGATACGCTGTGTCGGATCGCGTGGCCGCACGTTCGTAAAGGAGGAGCATGTCGGTTCAGATTGGCATCATCGGGGGGAGCGGGCTCTACGACATGGCAGAACTGACGGACCGCGAGGAGGTCCAGGTGTCGACTCCCTTCGGCGATCCGAGCGGGCCCTATGTGACCGCGACGTTGCGCGGGCATCGCGTGGCGTTCCTGGCCCGGCACGGGGCAGGCCATCGCATCCCGCCGTCGGAACTGAACTTCCGCGCCAACATCTACGGCTTCAAGCTTCTCGGCGTGGAACGGATCTTCTCGGCGAGTGCGGTCGGTAGCCTCAAAGAGGAGTACCCGCCGCTGGACGTGGTCGTGCCCGACCAGTTCTTCGACAGGACCCACGGGCGGATCAGCACCTTTTTCCGTCACGGCCTGGCAGTGCACGTGTCCTTTGCGCACCCGGTCTGCCCCGAGCTGAGCCGCATCGCGTTCGAGTCGGCGCAGACGGTGGGCGCGCGCGCCCACATGGGCGGCACCTACGTGTGCATGGAGGGACCCCAGTTCTCGACGCTGGCCGAGTCGCGGCTCTACCGGAGCTGGGGCATGGACGTCATCGGCATGACGAACCTTCAGGAAGCGAAACTGGCCCGCGAGGCCGAGATCTGCTACACGACCATCGCGCTCGTCACCGATTACGATTGCTGGCATCCCGAGCACGCCAACGTGACCGTCGACATGATCGTCGCCAATCTGCTCCGCAACGCCGAGACGGCGCAGCAGCTGATCGCGGAGGCCATCGGACGCGTGCCGGCGGAGCGGAGCTGCATATGCGGCAGCGCGCTGGCGGCGGCCATCATCACGAGCCCTGACGCCATCTCAGCGGACACGAAGCGCGATCTCGCTCCGATCATCGGCAAGTACGTCAAGTAAGGCCCGGACATGAACCAGATCTTGGCCGTAGGTTCGGTCGCATTCGACAGCATCAAGAACCCTTTTGGTGAGGTCTCGCGCGTCGTGGGGGGCTCGGCCACGTACTTCTCGATAGCGGCGTCGTTCTTCACCAGAGTGAGGCTCGTGGCTGTGGTAGGGGAGGACTTCGCCGACCGGGGTGCGCGCTTGTTCGAGGGGCGTCCGATCGATCTTGCCGGCCTTCAGACCGTGCCTGGCGAGACGTTCCGTTGGAAGGGCGAGTATGGATTCGACCTCAATACACGCGAGACGATCTACACCAAGTTGAACGTCTTTGAGCACTTCCAGCCCGTCATCCCCGAGGCTTACCGTACTTCCCCGTTCGTGTTCTTGGGCAACATCCACCCCCGGCTGCAGCTGGAGGTGCTAGACCAGGTGACGGCGCCCCGGCTGGTGGCTGCCGACACCATGAACTACTGGATAGAAGGCACCCCGGGCGACCTGCGCGAGGTCCTGAAGCGGGTCGACATTCTGATCATCAACGATGCCGAGGCGCGGGAACTCTCGCATGAGGCCAACCTCGTCAAGGCGGCGCGCGCCATCCGCGCGATGGGGCCCCGTACGGTGGTGATCAAGCGGGGCGAGCACGGCGTGCTGATGACGCGTCCGGGTGAGGGTGAGTTCTTCGCGGCGCCTGCTATGCCGCTCGAGGAGGTGTTCGATCCGACCGGAGCTGGCGACACGTTTGCCGGCGGCTTCATCGGGTCGCTCGCAGCCTGCGGCGAGATCACCGACGCCGCGATGGCGCGCGCCATCATCCACGGCAGCGCGCTTGCCTCATTCGCGGTCGAGGACTTCAGTCTGGATCGTCTCCTACGCCTGACGCAGGACGAGATCAGCGTGCGTTTCCACCACTTCAAGCGCCTGACTCACTTCGAAGAAGCCTAGGCGACCCCGAGCCGGTGCCACCGGGGGGTGCCCCAAGCCGGCGAGCGCTCGCGGCCTAGTCGTCCGCTGGGCGCGGGTCGATCGGGCGCGAGTCGTCCAGGGTTGCTTCGACCTCGGCCGCAGCGGCGGGCGGATCGACCGGTTCCGCCTTGGGGGCGGACGCCCTTGCGCGGGGAGCCGAGTCCGGCTCGGCGCCCGCAGGCTCGGTCTGGGCCGGCTTCGCCTGCGCTGCGTCGCCCGCGGGCGCCTTCGGGCCGGGGTACTCCACGGCGATCTTGTCCCCGGAGCGGGTGATGGTGGTGTTCTGAACGTGCGCCAGCACGGAGGACTTGCGCGCATCGTCCGCTTCACCGGCAAGCCTGACGTCCGTCTCGAGGACGCTGCCGTACAGCTGCTCGACGAGGCGGATGGATTCCTCCTGGGTCAGCTGAAGGGGATTGAGAAGGGCGGCTACCTTTGCCAGGATGGCTTTGAGAGCGGTGAGGGAGTCGCCCTCTTGCAGATCGACCTCGCCGGAACGGCGATGTTGCTCGTCATCCGGCTGGCTCTCGCGGCGCTCACCGCGGCGGTCACTATCGTGTCGGTCTCTCCTGCTCACGCCTGTATCCTCTCGCTCTCCGCGCGGTAGAACTTTGCGGCCGCCGCTATTCCTTCGATCAGATCCACCTTCCATCTCCAACCCAACTCCCTCTCGGCCTTGGAGGCGTCCAAGGCGATGTGTTCGACTTCACCCGGCCTCACGGCGGCGAATACCGGCGTGATCTGCGAACCGACCGCCTCCTGGACGGTCTCAAAGACCTCTAGGTCTGTTATCTCGATACCTCGCCCTAGGTTGTAGGTGCCCGTCCGGGGGCTGTTGAGGGCGAGCACGTTAGCATCCACGATATCAGCCACGTAGCAGTAGTCACGCGTTTTGCTGCCGTCGCCGAAGATGGTGGGCTGCTGCCCCGTAAGCAATTGCAGGCAGAAGATCGCGACTACGCCTGCTTCGCCGTGGGGATCTTGGCGAGGACCGTACACGTTGGGATAGCGTAGCACCACGTACTCCAAGCCGTGGTTCTCGCGATAGGCGTACAGGTATTGCTCCACCGTATGCTTGCTTACTCCGTAGGGAGAGACCGGGTCGATGGGGTGGGTCTCGTCGGCCGGGAGGTAGCAGGCCTCTCCGTACAGAGCACCCCCGGTGCTGGCGTAGACTACCTTGGAGACATCGTGCCTGACGCAGCACTCGAAGAGGTTGATCGAGCCTCCGATGTTCACCGAGGCGTCGTGCCCTGGGTTCCGGACCGATTCGGTCACGTTCGCATGGGCAGCGTGATGGATCACCACTTCGGGCTTCTCCGCCTCGAACACCTCGTCCAAGGCCTTGTCGCGGATGTCGATCTCGTAGAACTTCGCCGCGGCGGGCAGGTTCTCGAGCTTGCCGGTGGACAGGTTATCGACGATCGACACACGTTGGCCGAGGGACACCAGGCGTTCGCTCACATGCGAGGCGATGAAGCCGGCTCCTCCCGTGACCAGTATCCTCATTATGCTCTCCTTGTCGACTCGTGGCGGCGGCCACCATGCGTCAAGTGTAAAGCACAAACCGCTCCAGGGTCAGGGGGAGGGTCGATACGCTATACTCTCGCGGCCGAAGCCATGGGAGCGCGGCTGTCGGGACGTGGCGCAGCCTGGTAGCGCACCTGCTTTGGGAGCAGGGGGTCGGAGGTTCAAATCCTCTCGTCCCGACCATGGTGAGGGTGGAGCAGCAGGGTGAGCGCAGGCGGGTGTAGCTCAGTTGGTAGAGCTCCAGCCTTCCAAGCTGGTTGTCGCGGGTTCGAATCCCGTCGCCCGCTCCTTCGACCGGCCGCGGGCCACGGCGGTCGCGCAGAACGAGCGCCTGTAGCTCAGCTGGATAGAGCAACGGACTTCTAATCCGTGGGCCGCAGGTTCGAATCCTGCCAGGCGCGCTTCCCGACCGGTGCGGGTTCGGGTGAACAGGTGAACGTGGTGAACGTAGCTCAGGTGGTAGAGCACTGGGTTGTGGCCCCAGCGGTCGCGGGTTCAAGTCCCGTCGTTCACCCCTAGGGTACCCGCGGGTGTGGCGGAATGGCAGACGCGCATGATTTAGGATCATGTGTCTTTGACGTGGAGGTTCGAGTCCTCTCACCCGCACTCGAATAGCCTGGACTTATGGAGCGAAGAAAGGATCAATGTGAAGACGACCCTCAGTGAGCGCGATGGGAACACGGTCAAGCTTGCGGTCGAGGTTTCCACCGATGAACTGCAGGAAGCTTTCGATGATCGTTTGAAGCACTTGTCCCGCGAGGTGCGCATCCCCGGATTCCGGCCCGGCAAGGCGCCTGTGTCTATGGTGAGACAGCGACTGGGCGATGAGACCATCCTGGTAGACGCCATCGAGGAGTCTATGGGTGGCTGGTTCGCGCAAGGGGCGGCGGAGTTGGAACTTGAGCCCGTAGACCGGCCTCAGATCGATCTCGAGACCGAGATGCCCGAATTGGACAAGCCCCTCAGCTTCATGGCGACCGTGACAGTCATGCCCGAACTGGTGCTTGGTGAGTACAAGGGCGTAGAGGCGCAGAAGGACCCCAGCGAGGCGACGGACGAAGAAGTCGACGCCCAGGTGGACCGCCTTCGCAATGAGCTTGCCGAACTCCGTCCGGTCACCGAGCGCGCAGCCCAGATGGGCGACTTCGTGACGGCCGATTTCCACGCGACGTTGGAGGGAAAAGCTGTCGAGGGCCTTGAGGCGACCGACTTCGCATTCGAGCTGGGGGGCAATCGCATGTTCTCCGCGATAGAAGGGCAACTGGTGGGCATGAACCCCGGCGAGGAGAAGACGTTCCCCTTCGAGCTCCCGGAGGGTTTCCCGGACGAGATGGGGGGCAAGTCCGTCGACTTCACCATCGCCCTCAAAGAGGTCAAGGAGAAAGTGCTCCCCGGCGTTTCTGACCAATGGGCCTCGGAAGTCAGCGAGTTCGCCACCCTGCTCGAACTCCGGCAAGAGATCCGGAATCGGATCGGCGTCGCCAAGGCCCAGTCTTCCGACCAACTGTTCCGCGCCCGGGCCATCAAAGCGGCCGCAGACAACGCGACCATCGACCTGCCCGACGTAGTCGTGAGGGAGCAGGCCGAGGAGTTGTTCGCGGACTTCGCTCGCTCGATCGAGTCTCAGGGTGGCTCTATCGAGGGGTATGCCGAGGTCTCCGGAATCTCGGTCGAGCAGATAATCGAGGATATGAAGCCGACCGCGGCGAACAATGTGAAGACCGGGCTTGTGCTGGACGCGGTGGCGAAGGCGGAGAGCGTCGCGGCTACCGACGAGGAAGTCGACGCAGTGATCGTCCAGATGGCCGCGGTCGGCAAAGTCGATGCCAAGTCGTTCGAGAACCGTTTGCGCAAGACCGGCCGGATCCAGGCCCTGCGGGACCAGATCGTGCGCGACAAGGCGGCGGAGTTTATCGTCACCAATGCGGTGGCGGTACAGAAAGCGCCAAAGGCGTCTACCCGGAAGCCGTCAGGGCCGGGGCCGTCCGCGACCGCGGCTTCTGAGCCGGAGGCCTCTGAGCCCACGACTCCTGAGGACGCATGACAGACGGTCGCCAAAGTGGTTGAACCGCGCGGAAAGGAATACGACGTGAGTCCACTTATCCCGATGGTCGTCGAGCAGACCAGCCGAGGCGAGCGGGCGTTCGACATCTACTCTCGCCTGTTGAACGAACGGATCATCTTCTTGGGCAGCCCCATCAACGACCAGGTTGCCAACGTGGTCGTCGCCCAACTCCTGCATCTTGAGTCCGAGGACCCCGACAAGGACATCTCCCTCTACATAAACAGTCCCGGAGGCAACGTCTATGCGGGGCTGGCGGTGTACGACACCATACAGTTCATCAAGCCCGACGTGTCGACCATCTGTGTGGGTATCGCCATGTCGATGGGCGCCCTTCTGCTGGCCGGCGGCGCTAAAGGTAAACGCTACGCTCTCCCGAATTCGAAGATGCTGATCCACCAGGTATCGGGAGGCTTCGAAGGGCCGGCAACCGACATCGAGATCCACGCTCGCGAAGCACTCAGCCTGCGCAAGCGGCTAGACGAGATTCTTTCCGCGTCGACCGGCCAGGAGTTGGAGAAGGTAGAGCGGGATACCGAGCGGGACTATTTCATGACGGCCGAGGAGTCGCTCGCCTACGGGATCATCGACAAGATACTAGAGCACAGGTAGGGGGTTGACTGGTGCCGAAGCCGCCAGGAGGGTCCGAGCAGCTGCTCTGCAGCTTTTGCGGAAAGAGCCAGCGTCAGGTTAAGAAACTGATCGCCGGGCCGGGTGTCTACATCTGCGACGAATGCATCGATCTCTGTAACGAGATCATCGATGAGGAGTGTGCGCCGCCCGTCTCTCTCGATCTGGAGAACCTGCCGAAGCCCAAGCAGATCTACTCTGCCCTCTCCGACTATGTCATCGGGCAGGAAGAGGCCAAACGCGCCTTGTCTGTGGCTGTCTACAACCACTACAAACGCGTACACATGGGCTCGCTCGACGACGGAGAAGTCGAGCTGCAGAAGTCCAACATCCTCCTTCTGGGGCCGACCGGATGCGGCAAGACCCTGCTCGCGCAGACCCTGGCCCGCATCCTCAACGTGCCGTTCGCCATCGCGGACGCCACCGCTCTCACTGAGGCCGGGTATGTGGGCGAGGACGTGGAGAACATCCTCCTCAAGCTCATCCAGGCGGCCGATTTCGACGTCAAGAAAGCCGAGACGGGCATCATCTACATCGACGAGGTCGACAAGATCGCCCGCAAGGCCGACAACCCGTCCATCACCAGAGATGTCTCGGGAGAAGGGGTACAGCAGGCCCTTCTCAAGATCCTGGAAGGGACGCAGGCCAGCGTGCCGCCCCAAGGGGGCCGCAAGCATCCGCACCAGGAATTCCTCACCATCGACACCACGAACATCCTGTTCATATGCGGTGGCGCCTTCGCCGGCTTGGAGAAGATAATCGAGCGGCGCATCGGCAAGAAGGGCGTAGGTTTCGGGGCCGACATAGAGAGCAAAGACCAGCGCGACGTCGGCGAGTTGTTCGCCAAGGCGCTTCCCGAGGACTTGCTCGCTTTTGGGCTCATCCCCGAGTTCATCGGGCGCCTGCCCGTCCTCTGCAACGTGCACCAGTTGCGCGAGGACGATCTCGTGTCCATCCTGACCGAACCCAAGAACGCGCTCTCCAAGCAGTACCACAAGTTCTTCGCCTACGATGGGGTGGACCTGATCTTCGCCAAGGATGCGCTGCAGGCCATCGCCAAACAAGCGTTGAAGCTGGAGACTGGAGCCCGCGGGCTTCGCTCCATCATCGAGTCGGCGCTCACCAATGTCATGTTCGAACTTCCCAGCCGGCGTGACGTGACCAAGTGCGTGGTCACAAGGGAAGTCATAGAAAGAAGGATCGACCCGACGCTGGTGACGAGCAGCGCGCACGACGATCGGGAGTTGGATCAGGAATCCGCATAGGGGGCCGATTGAAGATGAAGCCGCGGCCGCCGCGTGATGGTTGATACGCAGCGGGGGATCCCGCTTCTGGCCACGCGTGACCTTGTGCTCTTCCCGGGCATGCTTGCACCCATATTCGTGGAGCGGGAAAAGGGTGTGCGGGCGTTGGAGCAGACCCAGCAGTCCGGGGGACTGTTGGTCATGGCCGCCCAGCGCTCCTCGGTCACCGACGACCCCGAACCGGCCGACATCTACACGGTCGGCACGCTGGCGAAGGTCGTTCAGTTCTCCCGCCTGTCCGACGGCACCCTGAAGGCGCTCATCGAGGGCAAAGAACGGGTCACCATCGACGCGTTCGAATCGGTCTCGCCCTTCTTCACGGTGACATACAGCCCGATGCAGGTGAAGTCACCGGCGCGAAAGCCACGGTTGCGGGCGCTCATGGACTCAGTCGCCCGGGAGTTCGCCGGTTACGTCGGCCAGACCCCTCAACTCCCCGAGGAGGCGGAGACGGCGCTCGAGGTGGTGACCGACCCGGAGGAGATGGTCAACGTCGTGGCCTCCAACTTGATGATAGGGCCGGACCGCAAACAGGAGCTGCTGGAGGGGGAAGAGTCCGAGAGCCGGCTGCTCATGCTTCTCGAGACGCTTATCCAGGAGAACGAGTTCATCGCCCTCGAGAACGAGATATCCGAGCGGGTCCACGACAGCTTCGAACGCCAGCAGCGCCGGGTATTCCTTCACGAGCGGCTCAAAGTCCTCCAAGAGGAACTGGGCGAGGAGGCCGAGGAAGACAGCGAACGGGGGGCGTATCTCAAGCTGCTGCAGGAGAAGAAACTCCCTGAGGCGACGGCGGCCGCGCTCACCAAGGAGATAAAGCGACTGGGCGATCTGCCGCCACTCTCCGCCGAAGTGGCGGTGGCGAAGACGTACTTGGATACCGCGCTCGGCCTGCCCTGGGGGACTCGCTCCGGCTCGGCCATCCCGGATGTGGCGGCGGTGGCGCGGGTGCTCGACGAGACCCACTACGGACTGAAGAGCGTGAAAGACCGCATCATCGAGTATCTGGCGGTAGCCTCTCTGCGAGGTGGGACGCCGCCCAATGCCATCCTCTGTCTAGTGGGACCGCCGGGGGTGGGCAAGACCTCCGTGGCCATGGCCACGGCCAAGGGTCTAGAGCGTCCGCTGCAACGGATAAGTCTGGGCGGCATCCGCGATGAGGGCGAAGTCCGCGGACATCGCCGGACCTACGTGGGCGCCATGCCGGGCCGGATCATCGACGCGCTCAAGCGGGCAGGGGTGGACGACCCCGTGGTGGTGCTCGACGAGATAGACAAGATGGAGTCCGATTGGCGGGGCGAT
>Ga0154815_139_pt5 | contig 14959 bp, 14 predicted proteins | sample Rifle2008BG16ft_FD_105823 | JGI IMG/M metagenome (GOLD analysis project Ga0154815, IMG submission 105823) | Actinobacteria bacterium RBG_16_64_13
CTCTTCCCGCGTATAGCCCAGCTGCCTGCACGTCGATTCGCTGGCGTAGGTGAGGATGCCGTCGGCGCCTATCCAGAAGATCTGGCCCGCAGCGTGCTCCATTGAATATTGGGTCAGGAGAAACTTCTTCTCCATACGCTTGCGGTCGGTGATGTCTCGCGCGAAGACGACGTTGTACTCCATGCCGGCGTACTCGACGTAGTTGACGTTGACCTCCACCGCCATCTGACTGCCGTCCTTGCGCCGATGCACCGACTCGTGCGTCGAGGAGCCCGCCCGTTTGACCTCCTCCAGCATGTCCTCCCACTTGTGAGACGCGCGGACGACGATGTCCTTGACGTTCATTGCCATCAGCTCTTCACGCGTGTAGCCCAACTGCCGGCAAGTGGAATCGTTCACAAAGACGAACGTGCCTTCGGGAGTGACCCAGAAGATCTGTTCCTCGGCGTTGTCCACGGAGACCTGAGTAATGCGCGCCATCTCCTGCGCACGCTTGCTTTCGGTGACGTCGCGTCCGAACACACAGTGAAAGCCGACGCCTTCGAACTCCACGTGGCCCGCCGAGACCTCGACGTCGATGATCTCCCCACTCTTGGTCCGATGCCGGGTGTCGTTCGTGGTCCACCCACGGGACTTCACCGATTCCCAGTGCTCCTTCCAGGGGCTGGGTGCCCATGGATCGACGTCGTGGAGCACCATGGTCAGCAGTTCCTCTCGCGTATACCCGGTCTTGGCGCAGGTAGCTTCGTTCACGTAAACAAAGCGCGCGTCGGAGTCCAGCCAGTAGATCAGTTCCCCCGCCTTCTCAATGGAGAACTCAGACAGGCGCAGTGATTGCTGCATGCGTCGCTGGTCGGTGATATCGCGGGCGTACACGCAGAGATACTCGATGCCGCCGTGCTCGACGTAGCTCGCCTTGATCTCTACGTAGAACTCCTCACCGCTCTTGGCGCGATGTAGGTGCTCGCTGCTCTTGATGAAACCGGCCTTCTTGAGCGCCGCGAAACGTTCCTTCCAGGGCCTGGTCGCCCCGGGATCGATGTCGTAGAGCGTCAGCTTGAGCAACTCTTCGCGGGAATACCCCGTTCTCTCGCACGTAGCGTCGTTGACGTACGCGAGCCGGGCGTCCTTGTCGACCCAGTAGATCAGCTCGACGGCTTTGTCTATCGAGAACTCGGCGAACTGGAGAGAGTCTTCAGTCTGCCTCTGCTCGGTGTGGTCCTCAACCATCATCAGGGAGCTTCTCCGACCCATGAGGTCGACTCCTTCGATGACTCGCTGGATCCACTGCTCACGGCCCTCCGGGAGGGTCCGCTTGACCTCCCTCCGCACCGGGCTGGAAGAACCCATGGCCTTTCGGGCATCGTCCTCCAGACCCTCTCCCCAGAAAAGATCGCTCAGGGGGTGCTGCAGCAGCTCCGCCACAGTGACGCCGGCGACGGCGGCCGCCGACTCGTTCGCCCACAAACACGGCCCGTCCGGTGAGAAAGCGACCATCCCGTGCAGGGTGTTCGCCAGAAGTACCTCGCCCAACGCTTCGAGTAGTTCCTCTTTCTGATCATCTGTCATTGCCGCGCTCGACCTCCCTCGGCACCTGATTCTGGGCACGCGTACGTTCGCGAAGTGAAAATCCATGCGTTAGGGCTAATCGGCAGAAAAGCCTCATCACTGAATACCAGCGGCAACGCCAGGAGCCTAAAAAGCCTCTGTTCTTCGACGAAACAGAGCTCCACCGCCCCTAGTCCGACGCAGGGGCTACTTCACCTGTTTGAGTTGCGGCGAGGGAACGATGACGAGGGGGCACTTGGCATGCACGACCACCTGGCGGCTGATCGACCCGAGGAGCATCTCCCTGAAAGACCCGTGACCGCGCCTGCCGACCACCAGAAGCTCCGCATTCCCGGCGTTCTCCAGGAGTACCTTGGCCGCCTGCCCTTCGACTACGATCTCCTCGTGTTTGACGTTGGGCTCACGCTCACCCACCAGGGCCGCGGCATCCCGTGCCACCCTTATGGCGTTCTCCCGGAACTCCTCGTAGAATTCTTTTCCCGCGACCACGCTGGCAAGGACCGAGGCTGGGATCTCCCACGCGCTCACCAAGCGAAGCTTGGAACCGCGCAGAGCGGCTTCCTTCATGGCGAAATCCAGAGCGATCGCCGCGCCCTCGGACCCATCCACTCCCACCACGATGACTCCCATGCGGCCTCCCTTTCTCTGTCGCTCTGTCACCAGCATACCCTTTCGCCGTAGCCGCGTCTTTACCCGCCAGGACAGCCGAATCGCCAGGTCCTCTCACTTGTCGCCGACAAGCCCACCGAATATGATACTTGCGGGCAGTGGAGCAAGACCGGCGGCCGACGAGTATTCTCGCGGCATCCACGCTCTCAAGGAGGCAGGCCCATGACTAGCTCCAACAGACCGGCACGTTCGCGGGCAGCCCTCGCCGCGGTCGGCCAGCTCAATGTCTGAGATGACCCTCCCGGCGCAAAAGAGCCCGTCTGCTGAAGCCGAAGCCTTGGCTGCGGGGCGGACGACCAGGCTTCTGCTCACCCGGAGGCACCCGTGGATCGTTCTCCTGGTCGGATCTGTGTTCCAGGTGGGCCTCTTGTACGGGGTGGGTGTACTGGGCGACACCTACCATTACCTTGGCATCCCGGGCGCGGCCGCGGCCCTTTTCGGCGTGCTGGCCGCGGTTATGGCGGGCCCCCTCGTGGGAGGTGTGGTCGCCTTGGTAGGCGGAGCCGCGTTCGTGGCGTTCGTCACCGACTTCGGGCAGTCCGTGGGTGCCGTCGCCATCGCCATCGCGATCCTTCTCTGGACCCTCGCCGCGGTCATAGCCGGCACGGCCGGCCGGTCGATTCGGCGACGGGCCTGGGAACGGGAAGGCCTCCTCTCCAAGGCCCTCGACGAGTCCGAGTCGTCCAAGACCGCGATGGAAGGCATCCTCACCCTCGGACTCAACTTCCAGCGCGCCCAGAGCTACGAGGCGATGGTCGACGCCATCTGCGCGGCGGCGAGGGAGACATTCGCTGCGGGCTCGGCCTCGCTCTACGCGTCCAGCAACGATCGCCTAGTCCTGCTCGCCCGTGACCCCTCGAACCCGCTTCTGCCGACGGGACAGCAGCTCGCTCCAGGCCTTTTCCCACCGGTGACACAGGTCCTCGAGTCGGGCACACCGGAATTCGTGGCTGACGTCTCGGCCGAGAGCTGGCCCGCCCACAGCCGGGAGATCGTCCGCTCCCTGGGCATCCGCTCACTGCTCCGCATCCCCATGCGGATCACCCCCACGTCAGCCTATCTGCTCGTGATAGGTTGGGACCAGGTTCAAGAGTCACTCGATCCGGCCAGACTCGTCCTCGCCCAGCGTTTCGCCGATCAGACGGCGGCGGCCTTGGAGCACGCGGAGGCCGAGACCCTCCACAGACGCCTCGAACGAAGTCTCTTGTCCCATACTCGAGATCGTCATCCAAGGCTCGATCTTCACGTCTACTATCGGAGCGGCGAGAGCCGGCTGGGCATAGGCGGGGATTTCGTCGATTACGTGGTCCACGGGGACTCCGGGCTCAGCTTCGTCATAGGCGACGTTAGTGGCCACGGACCCGACGCAGCAGCGCTCGGTGCCACGCTCCGCTCAGGATGGAGGGCCCTGGCCGACGTCGGCGCGCCTCCCCGGGTGATGGTGCAATGCTTGGACCGGATGCTCGTGGCCGAGAGGAGCGACGCCAGGATGTTCTGCACCCTTCTTGCCGGACAGCTCGACCTTTCCATCGGATCGCTGACTCTAGCGAACGCCGGCCATCCGCCCCCATTGATGGTAGCGGAGAAGGCGTCGCTGTTGCCGGTCAGGCCTGTCCTGCCGTTGGGATGCCAGAACCATAATGGCTGGCAAGCCGGGTCGTTCGACCTGCCCGAGACCTGGAGTCTGCTCCTCTATACGGATGGTCTCTTCGAAGGCTTCGTCGAGCCGGGTTCCCGGGAGCGCTACGGCCTCGACAGGCTCGTGGAACGGTTCGACCGTGCAGCGCCCGGCCCCCTGCCCGTGTCGCAACTGGACGAAGTACTGGCCGAGCTGGAGCGGGCCAATGGCAAGCCACCGCCCGACGACGTGGCCGTTCTCCTCATCTCTAAGGCCGCCTGAGCCCGGCCGCGGGGCCGGCGCCGCTGTGGCGCCGCCCGCCCCGCCCTGGTCAAGGAGCGTCCGATCAGCCCTTGTTCGCCACGAACTTCGCCACTAGGTCGCCGACCTCGTCGGTGCCCATGCCCATGTGTCCCGCATTGAGCGACTGCATCTTACTCACCGCGTTGATGATGCCCTTCTCCACCCAGCCCGCCGCGTCCCTTTCGCCCAGGTAGTCGAGCATCATCTGCACGGCGCCGATGGCGGCCAGCGGGTTGATGACGTTCTGACCGGTGTACTTGGGTGCGGACCCGCCGATAGGCTCGAACATGCCTATCTTGCCCGGATGGAGGTTGCCGCCGGCGGCCACGCCCATGCCGCCCTGGATCATGGCGCCCAGGTCGGTGATGATGTCGCCGAACATGTTGTCGGTGACGATGACGTCGAACCACTCGGGGTTCTTGACGAACCACATGCAGGTGGCGTCCACGTGAGCATACTCCCGCCTGACCTTGGGATAGTCGGCGTCGCCGACCTCATTGAATGCGCGCCACCAGAGATCCCAGGCGAAGGTGAGCACGTTGGTCTTGCCGACGAGCGTGAGCTGGTTGTGGCGGTCGTCCCTGAGCGCGTAGTCGTAGGCGTAGCGGATGCAACGCTCCACGCCCTTGCGGGTGTTGATGCTGTCCTGCACCGCGATCTCGTCGGGCGTGCCCTTCTTGAGAAAGCCGCCGGTCGAGGCATAGAGGCCCTCGGTGTTTTCCCGCACCACGACGAAGTCGATCTCCTTGGGTCCCTTGTCCTTGATGGGAGTCTCTACGCCGGGAAAAAGCTTGACCGGACGCAGGTTGATGTAGAGATCGAGGGCGAAGCGTGCCTTGAGCAGGATCCCCAATTCGAGGACCCCGGGCTTCACTTCGGGGTGGCCGATGGCGCCCAGCAAGATGGCGTCGTGCGCGCCAAGCTCGCTGATGGCCGAATCGGGCAGGGTCTCGCCGGTGCGCAGGTAGCGGGCGCCACCGAAGTCGTAGTGTGTCAACTCGTAGGAGAAGCCCGCGCGGGCCGCGGCAGCGTCGAGGACTTTGAGCCCCTCGTTGATCACTTCCGGACCGGTGCCGTCGCCGGGCATGACGGCGATGCTGTATCTCACGTTGGTTCCTTTCCTTTGGCCGCGCTCAGCTCGCCGCCGCGCGTTGTTTCAGGTACGGGAGCAGACCGCCCGCCTCCACCAGCTCACGCATGAACGGCGGCAGCGGCTGGGCCTGGTACTTCACTCCGGAGGTCACATCGGCGATCTCGCCCGTGGCGAGATCGACCGTCAACTCGTCGCCTTCCTTGACGCCGTCCACCGCTTCAGGTGCTATCAGGATCGGGAGACCCGTGTTGAAGGAGTTACGATAGAAGATGCGGGCGAAACTCTTAGCGATCACCACCGATACCCCGGCCCCCTTCAAGGCGATGGGCGCGTGCTCGCGGCTGGAACCGCAACCGAAGTTCTCCTTGGCCACCACGATGTCGCCGGGCTTGACCTTGCCGGCGAAGGTGGGGTCGGCATCTTCCATCACGTGCTCGGCCAACTCCTCTGCGGTCTTCATGTTGAGGTAGCGGGCCGGGATGATGAGATCGGTATCGACGTCGCGACCGAAGGTCCAGGCGCGTCCACGTAGAGCCGTCATGGCTGCCTCCTTCCGCCGATCTGGTCGGGCGTGGCGATGTAGCCCGCCACGGCGCTGGCCGCGGCCACGTACGGGCCGGCCAGGTAGACCTCGGAGCCGGGGTCACCCATGCGGCCCACGAAGTTGCGATTGGTGGTCGAAACGGCCCGTTCGCCTTTGGCCAGCACGCCCATGTGCCCGCCCAGGCAGGGCCCACAGGTAGGCGCCGACACGGCCGCCTCGGCCTCGAGGAACACGTCGAACAGGCCCTCGTCCATGGCCTGCTTCCAGATGGCCTGAGTCGCCGGGATGACGATGCAACGGATGTCCTTGTTCACCTTCCGCCCGCGCAAGATCTCCGCCGCCTGGCGCAGGTCCTCGATGCGGCCGTTGGTACAGCTGCCGATGACCACCTGGTCGATCATGACGCCATTCAACTCCTCGGCCGGCTGGGTGTTTGATGGCAGGTGCGGCTTGGCCACCATGAGCGGCACTTCGTCAGCCTTCCACGAGTAGGTCTTCTCGTACCAGGCATCGGCGTCGCTGGTGTAATAGCGAGGTGTGCGGCGGAACCGCCCCTCCACGTAGGCCTTGGTGGTGTCGTCGGGCGCGATGATGCCGCTCTTACCACCCGCCTCGATGGCCATGTTGCAGATCGTGAAACGCGAATCCATGGAGAGACCGCGGATGGCCGATCCTGTGAACTCCATCGCCTTGTACAGGGCTCCGTCCACCCCGACCTGGCCGATGGTAAAAAGGACGACGTCTTTGCCCGTCACGTAGCGGCCCAGGGTCCCCTCGAAGTCAAAACGGTGGGTCTCAGGCACCCGGAACCAGGCTTCGCCCGTGGCCATCGCACCCGCCAGGTCGGTGGAACCGACCCCGGTCGCGAAGGCGCCCAGCGCCCCGTAGGTGCAGGTGTGAGAGTCGGCGCCCAGGATGACGTCACCGGGGCCAACGAGTCCTTGTTCGGGCAAAAAGGCGTGCTCTACGCCCACGCGGCCAACATCGTACCAGTGCACGAGGCCGTGCTTCTTGGAGAACTCGCGCATCTGCTTGACCAGGCCGGCCGACTTGATGTCTTTGTTGGGCGTGAAGTGATCGGGGATGAGAACGATCTTCTCACGGTCGAAGACACGGTCGAAACCGGCTTTCTCGAACTCGTCGATGGCCACCCCTGAGGTGACGTCGTTGCCGAGACACAGGTCGAGCTTAGCCATGATGAGATCGCCCGGAGCCACCGACTCCTTGCCGGCGGCTCGAGCCAAGATCTTCTCGGTCATGGTCATGGCCATGCCACATACCCCCGTTCACCTAAGGCTTCGTGCGATGAGGACGTGCGCCGGCCAAAGAGACCTGCCGGCGGCGGACCAGTCATTTTATTCTACGCGCGCGCGAATGCACAACCAAGGTGAAGACAGACCCCATGCGCCGCGACGTCCAATGCGTCAACGCTCGGAAACGGCCTGGACGACCCCTTGGTGCTAACCTACGCGCATGGGAAAGCGGAGTCGCAAGGGGCGGGTGATCTTCTGGTCCCTGATCGCGGTCGGCATCCTTGTGGTGCTGGTTGGTCTCGCGGTCGTCATCCCCAACCTGATAGTCACCCGCTCGGCCGCGGACCACATTCAGCAAAGCCCCGAGGAAGCTCCTCACGCCCAGGCCGCCATCGTGCTGGGGGCCCGCGTCTACCCCGACGGCACTCCTTCCCCCATGCTGGCCGACCGCCTGGAGACGGGGGTGGCTCTCTACAAGCTCGGGAAAGTGGACAAGATCTTGATCTCAGGAGACCACGGCCAGACCACTTACGACGAGGTCAACGTCATGCTCCATTACGTGCTGGCGCGCGGCGTCCCCGACGAGGACGTGTTCACCGACCACGCGGGCTTCGACACCTACGACACCATGTACAGGGCTCGGGACGTGTTCGAGGTCGCGTCAGCGCTCATCGTGACCCAGGAGTTCCACCTGGCCCGGGCGGTCTACACGGCCCGCGCGCTCGGCCTGGAGGCTACCGGCGTCGTAGCCGATACCCAGCCGTACGCGGACGAGGGGCGCAACGCCGCCCGCGAGGTCCTGGCTCGAGTGAAGGCGATCTTGCAGCTTCACATCACCCATCCGGAGCCGCGCTTCCTCGGCCCCGCCATACCCATCGACGGCGACGGTCGCGCTACCCGCGGGTAGCGACCATGGTCGAGGGGCCGGCGGCGCCCTCCGCTCCACCGCTAGCCCAAGGGGTTCGTTCACGTACCACTTTGCCAGTGCACGGGAGATGGCCATGCGGGGCATGCCCGCGCGCAGGTCGGCGTGGCTGGGCGCGCTCCGAACCGGATTGAGAGGCACGAGCTTCACCAACGGACATCCTAAAGCAGCCTCGACCGGCTCCCGATACTAGCCGTACGTCCTTTTCCGACGGAGTCAGAAAGGCATGGCATGACCCGGGCGATTCGAGTAGCGGTCTTCTTCGCGATCGTGTGTGTGACCGTGGCAGGTGCGGCCGCCTGCGGCGGCGCGGCCTCTGTGTCCCCGCAGTCGACCGCCACCGTGGCAGGCGTGGACGCCACGGGCACCGAGGCACTCGGTGCCGCTCAGGACTACAAAGACGCCATGAACTCCTGGGTGGAGGCCTATTGGTACGACTCCGACGGTGAGCCCGTACACGCCCCGGAGATCGCGGACTTGGCCGATCCCACCCACGTTGAGATCGCGGCCGCGCGTCAATTCGCATCCGTCATGCGTGAAGCGCTCACAGCGGTGAAAGCGATCAGCCCTCCGGATGACGTCGCCCAGGCCCATGCCCAGTACTGCACCGCGTTGAGCGGCGAAGTCAGCGCTCTGGACCGCATGATCAGCGCCATCGAGTGGGGAAGCGAGCGCGACGCGGAACTTGCCATGCGCGGCGCCGAGGAGGCGCGCGCACTGGAGTGGCAGGCGCTCAAGGTGCTAGGTCCCTACATCGATGCGCCTGGGCTGACGCGGAACTGAGCTACTCCGGCTCCGGCTCCCCTTCTCCCGGAGTGTCCCAGTCGATGCCGATGTAGTTGACCTCGTCCTCGACCGCGGTCTCCATCACACCGGCGAGGACCCGCTCAGCCTCCACTTTCGAGGCCGTGACGGACGCCTCCCAATCGCCGGCGTAGTCATCCAGGTCGTAGGAGGACCATCCCACCGAAGCGGGGACTCCCGCGGAGTCCACGCTCCACGCCTCCACCCCCACGATGACGGCGCCCGCGTCGGCCAGTGCTTGGATCACGTCAGAGGCTTCGTCCAAAGGCCAGCCGAAATCACCCCCGGCCACCAGGGCGGTGCCGCGCAGATGCTCGGGGAGGATCACCAGGTCCTTCATCGGCTACCAAAGTCCGCAGGTGACGGTGATCCGGTTCGCGATGTTCTTCACCGCCGAACCATAGGTGGCTCCCGGGGCCCATTTGCCGCTCAAGTCGTACACCGAGCGGACGTTGCCCTTGTGCGCGCTACCGTCTCCCTGCACGAAATGACGGGGGTCCCCCGGCGTCGTGATCGGACCGCCCGCGGGTTGTGTCACCGCCACGCAGTAGGGGTCCGAAAGGTGGTCGTGGTAGACGTACCAGGCCAGGTGGGCGTAGTGGGCGATCACACCCAATTCGGCCGTGGCGAAGGAATTGCCCGGCACGCCTCCCGTCGCCCCGATGCCCACCATGTTGTTCTGCGCCGGCGCGACGTCCCCGCCGTACTGGCCGTAGCCGGTCTCGTGGATCATCTGGGCCCAGGCCATGTCGGCGCGGATACCGAAGCGCTTGCCGTACTTGACATACAACTTCGCCAGGTCCTCGAGGGGGACCGTGAACTTGCCGTCGTTACCCCCGGTCGCGTTGCGGAAGAACCTGACGAGATCGCCGGAATCGCCCAGAAAGCGGCCATTGAGCCCCGAGGTATCTGTGCCCATGACGTTGAAGAGCAGCGCCGCGGCCTGGCCCCGATTGGCGATGGTCTGGGGCGACAGCGTGTTGAGGTTCGCCGCCAGGTCGCGCAACAGCCCGTTGTACTGGGCCACTCTGGCGATGATGGAGTGAGTCTTGTCGAAGCCTCCCCAGGCCGACTTGTAGGAGTCCGGGGGAACGTAGAGCGGCCTCTCTGCCGACCTGGTGCCCATGGTCACCATCTGCGCCAGGGTGATCGCCGCGTCCGGTTTGAAGACCGGGCCTGACGAACCTTGGTAGCCGGTGACGATGTTCTCCCGCGCCGCGGCGGCCACGTAGTTGTCGGGGTAGAGATCGATGTCGCCGCTCTTCTTGACGTCGACGAACACGCACTTGTCGTCTTCGCCCACGCTGATGCGCATGGCCAGGATCACCATCTTGGCGAACTGCTGCCGGGTGACGGGCTCGTTCGGGCGGAAAGTCCCGTCCGAGTAGCCCGCTATGATGCCAAGTTGAGCGAGCGTCTCGATCTGAACATGATACGGGTGGGAATCAGGAACGTCGCTGAACGCGGCTGTCTGTGCGAGCGCGGCCCTGGGGGCCACCAGCGCACCGGCGAACACGACCACCGTAGTAAGGGCAGAGAGCCCCAGGAACTTCAAGAACCTACGTCTCATCTGCGGAAAGGATACCAGCATATGACACTCCACACCTTTTGCGGCCGGTCCGAACTGCGGGCCGAGAACTTGGCGCGCGACGGACCATGACGATTTCTCGAGCCTTTATACTTTCCTGACCGATCCCTGTAGCCCTGCAAAAACGATAGGAGTATCTGTGTCCCGGCCTACGCGACTGACTGCGTTGACATTCGATTTCTGGAACACTCTGTATTCAGCCGACGGCGGATCATGGTCGGCGGTCTGGCCACGCCGGCTGCAGGCCCTTCGGGACATGCTGGCCTCGGCCGGTGTCCACCCCTCCGATGAGGACATGGAGAAGGTCTACCGCTCCGGGTGGGACGCGTATATGGCTGCTTGGACGGGCGGGAGTCACTTCGGGGCCTTCGAGGAGGCGCGGTACTTTCTCGAGCGCTTCGGCTTGGACGAATCCGCCCTGGCCGACGGGGTCATCAGTCAGACCGTCCTCGAGATCGAGAACTCGGCCCGCCTCGGCAGCCTCCCTCTGGTGCCCGGGGTGGCCGAGACGATCCCGCGTTTGGCTGCCGCCGGCTATAAGTTGGGCCTCATCTCCGACACCAGCCTTACCCCAGGACGAGTGCTCCGCGAGTTCATGGAGGAGGACGGACTGCTCAAACACTTCTCGGTGCTCACCTTTTCCGACGAGACCGGCTATCCCAAGCCCGACCGGCGCATGTTCGCCGGCACCCTCGCCGGGCTGCATGCCGAACCGGCCGAATCGGCGCACGTAGGCGACACGCCCCGCACCGACATCGCCGGAGCCCAGGCGCTAGGCATGCTGGCCATCCGCTGCGCGGGCGTGTCGGACCAGGCGGAGCCGCCCGAGGCCGACTTCGTCATCCACGACCACCGGGAGATAGTGGGGATTCTCGAGCAGCTGGGCTAGGCGCGGTCGCGCGGGCCGCGCGGCTCCGGGACCAGCGCGAGCATCAGCAGTCCGGCCAGCACGGCTCCCGCGGCCCCCAGCCAGAAGGGTGCGGCCGGCGATACATGATCGTACAGCACGCCGGCTATGACGCTCGCCGGCAGCGCCGCGAGCCCCACCACCATGTGGTAAGCGCCGAAGGCGGTCCCATGCCGCTTACCCGACGAGAACTCTGCCAGGAACGCCCGCCCGTTCCCGTCGGCGATGGCCATGTATACGCCATACACAGCGAACACCCCCCAAGCCGCGGCTTGGGAGCGAGCCAGCGCCATCCAGGCGTAGGCGCCGGCAAAGACGGCGAAACCCAGCAACGCCACCCTGCGCCTGCCAATGCGGTCGGCGAGCAGTCCCGAAGGGATCGACAAGGCCGAGTAGATGAGGTTGAACATGAGGTAGAGCACGGGGATCATGACCGTGGCCACCTGAAGGTCGCGCGCCCTGAGGATGAGGAAGGCGTCCGAGGAGTTGCCCAGCGAAAAGACGGCCGTGACCAACAGGTAGGCGAGCAACGGGCCCCGTACTTTGCGAAGTCTGCTCAGACATCCGCCCAGGCCTGGATCGCCAGAGACCGCGGCGGCCAGTGCCGTGCCGGAGGGCACCGCCCCGTCCGCGGGGCTCTTCGCAGCTCCGCCCTGCTCCTCCCCCGCTACGGCGCACGCCGCTCCGTCGGCCGGGCGCCGCCTCCGGTCGCGGATGAAGAGCGCGATGACGGCGACGCACAGGGCCCCCGGGATCAGGGAGATCCAGAACACTGTGCGGTAGCCTCCTGGGCGCAGGGTCAAAACCAGGAACGCGATCGCGGGCCCCAGCACTGCTCCGGCCTGATCCATGGCCCGGTGGTAGCCGAAAGACCGCCCCAACTCTTTCTTGTCGCAGGAGTCGGCCACGATCGCATCCCGCGGAGCGGTCCGGATCCCTTTGCCGAAGCGGTCGATGAAGCGGGACCCCAGCACCGCTCCCCAGCTTCCGGCAAGGGCCAGAAGGGGCCGGCTGAGCGTGGAGATGCTGTAGCCAAGAAGCATCAAGGGTTTGCGCCGCCCCAGTTTGTCGCTGAGCCAACCCGCGAACATCTTCAGCAGGCTGGCCGTGGTCTCGGCGATCCCCTCTATAACCCCGATGAGGGACTTGTTGACCCCTAGCACCGAGGAGAGGAACACGGGGACCAGCGAATAGACCATCTCGGAGCTCACGTCCATGAAGAAGGACGAGACCCCCGCGAAGAAGACGTTGCGGTCTAGACCCCAGATCTTCCGGCCGGGGGTTCCGCCGACCGGCGGTTCGCCGTGCTCGTCAATCTTTTTTGCCGACTTGACTAAAGTCAAGGTAATCCCTCGCCACGCGATCTAACATCGGTGTAGACAGCTTAGAGGAAAGGTGGGCCACGCGCGATGACGACTTATCTGAACAGCCCGGTGAAAGAGGTGATCGACCACTTCCCTGAAGTCGGGGAGATACTGGCGGATTACCAGGTGGGGTGCGTCACCTGCGGCGTGGGGACCTGTCTACTCAAGGACATCATCGAGATCCACCATCTCTCCGCGGAAGACGAACAGGCGGCCATGGGCCGGATCGCCAAGGTTGTCTCGGGGGACGGAGTCACCACGGCAACTGAGCGGGTCGCGCCGGAACTCGCCGAGCCCGGAGAGGCGACGGCCTCGGCATCGGCCGACCGTCCGGGCGCCGCGCCGGCCGGCCGGGTCAAGGCCGCGCCTCGCTACTCTCCGCCCATGCAGCAACTTGTGGACGAGCACCTTCTCATCAAGCGTTGGCTCGCGCTCATCCCGGAAGTCCTGGAGAGCATTGACGTCCAAGCGGCCGAGGACCGGCAACTCATCCTCGACGGAGTGGACTTCATCCGCTCCTATGCCGACCGGTTCCACCACGCCAAGGAGGAGGACATCCTCTTCAAGTACTTCGACGAGACACAGGCCATCATCCAGGCCATGCTCACCGACCACGACAAGGCGCGCGCCCACGCCCGGGGCGCGGCGGATGCGGTAGAGAGCCGGGACAAGGACGCGATCGCCGAGCATCTCTCCGCCTACCGCGCGCTGCTCGGCGAGCACATCAAGAAGGAGGACGAGATCCTCTATCCCTGGATGGACAGGGATCTCACCACGAGCCAGGTGGGCGAACTGTTCCGAAGGTTCGCCGAAGTGGACAAGACGAGCGGGATCGACGTCGGCGACAAGTACAGCCGGTTCGTGACACGAGCCGAGGAAATCGTAGGAAAGAGAAGGGAGCGGATACAATGAGCGAGTTCCAAGGATGTCCAGGTTCCAGGATGATGGACCTCAGACATAACGACGAAGCGCGGGAGGATGTAACAGGGGCCCCGGTGGGCGCAGTGGCTTCGGAGTTGAGGCAGTGGCCCATCCAACTGCACCTGGTGTCTCCCCAGGCGCCCTACTTCCAGGGAGCCGACGTGCTTCTAGCCGCCGACTGTACCGCCTATGCCGTCGGAGGGTTCCACAAGGACTACCTCAAGGGCAAGTCCCTGGCCATCGCCTGTCCCAAATTGGATGAAGGGCAGGATATCTATCTCGAGAAGCTCAAGACCTTGATAGACGAAGGCAGAATCAACACCCTCACCGTGCTCACCATGCAGGTGCCCTGCTGTAGGGGTCTGGTGAACCTGGCCACGAGGGCCGTGTCGGACTCCGGCCGCAAGGTCCCGCTGAAATCGGTGGTCGTGGATCTTCAGGGCGAGGTGTTGTCGGAGGAGTGGCTCTAGCCGGCGATTCAGGGCTTCTGCGGCTCGGACATGATCCTGCTCCAGCGCCCCCCCACGGGCACGACGGACGCCGCCAGCTTCTGCACCACGTTCTCGCGCACATCGGCCGCCAGGGTCCAAGCATCGGCCTGGGTGGAGGCCCAGGCCATGAGCCGCGCGGAAACGCCCAGGTCGTCGGTGTCGATCACCTGCACCGACGGCTCCGGGTCGGCCAAGAACAGCGGATGTGCCAGCGCCTCCTTGAGGAGAAGAGCCCGGACCGCGTCCACGTCGGCGCCGTAGTCAAGCCGTAACACCACGAGCGCCGGCATCCTGGGGTCGACCAGCGTGTAGTTGCGGATGGCCTGGTCGGAGAGCAGCTTGTTGGGAATGACCAGGCGCCGGTTGTCCCAGGTGCGGATATAGGTATAGAACAGGCCGATGGACTCCACGGCTCCGTACTCGTTCTCGATATTGACGTTGTCACCAAGTCGGATGGGTTGGGCGAAGGCGACGATGATACCGGACACCAGGTTGGCCATGGTGGTCTGGGCAGCGAAGCCCAGAGCTATGCCCACCACCCCCGCCGAGGCGAAGATGCCCACCGCCACGCGTTTGAGCGCCGAGACGTCCATGATCCAGAAGACCAGCCCGACCGCCACAAAGAACAGCACCACCGCCGAGAGGCGCTCGATCATGCGAAAGCGAGTCTCGGCGCCCGGGTCGACCTCGGCCAGGTTGTTGCGCCGTGAGAAGCGGTTGATGGCCCAGCGGAGCAGCCAGTAGCTGAGCCAGGCGACCAGCAAGACCAGCACCGACACGCCGGCGTCGATGAAGTGCTTCTGATTGGCTTCCCAGAAACTCATGATCGCCGTCCACTATAGCGCGCCCGCCTCGCGGGGCGTGAGCGGCGCACCGCCCGCGGCACCGGGCCCCTCTGCGGCCAGCGCCT
>Ga0154815_140_pt23 | contig 14946 bp, 15 predicted proteins | sample Rifle2008BG16ft_FD_105823 | JGI IMG/M metagenome (GOLD analysis project Ga0154815, IMG submission 105823) | Actinobacteria bacterium RBG_16_64_13
GCTGTATGCGCCGTAGTCGACCGCGACCTGCTTAGACAGGCTTATCAAGCCGCCCTTTGACGCGCAGTAGGCAGGCATCAGCGGGGGATTCACGATCCCGGCCAGCGACGAGATGTTCACGATGGAACCTCCCCCCGCCTCAATCATATGGGGGATGACCGCCTTCATGAGCAAGAACGGCCCGCTGAGATTGACCTCGATCACGCGGTCCCACACCCCCGGGTCCAGATCGACGACGCCGGCCAGTGGCTGCTCCATCCCGGCGTTGTTCACGAGGACGTGCAGACCACAGCCGAACTCAAGGGCCGTCTGAACGATCCGCCCCACCCCGGCCCAGTCGGACACGTCGGCCGCGCAGGTCTTCACCCGCTCCGTGGGAAGCGACCCCGCCGCTTCTTCGAGCAGTTCCGGCCGCCGCCCGATTATGCAGACGCGCGCTCCATCGGAGACAAACCGCCGCGCTATCGCCCTGCCGATGCCGGTTCCGCCTCCGGTGACGATCGCCACCTTGCCTTCCAGGTTCATAGCGCCTCCCAGCGCCCCAAATACTTGAGCGCGCTCTTCCCGGCTATGCGGCCGGAATTCAACGCAAACGCCGAAGCCAGACCCGAGGAACCCTTTATGGGGTAGCTGTCACCGTACATGCCGCCGGCATCGAAGCCGCCCGCATACAGCCCGGGTATGACCTCGTCCTTCTTGTCGAGGACTTCCAGGTTCCCGTTGACCTTGATGCCCCCCATGGTCCCCAGGAACACCGTGTGGGCCCTGACGGCGTAGTAGCGGGGACCGACAAGCGGACGGAGGTACTTGCGGTCTTTGGCGAAGAGCGCGTCGTAGGCGTTGGCGCACGCTTCGTTGTACTCGTCCACGGTCGTTTCAAGCACCGCCGGATCGGCCTCCATCTTCCCAGCCAATTCCTCGATGGAGTCGGCCGCGAACACGTCCCTGCTTCCGTTTTCGAGCGCGGCCTGGATCTCCTTGCGCAGGTTCACCAGTTTGCGGCCCGGCAAGGCATCCATGCCCACATTGTTGTCGAGGCCACGATCCGCCACACGCTCGATCACGGAGTCGTCGAAAAGGCTGAACGTATCAGCATTCTTGCCGTATTTGGCGTTGGCGTTGCCAACCTGAGTGTCCCAGAAGCCGATGCTCTCGTCGCAGAACCGCTCGCCTCGGGCGGTCACCCATAGATCGGGCTGCGCCGTGGCAAGCTCGAGCTCGCAGCCCATGGCGAATTCCGGGCCGACCGGAGCCACCCGGAACAGCTCTAGGGTGCTGACCCCCTCTTCGGCCGCGCCTGCTTCCCAGGCCATGCGGATGCCGTCTCCGGCCTTACCCATGTTGCCAACCACGATCAGATTCGCTCCCAGATCGAATCCGGAGTACTTCTTGATCCACTCCTTGTTGTTGGCAAAACCACCGGTCGCGATCACCACCGCTTTGGCGGCCACTTCCACTTCTTCGCCGTCGTCGTCCACAACGACGCCGCGGACCTTGGCGCCTTGCTTGAGTAGCGCGGTGACCGGCTTCCCGGAGAAGACCTCCGCGCCCTGGCTCTTCGCCTGGGTGACAAGGGCTTTCACCACCGCTTCCCCTCTGCCCTTGATGACGTGATAGGTGCGAGGGGAGTCGGGCATGTTGATGGTCGCGTCGGTGAACACCACGCCCTGCTCCTGCAGCCAACTGATGGTGGCGCCGGACTCGTTGACGATAGCCCGTACGAGGCGGGGGTTCGCCAGCCAGTGGCTGTACTCCATGACGCCCCGAAAGGCTTCGTCCCGGCTGAAAGTGATGAAGCGCTCGCGCTGCATCTCGCTTTCGACCGCGAACGTGCCCTGGAAGAAGTTCGATGTGCCCCCGAGTGACCGCTGCTTCTCAAAGACCGCGACCTTAGCCCCGCCCTCGGCCAGTGTGACGGCCGCGGCCAGACCCGTGGCGCCGGAACCGACTACGACCACATCAACTGTTGAAGGAATCGAGCCCACTGTCATCCCTTTCTCCTCAAGTTTCCCCTGCCACGGCAGATCAGTAGCTCCCCCAGAATTCCACTGTCTTGATCTTCAGTCTCAGATCGCATTGTAGACACCGCGTCGACTCGTCAGCGGCCGCGCCCTCTTCCAGGCCCATCGCAACGGTGCAGAAGTTGCCCACACGATCCTCGGGTAGGGCGCAAGAACCCGCCACTCGGCTCAAGGCCGCGAAGCCCTTCCCAGGCCCCAGACAGGGCATGGGCTCAACCTGAGGGGCCAGTTTCTTGTCGATCCTGCCGCTGCCGCCCAGAAAACGGTCGAGAGCGACCGCGGCCTTTCTCCCGGAGGCAATGGCTTTGATCACCGAGGCAGTGCCCGAGACCGCATCTCCGGCTGCGAACACTCCCTCCCGGTTGGTGGAGAGGGTGACCGGGTCGGCGCCGATGAGGCTGCGGTCGGTGACCTCGACACCGAATCCCTCGGGTACGTCCGGATGCTGGCCCATGGCGAAGATAACCGTGTCGGCTTCCACCGCGTGCCGCGATCCGTCGATGACTTCGATCTGCGGGACGTTCTCCTCGTCGAAGCAGAATGATGCAACATCGAGGAACTCCACGCCCGCGACTCTCCCGGCACGGTCGAGGATCCGAGTGGAGGTGTGCGACGGTCGTATGACGATACCTTCGTCCTCGCCCTGCTCGATCTCGTCGGCACTGGCCGGCATGTTCTCTCTACATTCGAGGCAGGCCATGTGCACCTCTGCCGCGCCGAGGCGGCGCGCCACCCGAGCGCAATCGAAGGCGACGTTGCCACCACCCAGGACTACTACCTTCTTGCCCACAGCCGCGTCATTCCCGAGATTGACGTCTCTCAGGAACTCCGTGCTTATCAACGCGCCCTCGCTGCTTGCCCCCGGAATGACGAGCTTCTGGCCCGTGTGGGCGCCGACGGCCACCAGAACGGCGTCGTAGCCCTGTTCCAGAAGCTCGTCGATCGATTCGACCCGGGTGCCGGTGTCGATCACCACACCCATGTCCTCGATATCCCTGATCTCGCCCTCGAGCACCTCCCGCGGCAGTCGATACCCCGGGATCCCGTAGCGCAGCATGCCCCCCGCTTCGGGGAGCGACTCGAACACGGTCACCTCGTGACCTTGCAGCCTAAGGTAGTACGCTGCCGTCAGCCCGGCCGGGCCGGAGCCGACGACTGCCACCCGTTTGTCCGTGGGCGGATCGGGACTCACGTTCTGCTTCCACAGGCCGTCATCATGCTCGGCCGCGAAGCGCTTCAGTTCCCTGATCGAGATCGGCTGGTTGATCTCACCCCTCCGGCACTCCGCCTCGCAGGGATGATCGCAGACGTAGCCGAGGACCTTGGGGAAAGGCACCTTCTCCCGGATCACCTCGAGAGCCGCCGGGTAGTCGCCGTCTTTGATGAAGCGCACGTACCGGGGAACGTCTATCTCCGCCGGGCAGGCGCCTCTGCACGGCACCAAGGCCGCCTTGCGGTTCTTGTCTGCGACCAACTCTTGTTTGTCCTGGATCGCGCCCGTGGGACACACCTCGGCGCAGGCGCCACAGAAGCGGCAGCCCGTTTCGGCCAGCGGTCCGGCGTCGTCCGTATAGGTGTAGAACTCCCTGCCCCGCTTCTTATAGTAGAGGACCCCGACACCGCGCAGCTCCCAACACGCCCGCACGCAGCGCCCGCAGAGAACGCACTTGTTGGGGTCATGGATGAAGAGCGGATTGCTGCTGTCCACAGGCAGCAGCTTGGCCCGCCGGCGCACACTCGACTCCTCGACCCCCAGGTACTGCTTGAGAGACTGGAGCTCACAGTTCAAGTACTTCTGACAAGTGCCGCAATCGACGGGGTGCCCGGCCAGCAGAAGCTCCATCGCCAGACGGCGGCCCCGGGAGATCGGCTCCGACTGTGTCCGTACGACCATGCCCTCACTGACCGGAGTCACACACGAGGTGGGCAGGCCGCCGACTCCCTCGATCTCGATCACACACAATCCGCACACCCCGGCCGGGGGAAGATCCGGATGGTCGCACAGATGCGGCACGTAGATCGCGTTCTCGAGCGCCGCCTCGAGCACGCTGGCGCCGGCGCGCGTCTCGACTTCCCGGCCGTCGATGGTGAGCCTGATCGGCGACTGCTTGGTCATGTGCTTGTAGATGGGCATCGCTTGTCTTTGATGTGCGCATCGTAATCGCCGGCGAACAGCTCGATGCTGCTGAGGACCGGGGCGGCGGCGCTCTTGCCGAGACCGCAGATGCTGTTGCTCCTCATGAACTCGCAGAGCTCCCCGATCATCTCCATGTCTTTGGCCTCGCCCTTGGACTCCGCGATGTCGCTCAGCATGTCCGCCAGCTGGTAGGTGACCTCCCGGCACGACACGCATTTCCCGCAGGACTGCCGCTCGAGATACAACATGACGTCCCGGGCCATTTCCACGGCGCAGCGATCCCCGCCGAACATCTCGACGCTCGCCGAGCCCATGGCCGCGCCGGCTTCTTGCAGCGCCTCGTAGGTGATGGGCGTTTGAAGGCCGGACCCCGCGAGGAACACCCCGGTTGGCCCGCCGAACTGCACAGCTTTGAGGTCCAGGTCGCTCAGAGGCACGCCCTCCGCCGCCTCGGTCACGGCGGCAATCGTTGTGCCAAGCGGCACTTCCAAGGTGCAACTGCCGCTCACCCCGCCGAAGACTGTGACCACCTTGGTTCCGCATCCGCCGCCCGCTAGGCCGCCCGGGCCGGTCACCGCCGGGTGCTCCTGAAAGATGGCGGAAACGTTCGCCAGGGTCTCGGCACTGTTGACCAGTGTCGGCTTGCCATAGAGACCACGCACCGCGGGATACACCGACCGCCGATAAGGCAGGAGCTGCTTCCCCTCCAAGGCCTGAAGCAGGGCCGTCTCCTCCCCCGCGACCAGTGAACCGGCGATCTCCTTGATCGCGATGTCGCAAGAGAACTCTGACTCAAGAATGCCGCTCCCCAACAGGCCGCGCTCTCTCAGCGCCTCGAGCGCCTCCTGGAGCACGGTGAGCTCCCCGGTGTACTCGGTGTTGATGCACACGAAGCAGTGCGCGGCCCCGACAGCGTAGGCCCCGATCAGCAGTCCCTCCAGGACGGAGTAAGGGTCGCCGCCCAACAGGAGCCGCGCCGTCCGTGCCCGTGGGTCGGCATCGACGGCGTTGCAGACCGCGTACTTTTCTTCTCCCTCGGCGTCGTGACAGATCTGCCACTTCGCGGCCGCCAGGTAGCCGGCGCCTCCCCTCCCTTGCAGTCCGGATGAGCGCAACTTTGCGATGACGCCCTCGCGCCCCAGCCCGAGGGCGCGCTCAAGGCCAGAATAGCCGTGGCACTCCGCGATGTACGCGTTCAAGTCCCGAGGGTCGATGCGGCCGCAGTTCCGCAGAGCGACGCTGTGCTCGGACGCGCGCTCATGTTCGTAGCGCATCAACCTGCCTTCGCTTCTTTCACCTAGGTCATGCCTGAAATCCGGATGCATTGTCCGACGATGTGTCTCGACACATCCGACACCAAGAAAGCGACCAGATTCCCGATATCCTCAGGGGTAATGGTCCTGCCGGCCGCGTCCCATTCCGCGGCGTGCGCGATGTACTCGTCAGAGAAGCCGCCTGCCGCAGCCAGGAAGTTGGTATTCCCGAGCCCCGGCGCGATGCAGTTGACGTTGATGCCTGAGTCGGCGACTTCCAACGCGATTGCCCCGCTCAGGTTGATGATTCCGGCCTTGGCCGCGCCGTAGACAGCTCCCTTGGGCACGCTGATGACCCCCGCGACGGAGGCCATCGTGATTATCTTGCCCTGTTGGCGCTCGAGCATGTGGGGGAGGACCGCTTGCGTGCAGTGCATGGTCCCTCTGAGATTGACGTCAAGCCCAAGGTCCCAGTCGGCTTCAGTGGACTCGACAAAGGGCACGGGCCTCGTGCCGACCCCGGCATTGTTGACCAGGATGTCTATGTTGTGAAACCGGTCCAGAATCTGCTCGACCACGGTCCTGACTTGATCACGGTCCGTCACGTCCACTTCCAACGCAAGCGCCCTACAGCCTTGCTCCCTGACCGACGCAGTAGTGAGTTCCGCGCCCGCCAGATCCTTGTCGCAGACGACGATGTCACAGCCCTCTCTGGCTAGGGTCAGGGCGATTCCCCGGCCGAAGCCTCTCTGGCTGCCGGCGCCGGTGATGATCGCTACTCTTCCTGCTAGTCCTAGATCCATGGTGCTCTCTTATGCCTTCTTGTGACCAAGAACGTTGCCTTCAGACCAGGCGGGGTATCTTCTCCACGTCGACCTTGTCGTTGCGCTCCACCTGCAGGTAGGGGAATCGAGCCACGGTGGCACGGATCTCCTTCTGCCGCGACCCGGGGCTGCCCCAGAGCACGACGACCTCGGTGCCGATCTTGGCGAGGTCCCGCTCGATGAAGCCGAGCGAGATCATGCGCCGGTAGGTCTGGCTGACGGCACGGCCCGAGGAGAAGCCGACCTCCCGTCCGTCCTTCATCACTTTGTCCTGGTGGTAGGTGAAGGCGCGGATCTGACCGGTCGCCTGGTCCAGGGTGCCGGGGTCGTAGCGGATGTCGTTGGGCCGGTCGGAGATAGGCTCGTAGGGCTCCTCGTCGCGGAACTGCGAGGCGTAGACATCGGCCACGTCCTCGGTGTTCCACTCCAGGGTGGCCACGGTGCGTCGCGGCGCCTTGGCCATCTCCTGCAGAGCCTGCTTGCCGACGAAGTCATGGTCCCACTTGATGCGATTCTCCCAGCCGGTGTCGAACGGAGTCACATACCGCGCCTTGATGTCGCCGCCCATGCTGCCCAGCAGCCGCGGCTGGTACTGCATCCACCCGGCGCCCGGGCGAGCGTCGAGGTAGGCGGCAAAGCCGGCGTCCTCGTACCAGGGGTAGGGGAAGTGGTAGTAGGCCTGGGGGAAGCCGTCCTCGGTGTGGTTGAGCATGTAGGCGACTTGGCCCAACTTCTGCATACCCAGGCCCCGGCCCGCCTCCCAGATGGCGTTGAACACGTCCTGGCCGTCGCCGACGTCGCCGTGGACTTCGTAGGCGAGCGATCCGGCCATGCCCAAACGAAAGATCCGCACATCGGCGTTGCCGATCCTCGCCATGCGGTGTCGGCCGAAGTTGATGTCGTGCAGATCCGCGCCCGCGGCCCGCTCCAAGATCTCCAGAGACTTGGGCCCCGCCACTTGGAAGAGGAACCTCTGGCCCATGAGGTCCTCGCCCACCGCGTCGTAGGAACCCTTGGAGAGCGCGTAGTCGATATAGGGAGAGAGCCAGCAGGTGTAGAACTCATCCTGGGCGACGCGCATCACGACGCCGTCCATCATGATCCGGCCCTGCGGGTCACACATGATCCCGTGGCGGAACCCGCCCACGGGCATTGTGGCGAAGTCGTTGACGAAGTTCTCGCTGAAGAAGCGCTCGGCGTCGGGGCCCTTCACCGTATAGGCCGGCCCCCACGTTATCGCCGCCCCAAGATACGCGCCGTTCTTCCACGACTGGGACTCCTCGCGCCAGCCGTCGTACTCCATGGGCCCCTGAAGCGGTCCAAGCATCGCGAAGCTCTTGACGTCGCCGTGAAACGGTATCACGGGGTTGAAGGGGATAAGGGTGGGCTGAGTCATTCTGCATCTCCTTCCCGGGGGTTGCCCAGCGTCGTCCTACCAGTGAGCCGGCCGATCTACAACAGCTCCTCGACCCACATGCCGATCTCCCCGGGCACCGCCATCAGGGGGTCTATCTGCCCGGCAAGCACCTTGAAGTGGGCAGTGGAGAGATGGTAGTCGAAGGCCTCATTGGTCTCGTATCGCTCGTAGAAAAGGAACATGTCGGGCTCGTCCGCGGAGCGATGCAGACTGTACTCGATCGCCCCAGGGTCATTCATGACCTGGGGTTTCATCACCCGGACCGCCTCGAGGAACTCCTGGCTCTTTCCGGTTTGCAGCCTTACTCTGGCGGTGACTATCAACATGATGTTGCCTACTCCTTTTCGTCGCCGGCGCCGGCGAAGTGTGCTGCCACGCGCTACTTGAACTCTATGCCATAGCCCCTGGCATAGAACATGGTGGGAGTGGGTCTGAGCTCCTGCCACACCTCGTCGCAGGCCTTCGAATCGTCCGCGCTGATCTCGAGATCAAGAGATCCAAGGTTCTCCTCCAGCTGCTTCACTGAGGAGACCCCGCAGACGATCGAACTCACCTGGGGGTTGGTCAACATCCAGGCCAGGGAGAATTGCGAGAGGCTTCGCGGGCCTGCGATCTCTCTGAGACGGGTCACGGCCTGGAAGTACCTTGGCTCCCAGGTGGACGGGTAGGGCTTCACTCCTGGCGGCGGCGGCCTGGTGGGGTCGTACGCCAGGAACTTCCCGGAGAGCATCCCGCCGGCGAGCGCGCCCCAGACGTTGATGCCGACTCCCTCGGCCTCGCATAGCCTGGTCATCTCCAGTTCGGCGTCACGGGCGGCGAGGTTGTACACCATCTGGATGCAGTCGACACCGGCCAGGTTCTTCTTGTCGGCGATCCAGAGCGCCTTGCAGACCTGCCAGGCGTAGTAGTTGGACAAGCCTATGTAGAGGATCTTGCCCTGCCCGACCAGATCGTTCATGGTCTCCAGCGACTCCTCGAGCGGGGTCGTGTAGTCGGGCTCGTGCAGGTAGTAGAGATCGATGTAGTCCGTTTGCAGACGCCGCAGGCTCTCATGGACTCCCTCCACGATGTGCTTGCGATTGAGGCCTCTGTCGTTGGCGCCCGGCCCGGTGAGCGCGGCCACCTTGGTCGCCAGCACGACCGACTGCCGCCGACCCTTAAGAGCCCTTCCCACGATCTCTTCGGACGGCCCCCTTTGTGGGGTATCCCAGCGCTCCTTGCCGTAGATGTCCGCCGTGTCGATGCAGTTGATGCCAGCGGCCAACGCCCGGTCGACCATGCCGATGGCGGTCGCTTCATCGACTTTGGAGCCAAACCACAAGGTGCCAAGGCTGATGACAGACAGTTTGAGGCCTGATCGACCCATTCTCCTGTACTGCATCTCTGCCACTACCGGCCCCCTACTCGCCCAGTGAGATGAGTGACCCGCCTGGGAGGCTGCTGAAAAGCGAAGCCCCGGCCACCGGAAGGCACTGGGCGGCGCGATAGTGCGTTCTCAGTCGCGCAAATAGCGCTGCTGTTCACGCTCCCTGCGTCCTTCTCTCGCCCATGCCCATCGCTTCCCGGCGACGAAGCGTCACTATTCAGCAGCCTGCTACCCACCCAGGTAGGCCTTCCTGACGATCTCGCTGCATCTGATGGCCTCGGCGTCGCCCGAGAACACCACTTGCCCGACCTCCAGCACGTAGCCGGTTTGGCAGACGCCCAGCGCTAGGTGCGCGTTCTGCTCCACCAGAAGAACGCTGATGCCTCGCTTGTTGATGTCCTTGATCACTTCACCGACCTGCTCGACCACTATGGGCGCGAGACCTACCGAGGGTTCGTCCAGACAGAGCAGGCGAGGAGCTGCCATCAGCCCTCTTCCGATGGCGAGCATCTGTTGCTCGCCGCCGCTCAGAGTCCCCGCGTTCTGCTTCAGCCGCTCCTTCAGGCGTGGAAACAGCTGGAAGACATATTCCAGAGACTCGGCGATACCGGCTTTGTCCCTGCGCAGAGTCGCCCCCAGCTTGAGGTTGGTGACGACGGGCAGATAGGGGAAAAGCTGCCGGCCTTCGGGCACGAGGGCGATGCCTTTCTTGACCCTTGCCGCGGTCTCCAGCCCGCTGATGCTCTCGCCATCAAAGACTATGTCGCCGCCTCGGATAGGCACGAGACCTAGGAGCGACTTCAGAATGGTGCTCTTGCCGGCGCCGTTGGCCCCGATGATGCTGACCACTCCGGCCTCGGGGACGTTGACGGTGACGTCCTTGACCGCCATGGACTTGTTGTAGTAGACGGATATGTTCTGTATCTCAGCAAACATAGTCAGCTCCAAAGTACGCGGAGATGACTTCTGAATTGGCCCTCACTTCGCTGGGCAACCCTTCGCAGATCTTCTCGCCGAAACTGATGACGACCACACGATCGCAGAGGCTCAGGATCTGCATGTTGTGCTCCACGATGAGCACGGTGATCCCATTGTCGCGCATGCCTCGAATAGCATCGAGGCTGTACTGGATCTCCGAGGGGTTCATGCCGGCCAGGGGCTCGTCCAGCAACAGAAGTGTGGGCTTCGTCGCCAGCGCCCGTGCCACTCCGAGCATCTTCTGGTGCCCGTGAGCGAGGTTCCTTGCCAGATCGTTTGCCTCTTTGGATAGACCGACCAGACTTAGTATCTCGTGCGCCTTCTCCCGTATGAATCTCTCGTTGCGCCGGTACTTCGGCGTGCCGAAGAAGATGTCGAACAGGCTCGAGCACGGGTGAAGCTGGAACGACGAGGTGACGTTCTGAAGGACGGTGAATTCGGGGAACAGCGGGTTGAGCTGGAACGTGCGACCGATGCCCAGAGCGGCCACCTGATCGGGCTGGCTGCGTGTGATGTCGCGGTCGCGAAACATGTTCGTGCCGCTCGTAACGGGGAGAACGCCGGTGATGAGGTTGAAGACGGTCGATTTGCCGGCACCGTTCGGACCGATGAGGCCTACGATCTCGCCTTCGTCGACATGGATGTCGAAGTCGCCGACGGCCTTCAGTCCACCGAATCTCTTCGTGAGTCCCTTAATCTCCAGGAGCATCGGCCCTCACCTCCCCTTCAGGCTGCTGAGGAAGCCCGCCTCTGCCCAACCGCTTCACGATCCGATTCTTGACCAGGTTCACCAATCCGACGATGCCGTCGGGTAACGTGAACGCGATGATGAGCAGAATGGCGGCCGTGACATAGGGCAGGTCGCCCTTCAGGTCGCGAAAGTAGAACTCCGGAATGACCAGCAGGATCAGCACCCCCACCGAGGGGCCCCAGAAGCTGTTCAGGCCACCGACGAGCACGTACATGATGATCAACAGCGTCGCCCCCAGGCCATAGCTGCTCGGTGAGGCCACTCCCTGGTAGTGACAGTAGAAGGCACCCAACAGGCCCGTGAAGAAGCTACCGAACGCAACTGCCAGGATGCGATTGCGCCTTTCTCCGATACCGACGCTCGCCGCTACTTGATGGGATTGGGCCACGGCCTTCATCCTGACGCCTATCCGGCTGAACTCGAACCGGTACATGCAGGCCATGCTGACGACCATCAGGCCGAAAGCCAGGTAGTAGTAGTGTGTCCGGTTGCTGAACAAGGGCTGCACTCCGCCTAGCCCGGTGCTCATGCCGGTCGTCTTTCCGCCCGCTGTGATGAGATTCATGATGACGTAGCCCAGAAAGAGCGTCCCCATGGCGTAGTACACGGTCCGCAGGCGGGCGAAGGGATAAGCGATGATGCTGCCGACAACGGTCGCGGCCACAGCCCCCAGGGGGATGGTCACCCATGGCGACCAATGCAGCCAGACCGCGGGGATAGCGGCAGCATAGGCGCCGACGCCCATGAACGCACCTTGAGCGATGTTGAACTGCCCCGATATCGATATCGTTCTGAAGCCACTCGAAACGACAACATAGACAAATGCGAGGATCAGGACGTGCATGTAGTACGAGCCGGATATCGCCAGCGGAAGCAGCGCGAGCACGATCATTACCACACCCACGGCCCCGATCCCGCTCCAGCGCCGTGGCTTCGCCCTCGAAGCCTCCCCTCTATCCGCCGGGTCTCCGCCTGGCGCAAGGACTGCCTTTACCTCACTCATGGCCGAAGAACCCCTGAGGTCTGATGACTAGTAGGGCAAGGACCATAATCGATGCCGCGGCATCGACGACTGCTCCATTGAGGACTACCGGCAGAGCCCCGTACAGCACGCCCAGCAGGCCTCCTACGTAGAAGATGCCGTTGAAGCTGCCTACTCCTGCCAGGATCACGAGCATCAGCACCTTGATGAGCGTGATGTCGCCCATGAAGGGTGTTAGGTTGTACAACGACCCCATGAACACGCCGGCGATGGCGGCGAGCCCGAAACCTACGGCGCAGGCGATAGCGGCCACCCGGCTGAAGCGTACTCCCTGCAAGGCGGCGCCTTCTCTGTTCTGGGTGACGGCCTGCATCTGGGCTCCCCAACGGGAGCGATCGACGAACAGGATGATCGCCACGAGGATCACAACACCAATACAGAAGGCCAGGATCCTGTCGGTCTGGACTTTGTAGGGACCGATGCCGGTCGTCCCTTCGATGAAGGGAGGAATAGCGAGCACCTTAGTGCCCAGGAAGCGGTTGAAAGTCGTCACGAGGACGGTGGAGAGAGCGATGCAGACCATCATCGTGCGGTTGAAGTCGGCCTTCATGGGCCTGAAGAGAAACCTCTCCACGACTACTCCGAACGCAGCGGCGACCAGGACGGTCAACGGGAAGGCGACGAATCCGGGCAAACCAAGCCTGACCACCAGCAGATAGCAGCCGTACGAAGCGGACATGAAGATGGCGCCATGGGCCAGGTTGAAGATCCCGAGCAAGTTGAGGATGAACGCGAATCCCATGCCCATGAGGATGTAGACCACCCCGAGCAGGACGACGTTGATCACTGTCTGAACTGCAGTCTCCACGCTTCTAACCAATCACCTTGTTTGTCAGGCTCCTATCGTTTTTTTCGGCAGCAGGCGAGCCGGCTGGTGCGGAGCTGGTCGGGCGCCCCGTGGGCGCTGCCCGCACCAGCCGGCTTGTGCTGCCGTGTCAGCTAGCTGTGCTCCACTACGGGGTCACATCTGGAAGGATCCAGGGCTTGTACTCGATCTGGCCGTTATTGATGAGGCACACCGGGATCGGATTGGCCCAAGCATGATTCGTCAGACCGAACAACGCGTTGCCGCTCGGGAATCCGTCACCGTAGAGCGTCGGGATGCTGGTCAGCGTCTCCCACTTCTTCGCTACTTCGGTCGGATCCAGGCTATCGGCCGCCTCGATGGCATACTTCAACAGATACAGGGCGTTCGGCGCCAAGCCGAATATCTGCCGCTTGGGGTCCCCCATCTCTATCAGCCTCTTCATCGGCGCCGCGAGGTTCGGGTCGTCGAGTGACTTGCTCAGGATGCCGACGAGGCCGGTCGCTGAATCGCCAAGAGCGGCGACCGTCGTTGGAGCGTCGACCGGGAAGGCGATAGGCCCTTCATAGCCCAGCGTGCGCAGACCTTTGACGATGCCGTAGAACGACGGGGGGATGCCGATGGGCATCCACACGGCGTCCGGGTTGAGGGCCTTGATCTTTGACGCGACGGGGTTGTAGTCCTCAGCGTTGGTGGCGAATAGCACCGGGTCGCCTGCGAGAGTCAGGCCGGTCCGGGTCACGAGGTCCTTGAACCCCGCCTCGAAGGCCGGATAGGTCGCATCCTCTGTCGCCATCACTATGTTCTTGACATCGGGATAGTACTGCTTGAGGGCCTTCAGAGCGGCCGACTGCTGGGTGATCGGGTCCAGACCCAGGAACGCGTACGGCGTGTCCTTGTTCATCTCGGCAGGGTTGAGGCCGTTGTAGTTGGCCACGTGCAGGACTTTGTTCTGCTCGAAGATCGGGGTGGTAGCCAGGTTGAAGAACGCTCCCGGGCCGATCACGAACTGGAGCTTGTCATCCAGAACGAGCTTGGTCGCGGCAGCGCTGTTCCCATCGAGGCTGCTCTTGCCGTCCTCGATGACCAGCTCGATCATGTAGCTCTTGCCCTGGACTTTGATGCCGCCGTCGTCGTTGATCATCTTGGCGACGTATTCGAGGTCTACCTTGTCGGCGGCATCGACGACCGAGTACCAGTCAGTCAGCGACAGGATGGCGCCGATCTTGAGTGTTTCCGGTGGCCCGGCGACGGTCGTCGTGTCCTGCGCGGCCGTCGTGGTGGTCTGCCCGGCGGTCGTGGTCGTAGCCTGACCCGCGGTCGTCGTGGTCTCTTCGTCGCTGCCACACGCAGCCAGCAGCGATACCATCCCCAGCACGAGTACTAGGACCAGTAGACCAAGGGCGAATCTCTTCTTACTCATCTCACTCCCCTTAAAGAATGCCTCGCGTAGCTTGCTTGTCTTTCCTAAGCTTCATTTGGCGCCACGCCTGTACCCCGCTCCTGAGTACCCCCTTTCGCCTGCCTGTCTTTCGCGACACCACACAAGGGGATCTGCCCGCCCTAGGCGGGGAGACCCTTGAGCCTGCCCTTGCTGATCGCCCAGAAGTCGTCGATTGCTACGTAGTAGTCCAACTTGCGTCCCTCAGCCTGTTCCCGCTCGGCCACCTTCTGCCGGTGGAAGTCCTTGATATCCTCGGGGATGGGCAGATTGCCGAACTCGAGATACCGGCAGGCGCCCGTCTTGTCGCGGATGCCGAGCACCTTGTCCTGGGCGTGGATGTTGATGGACATCGGCGAGTCGAGCACGCCCGCCTCCACCGCCTTCACGGTGCCGACGGCTATGTCGCCCGCTCCCAACTCGATCACCTTGTCCAGGATGGCGGTGACTTCCGCGGTGCACACCTGCTCTTCCTGGCGGATGGCTTCGTTGTCGACCTCGAACTCCTGGTCGCGCAGCACCCCGAAGATCCATTGAGCGGCCAGGTAGCTCTGGCGGTGCGAATCCACGCTGGGCACGCCCGCCGCCTCGTCCACGGTCTTGACCGAACAGACGTCAAGCCGCCCAAGTGTGGCGGTCATCGCCGTGTAGCCGATGTAGCCGAATGCGCTCCCCAAGTCCTGCGGGAAGGGGAAGAGGGGCGACTGACTCCCGAACACCCCGGGGATCATCACGTCGGTGTACCCGAACTTGTCCAGGTATTGCCGCAGAAGCTTGGGCAGCACCCTCATGTCGGCCAGGTCCTGGTGCAGGCAGCCCTGCATGTTCACCTGGGGAAAGACGCTCTTCACGCCCTGCTCGGCCGAGATCAACGCCTCGATGATCTGCGTGGCCATATTGACGCTCATGGG
>Ga0154815_156_pt8 | contig 14734 bp, 13 predicted proteins | sample Rifle2008BG16ft_FD_105823 | JGI IMG/M metagenome (GOLD analysis project Ga0154815, IMG submission 105823) | Actinobacteria bacterium RBG_16_64_13
AGAGACGAGTTCATCGTCTGCATGCCGTACTGGTTGCCGGTCTGCATGACTGTGTACAACTGGTGCGTCTTGCCCTCGCGAATAAGGTTGCGGGCGGCGGGAGTCGACATCAGCACTTCGCAGGCGACGATGCGTCCCTTCATGCCCGCTTTGGACAGCAGTTGTTGAGACACGATGCCCTCGAGCGTGGCCGCGATCTGGACCCTGATCTGCTCTTGTTGGTGCGGCGGAAAGACGTCGATGATGCGATCGATGGACTGCGGGCAGTCCTGAGTGTGGAGGGTCGCGAACACGAGGTGCCCGGTCTCCGCCGCGGTCAGAGCTATCTGGATCGTCTCCAGGTCGCGCATCTCCCCGATAAGGATGATATCGGGGTCCTGCCGCAACGCCGAGCGCAGAGCTACGGGAAACGCGCGTGTGTCGCTGCCCACCTCACGCTGGTTCACCAAGCACCGCTTGTGTTGATGCAAGAACTCGATGGGGTCTTCGATGGTGACGATGTGCTCCGCCCTGGTCTGGTTGATCTCATCGATGATGGACGCAAGCGTTGTGGATTTGCCCGATCCTGTCGGCCCAGTGACGAGGACGAAACCACGAGGTTTGTGACAGAACGAGTGTAGGATCTTGGGCAGGCCGAGTTGCTCGATGGACTTGATCCCGACGGGCACAAGACGGAAAGCCGCTGCTAGAGTCCCCCTCTGGAAGCAGGCGTTCACGCGGAAACGCGCCATACCGTACAACGAGTACGAGAAGTCTACCTCCCAGTCTGTCTCCAGCTTCTGGCGCTGATCCTGAGAGAGAATGCTGTAGATGAGCTCTCGAGCGTCGTTAGGCAGCAGCACGGGATAGTCGAGGTTCTCAAGATGGCCGTCAAGCCGGATGACGGGCGGCACTCCGACCGCCAAATGTAGGTCGGAAGCGTCGCGATTAACGACTTCTCTCAGGATTTCACCAATGTCCATGTCTACCGTTCCTTGCCCGCGACTGCTATCTGACCCTTATACGATGACCCGCGATATCTCTTCAATGCTGGTCCTGCCCTCCAAGACCCGCTCGATGCCGTCTTGGCGCAGAGTGATCATTCCTTCGGCGGCGGCCACGCGCATGATTTCATCGGCACTTTTGCGCTCGACGATAAGTCTCTCGATGGCCTCGGTGACCGGCATGATCTCGTAGATGCCCATTCTTCCCTTGTAGCCGTTCTGGTTGCAGTGCGCGCACCCCACTGCCCGGTACAGCGACACTTCCTTCCACCCCTCGATCGCCCTTTGCGGAAATGCCAGCCGCTCCAGCATCTCGCGAGTGGCGGGATAGGCCTCTTTGCAGTACTCGCACAGTTTCCGCACGAGGCGTTGGGCGATGACACAGTCCACCGCTGAAGCGGTGAGGAAGGGTTCCACCCCCATCTCGGTGAGACGGGAGAGCGCTCCAGGAGCATTGTTCGTGTGCAGCGTGGAGAGGACCAAGTGGCCTGTCAACGCGGACTCGACGGCGATCTGCGCAGTCTCTTTGTCGCGGATCTCCCCCACCATGATGATGTCGGGGTCGCACCGTAGTATCGAGCGGAGCCCTGAGGCGAAGGTGAGCCCTGCCTTGGGGTTGATCTGGACCTGGTTGATGCCGGCCAGGCGGTATTCGACCGGGTCCTCCACGGTGATGATGTTCTTCTCGGGGGTGTTGAGGATGTTGAGGGTGCCATACAGCGTTGTCGACTTGCCGGAACCGGTGGGCCCCGTCACAAGCACGGCGCCATACGGCTTGGTGTAAGAACGCTGGTAGCGCGAAAGCGCGATATCGGAAAAGCCAAGGTCCTCCAGACGTAGCATGACGTTTGAGCGATCGAGCAAGCGGATGACGATCTTCTCTCCGTACACTGTTGGCAGAGACGCCACCCTCATGTCGATCGGCCGGCCGCCAACAACGAGGCCGATGCGGCCGTCCTGGGGGACCCTGCGCTCGGCGATGTCGAGATCCGCCATGATCTTGAGACGCGAGAGCACCCCCTGCTGAAGTCGTTTGGGGATGGTCAGGGTCTCGTGTAGCACCCCATCATGACGAAACCGGACCAGAAGGTCCTTGGCTTGCGGCTCGAAATGGATGTCGGACGCCCCTTCGTCTGCCGCCCGGGCCAGCACACCGTTGACCAACTTGACCACCGGCGCGGCGTCAACTTGTTCCCGAATGTCCCGGAGTTCGGCACCGGTGGTCGGGTCTTCGCCAACCTCGGCCTTCGCATCCAGGTCCTCGGAAATATGGTCATCGCTCCGCTTCATGTTGCTCAGCAGCGTGACGATGTCCTCGCTGGTGGCAATGGCCGGCTCAATGTCGAAGCCGGTGAGAATCCTGAGATCGTCGATGGCCACTATGTTGGATGGGTCGGCCATGGCGACCAGAAGTGTGTGATCGTCAACGAAACTGACGGGGATAGCGGCGTAGCGGCGAGCATCCTTCTCGGACACGAGGTCGGCCGTCACCGGGTCGAGGCGCGTGTTGGCCAGGTCTAGATACTTGACCCCAAGACGCAGTGCGAGCGCCTCCATGAGTTTGGCCTTGGTGACCCAACCCTTGGAAAGCGCGATATCGCCGATGCGTTTACGCGACGTGCGCTGTTCGGCGACGGCCTCCTCCACCTGCTCCAGGGTGAGAATGCCCATCTCCACAAGCACTTCGCCGGTACGCTTACCAGACAGCTTGCGCTGCTGGAGATTCTCCTCTCTAGCCGTTTGCATAGACTAGGTCGTCACCTTTCTAACACCATCGATACCGGCTCGCATCGCGTCGACGGGAGGTACGAGGCCGGTCCACAGTCTGTAAGAACTGGCTGCCTGCATAATGAGCATCTCCCTGCCGTCCATCGCCACGGCCCCCCTCCCCCTAGCTGCTTCGACCAACACGGTGGGGCCGGAGCCATAAACGAGGTCCACCACGACGTGGCCGCTGGTCAGTGTATCGACAGGAATTACGAACTCCTTGACAGACGCTCCGAGGCCCAGCGACGTCGCGTTGACGATGACATCCGCCTGGGCAGCGACTTCACGAAGCTTCACCTCCCGTATGGGTTCGCACTTCGTACTCCCCCACTCCGATGCCGACACGCACAAGGCGGCGGCTCGTTCGTAGGTGCGATTGTAGTTCCATACCGCGGCCGCATCTTCCTCTACGAGCGTAGACACAACAGCTCGCGCGGCGCCCCCTGCCCCAAGCACGAGAAAGCTGAGCCCGCGGGCGCCATCGGGCACGAGCCCCCGCAACGCCGCCGCGAAACCGGCGGCGTCGGTGTTGTGCCCGATGAGCCGGCCGTCGCTGTTGACGATCGTGTTCACGGCCCCTATTCGAGCCGCCAGCGGATCGATCTCGTCGAGAAGGACCATCACGGACTCCTTGTGGGGCACGGTCAGGTTCGCTCCGCGCATGTCCAGAGCCCGAAGCCCGTCTATTGCCGGCCGCAACTGCTCCGGCGGCACATCGAAGGCCAGATACACCATGTCCACGCCTTGGCTTCTGAAAGCTGCGTTGTGGATGCGCGGCGACAGAGAGTGCCGCACCGGATGGCCGAAAACGCCTACCAGGCCGGTCCGCGCGCTGATCCCGTCCTCATTCACTTGCATTGAGGCTACCTCCGGGGCTCGTGGCCATTCTTAGAGGGGCAGATTATCGCGATGCTACGATCCGCGGACTGGGACCAAGGTCTGAGATTGGCAGATACATGGACCGCCGCCCCCTGCCGCCCACAGACGGGCGACCGGCCCCGCTGCTCCCTATTGCTTAGGTGCCTTGTCCTTGGCTTCGAGGAACTCGTCGTAGGAGGCCGTGAAGAAGTGATGACCCTCGGTGTCACTCAAGACGTAATAGAGATAGTCGACGGCGGCGGGCTCAAGGGCCGCTTTCAAGGCGGCCAACCCCGGGTTTGCGATGGGCGTTGGCGGGAGTCCTTTCATCACGCGCGTGTTGTAGGGCGAATCGGTCTCCAGATCTTTGGTAGTGAGCGAGCCCGTCCATTTGTTCACCGCGTAGCGCACTGTCGCGTCGATGCCGAGAGTCATATCGGCCTTCAGCCGGTTGTAGATCACAGCGGCCACCTTGGCCCTCTCTTCGGCGATGCTGGCCTCCTTCTCGATCAACGAGGCCACTATCACTATCTCGTAGGGAGTGAGTCCAAGTTCCTTGGCATTCTGCCAGGGGAGCGAGGCGGTCTTCTCCGCGAACGCGGCAAGCTGTGCGCCGATCAATTCGGTAGCGCCATCTCCTTCCAGCAGGTAGTACGTGCTGGGAAAGAGAAGTCCCTCGAGGGTGGTGACCTTGGGAGTCGAGTCACCCACCTTGGGGACGAAGAACTCGGCTGGCTCCTTGCTGAGGTCCTCGTAGGAGGACCCGCTGATCGTTCCGCCATCGGTGAGGATCGCGGCTATCTGACCGACCGCGAGCCCTTCGGGAATGGTCAGCTTGAAGCTGGGCGAGGCCGAACCTTGCTCCAACATGTCGACTACGTCAAGCGCCTGTTGATCCTCATAGAGCGAATAGATGCCAGGCTTCAGTGAGTCCTCAGTACCTCGCTCCTTGACCAAGTCGAGAAACTCGGATGATGAATCTATGACGCCTTTCTCCTCGAGTAGGCGCCCTATCTCTGTCGCGGTCATGCCGGGGTTCACCACGACCTTCACGCTTGGCCCATGGGCGGCCTCAGTCGTCGTGGTTGACGAAGAACGATTGCTGTACCAATCGACTCCCTTGTCGGCGAGGATGCCGGCGACGATTAGGAAGATGAGAAAGCCTCCCACGATCGCGACTCGCGCAGGCCAGCGGCTCCTTCTCTTCTGCCTCCCGGCCCACATTCCGTTGGCGTCTCCGCGTCTATCGCCCCTATCGGTCATCGGCTTGTCCATCCCCTGTGAAGTCGGCACCTGAATCGAGAAAGCTCTGGAGCATGTAGCAGGCTGCTACAGCATCTTGCGCCACCTTGCGCGAACGCCCCCTCTCAGCCAACTTGGACGTAAAGCGTTCATCCCAACCATGCACGGGAACATCGACCTCGTTCTCCAGACGTCCCATGAATGATAGGACGCTCTCCAGTTGGCGATTGCTGCCTCCCGAAAGCGGGCGGGGGATCCCTACCACTATCGTCTCTACATTCTGTTCTTGCACCACGGCGACTATCCTTGACATCAGGCGCTGCTCATCCTTCTCGGCCAACGTCGTGAGTGGAGTGCATATCACCCCCAGGGCATCGGACAGCGCAAGCCCCGTGCGGCTGGAGCCGAGGTCAATCCCCAGATAGCGCACTCAGCCACCCAGACCGGCAACGAGAGCTTCCTTAGCGGCAGCGACAGCGGCGGGCAGCTTTGTCGGATCCCCGCCTCCGCCACGGCCCAGTTGTGCCGTCCCTCCGCCACCACCACCGAACCTTCCAGCAGATGCCTTGACTATCTCGCCGCAATCTATCCGGTCGACCGCCGCGCTCGCGCTCACCACCAGTACCGCCTTGCCCTGTACGTCCGCCCCCAAGGCGACCACAGCGGGCTGTACGCGATCTCTGACTTGGTCGACCAGAGAAAGGAGATGCTCCATGTCGTGGGCCTCCACAACTTCCGCGACGACGTGCACTCCGTCACACTGTGTGGCACCGTCCGCGAGGCCTTGCACGACGTCGCGCGTCGAATGAGAGCGGAAGCTCCTAACCTCCGCTTCCAGGGCATCTGCACGATCCTGTAGCTTGCCAAGCCCATGCAGGAGTTCGTCGTCGGTCGTTCCTAGAACAGCGGCCGCTTCAGCCACGAGCCTGTCGCGTTCACGATAGTACCCCACCGCAGCATGCCCGGTCACCGCTTCGATCCGGCGCACGTTGGCCCCCACGCTGCCCTCTGACACGATCTTGAAGATCCCTACCTCACTGGTGGCGCCGACATGTGTGCCGCCGCACAGCTCACGGCTGAAGTCGTCGATCTCGACGACACGCACGAACTCATCGTACTTCTCGCCGAAAAGGGCTACGGCACCCAGATCCCGGGCGTGCTCCAGGCTCGTCGTGAACGTGCGCACAGGGTGATGCTCGACGATCCGCCTGTTGACCAGCTCTTCGATCTCCTTGATGCGCGCTTGACCCAGCGGTTCGTGATAGGCAAAATCGAAGCGGAACTTGTCGGCCCGTACGGCCGAGCCAGCCTGGGTGACGTCTTTGCCCAAGCGCGAGCGGAGAGCGTAGTGCAGTAGATGAGTGGCCGTGTGATTGGCAGCGACGTCATGCCGGTACGAAGAGGAGAGCATGGCCTTGACACGCGTGCCGGGCTCGATCTGTCCGTCCAGCAGCCGTCCGATTACCACTTGGACCTGGCCTTGCGCCTGGACGTCCTCGACCTCCACCTTTCCTTCTTCGGACTCGATGACGCCGATGTCCGCCGTCTGGCCGCCCATCTCGGCATAAAAAGGGCTCTCGCGAAGAGCCAGCAATAGATGGCCATCCGATAGCGGCTCCAAGTTCTCCACCACAGTGTAGAGGTCTTCTCTTTCGTACCCCTTGAACTCCGTTGGGTGCACCGTGTCTCTGGCAAAACGAACCACCGCCTCGTGCAGCAGGTCGCCGCCCTTTTGCGAGCGCCGGGCGCGCTTCCGCTGATCTTCCATGGCCGTTTCGAAGCTCTCCAAGTCCAACGTCAGGCCCCGCTCGGCGACGATCTCTCGAGTGACCTCGATCGGGAAGCCATAGGTGTCGTGAAGCAGAAACGCCACCGAGCCTGGAAAAGCTCTGGTGCCTTCCTGCTCCGCCTTGGCTATGGCCTCGTCCACAAGGATCAGGCCCTGGTCGAGTGTGCGGTTGAAGCGCTCCTCTTCGGTGGTTGCCACTCGCAAGATGCTCTCGCGCCGCTCGTGCAGTTCGGGATAGGCGCTTCCCATGAGATCGACGGCTCGCTCGGCGAAGCGTCCAAGGAATGGCGGCTCCATCCCGGCCGAGCGACTGAAACGGGCCGCGCGGCGGATGATGCGGCGCAGAACGTACCCCCGACCCTCATTGCTGGGCAAGACGCCGTCGGCCACCAAGAAGGCCATGGCCCGGGAGTGGTCCGCGAGAACGCGCAGAGCCACGTCTGCCTTGGGGTCTGCGCCAAAACGAATGCCCGCGATCTCTTCGCCCAGTTCGATGAGCGGCTTGAACGCGTCGGTCAAGAACACGGACGCGACGTCCTGCTTGAGCGCGGCGACCCGCTCTAGTCCCATGCCCGTGTCGATGTTCTGCGCCGGGAGTGGAGAGAGCCGGCCTTGTTCATCCATGTTGTAGCCGGTGAAGACCAGATTCCAGTACTCAACGTAGCGGTCGCAATCGCAGCCCGGCCGGCACTCCGGATCTGAGCATCCCAATTCAACACCGCGATCGTAGTAGAGCTCGGAGCAAGGGCCGCACGGGCCGCTCGGTCCGACCGGGCCCCAGAAATTCGCGCTGCGGGGTAGCCCGATCATGCGGTCGCGGGGTACGCCCAGGTCGGCCCAGTAACCCACCGCCTCGTTGTCGGGCTCGATGGAGTCGTCACCTTCGAAGTACGAGATCCACAGGCGGTCGCGCTCAAGCTTCAGGAAGTCGAGCGAGAATTCCCAAGCGAAGAGGATGGCTCCTTCTTTGAAATAGTCGCCCACGGAGAAGTTACCGAGCATCTCGAAGAAGGTGCAGTGTCGAGCCGTCAGGCCGACCTTATCGATGTCCGAGGTCCGAAAGCACTTCTGGACGCTGGCGAGGCGCCGGCTGGGCGGTTCCGCCAACCCCATGAAGTAGGGCTTGAACTGCTGCATGCCCGCGGTGGTGAGCAGTACCGACGGGTCCTTGTAAGGCACGAGCGAAGCGCTCGGCACCAGAAGGTGCTCCCGCTCCACGAAGTAGTCCAAGTACATCTTCCGTAGTTCGGCCGTCTTCACAGATCAGACCTCGCCTCTCCCCCCGACCGATCCGGCCAGAGAATCGTCCTCCGCCATGTATTGGCGAAGATTCTCGATCGATTTCCTGATGAGTCGCGAAACGTGCATCTGGGAGATGCCTATGCGGGCTGCCACCTGGGTCTGGGTCATACCTTCGAAGAAGCGAAGGTGAAGGATCAAGCGCTCCCGCGGATCCAGACGGGCCATCGCAGGCGCAAGTACGCGGCGCTGCTCGAAGATGGCATAGGCCTCCTCTTCGCTGCCGAGACAATCGAGCAACTCCAGCGATTCGTCGTCGTCGTTCGCTCCCCCCGAGAACAGAGAGATGGAACTATAGGCCCGTCCGCTCTCGAGAGCTTCGACGACCGCTTCCTCGCTCACTTGTGTTGCCGCCGCCAACTCAGCGATCGTCGGAGAGCGTTTAAGCTCCACGGTGAGTTGCTCGATAACACGGTTCAGCCGCACATTAAGGTCCTGCAAAGCCCGCGGGACTTTGACAGCCCACCCCTTGTCGCGGAAGTACCGCTTGATCTCCCCCATGATAGTAGGCGTAGCATACGTCGATAGTTCGACTCCCCTCTCCAAGTCAAAACGGTCGATCGCCTTGATAAGGCCGATCGAGCCCACTTGGATAAGGTCCTCCACGGGCTGCCCACGGGACGCGAATCTACGAGCCAGGCTCTTCACCAAGGGCAGGTAACGTGTTATCAGCTCCTCCCGGGCGGCGGGGTCCTTCTGGTCGCGGACGCGCACGAGCAGTTCCCGCTCCGACAAGGCCTTTGGTCTCTCGTCATAAGGAACGAGGCCTTGCCCCGCTCCGCTCCTACCCTTCGTTCGCTCCACCTCAGACATCTACGACGCCCGCTTCTCCATCTCGACCGCGAAGCAACCCGCGGTCGTCTCCACCACCCTGTAGCCGTCGACGAGAGTGTCCAAGAAGAGACGAACGTCCAGCAGACGCTCTTCGTTCGGGCGGCAGGAATCGCTCGCCGATAGGGCACTCTTCGCCCTCTGATTAGTGAGTCCCTCTAGCCGCACACGAAGACCCGCGGCGGCCGTCGACACCTCGAGCACCAAGGCTCCCCCTTGCTCGGGCTCCTCCGCCAGCAGTGTCTCTACCGCCAGCTGCAGGTCATCGAGCCGGTCCAGCGGCAGATCGTGACGCGATGCCACGCCGCCGATGACCACGCGCATCACAGGCAACGCCTGAGCGCTTCTCGCGATGCGGAGAACGACGATGTCCGGACTATTGCTCAAACCAGGCAGGCTGCAGCCCTCACAGAGCCGGGGGGGCCTGCTCTGGTTCGTCCGCCATCTCTTCCTGCTTCTCAACGTACATTTCCCGTCCTCGTTCAACGGCTTCGGTAGCGCGAGTCTTGATGTCAGCGAACAGGCGCTGAGCCTCTGCAGGAACATCGGAGAAAGCTTCCTGAAGCGGTTTGCCGGTTTCCTGAGATATGCGATACGCGATTAGAGCCGCGCCCCCAATGGCCGCTCCGGCAGCCAGAATGAGCAGAGACCGAAACATTCCCATCAGCTCTCCTTCCTTATGCGGGTGATGAACGACGACACGCCTGCGCTGATCCCTGCAGCCATACCCGCCACCTTGCGGATAGGTTTGGCCACGGCACTGTGCAGAGCCGTCGTGGTCTGCTCGGCGGTCTTGACGATCTCGGCCACAGAACCAGTGATCTGTTCGACCTTGTCGAGTTCGGCGTTCACGCCGTCGAGGGTGCTCCCGATGCGCGTGAGGAGCGGTATGACCTGCGTATTCGCGTCACGGAGGATATTGCTCAGGCGTTTGAACACCGATGCCAGTCTGAACAGCGCAAACGCAACCCCGACGCCGAAAAGCACGAAAAAGGCGCCAATGGCGATCCTCATGATTGCGCCGGCATCCCATTCCATCTGCAGCCCCCTTTTCGTCCGCATGAAACGCCGAAACTATACCACAGGGGCCTTTTTGGCCCTTCTTAAGCCTCTGACGTTACCGGCGCGCTCCACCCCTTCGTCGACACTATCGTGCCGGCCGCGATAACGCTGTCTCCCTCGTAGACGACGGCTGTCTGTCCCGGCGCTACCCCCGTAGCCGGCTCCTCAAGCACGATGGTCTCCCCTCCGACCATCCGGCCAGGCACCGCCCCACCCGCCGAGCGCACCTGGACCGACGTCCGCCCGCCCGAATCGTGCCGATGAAGGACGACATCGCGGATGCACAAGCCGCCTATCGCCAGATCCGCCGCTCCGCCGACAACAACCTCCTGCCGCCCAGCGTTAAGCCCCACGACGTACGTCGCCGTCTTGCCGGCGATACGCAGTCCTTTCCGCTGCCCGATGGTGAAGTTATACGTTCCCGCGTGCCGTCCCAACGGGCCGCCCGCCTGGTCGATGATGGCCCCCGGGCGATCACCCAGGCGGTCTCTGAGAAACCTCTGATAGTCGTCGGCCGGAATGAAGCATATCTCTTGGCTCTCGGCCGCCCCGCTGCCCTCCAAGCCAGCTTGCGCAGCCAAGGCTCTCACCTCGACCTTGGTCAGCTCCCCCAAAGGGAATACCACCTGGCTCAGGAGCTCAGGCGCGACTTCCGCAAGCACGTATGACTGATCCTTGGTTCGATCGAGCCCCCGAGCAAGACCGGCGGGTTCCCCCACGAGCCTGGCGTAGTGACCCGTGGCGACCTTGTCCAGGCCAAGCTTCCGGGCGATCTCGAGCATGAACGCGAAGCGAACTCTGGCGTTGCATTTGGAGCAAGGGTTGGGAGTCCTGCCACCTGCGTATTCATCGACGAAGTACTGGACCACCCGAGCCCCGAACATCTCTGTGGCATCCACGGTGAGGTGTGGGATAAGGAGCTGATGAGCTACGCGTTTGGCTCGATGAACGGCCTCGGTGGAGCAACAGATCCGATCTCCGTTCGCCAGCGGATCGTTCCAAAGCTTCAACGTCACGCCCACCACCCGATGCCCCTGCTCCTTGAGAAGCATGGCGGCCACCGAGCTGTCGACCCCCCCGCTCATGCCGACGAGAACGCCGCAGCCCATTGTGTTGTCGTCGCTCAGGTCGGGCACGGTTCCTTCCTCTTCATCACACTGAGGGCCGGGATGACCCGGCCCTCGCTCTTGCCCCTGAAGTGAGCGAGCTCACTCTCGTCCGAGGTTCACCAGACTTTGGTTGAGAGTCCCCTCGTCGACGTAACCGGTGAAAACCCTCTGCGGATAGCCCGCCCCGTCGATGAGGACGATGTACGGGGGATAACTCACCTTGAGGAGCTGCGACAACGTGCCGTAGGCGTTCGGATCCTTGTAGTCGTAGAGAAGGAACGCGTAGCGGTCGAAGGACGACTTCAGGCGATTGACGGTATCGACGACTGACGTGTCATCGGCGTTGCCCGGGATGTAGAAGAGCACCACTATCGGACGACTGCTGTAGGCCTGGACGAAGTCCTCCGGCAACCCGTCGATGACGTCCAGGAGTTCAACATCGCTCAGCTCTCCGGTCCCGTTCCCCGAGCCGTTACCGGAGCCGCCCCCGGGACCGGCCGTGGTGTCGGTCCTCCTCGTCGTTTCGGTATCCCCACCCCCGCCCCCGAAACAGCCGGCCAGCAACAGGGAGGTGAGAATAGCCAGGACCAGAATCCCTATCCGCTGTCTGGTTAATCTGGACATCGGTTTCCTTCCTAGAAGAATGCTCCACCTTGCCGTGTCTGACAGTCGCTTGAACCTGCCGGAGCAGGTGGGTGACCGCCGCTGAAAGGATATACGCCGTCCAGGCGAACAAGCCTCCCAAGCAATGTGTGTTGGCTCAAGTTTGAGCCAGATCACGCACAAGGTCGAGCGCTTCGAATGTAGCACAAGGCTCCACGCCCGGCAACGCACCGCCGCGTGGGGAAATCCGGGAGAATCAGACCGTCCTGATACGCAACTCCCGAAGCTGCTCTGGAGAGACCTGGGATGGAGCGTCGGTCAATGGGCATGATCCGCTCTGGGTCTTGGGAAACGCGATCACATCGCGTATCGACGATTCCCCGGCCATCAGCATGACCGTACGGTCCAGCCCGAGGCCGATGCCGCCGTGAGGGGGGATACCATAGTCCATCGCTTCGACCAGGAAGCCGAACTTCGCCTTGATGTCGTCTTCATCGAGCCCTAAAGCGGCGAACACGGCCTCTTGAAGCTGAGGGTCGGAGATGCGAAGCGAGCCACTGCCCAGTTCCACCCCGTTCAAGACCAAGTCGTAGGCGTAGGTACCCAGTTGCAGGGGTTTCTCCGCGAGGTCGCCGAGATCCTGCAGTCGCGGCTTGGTGAACGGGTGGTGTTGCGCTTTGAGACGTTCCTCTCTCTCGTCGTACTCGAACATGGGGAAGTCGACCACCCAGACGAAAGCCCACCCTCTGCGCTCGATACCGAGGCGGGCGGCGAGCGCCAGACGCAATGCGCCCAGGCTGGGCTCCGCGACGGTCTTCTGGTCGGCCACGAACAGTAGGAGATCGCCCGGCCGACCGGTCAGGCGGTCGATCAGGGTCTGCATCTGCGCGGTGGTGACGAACTTCTGCAGAGGTGAGCGCACCCCAGCCTCTTCTATCCAGACCGGGAGCAATCCCTGGGCCCCGTAGACGGCCGCTTCGGCCGACAACTCGTCCACATCCTTGCGGGAGAAGCGCGCTCCACCTTCGGCTTTGATCCCGCGGACCACTCCGCCGGCCGCCACGGTTTCGGCGAACACCCGGAAGTCCATGGCTGAAGCGAGGTCGCTGATGTCGACGATCTCCATGCCGAATCTCAGGTCCGGCTTGTCACTGCCGTACTTGGCCGTGGCGTCGCCATAGGTCATGCGGGGAAACGGTCTGGAAAGCTCCACGCCGAGGGTCTCCTGGAATGCAGCCGCGAACATACCCTCGACGACGTCCTGGATGTCCCGTTCCTCGATGAAGCTCATCTCGATGTCTATTTGAGTATGCTCTGGCTGCCTATCGGCTCGGAGATCTTCGTCGCGGAACGCCCGGGCGATCTGGTAGTAGCGCTCGAAACCGCCGATCATCAGCAGTTGCTTAAAAAGCTGCGGCGATTGGGGCAAAGCGTAGAACTCGCCCGGTCTCAAGCGGCTGGGTACGAGAAAGTCGCGCGCACCTTCTGGCGTGCTCTTGGTGAGGATGGGCGTCTCCACGTCGATGAATCCCTTATCGCCCAAGTAGCGCCGTACGGCCTGCACTACCTGATGCCGCAGGAACATGTTGTGGAACATCCGCGGGCGACGCAGGTCGATGTAGCGGTACTTGAGACGAAGGTTCTCGTCCACATCCACGTCGTCCTCGGGCGGGAACGGCGGCGTGCTGGCCGCCGCCAAGATCTCGAGCTCGTCCACCACGACCTCGATCATTCCAGTGGTTAGATTCGGATTCACCCGCTCGGGAGACCTGGCTACCACAGTCCCGGTAGCGGAAAGGACGTACTCGCTTCTCAGTTCCTGGGCCTGCGCATGCACAGATGGCTTACTTTCCGCCTCGAACACCAGCTGCACCAGCCCACTGCGGTCGCGCAGGTCGACGAAGATCAGCCCGCCATGGTCTCGGCGGCGCTGGACCCAACCGGCTACCTGCACCTTGCGGCCTACGCTGCCCTCGCGGACGTCCCCACACCACTCGTCTCTGTATGCCACAGTCGGTCCTTTACTGTCGTCGTGTTCTCGTCATGATCGCAAGGCGGCAGCGTCTGTCGCAAGGTTGAGCGCATCTTCGCGCGCGAGGAATCTCTCTTCCCCGGACCGTAGGTCGCGCACAGTCACGGCGCTTTCGGCCAGTTCCCGAGAGCCCAGAATGAACGCGTACCGGGCGCCGCTCCTACCGGCCTGCTTCATCTGACCCTTGGGGCTCCTCGCCATGTAGTCCAGGTCGACGACGTGTCCCAGGCCACGCAGCGCGTGGGCCAGCGCGAACACCTCTCCCCTAGCCTCCTCGGCAAAAGCCACGAGATATGCGAACGGAGGCTCCGAGGCAGGGGGCTGCACCCCACAACGACTCAGCGCGAGCAGGATGCGCTCGACACCGGTGCCGAAGCCGACCCCGGGCACTGAGGGGCCGCCTATGGCTTCGACGAGCCCGTCGTACCTTCCGCCCCCTCCCACTCCGGATTGAGCTCCCAGCAGTGACGACTGGAACTCGAAAGTGGTACGGGTGTAGTAGTCCATACCTCGGACCAGCGTATGGTCAGCAATGTAAGACAAGCCCTGTGCGGCCAAGGCGCCCTCGACCCTATGGTGATGCTCGGAGCACGCTTCGCACAGATGATCGGGCAGACGGGGAGCCTCCGCCAGCGCGCCGCGACAAGACGGGATTTTGCAGTCGAAGGCGCGCATCGGGTTGAGCTGGCTCCGTTCGCGGCATTCCTGGCACAGCTCGTTGGAATGCGCAAGCAAGAACTGCCGAAGCGTCTCCGAGTAGCCCGGGCGGCACTCCCCGCAGCCCATCGAGTTGATGCGAAGCTCCAGTCCCCCGAGACCTATCTGACGATAGAGCGAGGCCAGCACGCCGATGACCTCGGCGTCTACCTCCGCCGATGTCGAGCCAAACGCCTCCACACCGAGTTGGTAGTGCTGTCGGTAGCGGCCCGACTGCGGGCTTTCGTATCTGAACATGGGGCTGTGATAGTAGAGCTTCACCGGCTGCGGGAGCGTGTGCATGCCGTGCTCGACGTAGGCGCGGGCCACCGGGGCCGTGCCCTCGGGACGCAGGGTCATGCTTCGCCCCCCGAGGTCTTCGAACGTGTACATTTCTTTGCGCACTATGTCGGTAGACTCCCCGACGCCGCGAGCGAACAGGCGGGTCTCCTCAAAGACCGGC
>Ga0154815_139_pt6 | contig 14667 bp, 14 predicted proteins | sample Rifle2008BG16ft_FD_105823 | JGI IMG/M metagenome (GOLD analysis project Ga0154815, IMG submission 105823) | Actinobacteria bacterium RBG_16_64_13
GCATAGCCCGGGCGGCGTCTGGGAAGATAGACGGCGGTGTCCGAGGCCGACAGACCCGCGAAGGACAAGTGATGACAGAGCCAGACCCCAAGACGACCGATCCCGCCGCCGACACACCGCCCCACTTCGCAGGCTCCGCCACCGGGGCCCTTGCCGAGTACCATCGCCGGCGCGACTTCACCCGCTCGGCCGAGCCGGCGGGCGGGCCTGGCGAAGAGGGCGGCCAGTTGCCGGCGCGTCCGGTGTTCGTCGTGCAGAAACACGATGCTTCGAGTCTTCACTACGACTTCAGGTTGGAACTGGCGGGCGTTCTCAAATCCTGGGCCGTTCCCAAGGGACCCTCGCTCGATCCGGCCGACAAGCGTCTTGCCGTAAGGGTGGAGGACCACCCGCTGGAATACGCGGCATTCGAGGGGACCATCCCTGAAGGGGAGTACGGGGGCGGCACCGTCATGCTGTGGGACTTCGGCTGGTGGGAGCCCGATCTGGCCTGGATCCGAGAAGCCAAGCACAGTGGTCATTGGAGCCGGGGCGCGCAGCCCGCGGCGGCCGGCCCGGACGATCCTGCGGCTTCGCCTGAGGAACTCGTGGCACTGGCCGAGTCGTCACTCGCCGCCGGCGAGCTCAAGTTCGTCGTTCACGGTCAGAAGCTCAGCGGCAGCTGGGCGCTGGTCCAGATGAAAGGCCGCGGGGAGAAGAACTGGCTGCTCCTCAAGCACCGCGACGCCGCAGCCCGGCCCGGCGCACATGTGGTGGACGAGATGCCCGACTCGGTAGCCACGGGCCGCGCTCTCGACCAGATCGCGTCCGCCGGGAAGAGTTAGACCCGTGGCGACGCGCCAATCCCGGAGCGACCCGGACACGGCTTCCTTCCGCTTGGGAGCCAAAGAGGTGGAACTGACCCACCTCAGCCGCGTGTACTATCCCCATCCTGGCTACACGAAAGCCGAGGTCCTGGACTACTACCTGGGCGTCGCTCCCTACCTGATGCCCCATATCAGGAATCGGCCCCTCACCTTGGAACGCTGGCCCGAGGGGGTGGAAGACGGATCATTCTTCCAGAAGAACGCCTCCTCGTATTTCCCGCATTGGCTGCGGACGTTCCCCGTGGAGCGCAAAGATCACGAGAAGATCGTCCACTACCCCTTGGTCGACGATGAGGCCGACCTCCTCTACCTGGTGAACCAGGGGACGGTCACCTTTCATACGTGGATGTCGCGAGTCGACGATCCATACCATCCCGACCTCATGGTGCTCGACGTGGACCCGCCGGAGACCGCCCCCGACTCGCCCGGCGAGGCGACCGGCGCGGGCACCGGCCCCGAAGCCGCCCCGTCCGCCGCCCTCGGGACCGGGGGTGGCGCAACGACGCCGTTCCAGCGGGCGGCAGAGGTGGCGTTCCTCTTGCGCGAACAGCTGCTGTCGGCCGGCTGGGACCCCGTGGTGAAGACCTCAGGCAAGCGCGGGCTGCACCTGGCCTTCCGGCTGGATGGCCATCTCGACTACGACGAAGCGCGCGCGCAGCTCGTGGAGCTCTTCGAGCAGCTCGCGGCGCGCCACCCCGACCTGCTCACCACTGCTATCCGCAAGGTCAAGCGGGGTGGACGGGTCTACCTGGATGCCTTGCGCATGTCGCCCGGCGCCACCATCGTCCCGCCCTACGTCGCCCGGCCCACCCCGGAGGCGACCGTCTCGATGCCGGTGTCGTGGAAAGAGCTCGAGACCCTGGCCGACGGGCGCGGTTTCACCATCAAGACCGCCTTAGCCCGGCTGAAGAAGACCGGCGATCTCTGGGCCGGCCTGGTCGCGTAGACTTCACCACAAGCCATCCCACGGCCGCCACCCGGCGCGGACACAAGGAGGAATCATGACCATCCTGGTCTCGGGAGCAACTGGATTCGTTGGCGGCGCCATCACACGGCATCTCCTCGATGCCGGATTCAGCGTCCGGGCGATGACGCGTTCAGCTGAGCGTGCGACGGCCAAACTTGGCGCTCATGAAATCGGGCGGCGCGCCTTGGTTGAGGGCCGGCTGACCTTCGTCGAGGCCGACGTGACCAAGCCGGCCAGCCTGGGCGGTGCAGTGGACGGTGTCGGAGCGGTCATCCAGGCCGCGCAGTTCGATGGCGCCCCGGTAGAGGACCCGGCCCGCGGACTCACCTACATGGAGGTCGACCGCAACGGCACCATGAACCTGCTCGGGGCCGTCGCCCAGGTCTACGGTCGCCCGACGGCGGGCCCGGTCATGGCTCGCTACCCGGATGGCTCCCCACGATTCCTCTATATGAGCGGCATCAGCGTGGCGACGCGGGGGCAAGAGCCATGGAACAGGGCCAAATGGCAGGCCGAAGAAGCGATCCGCGGCAGCGGGCTTGACTGGACCATCGTGCGTGGTTGCTGGGCATACGGCCGCGACGACGCGGCGCTGAACCGCCTGCTTCACTACTCCGACAAGCTTCCGTTCCTACCCATCTTCGGGCGAGGTGACGAGCTGCAGAATCCGCTATTTGTCGAGGACATCGGCCGCCTCTTCGTCCTACTCATGAGTAATCCAGACAAAGCCCGCGACACCACCTTCGGTCTGGGCGGCCCTGACACGGTCACCTTGAATGGATTCCTGCGCTTGGCGCTTGAGACCATGGGGCGCCGCCGGCCGATCCTGCACATCCCCAAGCGCATCGGCAAAGTCCAGGGAGCGATCGCCCAGCATCTCCCCGGTCGCCCGCTGACCCCGGACGCTGTAGATTTCGTAAGCCAGGTAGGCGTCGTCACCGAGGCTGACAGGCAGTTGCTCGCGGAGCGGTTTCCGGAGTTTACGACCACGGCGTTGCGCGAGGGGCTGGAGAGTTACCTCCGACGGCGTTGAGCCCGCCATCGCGCGGCGCTAGAGCGACTTCTCGACGATCACCTCGTCAACGTAACGGTCGCCGATCTTCGCCTGCGCGCCGGCGACCCCGACCACCCGGAATCCCAGCCTTGAGTGAAAAGCCAGCGCGCCGGGGTTGTCGGCGCGGACGTAGGTAAAGAGCTTCTCGTACCCCGCGGCACGCGCGTCGGTGAACACATCTTCCGCCAGCCGCATGCCGATACCGCGCCTCCGCTCGGCAAGGTCGACATAGGTGCCCAGCACCCCGACGTGGTCAAACACTGCTGTGTATGAAGCGAAGGGCTCGATGCTCTGCATCCCGACGATCCGTCCCTCCCCCGAGCCCGCGACCGGCAAGACTGCCACCCGGAAAACCCGTCTCTCGGGAAAGCTCTCGATGTAGCGCCGCTCTGCATCAATGCTGAACGGCTCGTCCAGCACCGTGTACAGTCCGGTCGCGATAATCGGGTTCAGGATTCTGCACAGCGCCGCGGCGTCGGCCGGCTCAGCTTTTCGGGTCGTTAGATCCAGGTCCACCATGGGGTCGCCCACTCGGCCTTCGGTCTACATCCCCACGTACTTGGCGTACAGCGCCTTCGCCAGCACCTCGTCTCGAGTGCCCCGAACAATAGTCCGGCCGTCGTAGAAGACCACGAGTTCCTGCTCTCCCACCGGGAAGCGGATCATCTGCTCGCTCCCTTCCACAGGTCCGAGCGCGCTCAGACGCTCACGTATCTCGGAAAGCCGCATCGGTCCCGCGGCCAGGTTCCAGATCTGGACCGCGTTCTGGCCGCACAGGCTCGTGATCCGCGTGCGCGGTGTGCCCTCCAGGAATTCGTAGTTGCCGGCGCAGGCGGGACACTTCACATCCACCACGCCCTCCAGCGGCAGGGACTGGAACGACCGTTGCCAGAGATCGAACACCACCAGCTCGCGGCTCGCGGGCACCGTGCCCAGGAGGATCTTGAAAGCCTCAGCCGCTTCCAAGGATCCGACGACCCAGGGCGCGGAGTTGACCACCCCGGCCGTGTCGCAGGTCAGGGTGCCACCGGCGGGCGGCCGGTTGACCATGCAGCGGAAACAGGGCCGCTCGCGCGGCAAGAAGGTGGCGGTCATGCCGCTGGACCCGATGGCGCCCCCATAGACCCAGGGGATGCCCAGCTTGCGGGCCACGTCGTTCACGAGAAAGCGGGTCTCGAAGTTGTCGAGGCCGTCAACGATGACGTCGGCGCCCTCCACCAGTCGCTCCGCGTTGCTGGGACTGAAGTCGGCGACCACTCCCTCGACCTCTATGGCCGAGTTGGCCGCCCGCAAGTGCCGTTCGGCCGCCACGGCCTTGGGCAGGTTCTCCTCGATGTCGCTCTCGGTGTAGAGCAGTTGGCGCTGTAGATTGTGGTACTCGATGAAGTCGCGGTCGATGACGCGCAAGTGACCCACGCCGGCACGGGCCAGCGCACTGGCCACGACGGTGCCCAAGGCCCCGCAGCCCACCACCACGGCGCAACCCTCGCCAAGCCGGCGCTGCCCCTCGGGTCCTATCCCCTGGAAGATGGTCTGCCGCGAATACCTGTCTGGCTGCTCCATGCGTTCTCCTTGGGCGCCGTCGGCGACGCCGTCAGTGGCGCCGTGCCCGATCAGTCTATCCCTTCGAACAGCTCGGTCGACATGTACCGCTCGCCGGCGTCGGGCAGGATCACCACGATGGTCTTGCCGGCGAACTCCGGCAGCTGGGCCAGCCGCGCGGCCGCCACGGTGGCGGCGCCGCTCGAGATGCCGCACATGATGCCCTCCTCCTTGGCCAATCGCCGGGCCATCTCCATGGCCTCCTCGCTTTCCACGGGCTCCACGCGGTCGACGATGGATAGGTCGAGGTTGGCGGGAATGAAACCGGCGCCGATGCCCTGGATCTTGTGGGCCCCCGGCTTCAGGTCCATCCCAGCCATCTTCTGACTGATCACCGGGCTGGTCGCCGGCTCCACCGCCACCGAATAGAGCGCCTGCCCCTTGGTCCGCTCGAAGAAGCGGGAGACCCCGGTGATGGTCCCACCCGTTCCCACGCCGGCCACCAGCACGTCCGCCTGACCGTCGGTGTCGGCCCAGATCTCCGGACCCGTGGTCGTCTCGTGGATGGCTGGGTTGGCCGGGTTGTTGAACTGCTGAGGCAGGAAGTAGCGCTCGGGGTCGCCCGCCGCCAGTTCTTCGGCTCGGGTCACCGCTCCCTTCATGCCCTCAGAGCCGGGCGTGAGCAGCAGGTTCGCGCCGAAGAAGGCCAGCACCTTGCGCCGCTCCAGGCTCATGGTCAGGGGCATGGTCAGGGTCAACTTGTAACCGCGGGCCGCGCAGACATAGGCCAGAGCGATACCGGTGTTGCCGCTGGTGGGCTCGATGACCTCGGTGCCGGACTTGATGAGCCCCTTCTGCTCGGCGTCCCAGATCATGGAAGCTCCGATGCGGCACTTCACGGAGTACGAGGGGTTGCGCCCTTCGATCTTCGCGAGGACCTTGGCTGTGGTCTTGCCGACCACCCGGTTCAGGCGAACGAGAGGCGTCCGGCCAATGGAAAGGGAGTTGTCTTCATATATGGTCGCCACGCTGCGCTCCTTATCCGGCGTTCTGCGAAGCACGCAACGCCTGGTCGAGGTCGCCCAGGATGTCCTCCACGTTCTCAATGCCCACCGAGATCCGCACGAGACCCGGCGTCACTCCCGCCTTCAACTGCTCCTCGGGAGTCAGTCGCTGGTGGGTAGTGCTGGCGGGATGGATGACCAGAGTCTTCGCATCCAGGACGTTGGCCACGTGGGACGCCAGTTTCACCGACTTAATGAACTTCTTACCCGCTTCCAAACCACCCTTGATCTCGCACCCCCCCGACGGCGCCCGGTCCAAGTGGGAAATAGCGGCGTGCTCTCTGGAGATCGGGATGGTCGGGCAGCCCAGCGTAGTCCACGAAGGTCACAGATAGCATGGCGCTGACGTCACGCGCATTTGCGGCTCTTTCCTGATCCACCAGGTCTTTGAAGCTCGCCTCGTCGAGCGCGTGCATCAGGGACGCTAGGGTATTGGGCAGATGTTGTCAAGCGCCGAGTGAATCCAGGAGCGTGGGCAGGCCTCTGAGGTCCGCCAGCACGTGGTCGGGCAGCGCGGGCGTTCTCGCGGGCCCCGCTGTGACCCCCCCAGCGGCCCGGGCGGCGACTTCCGCCCGGCGCAGGTCGGCTTCGCTGGTGACTCCGGTAAGCACCAGCGCCGTGACCATGCCGGCGTCGCTGCCCATGGTGATATCGGTGCTGAGCTTGTCCCCCACTAACAGGGTCTGGGCGGCCGGCACACCCGTGAGGGCTGCCAGGGCCTCGGCCAAGCCACAGCCTGGCTTCCCCATGAGCACCGGTTCCCTCCCCGCGGCGGTCTCCACGGCCGCGACGATGGAACCTGCCCCGGGAACGAGACCGTTGGGAGTGGGGAAGGTCGGGTCACGGTTGGTAGCCACGAACAGAGCCCCGTCCATGATGGCGGCCTGCGCCGCGGCCAGAGTAACGTAGGAGAAAGACCTGTCCATGCCGACCACCACGGCCGCCGGGGCCACGGCCGCCGGGGCCACGCCGCCGGCGACCCACCCTCCGCGGACCGGCCCTCCGGGGAGTGCGTCACCAGGGACCGCGTCGCCAACGTGATATGCGGCCAGACCGGCTTCCCGGAGTTCGCGCAGGAGACCTTCTTCTCCCACGACCATCACGGGCGTCCCTTCGGGTAGCCGCTCCCTCAACCACCGACCGGCGATGAAGCCCGAAGTGAGCACCCTGCCGGCTCCGGCGGGCAGGCCCATGCCGGCCAGCCGGTCGGAGACGGTCTCGCGATGCGCGGTGGAGTTGTTGCTGACGTAGCGGAGGTCGAGGCCGCGCAGCACGACGTCGGCCAGCGCCTCGGGCGCTCCGGGCAGGACCATGCCGCCCCGCAATACCACGCCGTCGAGATCGAGGGCCACCAGCATGATGCCGGCGGTCGTTCCGTCTGTGGGTTCCATCTCTCCTCCCGTCGGATGAGGCTGCTATTCTATCCCGCGGGCAGGCGAACCAGTCGACTCCCCCAGGAGGCTGACCACCCATGGCACCGATGATCTTCACCAGCACTCTTCTCGAGAAGATGGCGCGCGGCACCGGCACCGCGAGTTTTCGCTTCTCCCGCCCCCAGGAGTACAGCTTCCAGGCCGGGCAGTTCTTTCTCATCACCATCCCCTCGCCCGATGGGCCGCTGACCCACCAGTTCAGTCACAGCGACTCTCCCACCGAGGGCCACATCGAGCTGACTACCCGCCTCACGGGCTCGCCCTTCAAGAACGCTCTCGATGCGCTCCCGGCGGGAGTGGAAGTGGAAGTGGAAGGCCCGTTCGGAGTCTTTCTCTTCAAATACGCAGAGCCCAGGATCGCTTTCCTCACCGGAGGCATCGGGATAACCCCCATTCGCAGCATGCTGCGGTATCTCGCCGACACGGGCGGAACCGGCAGGATAGAAGGGCAAGAACTCGTCCTCTTCTACGGCTCCATGACGGAGGACGGCATCGTCTATAGAGAGGAACTCGACGAATACGTCGGAAAGATCCAGGGACTCCGGGTGATCCCGGTGATAGCCAACCCGACCGAGACCTGGACAGGCCACGGCGGGTTCATCACCGCCGATATCCTCAGCGCGGAACTGTCCGACCCTCTGTCGTACACCTACTACATCGTGGGACCACCGCCCATGGTGGCGGCGATGCAGAAGATCATGGAAGCGCTTGCGGTCCCCGCCGGGCAAATAATGATCGAGGGCTTCGCAGGCTATGTCACGTAGGGCGCGGACGCGCCGATCATGAACCTGACTCGAGGATCGGGAGCTGCCGTCTTCGCGGGTGGCGGCGCGTGGCTGCCGCGCGGATACAAGACGACGGCTTCCTGTCGGGGCGACGAGGCGGTCCTGCTCAGCGACCCCTGCCGCATAACCGTAGCGACCACTCCCGGGGAAGTGCCGGCGTTGCTGGCCGAGGTGGACGCCCAGCAGCGGCGAGGCCGGTTCGTCGCCGGGTACTTGGCTTATGAGGCCGGAGTCGCCTTCGGATTGAAGGTCCGCCCGCCTGCTCCCGATGCGTTGCCCCTTGGTTGGATGGCGGCCTATGCCCCAGAATCGGTTGAGATGGTACCGGCCGACGAGTGGCGGGCGCAGCTCGACGCGTTCGACGTCTCGCGCGTCCGGGACGCCCTGGCCGGAGTGACGCCGGAACTCAGCGTCTCTCGTGAAGAGTACGTGGACGCGATCGGGCGGGTGAGGGAGTTCATCGCGGCGGGTGACACGTACCAGGTCAACTACACGGTGCGAGCACGCTACGAATTGGCGCCGAGCGGGGCGCCCACCGGAGCGACGGCCGGAGCGACACCCGATCCCATCGACCCCCTTGACTACTTCCTCGCCCTGGTGATCCGCCAAGCCGTGCCGTACGCCGCATATCTCGACCTGGGCGACGCGCAGATCATCAGTCTGTCCCCCGAGATGTTCTTGCGGCGCGACGGAGACCGCCTCGAGAGCCGGCCCATGAAAGGCACCAGGCCCCGCGGAACGACGCACGCCGAAGATGTGGCCCTGGCCTACGAGCTCGCCGAGACCGAGAAGGAGCGGGCCGAGAACCTCATGATCGTGGACATGGTGCGTAACGACCTGGGCCGAGTCTGTCGCGCCGGAAGCGTCCGTGTCCCGACTCTCAACGCGGTGGAGCCCTACCGCACCGTGTGGCAGATGGTCAGCACCGTCACCGGCAAGATGCACCCCGGCGCCGGCGTAGCTGAGATCATGCCGGCCGTCTTCCCGGGCGCGTCTATCACGGGTGCGCCCAAGCACCACACCATGGAGATCATCGCTGCGTTGGAGACCGAGCCCCGCGACGTCTACACCGGGACGGTGGGCCTGTTCTGCCCGGGTGGCGACTTCACCGGCAACATCGCCATCCGTACCATCATCCACCGGCGAGGGCATTGCCAACTCGGGACAGGCTCGGGAGTGGTCTGGGACGCGGAGCCAGGCGCCGAATACGAGGAGACCCTGGCCAAAGCCGCCTTCGCCACTCCTCCCAAGAGCGACTCCTGGCGGCCTGACCGGGCTGCCAGCTTGCACGAAGCCGTGCATGGGACCGACAGGCTCCGGCTGTTCGAGACGATACTCCTGGAGGCCCGCGAAGGAGACGCGACCATCGAAATCCCGGGCGGCTTGGCGGGCCTGAGTCCTTCACTCGACCTCAGCGACGCCGCCGTGCTGGCGAGGTATGTCTTCTTGGATGACCATCTGGACCGCATGGCCTCGTCCGCGGAAGCGCTGGGGTTTGCCTTCGACCGGCAGCCGCTGCAGGACCTGCTGATCGGCCAAGCCCGGCTCAGTCCCGGCGCGCTTGTCGTGCACATCGACCTCGATATCGACGGCTGCTTCAGCGTGTCCACCCGCAACGTTCCCGCTCCGGAGGCCGAGGCTCCGGCGGCGCTCATGGTGTCGCCCTTCCGCACCGACCCGGACAATCCGCTGTTGAGGCATAAGACAGGCGTTCGCGGATTTTACAACCGCGAACGAAGACGCGCGCTGCACGCCGGGTGCTTCGACGCCCTGTTCCTCAACCGGCTCGACCGCGTCACCGAGGGCGCCATCACCAACCTGTTCGCCCGTTTCGACGGTTCCTGGGTCACGCCGCCGCTGGAAGACGGCCTCCTTGCGGGCATCTGGCGGGCCAGGTTCCTGGCGGGGAAGGGGGCGGTAGAGGCCTCGCTGACTCTGGATGACCTCTGCGCAGCCGACGAGATCGTGGTGGGCAACTCGGTGCGTGGCGCCGTGTGCATCGACCGGCTCACCGTCGACCCGCTGGTGTTCTAGCGAGGCGACGCCGGGGGTCGCGACAGGGCCTCCCTGAGCACTCGGGGCAAGATGCCGCCGTGCTCGAAGTACTCGACGTCCACGGCCGAATCGAGCCGGGCGCGGCACGTGAACGTGCGTCCTTCCGGGACCGGGCCGGCGCCGGCCTTCTCCACACCCGCCGTGTCATCGTAGACCGCGCCTTCGGGGGCGGCGGCGCGTATCGACAAGCGCTGTCTCAGCGAGGGGCGCCATACGCGCACCCGGACCGTCGCTCCGGGTGCGAGCCCGGCGCTGATCCCCTGTATGTCCACCAACTCGGAGCCGTCAAGCCCCAGGCTCTCCACCGTCACGCCGGGCTCGAGTTCCAACGGCAGCACTCCCATCCCCACGAGATTGCCGCGATGGATCCGCTCGAAGCTCTCGGCGAGCACCGCGCGCACCCCCAGCAAAGCCGTCCCCTTGGCCGCCCAGTCGCGGGAGCTTCCGGTGCCGTACTCCTTCCCGGCGAAGATGACGAGCGGGGCCGAGACCGCGGAATGACGGACCGCCGCGTCGTAGATGGTGACGAGCTCACCGCTGGGATGATGCGTCGTCCACCCTCCCTCCCGGCCTTCGGCCATAAGGTTGCGGAGTCGCGGATTGGCGAACGTCCCGCGCAGCAGTACCTCATGGTTGCCCCGTCTGGCGCCGTAGGTGTTGAAGTCCACCGGAGCCACCCCCTGCGCTGCCAGGTACTTCCCCGCCGGACTGGTCGGCGCGATGGCGCCGGCCGGAGAGATGTGGTCGGTGGTCACCGAATCGCCGAAGATGGCGAGCACGTTGGCGGCCCGGATGTCGGCCGGAGACACCGGCTCCGGCCCGATCCCCCTGAAGAAAGGCGGCTCCCGCACGTAGGTGGAGTTCTTCTGCCACGAATACAGGGCACCGCGCGGCACGTCCAACGTCTGCCACTCCTCGGTCCCTTTCAGCGCTGCCTCGTAGTCGCCCCTGAACGAGGCGGGCCGGAGCGCCACGGCCGCCTGGGCCGCCACTTCGTCGGGCGACGGCCAAAGGTCGCGAAGATAGACCGGACGACCGTCCGAGCGTGTGCCCAGGGGCCCAGACGTGAGGTCCATATCCACGGTCCCCGCTAGGGCATAGGCGACCACCAGGGGCGGCGAAGCCAGGTAGTTGGCCCGGACCGAGGGGTGGATGCGCGCCTCGAAGTTACGGTTACCGCTCAGCACGGCGGCGACCACAAGGTCATCGTCGGCCACCGCCCGCTCGAGTTCGGCGGGAAGCGGCCCGCTGTTGCCGATGCAGGTGGCGCACCCGTAGCCCACCACCGCGAACCCGAGGGCTTCCAGCGGCTCGAGCAAGCCTGCCGCGGCGAGATAACCGGTGACCGCGCGCGACCCCGGGGCCAGACTGGTCCGCACCCAGGGCTTCGGTGTTAGTCCAAGCTCCACCGCCCTCCGCGCCAAGAGCCCCGCCGCCAGCATCAAGCCGGCATTCGAGGTGTTGGTGCAACTGGTGATGGAGGCGATCACGACGTCGCCATCCCGCAGAGATTCGCGGCCGCCGTCAAGTTCAACCCTTGACTTGGATACCTCTTCCCTCCCCTTGGACAAGCCCGGCAGATCCTGGTGGAATCTCCTGGCCATGTCTTCGAGCGGCACCCGGTCCTGGGGCCGCCGGGGACCGGCTAGGCTGGGCCGCACCTCTCCCAGATCCAGTTCGACCACCCGGGAGTACTCGGGCTCCGGGGACCCCGGATACCTGAACAGGCCCTGAGCTTCGCAGTAGGCCTCCACCCGGTCGCAAAGCTCGGCCGAACGCCCGGTCTGCCTGAGGTAGGCGACCGTCTCGCCGTCCACCGCGAAGAATCCACAGGTAGCTCCGTACTCGGGGCTCATGTTGGCCACGGTCGCGCGGTCGGCCGGCGGCAGGCCTTCAGCGCCCGGGCCGAAGTACTCGACAAAGCGATCGACCACCCCGACCGCGCGCAGCAACTCGGTGACGGTCAGCACCAGATCGGTGGCGGTAGCCTCGCGGGTCAGCTTCCCGGCGAGGCGGACACCCACCACCTGCGGCACCAGCATGAAATAGGGGCGGCCGAGCATGACCGCCTCGGCCTCGATGCCGCCGACTCCCCAGCCGAGCACGCCCAGGCCGTTGATCATGGTGGTGTGCGAATCGGTGCCGATCACCGTGTCGGGGTAGACCCAGGGAAGATCCGCCGCTCCCGCCCCGGCGGGTCCCGCCCCGCCGTCGCGCCGCACCACGTCGGCAAGATACTCCAGGTTGACCTGATGGCAGATGCCCACGCCCGGCGGAATGACCCGCAGGTTGCCGAACTCTCCTTGAGCCCAGCGCAGCAACCCGTAGCGCTCGCGGTTCCGCTGCATCTCCAGTTGCATGTTGCGAAGACAGGCGTCGGGCACGCCGGCGTAGTCCACCTGCACCGAGTGGTCGACGACCAGGTCCACGGGTACGCGGGGATTGACCACGGCTGGGTCGCCGCCTGCGCGGGCGACGGCCGAGCGCAGCGCCGCAAGGTCGACCACACAGGGCACTCCCGTGAAGTCCTGAAGAAGCACCCGGCCGGGCATGAAGGCCAGCTCCGAGCGCTCGGCGGCCGCGGCATCCCAATCGAGGAGGGCCAGGACATCCCCCTCTTTCACGAAACCCCGCCCGCAGTGGCGTAGTGCGTTCTCCAGAAGCACCCGGATGGCGTAGGGAAGGCGCCCCAAGTCGCGCTCGGTGGTCCGGGCCAGAGCCGGCAGGCCCGCTATCCGGGAGAGACCCCCCGGCAGATCGACCTCGGCCCAAGCCGCGAACGGGCCCGAGCCGTCGCCGTGACGGGCCACTCCGCCGGCGCGGCCGCCTTCGTTGCCGCCGCTCATCTACGCCTCATCCCGCTGGTGCCTCCTACAGATACACTCGGTCCCCGCGGGCGCCCCCCGCCTCCCGCTTCATGGCCACGTTGTTGAGCGCCCTCACGTAGGCTTTGGCCGAGGCTTCGAGCACGTCGATCGAGACGGCCTGGCCGGCGAAGCGCTTGCCGTCGACTTCCACCACCACGCGCACCTCGCCCAGCGAATCCTTGCCCGAGGTTATGGAGCGCACTTGATAGTCCATCAGCTTGCCCTTGACGCCCACGGCGTCGTCGATGGCCAGGAATATGGACTCTACCGAGCCACCGGAGAAGGCTTTGCCGGCCTTCTCTTGGCCTTGCTTGCTCACGCTCACCTGGCTCGAGGAGATGATGTCGGTGCCCGCCGATACGTACACGTGCTCCAGCGAATAGACATCCCCACGCTCGCGCATCTCCTCGCCCACCAAGGCTTCGAGATCGGCGGTGGTGACCGTCTTCTTCCGGTCGGCGGTCTCTTTGAAGCGGCGGAAGACCTCGTCCAGCTCCTTGCCGTCCAGGTGGATGCCCACTTCGGCCAGATGCGAGCGCAGGGCATGCCGGCCGGAGTGTTTGCCCAGGACGATGTCGGAGTCGGCCAGCCCGATGTCGCGGGCGCGCATGATCTCGTAGGTGGTGCGCTCCTTGAGCACGCCGTCCTGATGGATCCCCGACTCGTGGGCGAAGGCATTCTTGCCCACGATGGCCTTGTTGGCCTGGATGAGATGGCCGGTGAAATTCGAGACCATGCGGCTCGCGCGGGCGATCTCGGTGGTCACGATATTGCAGGGCCGCTGCAAGATGTCCTTCCTCGTGACCAGAGCCATGGCGATCTCTTCGAGCGCGGCGTTGCCGGCCCGCTCGCCCAGACCGTTGATCGCCACTTCCACCTGCGTCGCGCCCCGCTCCACTGCGGCCAGAGAGTTGCCCACAGCCAATCCCAAGTCATTGTGACAATGGGCGCTGAGCACCACCCTGTCGAGACCGAGCACCCTGTCGTAGAGCTGGTCCATAAGGCTCGCATACTCCGTTGGGGTAGCGTATCCCACCGTGTCGGGTACGTTGATGGTAGTGGCCCCGGCTTCAACGGCGATCGCCAGCACTTCGGACAAGAAGCCGAGATCGGAACGCGTGGCGTCCATCGCCGAGAACTCGACGTCGCCAGGGCACAGCGACACACAGAATGTCACCATCTCCCGGGTCAGCCTGAGCACCTCAGCGCGGCTCACCCGCATCTGGTGCTCCAGATGGATGTCGGAGGTCGACACGAAGGTGTGGATGCGCGGACGCTCTGCGTCTTTGATGGCGTCCCAGCACGTGCGGATGTCGCTCTCGGTGCAGCGGGCCAGACCGCAGATGACGGCGCCTTTGACCTCGCGGGCGATGGCGTGCACAGCGGCGAAATCGCCCGGGCTGCTGGCTGGGAAGCCCGCCTCGATCACGTCGACCCCCAGGCGCACCAGCTGGTGGGCGATCTCAAGCTTCTCCGGGGCGTTCAGGCTACTGCCCGGCGACTGCTCGCCGTCGCGCAGAGTGGTGTCGAAGAAGACGACCGGGACCCCGATGTTGCGGCGCCCCGCGGTATCCCGCCCTCCGGTGCCGTGCCCGGGCGGGTCACAACCGTTGCCATGTGCGGATGCGTTGCTCGTGGACATGTCTCTCTGCCTCCTGGCTCTTCTACGAAATCATCGGTTGCTGACGTGCCGGATGACGCCGGCTTCGCGAATACTTCCCCCTAACGGGGGAGGAGCAGCAGGAGGAGGTCGAGAACGAGAGCGTGGCGCGCGGAGTCATCCGCACCAACAAGGCGGGCGGCGCTTTCGCGGGCCTGGAATCCTGTTCCGCGCTCCATGCGTTCGAGTTTATCAGGTAGACTCGGGCGTACCAAACGAGCACCAGCTCCGAAGGAGCCGGACAAGGAGAAATCCCGTGCCTAAGGAGTATCCCAAGTTCACAGCCGCGGCCGTTCAGGTCTCCCCCGAGTACCGCGACAAGCCCGTCTATTACGACTCCCGCGCGACCCTCGACAACGCCGTCAAGCAGATCA
>Ga0154815_143_pt1 | contig 14446 bp, 13 predicted proteins | sample Rifle2008BG16ft_FD_105823 | JGI IMG/M metagenome (GOLD analysis project Ga0154815, IMG submission 105823) | Actinobacteria bacterium RBG_16_64_13
AGGAGCCCTTCGACCGGCCTCCGGAGTCCAGGATCAGGCCGAAGAGCCATGGAGCCATCAGTGAGCCCACAAAGCCCATCGAGGTATTGAGGCCGGTCGCCGGTCCCACCTGCTCAGGCTTCGCCACCACCTCGGGTAGGCACGCAAGCATCGCCGGGAAGAAGAACATCCCGAAGAACGCGGCCACGATCACCATCGCAGCGGCTAGGGGGATGCCGGGCACGACTCCGACGACCACTGTGGTCACCAGAATGGCGATCATCCCGCCCACGATGACCCCCAGCTTGCCCCACCGGTTCGCGGCCACCGCTCCCAAAGGATTGCCGATGACCTGGGCCGCGCCCAGTCCGGCTATCACGTACACTGACGTCGCCTCCGACGCGCCGTGCACATCCTGCAAGAAGCTCGGGGTCCAAGCCAGAGCGCCCACACCGAGGGCCAGTCCGGCCGCGTTGGTCAACCCCAGGATGAGAGCCCGCCGGTTCGTCAGCACCGCACCCAGGGAGACAATCAATCCCTTTAGCGAAGTCGCTCCCTCCGCATGCTGAGGCCGAACCCGGAGCGCCTTCTGAGACAGAACCGCCGCCCCCACGACGGCTCCCAGACCCGCGGTGGTGAGAAACACCGCCCGGTACCCGCCCGCGCTCTGGATGGCCGGCATCACAAACAGCGCCACCATGCTGCCCAGCCCGAAGCCGCAGCCCAGGATGCCCAGCGCCCGCCCCACTCGCGCTGGAGGTAAGGCGTGGGCCAAGACTGGGATGCTCGTGGCGATCACCATGCCACCCCCGATGCCCTGCAGCGCCCGGCCGACGATGAATCCCTCGAACCCGCCGCTCAACCCAAAAACCAGAGATCCCAACACGAAGCAACCGCAACTCACGCCCAAGAGCCGCCCGCCCCAGCGGGAGGCGCCGATACCCGAGAGGATGCCGGAAGCGCCATAGAAACCCATGAACACCGAGGTGAGGAGTCCGATCTGCGCGTCGGTGAGACCCAACTCGATCCGCAATTGGTTGGTCACCACTGGGAGGAGTGAGAGCGTCACCGCCGACATGATGAAGACGAACATCAGCGACCCCGCCAACACGTCCGCCCCCGCGCGGGTCTTGACGATCGGTCCGCGGTCCTCCGGCTGTTCCATGAGTGTCATCTCCTTGGCACCTTGAAGAAGATCGAGCCCACGGCCCCGGCGATCCCAAAGGCGGCCAAGACCAGATAGCCGGCGAAGTAGCCCAACTCATGGTCGAGGACGAGACCGAACAGCCAGGGGGCAAGCGTGGATATCCCGAAGCCCACGAGGTTGATCAAGCCGGCGGCCGTACCCACCTGCTCCGGCTTGGCCACCACATCCGGGATCATCGCGAAGCGGGGAGAGAAGTAGGCCAGGCTGAAGAAACCCACAAGCGCGACCATGACGAACACGAAGACCCGGCCCGGGAGCGCGGCCACCAGTATCGTCACCACCGACATGGCTATCATCGACCCCGTGATGACCGGCATCCTTCCCCAGCGGATGGCGCTCACGGCACCCGTAGGAGCGCCGATCACCTGAGCCACGGCGAGACCGGCGGTCAGATACGCGGCCACGCTGGCCCTCGACCCGTACGTTCCCTGGAGGAAGGCCGGGGTCCAAATGAGGACGCCTGTCCCCACGGCCAGCGAGGCGGCATTGAACAATCCGAGAAGAAGCACCCCGCGGTTGACAGCCACGGCACCCAGAGTGCGGCTCAGGGCTCGGAACGAGAGAACCTCCGTAGCCTGGACCGGGAGCGCCCGTACCGGCTTCTGGGCGATGGCGGCGCCGCCGATCACCAGGGCGATCACCGCGGTGACGAGGTAGACGGCGCGGAATCCTCCGAGCGTGGCCACGGTGGGCATGAGCACAAGACTTGCCAGAGCTCCAAGGCCTTTCCCCGTGGCGAAGATCCCCCAGCCCCGGTTGCGCGCCCCGGGGGCCAGATAGCGGGCCATGATGGGACTGCTCACCGGCAAGACCATCCCGCCCCCCAACCCCTGCAAGACCCGCCCGGTGAGGAAGCCCGAGTACGAAGAGCTGAGCCCGAAGACGACCGATCCCGCGACGAAGAGCGCACAACTGACGATGAACACGCGGCCCCCCCAGCGCGCGGCTCCTGCACCCGCCGGTATTCCGACGGCGCCATACGCGAACATGAACACGGAGGTCAGAAGGCCGACTTGCGAGGCCGACAGGCTGAACTTCCTTTGCAGTTCCGCTGTGACAACTGCCATGAGGGCCAAGGTGAGTGTGGACAACAGATAGAAGAGCATGAGTGTCAAGGCGAGGGTATCGCCGCTGCGCGCTCGTGCTCCTGCCGCCCCGTCCGCGGGCGCGAGCACCCCTGTCCCGTCTCTGTGGCCGGTCATCATGCTCCCGTGAAAAGCGCCCCCGGGCCATACTACCGGAGGAGGTCGGCGGGCGATACGTGCCCCGGCCGATAGTACAGCGCGGACCACTCGTGTTAGTCTGCGCTTGGATGGCGGCCCGCCAGGTGGCCGCGCCTAGAAGGGAGCGTCTTGCCCAGATTCCTCATCCGCTGGGGCATCACCGCGGGGGCCGTCGCCGTGGCGGCATGGATCGTCCCGGGCATAGCCGTGGCCGAGCCCCATCGCGTCTGGGCGGTCGTTCTGGTCGCTCTTGTGCTGGGCCTGGTCAACGCCTTCATTCGCCCGGTGATCTCCGCCTTGTCGTGCGGGCTGATCGTGCTCACGTTGGGCCTGTTTGCCTTGATCATCAACGGCCTCATGCTCTGGCTGGCATCGTGGATCACAGTCAACTGGATAGGCTTGGACTTCCGCGTGGACGGCTTCTGGAACGCGCTCCTGGGGGCGTTGATCATCAGTGTGGTCTCCGTCATCGTGTCGATCTTCGTCGGGGGGAAGAAGCGCAAAAAGAAATGAGGGTCCCCCTGGCCATAGTGGGAAACGGGGGCGCTGCGGCCGAGGCGGTAGTGGCGTTACGCGCGCATGCGTACGCCGGGGATATCCATCTCTTCGCCGACAACCAGGACGCTCCTTACAACCCCATGCTGGGCACCTACCTGATCTCGGGAGCCATCCCCTTGGAACGGGCGTTCCCGTTCGGGGACGGCCACCGCTTCTATGAGGACCATGGGGTCACCACCCATTTGGGCCAGGCCGTGACCGCCCTTGACGCCGCGGAACAGAGGCTGACCACCGGCGACGGGTCGGCGTACAGCTACGACTACTGCCTGGTGGCGACCGGGGCCCGGCCCGCTGTGCCGCCGGTGCTGGGCCTGCGCGAAGCCCTTGCGGCCCCAGGTGGCGCCCAAGAACGGCGAGTGTTCACCCTGCGGTCCTTCTCCGACGCCGCAGGCCTCAAGGAAACCCTCGCCTGCTTGCGCTCCCGGCCCGGTGAGCCCGCGCGGGTGGCGGTGGTCGGAGCTTCCTTCGTGGGGATCAAGGTCGCTTCCCTCGTGCACGACTTGGGCATGCGTGTCTGCCTGATAGAGCGGGAGCCTCACATACTGCCCTTATCCGCCCACCCCGACTGCGCCCGGCCCATGGAGGACCATCTGCTCGAACAGGGATACGAGCTGCGGCTGGGCGCTGCCTTGGCCGGAGTGGAGATGGGGCCCTTTGGCGTGCGGCTGGACTTCGGCGCGCTGCCCGGCGCCGCCGATCCGAGCGGCGCCAAAGGCACGGCGTGCGAGGAGTCGACGACTCAAGAAGACGTGGACCTGGTTGTGGTCTGCGCGGGCATCCGGACGTCACTGGATCTCCTCGCCGCCGGTCAGGTCGACACTGCGGAGGGCATCCTGGTCGACGAGCGCATGCGTTCCAGCATTCCCACGCTTTACGCCGCCGGGGACGTCGCCCAAGGCAAGAACCTCCTGTCGGGACGTCACGAGATAATCGGCTCGTGGGCAAGCGCCCGCTACCAGGGCCGCGCCGCGGGACGCAGTCTCGCCGGCGCACCGGCCGGGTACCCCGGTGGCGTTCCTCACAACATCACCCACGTCGGCCGCCTGCTTTTCGCCAGCGTGGGGTGTATAAAGGACTACGACCGCATGACCATCTGCCGCGACGGGAATTCTCTGCAGGTACGAGTCTGGCAGGGCGAACGGCTGGCAGGTGTCAATCTCTTGGACTGCTGTCTCAACGCCGGGACGATGAAACAGGCCTTGCTCAGAGCTGCCACTGGTGCAGTCACCAACACGGGGGCGACATGGATAAGCTTCAACGGATGATCAAGGGCAAGATCCCGGGCGAGGCTACGGGCATCGAGGTCCGCAGATCGGTATGCACCATATGCGACCCCAGCGGGATCTGCGGCCTTGACTGCTACGTGAAGGACGGTCGCATCATCAAGGTCGAGGGGACCCTCGAGAACCCCAACAACGGAGGCACGCTCTGCTCCAAGGGCGCGGCCCAGCGCCAATGGGTGTACCACGAAGACCGGCTGCGCACCCCTCTCAAGCGAGTGGGCCCGCGCGGCTCGGGCGAGATGAAGCCCATCTCCTGGACGGAGGCCCTGGACGCTGTCGCCGGCAACCTGCAGCGGCTCAAGGCCGAGAGCGGACCGGAGTCGGTGGTCTTCTACTGCGGGTATCCCAAGCAGCCCAGGCCTTTCCTGCAACGGCTGGCTCTTGAATTCGGCTCCCCCAACTACTGCACCGAGTCGAGCGCCTGCTTCACGGCCATGGCCATGAGCTGGCGCCTGGACTACGGCCAGATGGCCGGTCCGGACATCGCCAACACCAAGTGCCTGCTCGTGTGGAGCGGCAACCCGTTCTATGCCAGCACCCCCAACGCCCGCCGGTTGATGGACGCCCGCGATCGGGGCGTGAAGTTCATCGTGATCGATCCGCGCAAGTCCCCCATCGCCGGCATAGCCGATCTGCACCTGAGATTGCGGCCCGGCACCGACGGGGCGCTCGCCTTGGCGATGGCGAACGTCATCATCAGTGAGGGCCTCTACGACCGGCAGTTCGTGTCCGAATGGAGCCGGGGCTTCGACGGCTACCGGGCCTTGGCGGCGGAGTACGGCTTGGAGCGCACGGAGCAGATCACCGGGGTGCCCGCGGCTCTGATCCGCGAAGCGGCGCTCCTCTACGCTACGAGCAAGCCGGCAGCTATGATGCCGAGCTCCACGCCGGTCGTCCACCACACGAACGGGGTGCAGAACCAGCGTGCTGCCGCTGCCCTGGTGGGCCTTACCGGCAACTTCGACATCCCAGGCGGCAATGTCCCGCAGTCTTTCAGTTGGCTGGAGGTCTCCGGCGCCGGGTTCACGACGCGCGAGCACGAGTTCGCCATGCCCCGGGCATGGGACGACATGCCGCCGCGCCTGGGAGCCGAGCGCTTCCCGGTTTGGACCCGCATGATCGACCAGGGGCAGGCCATGGACCTGCCCAGGCAGATCGCCACGGGTGAGCCCTACCCGCTGCGGGGAATGGTGGGTTTCGGGATGAACCACCGCCTCTGGCCCGATTCGAACGGCCTAATGGCGGCCGTCGACAAGCTGGATTTCGTCTGCGTCGTCGACCTCTTCCTTACCGACACTGCCAAGCATGCCGACATCGTCCTCCCGGCCTGCAGTTCGGTGGAACGCAGCGAGTTACGCTGCTACCCACAGAAGTACGCCATCCTCACCCGGCCGGTCATCGAGCCGCTGGGAGAAGCCCGCTCCGACACCGACATCATCATCGGCCTCGTGCAGAAATTGGGGCTGGACGACCCCCTCCTGAATCCCGCCGGCTCGGGCGCCGGCGGACCCGGGCGCGGGTTCCTTCCGAACGGCGCTCCCGACTTCGGGGAGGTCTTCGACGACGCATTGGACTGGATCTTGCAGCCCAGCGACGTGACGATTACTGAACTCAAGAAGCATCCAGCCGGCATGCCGGTCCCGAAGCCGCTGCCGGTGGCGTTCAAGAAGTACGAGAAGAAGGGCTTTCCCACCCCCAGCGGCAAGATGGAGTTCGCCTCCTCGCTTCTCGAGGAGCAGGCCGGGTGTAGCGGTTTCGACCCCCTTCCCGTCTATAACGAGCCACGGCTCAGCCCCGTGTCGACCCCCGACATTGCCGGCGAGTATCCCCTGGTGCTCAACACCGGACCGCGACTGCCGATGTTCATCCACTCACGCACCTTCCGGCTCCCCTGGACCCGTAGCCTACGCCGTGACGCCGCCGCCGACCTCGATCCGGCCACCGCGCGCAACCTGGGCGTCGCCCAGGGCGACCGCATCGAGGTTTCGACTTCCACCGGGTCCATCCAGGTGCTGGCTAATCTCACCGAGCTCGCTCATCCCGGGACGGTGCACATGTTCCACGACTATCCAGAGGCCGACGTCAACTCCCTTCTCCAAGGAGACTACCTGGATCCGATCTCCGGATTCCCCGGTTATAAGGCCGCACTCTGCGCGGTCAAAAAGGTAGCGCCGGCGGCCTCGCCGACTGAGGAGGTGAGGCAATGAGCCACGCGTTCTATCTGGATGTGGATCGCTGCACGGGCTGCTTCGCCTGCGCAGTGGCCTGCATGGACCAGAACGATCTGGAGGTAGAGACCGAATCCATCGCCTGGCGGCAGGTCTTCCCAATCACGCTCGGCGAGGGTCCGGACGCCCGCCTCCGCTATATCTCGCTCGCTTGCATGCACTGCGAGGACGCCCCGTGTCTCATGGCCTGCCCTACCGGCGCCATCGCGCGCGAGACGGGTACCCGTGTGGTCAAGGTGCGCAGCGAGTTCTGCATCGGCTGCCATAGCTGCTCCATCGCGTGCCCGTTCGGAGTGCCGCGGTTCGGCAAGGATGGCACGATGCAGAAATGCGACCTCTGCAGTGTCCGGCTGGAGAACGGCCTCGATCCTGCTTGCGTGCGCGTCTGCCCGACGAAGGCGCTACGCCAAGGAGATCCAAACGACCTCGGCCTCGAAGTGGGGAGGAAAGCAGCCGAGCGGTTCGCCGGCCCCTAGGCGCAGTCCCCTAGGGCGCAGCCCGCGAGGTTGTCAGCGCCGCCCGGGCAGGGCGGGCGCGCGGCCTTCGCGCGGCCCTACTGGAAGCTCGAAAGCGTCGCGGGATCTACTGCCGGGATCTGACCCCTGTTGGAGGGGTTGAGTACGGCGACAGCGCTCCGCACGTACTGGCCGTTGACCCGCTCGTTGAGATCGACCACGTGGCCCGGCTCCTTACCGACTACCACGCGGACCATGGGCCGGTCCAGCGGCGAGCCCAGAGCCGGCGGCCGGCACACCACTCCCGCCTCCCTCCCGGTAAGCGCCAGCACGGTCCCCGAGGGGTAGATCCCCATGACCTCCACAAAGAGTTTGACCAGGGTCGAATCAAAATGCGTGCCGCTGCGCTTCACCAGGTTGGCGATAGCCTCGGGCGGAGTGGGATTCACCCCGCGGTACACCCGGGCGGTGGTCAGGGCATCGAAGAGATCGGCGATGGCCACGATGCCTCCGAAGAGCGTGAGCTTGTTCTTGATCTCGACGCGCGGGTAACCACTCAGATCGTAGTTGAGGTGGTGCTCGAACGCCACCACGACCGCTCTCATGTTGGAAACGTTGAGTCGCTGGTTGCTGAGGAGCGCGTATGCCGCGAGGACCGGATGGCGGCGCATCTCCTCCCATTCGCGGGCATCCAGGAAGCCCGGCTTGTGCAAGACGCCGGGGTCCACGCCGAGCTTCCCGGCATCATGCAGAAAACCGGCCAGACAGAGCTCGCCCAATCTTGTCTTGTCGAGACCCATGCGCTGGCCCAGCAACGTAGAGAGTACGGCGACGTTGGTGGAGTGCAAGATGAGATAACGATCGAGGTCCTTGACCGTGGTCAGGGCCAGCAGCGCAACGGGGTCGCGCAGGATCTGATCGACCACCGCTTGAGTCACGTGCCGCACGCGTCTTACCATTCCCGCCTCAAACGAGCCTGCCGCTTGACCCAGCTCGGAGCCCAGCTGCATGGCGGCGGTGTACGCCACGATGGGTGTAACGCTGGTGGAGCGGGTCCCTTTGCCCGGGACGTTGTAGTCGAGCTCCACCTTCTCCACTCCTGCCGCGTACAGTTTGCGGGGAAGATCTGCCACCTGCGCCGGCGGGACGTTGGCCAAGACCACCAATGCGCGCAACAGCTCCTCCTCGGATATCCCGGCCATGAAGAGCAGGCTGCTGATGCCCCAGCTATTGAACTGACCGATCAGGCTGCTGAAGCGCCCGTATGTGGAGATGGTGGTCGATACTCGGGCCCTGTTCACATACACGCTGTGGCTGTGGACTCCCACCCTGGTCAAACCCTCCGCGCGGCTTTGCTCGACGATCTCTTTCTGTAGCGCGGCGCACACCTGTCGCATCACGGCATTGCCGGGACTGTAGTAGACGGCGGTGCGCAGCGCGGAGGCTAGCGCCAAGACTAGGGCCTGGCCCTGCCTGGCGGCAGAGCTCTGTTCCAGTTCTGTGCTCATCCGCCGGCTCCCCTCATCCGGGCCTGGATATCGGCCAGAGCCCGAGCGGCGACCCGCTGCAATGGCACCTCTCCAGACCGCGCCGCATCCACGAGGGCTTCACGCGCCGATGGGGAAGCTACCTCGCCCAAGGCCTGGATCGCGGCCAGTCTCACGGGCAGCGGACGCGTCCCGAAGACCCGGCGCTTCCAGAGCTTGCCAAGCACCTCTACCGTGGCTTCACCCCCGAGGGTGGCGTACGCTTGAAGGAACGCCGCGATCTCCTCGGCGGGGCGAGTCTCGAATTCGCGCGAGTCGATGTGCACCTGAACGGCGGCGATATGCGCGCGGTTTCCGTGGCGCCGCAGTCCGTGCGCCGCGAGAGTTCGGACGGATGGGTCCTCGTCGCTCAGGCCCCTTGCCAGCAGCGCCGCGGAACGAGCCCCGCCCACCGCGTCCAGGCTCCGGATCACCTCGCGCCGCACGCGGGCATCGGGGTGCCGCAGCAGCCTCTCCAAGTGCCCCGCCAATTCGGGCGCTCCCGAGCCCGTCGCCAACTGTACGGCGTTGCGCACCACATACCAGCGTGGGTCTGCCATGAGAGGCCACAAGTGCCGGGCAGGGACTCCACCCTCAGCGTCAAGCAGGTCGAGAGCGGTCTTCCGCACCGCTTTGTCAGCGCTTTCAGCCAGCAGCTCGAGCAGCGTGGGCAGGACCCAGTCGCGCATCTCGCGCAGGACCCTTTCCACACGCGCCGCCTCTACGGGTGGAACCTGACCGATACTCGCGATCAAACGGGTCAGCCGGGCGGAAGTCATTCCCTCGCCCACCACGTCACGCGCGAACTCTGGCAGGCGACGGCCCTGCGCTTCAAGACTGCGCAGCCGGCTCACGACAAGATCGAGAGCGTCTACGTCCCCGCTATCGAGAATGCGCTCGGTCACCAATGCCAACGCTCGCGCCAGCGCTTCCTCCCCTTTGGGCGACCCTCCGGAGATCCCGGCGATCTCGAGAAGTACAACGGTGAAGTCCTCCAGTGCGTCCGACGGGTCGGCGACCGCCTGCTCGCCGCGCCGGATGTCGGCCGGGGTGAGGGTCATGCTCTCGGGATCGGCCTGCTCCGGCTGCCCCCCTTGAGGGCCGGCGCCTCCGCTGCCCGGCGACAACTCGCTCAGCCGCCGGATGACCGTCTCCCTCAACTCGTTGAGGGCCTGGTCTCGCAGACGCTCTCCTCCACCTCCCAGGAAGGGGTCCACAACCTCGTACTCCACGTGCTGCAGATCCCGTTCCCATAGCGCCGTGCTCAGGTCATGCTCCACGGCGGCGAGCTCGTCCGCATGGGCGAGGCAGTCCACGAACGACTCGATCTCGCCCGCTTCGATCCCCGGATAGAACGTAACAAACCGGATCCCGTCGCGAAACATGAGGAAGGCCACGCTGCTTCTGACCTCCTCGTGCGAGTAGACTTCCTCGTCCTCGAAGACCAGCCGGTCCTCTTCCACACGCAGCATCATGAAGCCGTATACATCCAGATGGGACTCGAGGGCATCCACGAACTCCCCAAGGGTATTGCGCGCAGTGGGATGATCGGAAGGGTACAGACGGGAAGAGCTATAGGCCTGATGGAGGCGTCCGCAGGCCTTCCTGGCCGACTCGACTTCGGTCGATGCCGCTGAAGGCCCGCTCATGAGGGCACCCTGCCTGCAGCGAGGGGATCCGTCGCTGCCCCAAGGAGAGCTTCGGCGAACTCTTCCTCCGCCCCCGCGCAGGCTTGTCCAGCCTCTTCCGCCTCGTCCTCGAGGTAGATCCGCCGGTAGGCGAGCGCGGCCACCAGAAGAACGCATTGCACGGCGATCCCTACCAGGGCTTTGATGGTGTCCTGATAGAAGACGAGCAAGTCGACCACAGTCAACTCCACGACGAGGCCGACCACCACGATCCCCAGAGCTCGCCACTCGCGCCGCAGTCCCATCAGCGCCCCACCAGCAAGCAAGGTGACGCCCACCCCTCCTTCAAGGACAGCGCGGATCGAGAACCAGATCTTGTCTTGCAGCGACTGCAGCTCTCCAAGGGAGATCAGGGAGCGCAGGAACTCGGTCGCACCCGAGGCGGGGGCGACGGCCAGAAAGGCGAGGAGCGCCATGTCGAGGACGGCGTATATGCCAAGCGCCACGGATGCGAGGACTAGGAAGATGTGGAGCCGAGGACGAGTGAACACACGGCTCGCCCAGCAGCGGACGCGGACGAGCAACCTCTGGACCCGGCCTGGTTGAGGCTCGACTATCTTCGGACGCTGAGTCATGACGAAGGCGAGCATCGCCCCGGCCAGGCCCCGGACGGCCTCTTCCTCAGCAGTCGCTTGCAGGCGCTCGAGGCGGCGTTGCAGGACACCAAGATCGTGGCGGCTCATCTCATGGTCGAGAACCCCGGACATCTGCTCCAGGCCTTTGTACATCTCGCCCCGCGTATCGCCGGAGCGTGGCCGGCGCACCTGCAGATACACGAGCACGGTCGCCAGGAACAGCCCGTAGATGATGGGCGCCGCGGCCGGCGTGAAGTAGTTGTTGCTCTGGGTGATGAACTTGCCTACCTGATCGATGAAGAGCCCGACCCCGCCGCCGCACAGGATGGCCCCGAGGCCGAGGGCCCATCGGTTGGAAATGATCAACAGGAGGAGCGAGCTGCCGAATAGGGCCAGGCCGCCCCACAGCACATGCGCGATGTGGATGGTGTCGCCGCCCAGCTGCGGATAGCCGGTGAGCTTGAGAGCACCGCGCACGACGACGACGGTAAAGGCGAAGGCCACCAGAGAGATAAGCACGTACCGCTCTGAGCGGTAGCGTTTGACAGGGCGGAGATTCCTGACGCGTTCGAAAGCCATGCGGCATGCCCCTCGGCGAGGCGGGTACGACCTTTCTATCTTAGCGCAGACACCGCGCCCGCTGATTCTGGTAACTTCATAGACGACCGGACTACCCAGTGATGCGGCATTCCCCGGAGGTGGACCATGGAAGGACAGACGGCACCCTATCCCCCGTCAAACCCCTACCCCTTGACGTTCAGCGTGGAGTACCCCGACCGGCCACTCGATCGGCTGAGCACAGGCCTGCGCTTCCTATGGATCATCCCTATCGGAGTCATCGCCGCGCTGCTCGCCTCGGGCAACATCACGGTGGAGAGCACGAACTACTCCTGGTCTTGGGCGACGGGTGGCGTACTCGTTCTTCCTGTTCTGCTCATGCTTGTCTTCCGCGGCAAGTATCCGCGCTGGTGGTTCGACTGGAACCTGAACCTCTCCCGCTTTCTCGCCCGCGTGGGTGCCTACGCGCTTCTTCTGCGCGACGAATACCCCTCCACCGACGAGGAGCAGGCCGTCCATCTCGACTTCTCCTACCCGGACGCAAGCCAACTGAGTCGGGGACTACCCATCGTCAAGTGGTTCCTGGCCATCCCCCATTGGATCGTACTCTGGTTCTTGTGGATCGGCGTGATATTCTGCGCGATCGTCGCCTGGTTCGCTATTCTGTTCACCGGCAGGTACCCACGTGGCCTCTTCGACTACGTGGTCGGGGTTGCTCGTTGGTCGCTCCGCGTGGAAGCCTACGCGCTTCTGCTGATCACCGACCAGTATCCGCCGTTCTCCCTGGACGAGTAGGCGGCCGATAGCCAAGGAGACGGGGGAGGGCGTCATCGGCGCCTTCCCCCGTTGCGCTTCGGCTAGTCCAGCCCTCGCACCCGGTCGGCCAGGTCGCAGGCCGCTTGGTGCAAGCCAAAGCCCGCACCGATGGTGTCGCCCAACTCCAGATGCCGATCGGAGACCTCGTCGTATCTTGGCCACTCCGGCGCCTCACCCCCGTTGGGATCGCCGGTGGCCGCGAACCTGGTCCAGTAGCCCGAGATGGTGGCCGACAAGTCATAGTCGGTCTGCAGCACCTGGCCAAGTCCGGAGAACAGCCCGGCCGTGCCGAACACGTAGGGGATCTCCACCCCGTGGAACGCCCCCAGAGGATTGTCCAGCGGGACACGAGTGAACTGGTAGAGATAGACAGGCGCGGCCGGTCCGCCCAGACCGCTCGCACCGGTGGTCGCCGCCCCCGGCGCACTCATGGCGCGCGCCGCGAAGCGCGCGGTGGAGGCAAAGCCCACCTCGGTGAGCATGCGGCTGAAGGCCGGCGTGACTTCCTCCGGCGTAACGGCCGGCCACAGGGCAAGGGCCTCCTCCGCGTGCGGCCCGAAGATCTGCCGCATCCGAGCTTCATAGTCCCCCACGGACACCGTCAGGCCGGCCAGGAACGCGTTCCCTTCGTCGGCGTTCGAGCCGATCAGCAGTGGCACCGACTGTCGGATCCCTTCCGCCCAGAGCTTGCTCGGCAGATCGGGCAGAAGGTACCCGTCGGCGATAGGCTTCCAGGTAAGACCTTGCTCCATAAGACTGGACTCCTCGGCCGGCGCGGCTGCCACCCCCAGAAGCTCCTCCAGCGTCTTGGCGCGCATCTGGGCAAGTACGTCGCCGGCGGCGTCGACCCCCAGCAGGCGTGCATAGTCCTCCCCCGCCGTCTCAGCCGCCTCCAACGTCCCGGCGGTGGATACTCCGAACCCGTAGTCAAGCAAGATGCCGCTCTGCACGATGGCCCTGTCGAACAGACCTACCGCCAAGGGACTGACGATCAGGTCGAGGATGCTTATGCCTCCGGCCGATTCCCCGAACACAGTCACGTTGGCCGGATCTCCACCGAAGCCGGCGATGTTGTTCCGAACCCAGCGGAGCGCCGCGACCTGGTCAAGCAGTCCGTAGTTGCCGGAAACCCCCTCGGACGACTCGGCCGAAAGAGCGGGATGCGCCAAGAAGCCGAGCGGGCCAAGCCGGTAGTTGATGGTGACCACCACGATGCCCCGCGTTGCCAGGTTCGTGCCCTCGTAGACCGGCATCGAGCCCGAGCCGCTCTCGAAGCTGCCTCCGTGGATCCACACCATCACCGGCAGGCGGTCATCGGGGGACGCCGCCGGAGACCAGACGTTGAGATACAGGCAGTCCTCGCTGGTCGTGCCCACCGGAAGGTAGTCGACCATGGAGCCCTCCGACTGGCCTTCCTGCGGACACGACGGGCTATAGGTCTTGCTCTCCCGGGGTTCGGTCCACGAGGCCACAGGTCGCGGCGCCTGCCAGCGGAGCTCGCCAACGGGAGGAGCCGCGTAGGGGACGCCCTTGAAGGTCCAGATGTCCCGGCCTTCGACCTCCTCCCGAGCCCCGGTGATCGGACCGCTGTCCAGGAGCACCTGTCCCAAGCCGGCTTGCCCGCAGCCCAGGGTCGTCGCGCCGGCAACGACGATCGCCCCAAACAGGAGGGCGGCCGCGATGCCGGACACGATCCAGCCCCGAGATCTCACAACTCGGTGACCTCGAGGATGTCGCTGATCTCGATGCAGCCGCACACGCTCATGGCAGCCGGGCAACCCTTGAGGTAGCCGGCGAAGACCTCCCGCGCCTCCCCGGCCTTCCCCGCCGGTACGTTGAGCTTGTACAGGACTCTGATGCGCGAGATGCGCAGCACCCCGTCGATGTCCTCGATGTCTCCCTCCACCAGCGCGGAATAGCGGTCGGTGTGAGTGGGGATCTTGCGGCTGGCCAGCGCCGTGGCCAGTGTCCCCATCATTCAGCCGCCCACCGCCCCAACGATGTGGTCCAACGTAGCCGCGTGTTCCACTTCGGGATCGACCCGGTAGAACTTCTTGATTCCTCCGTGCACCCCGTAGTAGATGGGCTCGCAGAAACCCTCGATGGTCGCCTTGCGGGTGGGACCGTTCTCCCGTGTGATGGTGATTCGGGAAGTGTGGACCACTTCGCCCATGTGCCTCAGCCTCCAGTCTCGTCGGTCGCATCCCGGCCTTCGGCCGAGGTGGTCTTCTCCCACCACAGAAGGTGGCGCTCACGGGCGATCTCCTCGGAGATCACCCCGGTGAACATCCCCTTCAGGTATCCCAAGCCATGCCTGGTCAGGAACACATGGGCGAGATGACCGGCCAGC